>UMJL01040308.1_pt1 | contig 45920 bp, 40 predicted proteins | sample 1966071 | NCBI WGS metagenome assembly UMJL01 (sample SAMEA4836148, study PRJEB28245) | human gut metagenome | biome: gut microbiome; material: fecal sample | place: Denmark | collected 2008
GTTTGGCTTTCATTTGCGCAGTAATTCGTCTCCGTTTTTTGAAGATTATACGCCGTTAGCTCATGTGAGTCCGATGGGTGGCAGTCTTGTCTTTGAAGCGGACGATGGCGAATATGAATTAGAGCGCTTGTATGCCAAAGGCGATAAGACTAAGCGTGGTATTTTAACCGTTAAAAAAGATGGGCAAGTAGTGCCCGAGAGTCTCTTTTTCGATCAAATTCAAAAAATCAATGGTTCGTTTTATGCCGACAGCTTTATCTTTAATCAAGAAATGCTGGGTCAGGTAAGCAGCTTGAGTCAAGAAGACTTGCTTGAACGTATTTATTACTTGGGTGCAGCCAATAGTGGTAAATTGCTTGAAATGCGTGATGGCTTTGAAAAAGAAGCTGGCAAGTTGTTTAAGAAGACGGGTAAAAAGCCAGAAGTAAATCGTCTGCTTAAGCAAATGGAAGACGATCGTGACAATCTGGCTCAAACGCAAGCAGAGTTTGGTGATTATGAAGAACTTGATCGTGATTTAACTGCTAAAAGTGACGAGTTAAAGAGTAAGCAACAAGCTTTAGAAAAGCTGAAAAAAAGGGCGCAAGAGTTGCGTGACCTGCAAAAAGAATTAGGCAATTACCAAACTTTGCTAGATTTGCAAAAGCAAGTTAAGGATATGCAGTTTGATAGTGAAAATTATCAAAAAGCGCAAGAGATCATGGCGCAAGGTCGCAATTTGCAAAAGACGATTAAGTCTTTGAAAGAGCAATTAGCTGATCTGGATGATAATAATCAGGCTGATTTGTCAGCTAGCAAAAAGCTTGTCCAACAAAAGCCGCAACTACTTCAATGGCAAGCAGAATACAAATCATGTTTGCAAAAAGCTGATGAACTCAAACAAGAAAAAGAACAAATTCTTGCTTTATCTCCTGATACCAAGCAAGTACTAGACTTGACGCCAGAGCAAATCAAACAGCTGCAAGCAGATTATTTAGCTTTGCCTAAACAAGAAAATCGAGTTGAAGCTGCTCCTAATTCCAATGATAAACTCTGGTATGTGATTGGTGCTGTCCTAGCAGTCCTTGGTTTGATCTTACTGGTTATGATGGGGACAGTTGGCGTGATCGCCTTAATTACCGGCCTAATCTTTCTTGGTGCAGGCTACGTTAAAGGCAATAACGCCAATAAACAAAATGCCGCTATTTTGGAAAAGCAAAAACTGGTCGCACAAAAGCGCCAGGGATTTGGGCAACAATATGGCTTGAATCCTGATAATTTGGATATTAATAATCTGGTGGCTAATGCCAACCAGTATCACTTAAAAGAAAACGCTGAGAAGGCAAATAATGAACAACTGAGCCAGATTAATCAAGAAGTCGCCCAATTAGCCGCAAATGTGCAAAATACGCTGAAAAAGCCAATTGAGGATGATTTTAGCTCCGTTTTAAGTGGAATTGATGAACTGGAAGAAAAGATTGACCACAGTCAAGAAATTGGTCAACGAAGAATGACGATTTCGTCTGCTTTAAAGCAAGACCAGCAAGATTTGAAAGAATTGGGTTTGCAACTTCAAACTTTGTTTGCTCAAGCTAATGTCAAAAATATGGTCGATTATGATGCTGTGTACAAAGATTCATTAGAGCAAGCCAAAATTAGGACGCAGGTTGAAGCACTTAAGAAGAGCTTAAACGATGATTTAACTCAATTGACAAAGACTAATCCAGCTGAATTAGAGCAGCAATTGCATGAATTGAATGATCAAATAGCTGCAGCTAATAATGAAGTCAGCGATTTACAACAACAAAACGCACAAGTACAGGTTAAGTTGAATAATTTGGCTGATTCAACTGCAGTATTTGAAGCGAGACAGGATTTGGCCAATACCGAAACTAATTTTGAAAGCAGTAGTAAGGAATATTTGGCTAACTTGCTTGCAGCTAAATGGATTGGTCGCTCACTTGATTTAGCTTCAAATGAACGTTTTCCAAAGATGCTCAAAGCAGCTAAAGAATATTTGGCTTTGCTTACAGGTGGACGTTACGTTGATCTTGAACTCGGCAAGAAATTAACGGTCATCAGAAAAGATGGTAAAAAGCGTGATGTTAAGTACTTGTCTCGCGGTACGGCTGAACAACTCTACTTTGCTTTAAAGTTAGCCTTTGTCGAACAAATTAAAGATGAAATCAACTTGCCAATCTTAATCGATGATTCATTTGCTAACTTTGATGATCACCGCATCAAGTATATTGAACAATTATTGAAGAAGATTAGTGAAAATAATCAAGTGCTGATTTTTACAGCGCAAGAAAACCTAGTTGAAAAATTAAGGATCCAGCCTTTAACTTTTACGAAAGGAAATCAAAATGCTTAAACGACTCTTAGATTATAATGACGGCGAAGAAATGGATATCGTCGTTTTGATTAAGAATTCGCAATTGCGACGGAATAAGAAAAATAAGCTCTTTTTAGCAATGCAATTTGGCGATGGATCAGGCGAGATTCGGGGCAACTTTTGGGATGCAACCAATCAAGATGCGGCTACCTTTAGTACAGGTACGATTGTAGAATTGAACGGTAAAAGAGAAGAATACCAAGGCCGTCCTCAAATTCGCATTTATAGTTTAAGGGTGGTTGGACCACGAGAAGGCTATGAGTTAGATCAATTCGTTAAGTCAGCTCCAGAACCGATTAATGATATGCATGTCGAAATTAATCAATTTGTTGATCAGATTCAAAATAAAACTTGGAAGACGATTGTCCAATATTTGTTAAAAAAGTGGGGTAGACGCTTCTTTGATTATCCCGCAGGAAAGAGTAACCACCATGCAGTGCGCGGTGGACTTGCTTTTCATACTTTGTCGATGCTTAAGGATGCGAAGGGCTTAGCTGATAATTATGAACAGATCAACCGTTCACTGCTTTATGCTGGATGCATTTTGCACGATATGGGCAAAGTGCTTGAACTAACAGGCCCAGCTGCAACGCAATACACTACCGAAGGTAATTTAGTTGGTCACTTGGTACTTATCGATGAACAAATTATGCTAGCTGCCCAAGACCTTAAGATTGACCTTGAATCAGAGGACTTGCTTTTACTTAGACACATGGTTTTGTCCCACCATGGCCGCTTTGAATATGGTTCACCTAAGTTGCCAGCCCTTCTGGAAGCAGAAATTTTGCACCGCATCGATGATATGGATGCCATGGTTTATGCAGTCACGAATGCTTTGCAGCATACTGGTAAAGGAACGTTTACTGAGCCACTGCTTAGTCAAGATGGCAGAAGATATTATCGTCCAAAATATGATCCAGCTTTAGATCATACCAAGCATTTGGAATAAGAATAGACAAAAATAAGAGGTTAACTTCAAAAAGCTAACCTCTTGTTTTTTTGCTAATATTTACTAACTAAATATTTTTATTACTTAGTAGCACTAGTAGTTGAAACGTATGATGCTAATACGTCCTTCAAGTCGCTATCCTTGATTGAAACATCAGCACGCTTCAAAACAGTTGAGATAACGTCCTTCATAGTTGCTTGGTCTTGAGCCATTGATGCGTAAATTTCGTCATCGATAGTCTTCTTGTGATCAGCAAACTTACCCTTAGCTGGGTGGCTGATCATCTTAATTACGTGGTAACCAGATTGTGACTTAACTGGAGTTGAAGTTACTTCACCAGTCTTAAGCTTAAATGCAGCTGTCTTGAATGATGAGTCAAGAGTATTGTCAGTTGAGTCAAATGCAGGAAGCTTACCAGCCTTGTTCTTAGTAGCAGTATCAAGTGAGTACTTCTTAGCTAAGCTCTTGAAGCTCTTGCCATCTTTCAATTGTTTGATGATGCTTTGAGCAGTTGACTTCTTAGCAACCAAAATGTGTTGTACAGTTACCTTAGGTTGGTAGCTCTTCCAAGCTTGTTGTTCTTGCTTCTTTGAAATCTTCTTAATGTGCTTTAATGCTTGTTCAGAAAGAAGGTTAGTCTTTAAGTTTTCCTTGAAGCTTGAAGCAGTCATACCGTTTTGTTGTAAAACAGCACTAAATTGTGAGCCATATTGCTTCTTGTAGTTGTTGTATTGCTTGTCAACTTTCTTTGATGAAACGTACTTGCCGTATTGTTGTTCCAAAGCACGGTTGATAATCATGTTAGCCAAAGTTGATTTACCAGCTTGTGACTTCTTCATTTCATCGTAATATTGTTGTTGAGTAATCTTACCACCCTTGTAGGAAGCAACAGTAGAATTACTACCACCGTTAGAACAAGCAGCAGTTGATAATGCAACACCAGCTACAGCTACGACTGCAGCAATTTTTTTCATATAACTCTTCATATAATTAAATCTCCACATCCTTAAATAAGTAACTGTCAACTAATATACCATAAAAATGACTAAATCGTTTTTAAATAGCGAATATTCACAGAAAAATCAAATTTTCTTTGATTTTTCTTAGTCCTTTTCGTCATCTTGAGTGTCTGAACCAGTAAATGAGTTCAAATCTTGGTTAACCTCTTCGCCTTTTTGCTTCATGCGATCAACTGTAGGTTGAATATGTCTAGAATATTTTTCAACATCATCACTAATATCGCTAATAGTGCGTTGTGCTGCAGGCAATTGTTCGCTTAATTCACGACTAGCTTGCTTGGCATTTTGCAATGCAGTAGCAAAACGATTGCTTTCGTGTTTTAAGGCGTCGAATTCAACTTTCAATGGTTTGCCAGGACGATTGCCATCGTTGTCCTTCATGCATGAAAAAACAAAGCCAAAAGCAGCGCCAAAAACTGTTCCTAATAAAAAGTGTTTCATTTGTTTACTCCTTAAAATTGGGCTTTAATCTTATCAGCAACTTCGTTGTATTTTGCTTCGTCGTATTTGTCAGCGTTGTTGCGAGTCATGAGCTTCAAACCATCGCCTTCAAAACGAGGGATAAAGTGAATGTGTGAATGCATAACTACTTGGTTAGCAGACTTACCGTTGTTAGTGGTGATGTTCATACCTGTAACGTTAGGGAAGGCCTTCTTGATTGCATTGGCAATTTCAGGAATGTATTGCAAGTATTGTTGTGCATCTTCTTTGGTGTAGTCAAACAAGTTAACGATATGCTTCTTTGGCACCATTAAAGTATGACCTGGGTTTACTTGTGAGATATCCAAGAAAGCCTTAACGTCGTCGTTTTCAAAAACGGTGTAACTAGGAATCTCACCGCGAATAATTTTACAGAATAAACAATCATCTACTAATTTTTCCATAATATATACCTCTTGTGTTTGAACTTTAGTTTCTTATTAAGTTCATGCTATCATACTATATGTAGAAATTCAGTAAAGAAAGATAGGAAAAATGACATTAAAAATTGAACATTTAACTGGAGGCTACACAGGTGTCCCGGTTATTAAAGATATAAATTTAGAAATTAAACCAGGTGAAGCGCTGGGCTTAATTGGTTTAAATGGGGCCGGTAAATCAACCACAATTAAGCATATTTTAGGTTTGCTTAGACCGCAAAAAGGTAAGATCACTTTAAACGACGTAGTTTTGACGCAACAACCAACGAAGTTTAAGCGTGAAGTGGCTTATATTCCTGAAACACCAATTTTGTATCCAGAATTGACATTAAAAGAGCATTTGGAATTGACCATGCTTAGCTACAAATTGGATGAAAAGAAGGCTTGGGAAAGAGCACATGAACTGCTTAAGATGTTTAGACTTGATGACAAGCTGGAATGGTTGCCAATCCACTTTTCAAAAGGGATGCGCCAAAAGGTAATGATCGTTTCTGCTTTTTTAGCAGATACAAGTTTGCTCGTGATCGATGAGCCATTTACAGGACTTGATCCTTTAGCCGTTGCTAACTTAATTGATTTAATTAAAAAGGCAATTGCTAACGGCAAAATGGTGCTCATGACTACTCACGTTTTAGCCGATGCACAACAAGCCATTTCAAATTATGCTGTTTTAAACAACGGTACGATTGAAGTTATCGGTAGTTTACAAGACATTCGTGAACACTACGGCTTAAAGCCTGATGATCCATTTGACAAGTTGTACTTGGCTTTGAATAGAGAGGATCATGGCAATGCGTGAGTTAGCTAAAAAGAGATTGAATGAAAATCTCAAGCAATCGGTTAAGTATTTAACGCTTGTTTTCAATGACTTCTTTATTTTGGCTTTGATCTTTTTAGTTGGTGCATTGATGTTCTGGTATGCCGAAGCAATGAAAACTATGCCAACTAATTTGTGGTTTTATAAGCCACTGACAGGATTCATTTTATGGCTGCCTCTTTTAACGGGACGATTCGTTACTTTGATTAAAGAAGCAGATATGCAGTTCCTGTTTACACAAGATGAGCAGATGGATGAATATTTGAAGCCTATGCACAGATATAGCTTGGTTTTACCATTCATTTTAGAAATCTTGCTTGCAGGTATTGTCTTCCCATTCGCTACAGTTAAAGCAGGCATTAGTGTTTGGAACTATATCTTGTTGGTGCTTGCCATGCTCTTTATCAAAGATACGGAACTAGAGATTGAAAAAAGCAATCTATATTTTGGCAAAAAGCTAAGTTTTGGACTAGTTAGTTTAGTTGCCTTGCTTATTGCAATTCTTTCCGCTTATTATCCAATGGTAGGTTTGGCTTTAGGTGTAGTTGGAACTATCTTATTTGCGCCTAACTTTAAGCCATCGTTTGGCGATAAGATGAATAAAAAGTTGCTCTTTGACTGGCGCTATGCTGTAGAAAGCGAAAAGGCTAGAAAAGACCGTGTTTATTCAGTCTTCAGCATGTTTACCGATGTCGAAGAAAAGCAAGTAAGCATCAAGCGAAGAAAGTACTTGGACTTCCTTTTGCCTAAGTCAATTGCTAAAGAAAATCCTAACTTGTTCTTATACAGAAGATCACTACTTAGAAATCCAGAGTATTTGAACTTGCTGGTTAGAATGACCGTCTTCGCAATTTTGATTTCATGGTTAGTGCAAGATTGGCGCTGGGCGCTTGGCTTATCATGCTTGGTGATCTTCTTGACTGTTTACCAATTATTGCCAATGGCAACCGAATTCGACCGTAACTTTATGTATCGTGTTTACCCAATTGAACGTCAAGATCGTGGCAAGGACTTGGTCAAAGTATTAACTTTAGGCTTGCTGATTCAATGGGTATTAATCAGTATTTTCTGGTTATTGTTGTTGCCAATTAATGTAAACTTATTTGAAGCAATTGGTATTTTACTCGTGTTTACCGCATTGGTAGTTGCCACTTACTTGCCAAATCGCGTTAGAAAAATGAATCAAAAGAACTTTGGAATTAGATAGGGAATAGAGAAATGAGATTAAGAAATAAACCTTGGGCTGTAAAGCTTGTTAATGATCACCCTGAAAGTGTGTTGCAAAACCCAGATCCTGATAAGAAGATTGATTGGGCTGAACGTTTTGGCAATGATCATCCAATTGAAATTGAAGTAGGATCAGGTAAGGGTCACTTTATTACTACCTTGGCTGAAATGCATCCCGACAAAAACTACGTTGCTTTAGAATTGCAAACTACTGCAGCTGGTATTATCTTGCGAACTAAGCTTGAAAAGGGCTTGGATAACTTGCAAATTTTGCGTGGGGATGCGGCCGATATTAACAGCTTTTTTGACAAGAACACCACTGACGTAATCTACTTGAACTTTAGTGATCCATGGCCAAAGGCTCGTCATGAAAAGCGTCGTTTAACTTATAAGAGCTTTTTAAGTAAGTATGAAGAAGTGTTGAAGCCAGAAGGTCATATCGAATTTAAAACTGATAATTCAGGCTTGTTCGCTTATTCTGTGCAAAGTATGAATAATTACGGAATGTTCTTCGATTTTGTGAGTGTTGATTTACACCATGAAAAGCCAGAAATCGTTGAAAAGAACATTGAAACTGAATATGAGCATAAATTTGCGGCAAAGGGCAATCCGATTTATGCATTGCATGCTCATTTTGAAACCAAGTAGTTTGCAAAAAGCCAGCATTTTTGTATAATACTTGTAAAAAGTAAGAAAGAATAGAGGCATAAAAAATGGAAGAAATTAAAGCATTAACTGAAGACAAGTTACAAGAAATTACTAAATCTGGTCGCGTTGTTTTGGAATTTTCAGCAGCATGGTGCCCAGACTGCCGCTTCCTTGATCCATTTTTGCCAGAAATTGAAAAGGATTTTTCAGAAGCTAAATTTTACAAAATTGACCGTGATGACTCAATTGACGTTGCAAAAAAATTAATGATTATGGGAATTCCTTCATTTGTTGTCTACCAAGATGGCAAAGAAATTGGTAGACTAGTAAATAAGGACCGTAAAACTAAAGATGAAGTAGAAAAATTTTTGCGATCACTTGACTAAAAGAGGAGATTTAAAAAAGCATGATTACTAGTACTAATAAAGAAGCTTATCCTAACACTTTGATCGTTATCTTGGGTCATGATGAAGGACGCAGCTCATTCGAAGAAAAAGAAGATGTTACTCGCGTAACCAACGATGAAGGTAAGACTATTGGTTATAACTTTTTCAACGTTGATAAGTTGATTGACTACGACAAGTTGCCAAATGGTCCAGTTAAGCTTTCAGATGATGAACTTGAGGCTCTTAACAAGAAGCTTGATGAAGTTGGTTTTGAAGATAAGTTAGCATACGGCAAGCCAACGCTTGTTTACGGCTACGTTAAGACCTGTGAAAAGCACCCTGATTCAGACCACCTTCACGTAACTACTGTTGAAGTTGGAAACGGTGAAGAACACCAAATCGTTTGTGGTGCTCCTAACATTGCTCAAGGCCAAAAGGTTGTTGTTGCACTTCCTGGTACTTTGATGCCAAATGGTCAACAAATTTGGCCAGGTGAATTACGTGGCGTTGATTCATATGGCATGATTTGTTCAGCTAGAGAACTTGGTTTACCACACGCACCTCAAAAGCGTGGTATCATGGTTGTTCCTGACAACTTTGAAGTTGGTGCAGAATTTGAACCAACTAAGTGTGACGAATTGATCGCTAGTGGTGAAATCACTTTATAATTTGAAAAGGCATTAGGCTGCTAAATAGTAGTCTGATGCTTTTTTTGATACGTTTTAAAAAAAGTACGTTTTGCTAAACCTTTTTGGAAAAGCAACTACAATAAGAGTTGAAGCAGGCGTTTTTTATGACAAAAAAATATGAAAAAGAAGTCAAAGAAGCAGAAAGCGTATTGGAGGATAAGAAGTTAACTGATAGTGAAATCTCACAAGAGTTAATTGACAAAGACCATCCAACTGAAAATGTTAAACCATCTGAGATTGATTTCTTGCGTAAAGAGCCAGATTTAGCAACTCAAATTGATTTTACTTTATTAGGCGACCTTGCTGGATTGTCCAAGGAAGCTAAGGAAGAAGCAGCAGTTGCTGTAGCTAAATAAAGTTAAATAGAAGATATTGTAATAGGTCAATATAGATAAAAGAAGCGTTGAGAAAAAATCTCAACGCTTTTTTGGCCGTAAATCAAATTCCATCTTGAAATAACTAATCAAGGTATAATGAAACTGTAAAAGTTGTTGAAACAAAGCCACAAGGGAGTGGAGAAAATGAAACTCAATAATAAAATTTTATCTAGTGCAGCGGCTGTTTTAGCAGCAGTTTCTTTAGGATTAATAACTTCTCAAACAGTTAATGCACAAAGTATTACCTTACATAAAGGCTACGATAAAACCGCAACGCCTTATATTAGACAAAAAGGCGAATTTATCCATGCCAATAAGAGTATCAAAATTAAGAATTATAAATTCTATGGTCAACCTATTTTAACTAAGGGTGACAAAGTGGTTTATGCTAGTGCCACAACACCACGTCTTATTAACCAAGAACCTTATTACTATATCGGCAATGGTGGATATGTCAAACAAAATAATGCGTATGTAATGAAGGGCGGTACATATGTACTTACTAGAAATTCATATGTCTACGATAAAAATGGTAAGAGACTGAAGACCTACCGTGGCAAGCGTGCTTACTTGCCATATAACACTAAGATTAAGTCTCCAAACGGTGAGGAATACTACCGTAAGCCTTATACTTACTACAACATTGGCAAGAACACCTATATTCAAAGTGACCAAATTGCTAAATTAAATGGCAAGGGAGTTTTATTCGTTTCTCAAAATAGTTCCGTTTATAATTCTCGCGGTCAACGTCAAAGCCAAGTAATTAAAGCAGGTCGATTAGTACCATATGCTGGTAAAGTTCAGGACAAAGATGGCCAATATTTCTATGTGGCTAATAACAAGAACCATACTGTTCGTTCACTTAAAAGCTACAAGATTAAGGGCAACTATTACTTCAGAATTGGTAAGAATCAGTACATCAAGGCTAACAACGTAAATGCCATTAATGGTAATGCTCTTTATACCAAAGGTCCTATCAAGGTTAAGATTGTTGCCGATACACTTGCTTACAATCAAGACTTCCAACAAATCAATAAGCTGTACAAGAAAGGACAAACTGTAACAGCCGATATGGTGGTTCAAACCGGTATGGGAGACTATACTGCTTCTTACTATCGTGTAAAGGACGGTAAGAATCCAGTTTATATTGACACTGGCTTATATGAAGAAAGCAGTCCAGACGTTCCTTATGTTTGGAGTGGTGATAGAGGTCCAACTTTGGCTAAACAATATCTTAGCGGCGAAGATGTGTACAACATGCGCTATAGCGTAGCTGACTTCAAGATAGGTCAAACTGCTTTCTACAATGTCAACGGTGAAAAGGTTGATACTAAATTTGACGGTGATGAAATGGCAGTTAACCAAAAGCTTTATTTGTGGGATGCAAAGGAAAACAAGGCTGAATTGTACTACCATGTTCAAAACTCATTGGTTTATAAATCCGGAGCTGAAGACGATCGTCAAAATACTGCCTACAGCAATCTTTATGTCAAAGCTAGTGATGTAGCGCTTAGCGGTCGCAAGCTCAAGACTAGCAACACAGAAGCTGAAGCTAAAGCCGATAGCGCATTAGCAACTGCTAGTGAAAAGACTTCACTTACCAATTCAATTTCTGATGAAAGTACTGTTAAGGCATCCGATAAGTATCGTCTAGACAACTGGGTAAATCGTAGCTTGTACGACCAAGCCATAGAAAATGCGAAGACTGTTGCAGCGGATAAAGATGCAACTAAGGCTGCAGTTAACGAAGCTTTATGGCAAGTTAATTTTGCTAAGAAAAATTTGAAGGGTGTAAAAGTAAAAGTAAAAGACATCAACAACTTAACGCCTCTAGAAGCACAACAAATCTTGAATTTAATGCGTCAAGCCTACAATAGTGACAAAAATTATCCAATGGTCGAGGTATATCAAAAGTGGGCACACAAGCCAGGCTATTATCCAGCAGAAGGTTGGAAAGGTAACCAAAAGACAAGATATTACTTAATCCCAAGCAGCGGGGCTAAAAAAGTACTTCTAAAGTTCTCTGATTTTGCTACGGAAAAATGAAATAATGTTAGAATAAAAGACGAGTATTTTTAACATTATGGAGAGTTAAATATGTTAGATAAAAACAAACAAATTTGGTTTATTGGTATTAAAGGAACCGGTATGGCTTCCTTAGCATTACTTCTTCACGACTTAGGCTACAACGTTGCCGGTAGTGATATTGAAAAGTACACCTTCACTCAAGTTCCACTTGAAAAAGCTGGTATTGAAGTTAAGGATTTTGACCCAAGCAACATCAAGAGTAACGATGAACAAGTAATCGTTAAGGGTAACGCCTTCAAGGAAGATAACCCAGAAGTTAAGGCATGTCTTGATAAGGGCGTTAAGTGGCAAAGCTACCCAGATACTGTTGAAGAAATCGTGCAAATGCACACTTCAATCGGTATTTCAGGTACTCACGGCAAGACTTCAACCACTAGTCTTTTGTCACACGTTTTAGGTGAAGTTGCACCAACTACTTACTTAATTGGTGACGGTCGTGGTAAGGGTGTTCCAGACTCACGCTTCTTCGTTTACGAAGCTGATGAATACCGTCGTCACTTCTTGGCATATCACCCAGATTACCAAATTATGACTAACATCGACTTTGACCACCCAGACTACTTCAAGGATCAAGACGATTACACCAGCGCATTCCAATCAGCAGCTGATCAAACTAAGAAGGCATTGTTCGTATGGGGCGATGACAAGCGTCTTCAAAGCCTTAAGACTGATATTCCTAAGTACACTTACGGCTTTAACGACACTGATGACTTCCAAGCTACTGACATTAAGAAGTCAACTACTGGTTCTAAGTTCCATGTTTTAGCACATGGCAAAGATCTTGGCGAATTTGAAATTCACTTGTTTGGTGACCACAGCATTTTGAACTCAACTGCTGTTATTGCGGTTGCCTACACTGAAAAGGTACCAATGGATGACATTCGTGATGGTCTTCTTACCTTTAAGGGTGCTAAGCGTAGATTTAGTGAAAAAGACTTTGGCGACATTGCAGTTATTGATGACTATGCTCACCACCCAACTGAAATGCGTGCAACTATCCAAGCTGCTCGTCAAAAGTTCCCAGACAAGAAGTTAGTTGTTGTCTTCCAACCACATACTTTCTCAAGAACTAAGAAATACCAAAAGGACTTTGAAGAAATCTTACGTGGTGTAGATAAGGCTTATGTAACCCCAATTTATGCTTCAGCTCGTGAAGCTAATGGTGATATTTCAAGTGAAGACTTGGTTAAGAATATCCCAGGTTCAGAAGTGATTGACTTAGACAATATTGCTGACTTAACTAAGAATAAGAATTCTGTCATCGTGTTCATGGGTGCCGGCGATATTCCTAAGTACGAAGATGCTTTTGAAAAGTTGCTTTAATTAAAAAATAGGCACAAAAAATGCTCTCAAAAGAGAGCATTTTTTCTACTCTAAGTAAAGTGTTATCAACGATTTTAGGCAATTTTATTTTGAAATAAGGGCCTAATCGGGAAATGGCTCCTGGAGAAGCCCCAGGTCCTGGTCTTGGATGAACCGACCAACTATCTGAACGACTTCCCGGGAGCCTTTATCGTCGTCAGCCACGACTATGACTTTTTAGGCCGGATCACCAACTGCATCATCGATATCGACTTCGGGACCATCACCCGCTACACTGGGACCTTGAAGCAGGCCATGCGGCAAAAGGAAGCCAACCGGCAGACTTACATGAAGGCCTATGCCAACCAGCAGCGGCAGATTGCCAAGACTGAAGCCTATATTAGAAAAAATAAGGCCGGTACCCGGGCTTGGTTCCCTTGGTGCCAGGGGGCGCCGGCCTATATGGCGGTCAGGAGCCTGCTGGACGGCAATCTGCCGCAAGCCCAGCAGGAAGTTCAGCGGGTGGCGATCGTGACAGCCTCCATTGCCTTAGGGGTCTTGCTGTCGACCATGTTCCAGGAAGCGATGGTCAAGCACTTGCGGCGGATTCATGTCCGGGAAAAGAAAGAATAGGTCCGCAAGCATTCAGGCTTGTATGCTGGCAAAAAAAGTGTTAAACTCAGAGTGTCAACAAATGAAGCGCTTACATTTTTTTGCAAAGAGGTGTTTTGTCATGTTAGAATTGAAGGACTATGGACCTGCTCCATGTGCTTTGGATTTACGGCAGGCTGCCTTAGAAAATGAAAAGTATCGTGAAACTTTGTGGACCGGGGACCACTTCCAGGTAACCCTGATGTGCATCCCGGCTGGCGGCGGCGACATTGGCTTGGAGATTCACCACGACAATGACCAGTTCATCTACCTGGTGAGCGGGACAGGCCGCGTGCAGCTGGGCAAGGAGAAGGACAAGCTGACCGTGGACAAGATAGTTCACGCTGGGGAAGCTGTCTTTATCCCGGGCAACACTTGGCACAATGTGACCAACGCTGGCGACGAGCCGATGAAGTGCTTCAGCCTTTACGCGCCAGTAAAGCACGCACACGGCACAACTGAGTCGACCAAGGAAGACGCGATTGCCCAAGAAGGGCCACTGGAAGGATCGAACGAATAATTTACTTAAGCACGTGAGTTGTTCACGTGCTTTTTTTGTGCTTATTCAAGGCCATTAAGTTAAGGGATTGCCTTGCCGCGTTTGCTTGCGCAGCTCGATTCCCGAAAAGTGCCCAACTGCCGAAATTTTCCTACATTCGATTGCCCAAAACAAAAAAAACGCTCATCTAAATTAGATGAGCGCCCAAATTCAATGATGACATTGGAGCTTATTTCACGCTATAGCTGCTTTCTTCTTGGACGATTGAGTCAGAGACGGTAACTTTCCAGCCCATGCCATTCCGGCGGACCGTGACTTCTTTGTAATAAGGCAGGTTAGCATCGCCTTTGTCCACCTTCTTGCCAGATTTGGCGAAGAGAGCCTGGTTCTTTTTGACTGTCCGCTTGGTTGAGAAGCTGCTGACATAGGTCGTCCCCATGCCGAAATGGCTGTCGGCCTTGACCTGGTTGAGGTAGTACAGGTCGCTGTAGCCGTGCTTAGGCAGGGTCTTATTCAGAACTTCCGTTACCACGCCTTCTTGGGTCGACTTGTAGATCTCGTTTACCGTAAACAATATGGAAAAAAGGACAAAGAGCCACACTGGCGAGGTCAGAATCAGCGTGATGATCTTGTGCTCATGATAGAGCTGCTTGATTGTTTTCATTTTTCTCCCTCCATTATTTACTGAATATTTTACAACGACTTAAAAAAAGCTTTTATTTGGCCGGAAACGAAGTAGGATAGCAGCAGGTGAGGGATGCCAGATGATGGCTCATACCAGTCACAAGATGGTACGATTTGGCTTAAATCAGTTGAATGACATGCTCCCCCGACCAAGGTCGGGGGATTCTTTATAGGCTAGTGCTCACGCACAGCCTACAGCTTCTGAGAACAACCAACTTATTCTTGCAAGCAGGATTGGCCGAAGTCAAGCCTGCTTTTTTACTGGTCCTATCCAGCAAGCTGAACAGCAGTGCAAAAACAGAGGTCAGTCTATTTATCACGGAAGTGCCCCCTCCGACGATTCCGCCAAGCCGCATTGACTGCTGTTTGACGGTACGATTTTTGTTTAGTCTTAATTTGCCAGGTGATTATCTAAATTAAAGTTACCTTGAAATTCATCAGTAGTGCTTTCTTGATCCATACCATATTCGGCATCGTCGCCCCAGTAAATGTATTGTGCGTTTTTACCTTTGGTGCCAGCAATTCTGAAGTAAAGGCCAGCTTCATCACCTTCACCAGTGGTCTTGGTGGCATCTACCTTAACTTTTTGACCAATCTTGAGCAACTTGCTGGTTGACTTAAGCTTATTATTCAAAACATGGATTTTGTTTAAAATAGTGGCGGTAGTAGTACCAGAAGCTTGGTAAAGGGTGTTGCCGTTGACAAAGCCAACATTTGAAGCATAGATATAAGCGCCATTACCTAAGGCGTAGAATGGCTTGCCCTTGATAGTGGTTGTGTTCAAACTTCTCTTTTTAGATCCGCTAAGATTTGAGAAGTAGTAAAATACGTCATTCTTAGTTGTGGCGTGGGTTTTAGCTGGTGTTTTAACTAACATATATTTAGGGATGAGTGACAAACCATTGAAAGTAGTGCGGTGACCGTTTTTATCATAAATGCGAGAGTTGGAACTCAAGATTAAAACATTTTGTCCATCCATTGAGCTAACATTCAAAGATTTGATGTAGCGTTTTTTACCGATGTTAACGTAAGAAGCGGTAGTGTAGTGGTAGTTCTTAGAAGTTTTTGCATCTACTTTTTTACCTTGGATCAGGATAGGCTTGCCATAATATTTAAAACTTGAGCCTGATTTAATCGTTGAAGCAACAGTCATCTTCTTGCCATTGACTTTTTGGGTAGTGGTAGTGGCATTGCCTTTGCTGTTGAAGACTTGAACTGTGCCATTAAAAGATTTCTTGAGAGTAACTTTACCTTTTTGTAATTGCGTAGCTGCTTGAACTGTGTGAACAGGTTGATTGATAATAGTAGCTGCTGGTGCAACACTGATTAATAAAGCTGCTGCGATAGTTGCTAATTTTTTAGTAGTCATATTTTGTCTCCTTTGTAATAATCCCTTAAGTTGATTTTAGCACTTATGAGACTATAAAAATAACCTCGAAACTCAAACGTTTTCGGGGTTATTTGATTTTATTCACTTAAGTACTTAGGATCAATAAATTTATTGATCACGTTGTTAACCTTCTTTGAATTATCGTACTTGCGGATAATGTTCAAGAAGTCTTGTGTAGTTGCTTGCTTCAAGTAGTAAGTTTGATAGTAATCGTGTAAAGCATCGAAGAACTTGGTTTCGCCCATGGCAACCTTTAAAACAGCAGGGAAGTCCATCCCAAGTTCGTAAGCCATGGCTTCAGTGTCAACGCCCTTTGGTGGATTATTAACAGGGTAGTTGATGTAGTTGGCCTTTTGATTCTTATTAATGAATTGGTTAGCATTTTCTTTTAAGATCTTGTTAGCACGCTTGACGTTCTTACGAGTATAGAACTTGCTGTGCATCAGTTTAGCACAGTAGGCCTTACTCTTAGTGTAGGTCAAATCGTAAACGCCATTTTCAAGGAGGTTGGTAAGACCTTCGTCAAGCCAAGGTTCCATGTATTCGTCGTTGCCGACAGTGCCGTAGAACCATTGGTGACCAACTTCGTGAGAAACATCTTCAGTTAATTCATTATATCTATCAAGTGGGTGCTTCTTTTGTAAAAAGCCGCTGGCATCGATCATGATCAAGCCAGGATATTCCATCCCACCGGTATCTTTGCCAAGCAAGCCTTCAGTAATATCGATTTCTTTGTAAGGATATTTGCCGATCTTTTTGGTAAAAATGTGGAAACTGTCTTGGGCAGTCATCAAAGCAAGCTTGTTGTATTGCTTGCTGTTTTTGCTTGCAAGGTAGTAGTCGTTGATTCTTACGCCGTTTGCATAAGCGTGGTCAACCTTGAACTTGTTGGAAGCAGCGATTGCGACCTCACGCATGTTGTTGGCGGTAATTGTAGTTTTGCCATTCTTGGTTGTGCTTTGACCAGAAGCGGCAACTTTGTAGCTCTTTGGTGCGAAAAAGCTAACGTGGAAATTGCTTACAGCACTGTTGCGGTTTTCACCAGCATCGTAGTATGGGTGATAATTCCACTTACCGTTGCGATAATCGCTTAAGTATGGGAAACAGAATGACAGGTTATAAACTTTACCGCCGTTGATATTTTGGTAGCCAAAACGATCTTGTCTCTTAGGCACGCCGGTAACTACGTTAACAGTTAAATCAGTAGATTCACCTGTATTTAGACTTTTGTTAACAAATAAATTGCTCTTGTCTTTACCGGTAGTGTAAGAAAGCTTTTGACCATCTGATGAAATGCTTTTAACTGAAGTTGTCGCATTTCTTGTAGCCTTAAAATGCTTGTGGTCGTATTTCAACACGCCGCTAGCAATATTTCTAACCAATAAATTTTTAACATGTTCATTGCCGTTATTAACAACATGCATGGTAACTTTTTCTGTTAATTGATTCTTGCGAGTGTTCAACTTCACGGTCATGTTGTAATTTGTTGCCTTGATCGTAGGATCAGCCGCAGCTTGAACTTTTGAGTTGAAGTTAAATAATGCCGCAATGGTTACTGCACTCGACAATAAAAGTGTTGTTCTTCTTTTCATAATTTTCCCTCCAAGAAAAATTTACTCTAATTATTGGAAATTATCGGTATAAAGTCAATCTATTTTTTGATGATAGGATATAATTTATGTATAAGTGAAAATGAATAGATATAAAGAAAGAAGATAAATAAGAATGGTTAAAAGTATTACACCTCATTTGGTTTATCGCTTGAATGGGATGCACCATGTTGTAGCGCAAGTTGGTGTAGTAAATGGTGATCATGTTTTTGCCTTGCAACTTCTTCACAGTGCACATGATGTGTTGGTTTATAGAAAACATGAAGGTTTAACCAAGAACATCGATTATACTGATCCACACTTAGTAATGATGGGCTTTGGTCACACGCAAACCTGGGTACCAGCTAATGACAAGGATGAATATTTCGTAGGTGCCAAACCAAATTCAGGCAACTGGACTACTCAAATTGCACGAGTAAAGTACCCAAGACTTTTACCAGAAAGATATACTTCAAATACACAACTTCCACGTTTGTCACACTTGAATCACGTAACCGACGTTCCTTATGATGGTCATGATCACTTGCACAGAGTAGAAGCTTCAGTTTCACCAAATGGCAAGTACTTCATGATTGCTTCAATTTGGGATGATGGTTCAGGTCACTTTGGTTTGTTTGATTTAAATGAAGTAAACCAAAAGTTGAATGAAAATGGCACTAAGAACACGCCAATCACTGATTTACATTGCTTGAGTGCTTTCCACATCGACAACTTCGATAATCCAAGTGTTGCTCCAGATGAAGAAATGCCACAAATGATTGATTCAGTTCAAGGCTATGCTATTGATGATGACAAGAATATCTATATTTCTAACCAATTGTCACCAAAGATTAACCATGAAACTGGTGAAGTAACTACTTGGTCACGTAAGATTGTTAAGTTCCCATGGGGTGAAACAAACAGTGATAACTGGCAAGTAGCTATGGTTGATGGTATTGATTTACCAGATCGTTACAGTGAAATGGAAAGTATCCATGTTAATGCCGCAAATGATATTTACTTAACTGTGGCTTACCACCAAAAGTACATTAAGGGTGGAGAATATAAGTTAAGAACTTTGGAAAACCAAATTTTCCATATTACTGATTTGTAGAATAATAAAAATTTAACCAAGTAAAAAAGTGCTGATGTGTCTTTGCTTATGAAGACTATCAGCACTTTTCATTTCATATTAATCAGTAATTCTTTCTTTACCAACAGCACGTTGTTCGGAAGGATTATAACCTAACTCTTCAATTTCTTGTCTTTTTTCTTTGTTATTGATTTGAGGAAGAGTATCCCAAAAGTTAGACTTGTTTTTCTTAATCTTTGAATTTCTGTTAGTTTTCATTGTTGTTTCCTTCATTTTCACTTTCTATAAATATAAGTATACTCTGAAAACCAAACCTATTTTTAGCTATTAAGATCGATTAATTCAAAATAGCAAAAATATATGCAATTTATATGCAAACGATATATAATAGTATCAAATTTAGAAAGGAGTAAAAATTATGGCAGAAAAAACAACAGGACTTTATGTCAGAATGAATCCAGAAAAGAAGGAAAAGGCAGAAGCTATTCTGAAAAAGCTGGGGTTAAATTCAGCTACGGCAATTAACATGTTCTATGATCAGATTATTCTTCATAATGGTATTCCTTTCAGAGTAGAGATTCCAAATGCATGGGATAATTTGGATCAAATGAATAAGTATGAATATGCCAAACTGCTTGACGAGCGCCTGAACACATTGACCGGAAGGGAAGATTTACTTGGAGATATCGCCAAGAGGCTTGATGCGGAAAAGAATGAAAAGAAAGACAACTAAGTTTTGAGGTAAAAATTATGATAGCAAGAATTATTATTGGCATTATTGTTGTTTTAGTTATTGTGTATGTTTGTTGTGGTTTTAGAATCGTTCCACAAAATAATGAAGGTTTGGTTGAAACCTTGGGTAAGTATTCTAAGACAGTAAAAGCTGGATTTATCTTTGTCTGGCCACTTTTCCAAAGAATTCGCAAAGTTCCATTAGCACTTCAACCACTTGAAATTTCTAAGTACTCAATTATTACCAAAGATAATGCTGAAATTTCTACTAGTTTAACTTTGAACTACTTGGTCACTGATTCATACCGTTACTTCTACAACAACACCGACTCAGTTGAATCAATGGTGCAATTAATCCGTGGTCACTTGCGTGACATTATTGGTCGTATGGATTTGAACGCAGCCCTTGGCTCAACTAAGGAAATTAACGATCAACTTTTCACTGCAACTGGTGACCTGACTGATATCTACGGTATCAAGGTCGTTCGTGTCAACGTTGATGAACTTTTACCAAGTGCTGAAATTCAACGTGCCATGGACAAACAACTTACTGCCGACCGTGAAAAGACTGCCGCAATTGCTAAGGCCGAAGGTGAAGCTCGTACCATTGAAATGACCACTAAGGCTAAGAACGATGCTTTGGTTGCTACTGCTAAGGCCAACGCTGAGGCAGTTAAGACGCAAGCTGATGCCGACGCTTACCGTGTACAAAAGATGCAAGAAGCTTTGTCAAAGGCTGGCGAAGGTTACTTTAGAAACCAAAGTTTGGACAGCTTTAACCAATTGGCTCAAGGCCCTAACAACTTGATCGTGGTTGGCAAGGATGAAATGACCGACTTGGGTAAGGTTCCTGCTTTGAAAAAGGTGTGGGATGCCAGCGACGATAAGAAATATGAATAAATAAAAATTAGCTCAATTCTCAAATGAGGATTGAGCTTTTTTCTAAGTAAAGTCAAGTACCATAAGGTATTTGACTTTTATTTTTGAATAAATAAAATATAGTTCGTAAAATATAGCTTTGCAAATCCTTATATAGTGATGTATTGTATTAATATAAAAATAAATAAGAACGATATTATAAGTATTAAGTAATATTGTACGGTATATGAAAGGAACAATCATGCCAACTGACATTGAAATTGCTGATGCAGCCAAAATGCAACCGATCACTGAAATTGCCCAAAAGTTAGGCTTGTCCAGTGATGATATTGAACAATATGGTCACTATAAAGCTAAGATCAACTTGCCTGTTAAGGAAATTGAAGGCAAGAAACACAAATTGATTTTGGTGACAGGTATTAACCCAACTTCTGCTGGTGAAGGAAAATCCACTGTTTTAGTTGGCTTGGGGGATGCGCTTAACCAATTAGGCCATCAAACTACCATTGCCATGCGTGAACCATCAATGGGACCAGTCTTTGGGATCAAAGGCGGTGCAACAGGTGGTGGCTATAGCCAAGTTGTCCCAATGGAAGACATTAATTTACACTTCACTGGTGACATGCATGCCTTAACTTCTGCTAACAACACCTTGGCGGCTCTAATCGATAACTACATTATGCGCGACAATGCTTTAGGACTTGATCCACGCAGAATCATTTGGAAGAGAGTCGAAGACGTTAACGATCGTGCTTTAAGAAACGTGGTTACTGGACTCGGTGGCATCATGCAAGGTGTTCCTCGAGAAACCGGCTTTGATATTACCGCTGCTTCAGAAATGATGGCCATTCTTTGCTTATCTGAGAGCTTGCACGATTTAAAGAAGAGAATTGGTCGCATCGTTGTTGGTTATACCTATGACAAGAAGCCTGTTACCGTTGATCAATTGGGCTTCACTGGTGCAATTACACTTTTATTGAAAGATGCTATTAAGCCTAACTTAGTTCAAACTTTGGATCACACTCCTGCTATTATTCACGGCGGACCATTTGCCAACATTGCTCATGGCTGTAACTCAGTTTTAGCTACTCAAATCGCCTTAAAGACTTCTGATTACACAGTTACTGAATCAGGCTTTGGTGCAGATCTCGGTGCTGAAAAGTTCTTAGATATCAAGCGTCCAGTTTTAGGCAAGACGCCAAATGCCGTGGTAATTGTCGCAACTTGTCGTGCACTTAAGCTCAACGGTGGTGCCGATAAGAATAATTTAACCGAAGAAAATCTTCCTGCCTTGGAAAAGGGAATGGCTAACTTACGCAGACACGTTAAAAACATGCAAAATTATGGTTTGCCAATCGTTGTTGCGATTAACCATTTCACTAGCGACACTGAAGCCGAAATCAAGACTATTCAAGATGCCGTTGCCGAAATGGGTGTAAAAGCAATTGAGGTTGATGCTTGGGCAAAAGGTGGAGAAGGTACGCAAGATTTAGCCAAAGAAGTTGTCGAACTTGCAGATCAACCTGCTGACTTCCATGAATTGTATAAGAGTACTGACTCGATTGAAGATAAATTAACTGCAGTTGCTACCAAGATTTATGGTGCTAAGCGTGTAGTTTTATCTAACAAGGCCAAAAAGCAAATTAAAACTTTTGATAAACAAGGCTGGAACACTTTGCCTGTATGTATTGCTAAAACACAATATTCATTTACTGATGATCAAACCAAGTTAGGTGCCCCAACCGATTTTGACTTCCATATTCGTGATCTTGTTCCTAAGCTTGGTGCAGGATTCATCGTTGCTTTGTCAGGTACCATGATGACCATGCCAGGTTTGGCTAAGCACCCAGCTGCAGAAAACATGGATATTGATGATAATGGTCAAATTACAGGACTATTCTAAAGGAGAAAAAATGGCTGAAGTAAGCGTAATTATGGGTAGTAAGTCAGATTGGTCAACGATGAAGCATGCTTGTGAAATCTTAGATCAATTTGGTGTTAGTTATGATAAGCACGTTATTTCTGCACACAGAATGCCAAAAGAAATGTATGATTTTGCCCAAAATGCTGAGAAAAATGGCACTAAAGTAATTATTGCGGGTGCCGGTATGGCAGCTCATTTGCCTGGCATGACTGCCGCAAATACCGTGATTCCAGTGATTGGTGTTCCCGGTCAAACTAAGGCATTAGGTGGCATGGATTCTCTTTTATCGATTGTTCAAATGCCAACCGGTATCCCTGTAGCTACCACTGCCATTGGTAATGCTGGTGCAAGCAACGCGGCACTTCTTGCACTAGAAATTTTGGGAATTAGTGACGAAAAAATAAGACAGCAATTGAAAGACTATCGCCAAAAGATGCATGATGAAGCAAAAGAAAGCAGTGCGGAACTTGATTGATCCAGATTTTATTGAACAAGGAAAGACTATTGGCATCATTGGAGGCGGACAACTAGGTCAAATGATGGCTTTGTCAGCCAAGTATGGTGGAATGAAAGTCATCACCTTGGATCCAACGCCAGACTGTCCTTGTGGTCAGGTTGCTGACAAGCAGATTGTGGCCGAATATTCAGACGTTAAGGCAATTGAAGAGCTGGCTAAAGAGAGCGACGTATTAACGTATGAATTTGAAAATGTCGACCTTCAAGCTTTAAAGGATGTTGCTGATAAAGTGGAAATTCCTCAGGGGACTAATCTGCTTTATATCACTAAACACCGACTGCGTGAAAAGAACTTCCTGCGTAGTGCCGGTTGTATGACTGCGCCATATTTGCCCGTTAAAAATATGGCGGATCTAAAAGAGGCAATTAAAAAGATCGGCTATAACTGTGTCCTTAAAACCTGTGAAGGTGGCTACGATGGCCACGGCCAAGAAGTTTTAAAGAGCGATGCCGATCTGAAAAATAATGCGCATATCAAAGAAATTTTAGCTACGGGAGACTGCATTCTTGAAGGCTGGGTGCCATTCAAAGTTGAAGCTTCTGTCATGGTCGCAAGAAATGCAAAAGGCGAAGTGACAGTTTTCCCAGTTAGTGAAAACTACAATGCCGATGAAATTTTGCATATTAGTATTGTGCCAGCACGTGTTTCAAAAGAAATTTATGCTAAAGCACAGGCTATTGCTAAGCAAATTGCAGAAGCAATTCATTTGCGCGGTATTTTGGGTGTGGAGCTATTTATTCTGGATAACGGTGATATTTATGTCAATGAACTAGCACCACGTCCGCATAATTCAGGTCACTATTCGATTGAAGCCTGCAATTTTGACCAGTTTGATATCCATGATCGTGCTATTTGCAATTGGCCGTTGCCTAAGATTAAGCTGTTGTCCAAAGTGGTAATGGTGAATGTTTTGGGTCAACATGTAGCCGGCGTAAGAAAAGTCATTCCTGAAAAGAGCAACTGGCATTTTCACTACTATGGCAAGGCCGAAATCCGTCATAATCGTAAAATGGGTCACGTTACAATTCTTACTGACGATATTGAAAAAACGTTGCAAGAAATTAATGACACCCATATTTGGAAAACAAAAGTAAATTAATCTTGTTTAAGCAGAGCTATTAAAGCTCTGCTTTTTATTTATCATTTTCACTAAAACACGAACAATACTTCATGATAGTATTTTTAGTGCTTTATAATATATTGACATTATAAGCAATAGTTGATAATATTGTTAACATAAAAGTGAACAAATCAGTATTCACTCTTCAATAATATTCGTATTTTTACCAAGGAGAAAAATAAAATGGCAAAGTTGTTGTATACCGGTAAAGTTAAGGAAATGTGGTCTACAGATGACCCAGAAGTTTTACGTGTGGTTTATACAGACCAGGCAACTGCCGGTAACGGCGAGAAGAAGGATGACTTTAAGAACAAAGCCTATTTAAACAACGAAATTTCAACTTTGATTTTTGAATACTTGTCCAAAAACGGAGTTCCAACTCATTTCATCAAGAAAATCTCAGACACTGAAGAATTAGTTAAAAAGTGCGACATGTTCCCACTTGAAGTTGTTACTAGAAATATTGCAGCTGGCCATTTCTCAAGTCGTTATGGCTTGGGCGAAGGTGAAAAATTCGATACGCCAGTCGAAGAACTTTTTTATAAGAGTGATGAACTCGACGACCCAATCATGAACGAATCTGATGCGATTGCATTACATATTGCGACCGCTGAAGAGCAAAAGAAGATCTGGGAATTGTCTCGTCAAGTTAACAAGCTTTTGATTCCGCTTTTTGATAAGGCTGGAATGGAATTAGTCGATTTCAAACTTGAATTTGGTAAAGATGCAGATGGAAATATCATCCTTGCAGATGAATTTTCACCAGATAACTGCCGTCTTTGGGATAAAAAGACCAAGAAGCATATGGATAAAGATGTCTACCGTAGAGACATCGGCGATTTAACCACTGTTTATGAACAAGACTTAGTCCGCATTCAAGAAGCACTTAAGGAGATCTAAATGACTACTGTCCGTATTTACGTAACCTACAAACCTTCAGTTTTTGATCCACAAGGAGCTGCAATCACCGATTCAGTTAATTCCCTTGGTCATGACGAAGTCAAAAAAATCGTTGTTGGTAAGTTCTTCGATGTAACTGTTGATGAAGATGACTTAGATAAAGTTAAGGCTGATGTGAAGGATATCGCTGAAGCGTTATTGGTTAACTTCAACATGGAAACTTACAAGATCAAAGTTTTGGAGGAAAACGCATGAAAATTGCAGTAATCGTTTTTCCAGGTTCTAACTGCGATATCGACATGTACGAAGCTTTTCGCACTGTTTGCAAAGCAGATGTCGAATACGTTTCTTACAAAGAAAAAAGCCTAGATGGTTTTGACGCAGTTGTTTTACCAGGTGGCTTTTCTTACGGCGACTACTTAAGAACTGGTGCAATCGCTCGTTTTTCAAATATCATCCCAGCAGTTAAAAAGATGGCAGATGAAGGAAAGTTAGTATTAGGTGTCTGCAATGGTTTCCAAATTTTAACAGAAATGGGACTTCTACCTGGAGCACTTAAGAAAAACGATAGTCTTCAATTCGTGTGCAAAACCGTAACGCTAGAAGTTGAAAATACACATACGCCATTTACCACCGAATATAAAGACAAGGAACTTATCCGTATTCCAATTGCTCACGGTGAAGGCAGCTATTACGCAGACGAAGATGTGCTTGAAGAATTAGAAAATAATCATCAAGTTGTCTTTAGATATCATGGTGAAAATCCTAACGGTAGTCTTCATGATATTGCTGGTATCTGTAACAAAGAAGGCAATGTCTTGGGCATGATGCCTCACCCTGAAAGAGCCGTTGAAGAAATTCTCGGCGGAACAGATGGATTGCCTTTATTTAAGTCACTTTTGAAAGCAGGAGTTCAAGCATGAAACAAGCGATGACACCAGAAGAAATCAAAGAAAAGAAACCTTACCTTGATTGGAGTTTATCAGAACGTGAATATGACTATATTTGCGATCATTTGCTTCATCGCTTGCCCAACTACACAGAAATCGGCTTGTTCTCCGCAATGTGGAGTGAACACTGTTCTTACAAAAAATCTAAGCCAGTTTTGAAGCTTTTCCCAACCAAGGGCAAGCGCGTTGTTCAAGGTCCAGGTGAAGGTGCTGGTGTAGTTGATATTGATGATGGTCAAGCAGTTGTATTTAAGGCTGAAAGTCACAACCACCCAACTACAGTTGAACCTTACCAAGGTGCAGCCACTGGTGTTGGCGGTATTTTAAGAGACGTTTTCAGTATGGGCGCTCGCCCCGTTGCAATCCTTGATTCTTTGCACTTTGGTGAATTAAAAGATAATCCAACAATGCGTTACAAGATGGAAGAGACCATCAAGGGCGTCGGCGACTATGGCAACTGCATGGGAATTCCTAATTTAGGCGGAGAAACAACTTTTGATCCTTGCTATAATGGCAACATTTTATTAAACGCCATGAATGTGGGAATCATGGATATTAAAGATATGGAGCATGGGGATGCTACAGGCGTTGGCAATGCGGTAATGTACGTCGGTGCTAAAACCGGGCGTGATGGTATTCACGGTGCTACTTTTGCTTCAGCTGACTTCTCTGAAGAACATGCGACCCAACGTTCAGCCGTTCAAGTCGGTGATCCATTTATGGAAAAGCTTTTGATGGAAGCTTGCTTGGAATTGATTTTGCATCACCGTGAATGGCTTGTTGGTATCCAAGACATGGGTGCAGCCGGAATTGTTTCTTCAAGTGCTGAAATGGCTACTGAAGGCAAATCCGGGATGGATCTTAACCTTAACTTGGTACCTCAACGTGAACCTAACATGTCTGCTTACGAGATTATGCTTAGTGAATCGCAAGAAAGAATGCTCCTTTGTGTAAAGAAGGGCCATGAAGAGGACGTTAAAAAGATCTTCGATGAATTTAATCTTGACGCTGTAACTATTGGTCGCATTACTGATGATGGTAGATACGTGCTTCATCACGATGATCAAGTGGTATGTGATATTCCAGTGGTAACTTTAACTGAAAAAGTCCTTGAAGAAAAAAGCGCAGAAAAGAAACCACAAAGAATCATTGATGCTGAGCAAAGTGAAAATTGGCAACCAAATATTGAAAGTGCCGGTCAAACTTTAAAAGATCTTTTGAACCAGCCAACCATTGCTAACGATCAATTTGTAACGCAACAATATGATTCACAGGTTCGAACGGACACGATTGTAGGTCCTGGTTCAGATAGCGGTGTCTTGCGAGTGCGCCATACTAAGAAGGCAATTGCGATGACTACTGATACTAATGGACGCTTTGTCTATCTTGATCCAAAAGTTGGTGGTCAAAGAACTGTCCTTGAAAGTGCAACAAATATCGTGGCTAGTGGTGCCCAACCTTTAGCAATTACTGACTGTCTTAACTATGGTGACCCTAATGATCCAGAAATTTTCTGGGAATTGCATCAATCTTGTCAAGGGATTGCCGATGCATGTGAAATCTTAGAAACACCGGTTGTTTCAGGAAATGTCTCTCTTTATAACGAAAATAATGGCAAGGCAATTTATCCATCACCAATGATTGGGATGGTTGGTTTAATCAAGGATTATGATCACGTCATTCCAATGCACATGCAAAAAGCAGGCGACAAGATTTATCTAGTGGGTAAGACAGATGATGATTTTGCTGGCTCAGAATTGCAAAAGATGATCACTGGTGAAATTAGCGGATTGCCACATGCGCCAAACTTGCCAGAGATAAAGCAATATCTTTACAAATTGCAAGCATTAATGGCTAACGGCTTAGTCAAAAGTGCCCACGATCTAAGCGAAGGCGGCTTAGGCGTTTCCTTAGCTGAAACACTTTTTGATACAGACTTTGGTGCAAAGGTAAAGCTTGATTTTGATAAAAATCTGCTTTTCAGTGAGACTCCAGGTCGCTTGATCGTTTCAGTTGATCCTGCAAATGCGGCAAAATTTGAACAAGAAATGGGCGATTCCGTTAGTGAAATTGGTCAAGTTACTGCTGATCAGCAATTGAACATTTCGCTGGCCAACGATCAAGTAAATGAAGATGTAGCTGAATTGCAAAAGATTTGGAAGGAGTGCATCCCTTGTTTAATGAAATCAAAAGCCTAAATGAGGAATGTGGCGTCTTCGGTGTTTTCGGCGCTCCTGATGCTAGTCAATTAACATATCTGGGTTTGCATAACCTGCAGCACCGCGGACAAGAAGGGGCCGGCATCGTCTCAAGCGATGGTGAGCATTTGTATCAACACCGCGATCGTGGCCTTTTATCCGATGCTTTTGCTGATCCGAATGATTTAAAAAAATTGGTCGGCGACAGTGCCATTGGTCACGTTCGCTACAGTACAACGGGTCGTAATTCGATTCAAAACGTACAACCATTTCTCTTTCATTTTCTAGACGGTGATGTTGCTTTAGCCCACAACGGCAATTTAGTTAATGCCGTGTCTTTACGAAACAAGCTCGAAAAACAAGGTGCGATTTTTCAATCCTCATCTGATACCGAAATCTTGATTCACTTGATTCGTAATCATATCAAAGATGGCTTTATTTCAGCTTTAAAGCAAAGCCTGAATGAAGTTCACGGTGGTTTTGCCTTCCTGCTTTTGCAAAAAGATCGCATGATTGCGGCACTTGATCCTAATGGGATTCGTCCCTTATGTATTGGTAAATTGGACAATGGCGCCTACGTTGTTTCTAGCGAAACTTGTTCACTTGACATCATCGGTGCCAAGTTCGTTCGTGATGTGCAGCCTGGTGAATTAATCATCATTGATCGAGATGGGATGAAAATTGATCATTTTACTAAAAATACGCATTTAGCAATCTGCTCAATGGAATACATCTATTTTGCTCGTCCTGATTCAATCATACATGGTGTGACTGTTCATAATGCTAGAAAAAGAATGGGGCGGCTGCTAGCTCGTGAGGCTCCAGCCGATGTCGACATGGTAATTGGCGTACCAAACTCATCTTTGTCAGCTGCCTCTGGTTACGCCGAAGAATTGGGGTTGCCTTATGAAATGGGTCTGGTTAAAAACCAATACGTTGCCAGAACCTTCATTCAGCCAACTCAAGCCTTGCGTGAAAAGAGTGTTAAGTTAAAACTGTCAGCTGTTCGTGGTGTCGTTGCCGGTAAAAAGATCGCTGTTATTGATGATTCGATCGTAAGAGGCACCACCTCTAAGCAAATTGTCAAAATGTTAAAAGAAGCTGGTGCTAAAGAAGTACACCTTAGAATCGCTAGTCCTCCATTTAGATTTCCATGTTTTTACGGCATTGATATTTCAACTAGAGCCGAATTAATGGCAGCTCATTATTCAGTAGAAGAGATGCGGAAAATTATCGGTGCTGATAGCCTTGGCTTTTTAAGCGTTGATAGCCTGATCAAAGCAATCGATGTGCCTGATCGAGGAGACTCATCGGGTCTGACAGTTGCTTACTTTAATGGCAAATATCCAACAAAATTGGATGACTACGAAGCTGGCTATTTAGCTTCTCTCAATGCTCAAGAACGGCGACAAAGAAAGGATTTATAAAATGAATCGTTATAAAGAAGCAGGTGTTGACGTCACTGCTGGTTACGATTTAGTCAATCGAATTAAGCCAATGGTAGCTGCAACCAAGCGTAAAGGCGTGATGGGCGGCATCGGCAGTTTTGGCGGGATGTTCGACTTAGAAGAATTAAATTATAAGCATCCAGTCCTTGTTTCAGGCACCGATGGCGTTGGTACTAAGTTGATGATCGCGCAAAAGATGCATAAAAACGACACAGTCGGTATCGACTGCGTGGCTATGTGTGTTAACGATGTCTTAGCCCAAGGCGCTGAACCTTTATTTTTCTTAGATTACATTGCATGCGGACATAACGATCCTGAAAAACTAGCTGATGTGGTTAAAGGCGTGGCTGAGGGATGCAAGCAAAGTGAATCTGCCTTAATTGGTGGTGAAACTGCCGAAATGCCTGACATGTATGAACCGCATGAATACGATTTAGCCGGTTTTTCAACAGGGATCGCTGAAAAAGAGGACATATTATCTAGTTCTTTAGCCAAAGCAGGCGATCATTTAATTGCCTTGCCATCAAGTGGCGTTCATTCAAACGGCTTCAGTTTAATTAGAAAAATTTTGTTCAAAGATCACGATGTTTCATTAAGCGACAAACCAGCAGAATTAGCGGGCAAAACCGTAGGCGAAACACTCCTTACGCCAACCAGAATCTATGTCAAAGCAGTTTTGCCACTAGTAAAAAAGCATTTAGTTCACGGCATTGCCCATATTACTGGTGGCGGCTTTATCGAAAACCTACCTCGAATTTATGGCAATGACTTGCAAGCAGTGGTTAATAAAGGTTCGTGGCCTGTTTTACCAATTTTTGATTATCTGAAAAAACTAGGCGATTTAGATGAACGAGATTGCTACAACACTTTCAATATGGGCGTTGGTTTAGTTTTAGCCGTTCCAGTAGAAAACATTGCTGCAGTCAAAGAACAACTAAATCGCGAGAATGAAAAATTCTACGAAATTGGTCAATTAGTTGCACGCCCCGAAGGGGAAGAAAAGATCGTAATCAAATAGAGGAGAAAAATGAGAGTTGCTATTTTAGCTTCTGGGAATGGAACCAACTTTGAAGCTTTAACTAAACAGTTTCAAGCTGGCGAGATTCCTGGAATTGAAGCTTTAATGTTTTGCAATCATCCGAATGCTCCGGTAATTAAGAGAGCTGAAAGATTAGGCGTGCCATACGAAACTTTTTCCGTTAAAGAATGCGGTGGCAAAGATGCCTATGAAAAGCGTCTGCTAAAAGTTTTGCAAGATTATCAAATTGATTTCATTGTTTTGTCAGGGTATCTCAGAGTGGTTGGTCCCACGATTTTAAACGAATATCCAAATTCAATCATCAACTTGCATCCGGCACTACTGCCTAAATATCCGGGCCTTAATTCAATCGAAAGAGCTTTTGATGATTATAAAAAAGGCAAGATAAAAGAAACTGGCGTCACAGTCCACTTTATTGATGCCCATTTAGATCACGGACCAATCATTGCTCAACAGGCAGTACCAATTTATCCAGATGATACGGTTGATACGCTCGAAGCAAGGGTCCATGAGACAGAACACAAATTATTCCCAGCTACGTTAAGAAAAGTATTAAGTCAAAGAATGGAAAAGGAAGAAAACTAAAAATGAAACGTGCATTAATCAGCGTTAGTGATAAGACCAACTTGGTAGATTTTGCCAAAGGCTTAACCGAAAATGGCTATGAAATTGTTTCTACCGGTGGTACCAAGAAGACTTTAGATGAAGCTGGTATCAAGACAATCAGCGTTGAAGAAGTTACTAATTTCCCTGAGATTTTGGACGGCCGTGTGAAGACTTTGAACCCATATATTCATGGCGGACTTCTTGCTAAAAGAAACGATCCGGAACATATGGCAACTTTAGAGAAATTGAACATCAAGCCAATCGATTTAGTTTGCGTTAACCTTTATCCATTTAAACAAACGATCGAAAAGGCAGATGTTACTAGAGAAGAAGCAATCGAAAACATTGATATTGGTGGTCCAAGTTTATTGCGCGCAGCTTCGAAGAACTATCAAGATGTCACTGTCGTAACCGATAAAGCTGACTACGATTTAGTGTTGAAGGAAATCGAAGAAAAGGGCAACACCACGCTTGAAACAAGAGCAAAATTAGCAGCTAAGGTGTTTAGAGCAACTGCCGCTTATGATGCAATTATTGCCAATTACTTAACTAAGCAAGTTGGTCTTGAAGATCCCGAAAAACTGACTTTGACTTATGATCTGAAGGAAAAGATGCGCTATGGTGAAAATTCACACCAAAAGGCGTGGCTTTACGAAGATGCAATTCCAAAGAGTTTCTCGATTTTGCAAGCACATCAATTGCATGGCAAGAAGCTTTCTTACAACAACATCAAGGATGCTGATGAAGCACTGCGCTGCATTCGTGAATTCCAAGATGAACCAACTGTTGTTGCAATGAAGCACATGAACCCATGTGGCATCGGCCGCGGTGACAGTCTTGAAGAAGCTTGGGACAGAGCATATGAAGCCGATTCAGTTTCAATCTTCGGTGGGGTTATCGCTTTGAACAGAAAAGTCGATTTAGCTACTGCTGAAAAGATGCACAAGATTTTCTTGGAAATCATCATTGCACCGGGCTTTGACGACGATGCACTTGCAGTTTTGGAAAAGAAAAAGAATGTCAGATTGCTTGAATTAGACTTTAGTAAGGAAAATGAGAAGACTCGTCCAGAAGTCGTTTCAGTTATGGGCGGTATTTTGCAACAAGAACAAGATACTTTGATTGAAAACACCGATGACTGGAAGGTTGTAACTAAGGCTGAGCCTACTGCAGCCCAACTCAAGACCATGATGTTTGCCTTAAAGGCAGTAAAACATACCAAGTCTAATGCGATTGTGGTTGCAAACGATGAAAGAACTCTTGGCGTAGGCGCAGGTCAACCTAACAGAATTGATTCCGCTAAAATTGCGATTAAACATGCTGGGGATGCCATTGATGACCGCGCAGTCCTTGCATCAGATGCCTTCTTCCCATTCAATGATTGTGTGGAATATGCGGCAAAGCATGGCATTAAGGCGATCGTTCAACCTGGTGGCTCCATTCGCGACAAAGACTCAATCGAGATGGCAGACAAGTACGGCGTTGCAATGGTATTTACAGGTTACCGTCACTTTAGACACTAATTGGTGAAAACGATGAAAGATGATTTAGTTTTATTGGTTGTTGGTTCGGGTGGACGCGAGTTTGCCGTGGCGAAAAAGCTGAAGGAGAGCCCACATGTGAAGACTGTGTATTGTGCGCCGGGCAATGTGGGGATGCAGACGATCGGTGTCGAGACCGTGCCAATTGAAGAAACTGATCTTGATGGTCTGCTTGATTTTGCCCAAAGTAAGCATGTTGATTGGACCTTTGTTGGACCAGAAAATGTTCTTTGTGCTGGCATTACCGATAAGTTTGAAAAGGCAGGACAAAAGATTTTTGGTCCTAACCAAAGAGCAGCCCAACTAGAAGGCTCAAAGGATTACGCTCTGCGCTTTATGAACAAATATGATGTTCCAACGGCTCGCTATGAAACTTATGCCAGTGCTGAAACTTGTATTGCAGGTTTGAAGAACTTCGATTATCCAGTGGTGATCAAAGAAGATGGTTTAGCTGGTGGTAAAGGTGTAACCATTGCTCAGAACCAAGACGTCGCTGAAGAAACGATCAGAGAAATGTTTGCTGGTGGCCAAACTGCTGTCGTCCTTGAGGAATGTTTAGTTGGTCCTGAATACTCAATGTTCGTGGTTGTTTCGGAGGACCAATTCACCATTTTGCCAATGGCGCAAGACCATAAGCGAGTTGGCGATGGCGACAAGGGTCCAAATACCGGCGGTATGGGATCATATTCTCCTTTGCCACAACTGAAAAAAGAAGATCGTCAAAGAATGATCGACGAGATCGTGAAGCCAACGATGAATGGATTGGTTCAAGGAAACTACCATTATTGCGGTATTTTGTACATCGGTTTAATGATGACGGAGAATGGTCCAAAGGTCATTGAATATAACGTTCGCTTGGGTGACCCTGAAACTCAAGTTGTCTTACCTCGAATTAAAAATGATTTTGCAGAAGTGATCGATGCAGCGGTAAATCATGAAAAGCTGCCTGAAATTGAAGAAAACGATAGCTCTATCTTAGGCGTGGTTGTCTGCAGCAAAGGCTATCCAACGCATCCGGCACCTAATGTGAAGATCGGCAAGTTGCCTCACGGCACTAATACTTATATCGATTATGCCAACGTGAAAGGTAATTTGGATAATCTGATAGGTGATGGTGGCCGCCTGTTCATGGTGATTTCGGAAGCCGATAATCTAGTCCAGGCGCAGGATAATGTGTATTCTTATTTGAGTAAGCTTGATCTGCCAGATTGCTTCTACCGCCATGATATTGGCAATCGTGCTTTGAGAGATTAGATGTTTAAAGAAAGTCCCAGTTAGGGCTTTTTTGTTTTGGAGTTGAATCTTGAAAAAAAGCATTCAAATTTTTAAATGGTATAATAGCTATGACTTATTATTTATCCCAATGGAAATGTAAAGTGTAACTATAGCATTTTTATTTTATTTAACTCATGAGAATAGTTGTGTTGAATGTTGATCTCCTTAAGTTTTTAAGCTTATGGAGATCATATTTTTTGTTCTTTTAAAAATCTAACCTTGTAACTATAGAAAAGAATGATAGACTAAATGTGTAATAAAAAAATAATTACAAATGAAAGGAGCTAAAAATGAGATTTGGCATACCGATTCATCTTCTTCCCAAAAATTCGGAAGAAAAGGAAATCAAAATAAATATCGATTACGATGCCTATATTTTGTCCTTAATTAAAACTGGACTTTCAACTGAAAATCCGGCTTTGTTTAAAGAGCTTTTTGGAAAGCCTACACAAAAGAATTACTCAACTAGTGTATTTTTCCCGAATGCTACTTTTACTAAAGACAACATTGTTTTAGATAAGAATGGAGAAATGAAATTATATTTTTCAACTGCTAATACAAATTTAGCAATTAATTTCTATAATTCGTTTGTTTATTTAGATCATTTAGATGCGGAAAAACTACCCTTTGGACACAGTTATCTGGCTGATGTAAAGAAACTTTACACTGTAGAACTACCTAAAATCACCAAAGACAGAGTTATTCTTAAAACAATGTCTCCAATCGTGATTCGAAATGATGAAGGAAGATTTATCTCGTGTCCTAATGATTCGACTGAAGAAGGACTTGCTGAGTTTAACGATGCTCTACGCAGAAATACCTTCAACAAACTAAGGGATAATGAGTCGCTAGCTTCAACAGTCAAAGGACTGAAATTTAAGCCGATAAAGATGCGAAAAACAGTGCGTAAATCATTTGGCTTGAATATTGAATGTACTAAAGGAATTTTTGAACTAGAAGGTAATCCTACATTATTAAATTTTATTCAAGAGTCTGGCCTAGGCGAAAAGACAGGGACTTTTTCTGGGATGATTAGTTTAGCTTAGAGATAGGCGGTGATAATATGGGTGAAACAAGCACTGTGACTATTGATTTTAGAATAAATAGTTGGCTAGAAAATGCTGGTATAGTTGGTTTAACTAGAATCTTAAAAGCTAATCCAAGGTATCGAAAAAGTTATAAAGAAAAAGAAAATACTTTAGAAGTAGATCCTAAAGTATTCGATAATTTTTCTGACTTGTATTTTAATTTCTTCATCAAAAATTATGGTCAAGCAACCAGATACTGGAGAATTGTCAGTGAAGAAAACTTCCTGAAGTCTCTTAAAGATAATGGCTTTAAAGACTTTGACAATAAAAGATTAAAAGAACTAACTGATTGGTTTGATAACGTTTTAAAGTACTCAGTTAATTCAGCTAGTTACAAAAAAGTCATTAAATTTATTAATAGTGATTATGATATTAAAGCAGAAGTTAAAGACTGTAATAAAAAAATTCGAACGCTAAATAAAAAGAATTTCTTAACTAAAAGCCCTGAAGAAGCTAAGGAAATATTACAGGAATTAATAAATCAATTGTTAAAAGCAATTGAATACTTTAGTACAGATCAGGCTAGAAAATATTTTCCGGCTAAAACACTGAGCTATACAGTAATTAATAAAGCTTGGAATGGTGTGTCTTTTCTTAATCCTCAAGCTAAAAATCTTGATTTCTATGATGACTATCAAAACTATTTTGTAGCACCAGTTCAGAAATATTTGCAAGAAGATCATTCTAAAGACAAATATATATGTTCAACCTGTGGTCGTCCAATAAAGAGGTTGGAATATTCATACGGTTTTTTGAATGATATGGGTTATGACTTAAACAGAAAAACAAGTAATGCTTGGAACTTCAAAAATGACCTGTATATTTGTCCAGTATGTCAATTCTTGTATTCGTTAGTACCAGCAGGATTTACCTATAATATGGCTAGTCAAGGAATCTTCATTAACGAAAATTCATCGATTAGAAATTTGCAAGGTAAGAATGATGCTACTTTTAACAGCATGATTAGAGATATTAGAAGTAATACTCAAACTAGTCCATATAGAGCTTTTTCAGCCGCTTTTAGGGATGCTGAAGTTAGCGGTCAAAATGCTGCTTTAGCTAATATTCAATTAATTACATACAATAATGATCATTATAATTTTCAAATTATTCCGATCGTTGCATCTAAAGTACTAATAAAAGCTGTTGAAAAGAAATATACAGTAAAACAAACTGGTGAAGTAAAGAGCTATTTGGCTAATTTATATAATGCCGGAATTAGTAACTTTAGAGGTGCAGGGTATTACAGTATTTTGGACAATGTGTTGAACTGTTTATTTAATAATACTAACTTGTTTAGAATTATCCAAGAATTGGAATTGTTAAAAGTTGGAAATACAGCAGGTTGCTATTACAATACTTTTCAAATCATGACAGTGATTCGAATGAATGGTTGGTTCCTAAATGAATTACATAAATATAGAAGGAGTGAAAATGCTATGAAAGTGGAAGAGGATAAATTAACAAAAGCCCGTGGTTGCGGCATGCACGTAAGAATGGGGTATGACAATGAAAACAAAGCTAAAACCTTAGCTTACAAGATGCTTGAAGCAATTCGTGCTAATAGTACTGATAGATTTATGGAACTCTTACTTAATGCATATCTGTATTTAGATAAGACAGTACCTAAGATTTTTATTGAAACTCAATCTAATACTGAAGTATTTAAAGAATATGCTTTTGCATTTATTGCAGGTTTAATTGGTAGTAGTAATGCTGAACAAGATAAGTAATTAGTGGAGGATATAAAGATGACACAAGATAAAATGGGTTTAACAGCAACTATTGTTTTTCAAGCTTCAAGTGCTAACTATGGTGAAAGTTTGGGTAATGTAGCATCCCTTAAGAAACTTACTCGTGGAGATGGTCAACAATATTCTTACATTTCACGTCAAGCTATTCGTTATGATATTGTGCAACAACTCGGTGAGAAAGAAGCAAATTTGGAAGCCGAAGGTAGTGGCGACAAGAAGGTAATTCAATTTGCTAAAGACGCTTCTATTAAGGACTTCCCTGAAATTGATTTCTTTGGTTATATGAAAACCGAAAAGAGCAATAACTCATCTATTAGATCTGCCAAGGTACGTCTTTCAAATGCTATCAGTCAAGAGCCATATGAAGGCGATACTGATTTCTTAACTAATATGTCATTAGCTCAAAGAATTCGTAAAGCTACAGGCGACAATAAGATTCGTAACAGTATTGCCCAATCCGAAATTCAACAATCATACTATGTGTACACACTAACAGTTGATTTGGATCAAATTGGTGTTGATGACAATGACGGCACCAATTTAAATGCAAATGAAAAGAATCGCCGTGTTGCTAAATTACTAGATACAATTCAATACTTGTATCGTGATATTAGAGGCCGCAGGGAAGATTTAAAGCCATTGTTTGTTATAGGCGGAGTATATGATATCAAGAATCCAATTTTTGAGAATGCCGTCAAAGTAAGAAATTCTAATATTGATATTGAATCAATTCAAAGTATTTTAGATGATCCAAGAGTTAAAGAAAATACTAGTGTCGGCTTTGTAGATGGTGCATTTAACAACAACCAAGAAATTAAAGATAAATTGGATGCAGTAACAGTAGCTAAGTTTATGACTGATTTAAAGAAAAAGGTTGCTGATTATTATGAAGGTAATTAGAGTTAAATTGCATCAAGAAACTGCTAATTATCGCGTCCCAGCTAGTCATGGGTTTCGTGAGAGTTATCCATTACCTCCCATTTCAACGGTAATTGGTATGGTTCACTACTTGTGTGATTTCCATGAGTATCATCCAATGAAAGTCAGTGTTCAAGGCTCATATGTATCTACTACTAGTGATTTCTTTACACGATATGAATTCAAAAATGGTATGAAATTTGATCCTGGTAGGCATCAGTTAAATGCTGAAGGATATGGGATTAGTAGAGGAATCGGACATGTTCAATTATTGTATGATGTCAATCTAATATTGCATATTAAACCTGATGATGAGAATGAACTGGAAGATATATACAATGCTCTAAAATATCCACGTGAGTTTCCAAATCTAGGTCGACGAGAAGATTTGGCAAATTTTGAAGAAGTAAAAATCGTTGATGTAGAAAAAAAGGATGAAGACTTAACTGTAAATCATGGTGCGTATATACCAGTTGAAATGTCTGAAAATATTGGTCTTGAAAATGAAGGTATTGGATATAAAGGAACGCATTATTACTTAAATAAGGACTATAAACTGGTAACGATAAAAAAAGGTCAGACACAACGTCGATGGAATAAAGTTGAAGTTATATATGCTTCTGGGTTTACGGTTTATAAGAGTTACGTTGATGAAGATAATAATGTAGTGTTCTTAGTTTAAAATCTGTCGATGTCTAATAAGCAGTTTTTACCAGTAAATCGACAGATGTGATAAAGCCTTATGTAATAGTTTTTCTAGAGATTCCAATTAATTTAGACTCAAAATGATGATATGTTTTGGGAGGTCGATAGAAATCATATTACAAAGCATTGATGTATAAGACTTGGCAAGTGGAACTGTTTTTATCTCACTTAGTAGGAGTATAAATCGACAAGTTAGCGGCGGCGCGTGAACTTCTCAAGCGCGTTTCTATCTCACTTAGTAGAAATATAAATTTTTCTTTAAGGCTTGGATGAAAATGCTTATTTAGCATAATATGGTTTTTAGTTAAAAATCTGTCGATGTCCAATAAGCGTTTTTTGTTGGTAGATCGACAGATACGATGAAGCTACTTAAGATAACTTTTTTAGAACTTATAATTGATTTTGGCATTAAAATAGAGTTGTATTTAAGAGTTCGACAGAAATTATGTGGCTAGGTATTGATGTATATGGTTTGCTTACTGGAACTGTTTTTATCTAACTTAAGAGGAATGTAAATTTAATAGAATCATTATAAATATTATATAGGTCTAGGTTTTTATCTAACTTAAGAGGAATGTAAATTGGTCAGAATAAACAACATAAGGCTCGGTATTCCACGTTTTTATCTAACTTAAGAGGAATGTAAATATCAACAAGTCGGCACTACTCAAAATCTTGCTTTGGTTTTTATCTAACTTAAGAGGAATGTAAATAGTTTTGAGTTGTATTCGTTTGGTACTGTAACAGTAGGTTTTTATCTAACTTAAGAGGAATGTAAATGCATTAGGGCTAACAATTACTAATGCCTTGACCGTTGGTTTTTATCTAACTTAAGAGGAATGTAAATCCATCTGGCTTCTTTTTGATGTAGCAATGAATAGCTAGTTTTTATCTAACTTAAGAGGAATGTAAATAGTTCTTTTTTAGTGAACGTGGTGTCTTTGGTTCTAGTTTTTATCTAACTTAAGAGGAATGTAAATCTGTAAACCGTTTTAGTACTTGCGCCGTCTGCCAGTGTTTTTATCTAACTTAAGAGGAATGTAAATTTGCACAATACATGCCGTCATTGTCTTTAACAATCAAGTTTTTATCTAACTTAAGAGGAATGTAAATCAAGCTGCACATGATGCTTCTATGAACCCTGCAGCGTTTTTATCTAACTTAAGAGGAATGTAAATACATTTCCACGGTAGACAGTGCAACGGTGCATAGTTAGTTTTTATCTAACTTAAGAGGAATGTAAATCGCTCTCTAATAGGGGGTACATATCCTTTATTTAACTTACGAGAATATACGATATTAACCATAAAGATAGAAAGTGTGAAAGGATGAATGAATATTTAGCTAAATCTTTAGACCAATCTGAAGGAAATCATTGTGAGACGATCGTTGAACATACTAATAATTTGTTAAAGCAATATAGCTTATTAAAGCAAACTTATCCAGATATATTTCAAAATTTTTGGCTTAGTCAAGATCGATTTAACGATATGACAAAACAGGTAGATATTCGTAGTAAAGACGATTGGCGGCTTTTAGAAATTGCTTGTAGCTATCACGACTTAGGAAAAATGAACCTACGCTTTCAGAAAAAGGTAAAAGCAGGGCAGAGCTTTTGTAAAGGTGAAATTCCGCATGCATTGTTAAGTATTACGATGCTTCCAATTGATGAATTACAGAAGCATTATACTAAAGATCAAATCATAGCATTAATTTTTGCAATAAAGTGGCACCATGAACGTAATTTCTCTGAAATAGACGAGAAACATTATGAGGATGAAATAGAAGCTTTAAAGAAAGAGTTTGCTAGTTTTGATTATTCAAAATTAAGTTTTCCAATTCCCCCTCAAGAGCCAGCAAAAGTAGATAGTAAGTATTTAACTGGTAATTTAAGTCATAGATTGTCATCTAATTATGAGCCTAAAATTTATGATGAATTTGTAATACTAAAAGGGTTGCTTAATCGTATTGATTATGCTGCTTCTGGACATTATGAAATAGAGTCGAAATCACGTGTATGTTTGAGTCAAAATATACTTCAAGAATGGCATAAGAAAAATCCAGTCGCTGATTGGAATGAACTGCAAAAATGGACATATGATCATAGAAATGAAAGTATCGTTGTAGTCGGTCAGACCGGACTAGGTAAAACCGAGTCAGCGCTCAGATGGCTTGATGATTCTAAGTCATTCTTTGTATTGCCTCTGAAAAGTGCGATCAATTCTATCTATGATCGAATTTCTAGAATTGTTTTTCAAAATAAAAGTCATGAAAATTTGGCACTTCTTCATTCGGATATGATGGCTAAGGCATTATCAGAAAAATTTGATGATGAAGATAACTTTGAAGAATTCGTAAATGAAGAACGGAGTTGGTCTAAGCAACTATCTGTTGCTACCTTGGATCAAATTTTTAATTTTGTTTATCACTATAAAAATTATGAACCTAAACTTGCTACTCTTGCTTATGCAAAGGTGGTAATTGATGAGATTCAAATGTATTCTCCAGATCTTTTAGGATATTTGATTTACGGGTTAAGTGAAATCCAAAAATTTGGCGGCAAATTCGAGATCATGACAGCAACATTACCTCCATTTTTGATAGATTTGTTGGAAAGCAATGGCTTGGAATTTAAGCAAGCACCACACCCATTCTTAGATCCTAAAGTGAATCATCGGCATAAGGTTAAAGTTTTGCACAAACAAATTAATTCGGATGACATAATTAATTTAGATCGTCATCAAAAGACCCTTGTAGTATGTAATACCGTTAAATCTGCTACGGAACTATATTCTGAACTAAAGCAAAAAGGGGTCTCAGATGTTCATTTAATTCATAGTAGATTTATTCGAAAAGATCGAAATGAAAGAGAAAAAGAGATACTTGAATTTGGACAAAAAGAAAATCATAGTTCTGGAATTTGGATAGGTACACAAGTCGTTGAAGCATCATTAGATATAGACTTTGACATGTTAATTACAGAACTTTCTGAATTGTGTGGCCTTTTTCAGAGAATGGGAAGATGCTATAGAAAGCGTAACTATGAAGGTAAGGAACCAAATGTTTATGTTTTCGATGGCGGAGATAAGCTAACAAGTGGAATTCATGAAAGCAAGCAGGAATATGACGATAAAAGATATCATTCTGTTGTAGATTATCATCTGTTTGAAATATCTAAGAGAGCTTTAGCTCAAGTTGACGGATATTTAACTGAATCAGATAAATTAAAGCTAATTGATGAGAATTACACTACTGACAAGCTATTAGATGAAAATTGTCAGCTTATTGATAAGGTCAACGATTGTATTGATTATTTAAATGATTTGACTTTTTTAGATAACCCCAAGACAAAAGAAGAAGTTGTAAACACTTTTAGAAATATCAACACAATAGATATTATTCCTGAACAAGTATTTCTAGAAAATAAAGATAAACTCGAGGCAGCTGCTAAAGCACTAAATAATTATATAAGAAGAGAAGATTTTCTTGATCAAATGGAGTACAAAAAGCAGCATCAGATCCTTGTAAAAGAAAAGATTAAAGCAAGAGAGGTAATTAATAATTATTTAGTTGGTATACCCCTATATATAATTAATAAGGTCTCAAAAAAAGATAGATGGATAAAAGATAAAGCATTAAATGAAGTCGGATATAACATCTTACCAGCAGATTTCAATTATGATTCTATGACTGGCCTATCTTATAACGATAGTAAGAATAAAAATGCTGAGATTGACGATGATGATAATATCTTCTAGTTTGGAGAATATAAAATGCGAGTTACTGGTAATACGGTTAACTATTTCTTTGTTTGTAAAAGAAAGCTTTGGCTTTTTCAACATCAAATAGGATTTGAACAAACTAGTGAACGTGTTCAATTAGGGAGCCTATTAGATAGAACTAGTTATCAAGGGCATGGTACACATCATGTAATGATTGATAATTTGATCAATATTGACATGGTTGAAAATTGGCAACTGATTCATGAAGTTAAAAGAAGCGATGCAATCGAACCAGCAGCTATTTGGCAGTTGAAATACTATATTTATTATTTAAGGAAGAAAGGAGTAAATATCTCTAAAGGATTACTAGATTATCCTCGTCTTAAGAAATGTGTAAAGGTTGATTATACGGATGAAGATGAGAAGCAGATGGAGAAGTATATCTCAGAAATTGAACAAATTTGTGAACAAGTAACACCACCTAAGCCTCAATTTAAGCCAATTTGTAAATCATGTGCATTTTATGAGTATTGTTTTTCCTAGGTGATTACGATGGAAGATTATTATTTATTTTCTTCAGGAGAATTAGAACGTAAAGATAATACGGTTAGATTAACAAGGTCAGATGGTAAGTATAAAGATTTAAAGATTGAAGTTACCAGAGATATTTATTTGTTTGGCGAGGTTTCTACTAATACTAAGTGCTTAAATTATCTTGCTCAAATGAAAATACCGGTTCATTTTTTTAATTACTATGGTTTTTATACTGGATCATTTTATCCAAAAGAACAGAATGTTTCTGGTACACTTTTAATTCAACAGGTACAGGCTTATACAGATCCTAAAGGAAGATTATATTATGCTGAAAAATTTGTCTTAGGAGCTGCTAAAAATCTATTAAGAAACCTAAAATATTATCAAAGAAGAGGGAGAAATTTAGATGATAGCATAAAAGAAATTACATCATTAATTCGACAAATAGATCAAGTGCATGATGTTGAAGAACTAATGGGGATCGAAGGTACTATTCATAGGAGATACTATGCATCATGGCAAAGTATTTTTATTCCCGATGTAGATTTTTCAAAAAGGGTAAGAAGACCGCCTGATAATATGGTAAATACACTTATTTCATTTTTGAATGGATTAATGTATACAACGTGTTTGTCAGAGATTTATGTAACCCAGCTTAATCCGACTATTAGTTATCTACATAGTCCAATGGATAGAAGATTTTCATTATGTTTTGATATATCTGAAATTTTTAAGCCAATGATAGTTGATAGATTAATTTTCTCACTGATAAATAAAAATATGATTAGTGAGGAAGACTTTAATAAGGAATCAAATTATTGGTACTTATCTGAAAAATCCAAACGGGTAATCGTTAGTGAATACGACAAATATATGAAACAAAAAGTTAGATATAAAGCCTTGCATAGGGATGTTTCCTATAGACATTTAATCCGATTAGAATGCTATAAATTAGTAAGATCGTTGGTTGAAGGAGAAACCTATGAGCCTTATGTTATGGGATGGTAATAGATATGTATGTGATTCTGGTTTACGATATCGTAATGGATAAACAAGGTGCTAAAGTAAGTAGACATGTTTTCAAAATATGTAAAAAGTATTTAACTCATGTTCAAAATTCAGTATTCGAAGGTGAACTAACCAGGTCCCAGCTTGAAAGCTTGAAGAATGAGTTGGATAGATGGATTCGACAGAACGTTGATTCAGTGATTATATTCAAAAATAGAAATAAAGATTGGCTTGATAAAGAATTTATGGGTCAGGATTTAACTGATTTAACGTCGGATATATTCTAAAGAAGAATCTGTCGATGTAAGATACGAAGAAAATCCTGGGAGATCGACAGATTTGCAAAATGCCGGTACAATGATATTTGTGCGATTTGTCTAATGATTTTAGTGATTTTTGGATGAGTTTTTGGTTAGGTCGACAGATAGGGCCGTTGAATCTGTTGATACAGTAGGACTGGTAGTTGCAACTGTTTTTATTTAACTTAAGAGAAATGTAAATGGCTATACACGATGATGTAGATGACCCAGACTATATGTTTTTATTTAACTTAAGAGAAATGTAAATTATTGAAGGGGCTAATGTTGCAAAACATTTAGCCCCGTTTTTATTTAACTTAAGAGAAATGTAAATTGACTTTCTTTTCAGCTCCGCTTACGTCTAAGGTAGCGTTTTTATTTAACTTAAGAGAAATGTAAATTTGATTGAACTGCTCCCTGTGTGAGCTGGGCTATCAAGTTTTTATTTAACTTAAGAGAAATGTAAATTCTTGTCATTGATCTTTGTAATAACATAATATGTGTCAGTTTTTATTTAACTTAAGAGAAATGTAAATTAAAGGACATTACAGCCGATATCTTGAAACGCACCGTTTTTATTTAACTTAAGAGAAATGTAAATGTCCAGGAGTTAGCAACAAAATTACTGTTAGCCATGTTTTTATTTAACTTAAGAGAAATGTAAATATACCAGATACTACACAGAGACTACTTCAGATACTAAGTTTTTATTTAACTTAAGAGAAATGTAAATTAAGTAAAGGAATATCCCTCTAGCTTTCCAACTCAGGTTTTTATTTAACTTAAGAGAAATGTAAATTTTTTTGGACCTCGCTTGTAGGTCTCTTTTGACTTGTAGTTTTTATTTAACTTAAGAGAAATGTAAATCAAAATAGAGGGTTAACGCCTACGAAGTCCATTAAGTTTTTATTTAACTTAAGAGAAATGTAAATTAAATACAATAAAGTTTTCATTAAGGTCATTGTAGGTTTTTATTTAACTTAAGAGAAATGTAAATCAAGTCGAGCAGGTACTCAAAATTAAACACCCCGATGTTTTTATTTAACTTAAGAGAAATGTAAATGACCTTCAAGAATGCTTCTAAGAATTGCACTGTCGTTTTTATTTAACTTAAGAGAAATGTAAATGCAGTTGTCTTGCTTGACTTGCTTGACTTCTTCTTGTTTTTATTTAACTTAAGAGAAATGTAAATTAATTTCTCCTTTTCTTTGTAATAATTCATTTTTGGTTTTTATTTAACTTAAGAGAAATGTAAATTTCATATAAGCATCCCCTTTATTGTGTAATTGCTTAAGTTTTTATTTAACTTAAGAGAAATGTAAATAGATTTTAGAAAGGACGAGGAAATGGCGGACGATCGTTTTTATTTAACTTAAGAGAAATGTAAATCATTTCTAATGCAGATAGCGGACAGAATAGCCAGCGTTTTTATTTAACTTAAGAGAAATGTAAATTGTAAAAAACGCAGAAGAGGCATCGTCTCCAACTAGTTTTTATTTAACTTAAGAGAAATGTAAATTTGCTAGTTTTGAATATGGCCTGGAAAATGGCTGGGTTTTTATTTAACTTAAGAGAAATGTAAATCATTGACACGGTTACCGCGTCATATATCAGGCGTCTGTTTTTATTTAACTTAAGAGAAATGTAAATGAAGATGAAAAAAATGACTAAGACTTACAATGAGTTAGTTTTTATTTAACTTAAGAGAAATGTAAATCAAGAATACATTTGTAAGCAAACGCGCCGCGCTCTGTTTTTATTTAACTTAAGAGAAATGTAAATGTGGCTTGATTGTCGGATCGTCGTCTTCTGAACCTAGTTTTTATTTAACTTAAGAGAAATGTAAATTAACTGGACCGTCAGCCGTAATTAGTTCCGGACCACGTGTTTTTATTTAACTTAAGAGAAATGTAAATGTATCTTCTGCTTGCACATTGCCAATTCCTTGCCAGTTTTTATTTAACTTAAGAGAAATGTAAATTTGCTACATGATGAAAAAACTCATGATAAACGCTTAGTTTTTATTTAACTTAAGAGAAATGTAAATTAAGACTTGCGCCG
>UMJL01007896.1_pt1 | contig 44968 bp, 45 predicted proteins | sample 1966071 | NCBI WGS metagenome assembly UMJL01 (sample SAMEA4836148, study PRJEB28245) | human gut metagenome | biome: gut microbiome; material: fecal sample | place: Denmark | collected 2008
GAGGCATATAGTTAAAGTAGATATCTTTTTCGAGGTGCAGGTGGATGAAGGAGAGACTGCCTTTCTATATGGTTTATCAGGAGCCCTTTGGTGTAGACGATGTGAGAAAAGCAAGAGAGGATTACGACTATATGAAAAGCATTTACCCAGATACGGCAAAGCGTCTGGTTCCTTTTGTGGAAGAAGAGTGCGACAGGCTGATGTATGACGGGAGCATGATCTATGACGAGTACCCGGATCAGCTTCAGCTGCGCCTGATGTGCAAAAGGGTCTACGACCGGGCGAAAGAGGGGGAGGAGAATCCGGGGAAATGGCTTAAGGACCTGACTCAGGTGATGGTTTGCCAGGAGTTGTGTCAGAGGCGGGCGGAACACAGAAAATACCGGAAGACATTTTACATGGGAGGCTAGGGTCTCCCTTTCCGGTGGACGTACCGGGGAAGATATGATAAAATAAGCTGTGAAGTACAGATGAAGGAGTTTGCTGGCGGATGGACAACATCATTTTGATCGGTATGCCTGCGGCGGGGAAGAGCACCATTGGCGTGATCATCGCGAAGCGTCTGGGCTATCAGTTTGTAGATGTGGATCTTCTGATCCAGGAGAAGGAAGGAAAGCTTCTGAAAGAGATCATTGCACAGAAAGGGATCAAGGGATTTCTGGAGGTGGAGGACCAGGTGAATGCCGGGCTTCACGTAGAGCGGACCGTGATCTCTCCGGGAGGGAGCGTGGTTTACTGTGAGAATGCTATGAAGCATTTCCAACAGATCGGGAAGATCCTGTATCTCAAGGCTTCTTTTGAGACTATCAACCGGAGGCTTACCAATGTCAGGGGGAGAGGCGTGGTCCTTGGGGAGGGACAGACTTTGAGAGACCTCTATGAAGAGCGGGTAAAATTGTTTGAGAAATATGCCGATATCACAGTGTGTGAGGATGGACTCCGTTTAGATGAAATGATCGAAAAAGTGATCGCGGCTCTACGGAAATCGTGAAAATATTACAGAATGGTTACAGGTTTATAAAAAATGTTTTACAAACTGGAATTCTGTGATATAATATCGTGGAATGTGAGAGAGTATTATCGAAGGAATTATTGAGGTGTGATATGGAGCAGTATATTATCAAAGGCGGACATCCGCTGGTAGGAGAGGTGGAGATCGGCGGGGCGAAGAACGCGGCGCTGGCAATCCTCGCAGCGGCAATCATGACGGACGAGACCGTTCATATTGAGAATCTGCCGGATGTAAATGATATTAATGTGCTTCTGGACGCGATCCAGGGGATCGGCGCTTCTGTACATCGGGTAAACCGGCATACGGTTGCCATCAACGGCAGAGGGGTTACAGATTTTAATATTGAATATGATTATATCAAGAAGATCCGGGCTTCCTATTATCTTCTGGGAGCGCTTCTTGGGAAATATAAGAGGGCGGAGGTTGCCCTTCCAGGTGGCTGTAACATCGGAAGCCGTCCCATCGACCAGCATCTGAAAGGGTTCCGGGCGCTGGGAGCGGAAGTGGAGATTGAGCACGGCAAGATCATTGCTGATGCAGAGCGGCTGATTGGAAGCCACATTTATTTTGACGTGGTCAGCGTGGGGGCGACCATCAACGTGATGATGGCGGCGGCTATGGCGGAAGGAACTACGATCCTGGAGAACGTGGCCAAGGAGCCTCACGTAGTGGACGTGGCCAACTTCCTGAACAGCATGGGCGCCAACATCCGCGGCGCGGGAACCGACGTGATCAAGATCCGCGGGGTGAAGACCCTGCACCGCACCGAGTATTCGGTAATTCCGGATCAGATCGAGGCGGGAACCTTTATGTTCGCGGCTGCGGCTACCAGAGGAGATGTGACCGTCCTGAACGTAATTCCCAAACATCTGGAGGCCACCGTGGCGAAGCTGGTGGAGATCGGCTGTGAGGTAGAGGAATTTGATGACGCAGTGCGGGTTGTATCCAAGGGAGATCTGAAGAGCACTCATGTGAAGACACTTCCTTATCCGGGGTTCCCGACAGACATGCAGCCGCAGATCGGCGTAACGCTGGCGCTTTGCAGAGGAACCAGCGTGATCACAGAGAGTATTTTCGAGAATCGGTTTAAATATCTGGACGAACTGGCCAGAATGGGAGCTAATGTAAAGGTGGAAGGCAATTCCGCTACCATCGAAGGTGTGAAGGCGCTGTCGGGAGCGAGAGTCAGCGCTCCGGACCTGCGGGCGGGAGCCGCGCTTTGTATCGCCGGACTGGCTACAGAAGGGATCACCATTGTGGATGATATCGTCTATATCCAGAGAGGATATGAGAGATTCGAAGAGAAGCTGCGCAGCATCGGCGCGCTGATCGAGAAAGTGTCCACAGAGAAAGAGATCCAGAAGTTCAAGCTGAAGGTTGGTTAAAAAGGGACAGGGTATTTTTAATTGGGGACGTGGTATTTTTAAAAATACCACGTCCCCAATTGGTATACAGGAGGATTTTAAGATGAAACAAGGGGGAGACAAGAAGCGGTACTGGATTCTTATAATTGCGTCTGTTGTCAACTTTGTGCACGGGAATCCTTACATATGGACGGTGTTTCAGCCGTATGTGAAAGAGGAATTTCATCTTTCTGACGCGGCCTCCAGCCAGCCGTTTACTATTATCATCGGGATCTTTGCTTTGGGCAATATGCTGGGAGGATGGCTGCAGCAAAAGATAGGAGCGAAGTGGACGATCCTGGCAGGGAGCGCGCTGATGTGCGCGGGGTTCTTCCTGGCGGGGATCGCGCCCTATGATATGTCCTGGCTGATCTCCCTGGGGTACGGGGCGCTGGGAGGACTTGGATCCGGCTGTGCCTTCAGTATGCTGACGGCAGTGCCCCTCCAGTGGTTTCCCGAGAAGCGGGGGCTGGTGTCGGGAATTACCGTGGGCGTTGTAGGTGTCTCAGGGATCATCATGAATCCTTTCTGTGATTTTCTGTTGGCCGGCCACGGATACCGGTTTGCCATGCTGACCATAACGGCCATCTACGGAGTGCTCTGCCTGGGCGGACTTTTCGTGGAGGACAGGCCGGATGATATGAGATCGGAGGGCGTGGATCCGGTAAGCGTGGGAACCAGGTCTGAGTCTTGTGTAAAGCAGTATCGGCCTGGGGAAATGCTTCGGACCAGGACCTACTATACTATCAGCCTTACCATGGCGCTGGCGGTTCCGGCTTATGTTCTGGTGAATCCACTGATGAAATCCCTGGGGATGGAGCGGGGGCTGACAGGCGCGGAGGCGCTCCTGGGGGTGACTCTGGCGTCCGTGGCCAATATCATCGGCCGGTTCGCCATGCCCTGGCTGTCAGACCGGGTAGGAAGAAAGGCGGTCATCCGGGGCATGTACCTTGCCGCGGCGGTAGCTGTGATCGGTCTGGTTGCGGCAAGAGGCGGCATTTTCATTCTGCTGATCTCCGTGGTGTGCCTGGTGTACGGAGGAGTGGTCAGCGTGTTCCCGGTGGTGGTCTCCGATCATTTTGGCCTGAAATATCAGGGGATCAACTACGGGGCAGTGATGATCGGATACGGGATCGCATCGATTCTGTGCCCCTATCTGCTGGACGGCCTGGGGTTGGAGGCATCTTTTGTAGCAGCAGGCGTGGCCTGCGTGATCGGCCTGGTGGGGACACGGTTTTTCTAAAAAGGGACAGGGTATTTTCAATCTGGGACGTGGTATTTTTAAAAATACCACGTCCCCATTGTTTTTGAGCAGCGTATGGCATAGAAAATCTCTATAAACCAATCAATATATCAGGATTATGAATTGGTAAAAAAATAGCAGCAATGCTATAATACCAAAGAATCTGAGGGAGGAACGCAATATGAAGGCTATTTTGGTAGTATCGCACTGTATTTTGAATACTGCTTCAAAGGTACGGCAGGATGAGAGGGATCTTGCAGAGGAATATCGATTGAGAGATCAGTTGCTTCGTCTAATCCTGGAGAAAAATGTACAGTTGCTTCAACTTCCTTGTCCGGAGTTTATCCTGTACGGAAGCCAAAGATGGGGTCATGTGAGTGACCAGTTCCGACATCCGCATTTCCGGGAAGAAAGCAGGAAAATGCTGGAACCTATACTGCTTCAGTTGGAAGAATATGCAAGCCACCCGGAGGAGTATAAGCTTTTGGGGATTATTTCCGTAGAAGGAAGCCCCAGCTGTGGCTATCGGCTGACCTGCACCGGACGCTGGGGCGGTGAGCTGGGAACGGACGGAGAGACGTTGGAAGCTATTAAGAATAAGCTGGAAATGAAAGAGGAACCGGGCGTTTTCATGCGGATCCTGGAAGGCGAACTGGAAAAGCAGGGCCTTTCTATTCCGATCTTTAGCATGGAAGAGGCGGTTAGAGTGCTTTCTCAGAAATAATCCTGTTTATCAGGGAATGAGAGGAGAAAAAAGAAAATGAAAAACAGACAAGTATATGTAACAGCTTTTTGTGGAGTTGCGGTTGCTATGAACATTGTTCTTGGTATTATCACCTCCGCGCTGGGGATCCCGCTTTACCTGGATACTCTGGGTACGGTCCTGGCGGCGGCGATCATTGGTCCGGTTCCGGGCGTGATCGTAGGGGCGTTGAGTAATATCATCACTGGTCTGATCTACAGTGTGACAGATATCCCCTTCTGTCTTGTAAATATGGCGGCGGGTCTGATCGTTGGTCTTGTGGCGAAGAAATTTAACTGGACCTTTGCCAGCGCGCTGATCACCGGTCTTGTGCTGAGTTTTGTATGTCCGGCTATCGGGACACCGATAGGAATCTTTGTATATGGAGGACTGAACGGATCCTTCTCTGATGTGCTGGTTATGTCTCTGGTTCAGGGTGGCCAGACTATTTTCCAGGCTTCCTTCCTGAGAAATGTAGCTTCCAACCTGGTAGATAAAATCGGGACCTGTATCATTGCCTGGGCGTTGATCCGGATGATTCCGATGCGGTTCCTGGCAAATTTCAAAAAGGATGCGCAGAGTGTGTAAAGTATGATTAAGATAAAAGATTTGGTTCATAAATATGATGTGTGGGAGTCTGATACCGAGAAGACCAAGAAGACGGTTCTGGACGGGGTTAACCTGGATGTCCGGCCGGGGCAGTTTATCGCCATACTGGGGTCGAATGGATCAGGGAAATCTACGCTGGCAAAGCATTTGAACGTACTTCTTCTTCCGGATGCAGGAACGGTATGGATCGATGGAAAAGATACTGCCGATCCAAAGAATCTGTGGAAGATCCGAAGTCTTGTGGGAATGGTATTTCAGAATCCAGACAACCAGATCGTGGGAACAAGCGTGGAGGAGGACGTGGCCTTTGGGCCGGAAAATAAAAATTTGTCCTCCGAAGCGATCCAGACAAGAGTAGCCGACAGCCTTCGGGCTGTTGGCTTATTGCATAAGCGGAAAACATCACCCATGCGTCTGTCGGGCGGCCAGAAACAGAGAGTGGCCATTGCCGGCGCATTGGCAGTCCGTCCGGCCTGTATTGTTCTTGATGAGCCTACTGCCATGCTGGATCCCAGATCCCGGAAGGAAGTGCTGGAAGTAGTCCACCGTCTGAATAAGGAAGAAGGAATAACCGTTCTTTTGATCACCCACCACACGGACGAGGTGGTGGGTGCTGATTCTATTATCCTTATGGAGAAAGGGCACGTGCTCTGTCAGGGAACGCCGGAGGAGATTTTCTCCAGGCCACAGATGCTTCGCCAGGTGAAGATGGATGCGCCTCAGGTTACGGAACTCGGGTGGCGTTTGGCTGAAAGAGGCCTTCCGGTCCGTGGACCAATCCTTACGGAGGAACAGCTGAAAGAAGAGCTTATGAGAATCTATGACGGGAAGGAGGACCGGGGAAATGTTGATGAAGATTGAGCATCTGAATTTTACCTATGGCCAGGGAACCGTCAATGAGTGCCCGGTTCTGCGGGATATTTCTTTTGAGATCGAAGGGGGAGAATACATCGGGTTGATCGGAAGCTCGGGTTCGGGAAAGACTACGCTGATGAAGCATTTGAATGGTCTTTTGAAGGCGCAGAGTGGAGATGTTTTGTTTGAAGGCCAGTCCATTTATGATAAAAAGTATAAACTTTCTGGCCTGAGAAAAGAAGTGGGTCTTGTATTTCAATATCCGGAGCAGCAGCTCTTTGGCCGGACGGTTTTCACAGATGTGTGTTTCGGCCCTAAAAATCTTGGGATGGAAAAGGATGAAATGGAAGAGTCTGCCCGGGAGTGCCTGGAATTGGTGGGGATTGATGAAGGGTTATATCACAGGAGCCCGTTTGAATTGTCGGGCGGCCAGAAACGCTGTGTGGCGATCGCGGGCGTGCTGGCAATGAAACCAAAGATCCTGATCATGGATGAACCGGCGGCGGGGCTGGATCCGCAGACCAAATACATGATCTTTGACCTGGTGGAACGGATCAAAGAAAAGCGAAATCTGGCAATTGTGCAGGTATCCCATCACATGGAGGATGTTGCGGCCTACGCAGACAGGATCCTGGTGCTGCACAACGGGGAACTGATCCTGCAGGGAACTCCACAGGAAGTATTTGTTCAGACAGAGGTGCTCCGGGAGATCGGAGTTGGTGTTCCCCAGATCGCTTCTGCCACAGAAAGCCTGATGAAGGCTGGATTCCCCATCAGCCGTCCGGCAATTTCTGTGGAGGAAGCAGAAGAAATGATCTTGCATGCGTTTGCACAGGGAAAAGGGGGTGCGGTCCATGCGTGATATTACAATCGGGCAGTACTATGCTGGAGATTCGGTGATCCACAATTTGGATCCCAGGACAAAACTGATGGGGGTGCTGATCTTTATTGTGGCATTGTTTGTGGCGGCCAATCCCTGGTGGTATCTTTTGTGTCTGGGCGTGGTGTTGGCATTGTACTGGACGGCAAAAGTACCGCTGTCTTATCTAATGAAGGGATTGCGGGGGATCGTAGTGCTCCTTGTATTTACATTTTTCTTCCGTATGGTGATCACCCCGGGAACTGAGATTGCGCAGTTCTGGATTTTTACCATAACGGAGGAAGGGCTGGCGCGGGCAGTAACTCTGACGTCGCGGATCGCGCTGATGATCACTGGTGCTTCCCTGCTGTCATACACGTCCACGCCAAGAATGTTGGCAGATGGCCTGGAAAAAGCCTTTTCCTTTCTGGAAAAAGTACATATCCCAATCCATGAGATGGCGTTGATCGTGATGATAGCATTTCGTTTTATTCCTATTATGCTGGAAGAGATGAATATCTTGATGGATGCGCAGGCGGCAAGAGGAGTAGAGTTTGAGAAATGTTCTGTTTTTCGAAAATGTAAAAACATCTTTTCTGTGCTGGCACCCCTGTTTCTTTCCACAGTCCGCAGATCAGCAGATCTTGCAATGGCGATGGAAGCAAGAGGCTATAGCGGGGAAGGTCCAACTGCAAGAATGTACCCGTTAATTTATACAAAAAATGATAGAATCGCATATATGTGTATATTTTTCTTCCTGATTGTGATGGTGATTGGCAGAATTTTCAATTAGGGACAGGGTATTTTCAATCTGGGACGTGGTATTTTTAAAAATACCACGTCCCCATTGACAAATTGCACAAAAGGGTGTATAGTCTCATCCGTACATGAAAATCTAATACAGCAACTTTCTCTTATTCAGAGCAGTGGAGATACAAAGGATCTGGGAAGCTGCGGCAACCCCCGGGAGCGGGAAGGTGCCAACCTGAGCGAGCGATCGAACAATAAGAGGATTGGTTATAATGTCAGAACTATAAACAGTCCGCTTATGCGGGCTGTTTTTTCGATCATGGATACCGGTCAGAGCGGAGAAAGAATGCGAAAAGTGAGGAGAAAGGAACAGATGGAGAGACGTTTATTTACTTCAGAATCAGTGACGGAGGGACACCCGGACAAGATGTGCGACCAGATTTCGGACGCGATCCTGGACGCCCTGATGGAGCAGGATCCTATGAGCCGTGTGGCCTGCGAGACCTGCACCACCACGGGAATGGTGCTGGTGATGGGTGAGATCACCACCCAGGCCTATGTGGACATCCAGAAGATCGTCCGGGACACGGTGCGTGATATCGGTTACACCAGAGGAAAATTTGGATTTGACGCGGACACCTGCGGGGTGATCGTGGCCATTGACGAGCAGTCTGAGGACATTGCCCTGGGCGTGGACAAGGCCCTGGAGGCAAAGGAGAATAAGATGTCAGATGAGGAGCTGGGGGCCATCGGCGCCGGCGACCAGGGAATGATGTTTGGTTACGCTTCCGACGAGACGCCGGAATTCATGCCCTATCCCATTGCTCTGGCCCAGAAGATGGCGCGGAAGCTGGCCCAGGTGCGAAAAGACGGGACCCTTTCTTATCTGCGGCCGGACGGCAAGACCCAGGTGACTATCGAGTACGATGAAAATGGAGTTCCCGCCCGGGTGGATACGGTGGTGCTTTCTACCCAGCATGATCCGGACGTGACCCAGGAGCAGATCCATGCGGATATGCGCAAATATGTGATCGACGCGGTGATCCCGGAGGGGATGGCAGATGAGCGGACCAAGTATTTCATCAATCCTACGGGACGTTTTGTGATCGGCGGTCCTCACGGGGACAGCGGCCTTACCGGTCGGAAGCTGATCGTGGATACTTACGGCGGCATGGCGCGCCACGGCGGCGGCGCTTTCTCCGGCAAGGACTGTACCAAGGTGGACCGTTCCGCGGCCTACGCGGCCCGGTATGTGGCCAAGAACATTGTGGCGGCAGGACTTGCGGGGAAATGTGAGATCCAGCTGTCCTATGCTATCGGCGTGGCCCATCCTACGTCCATCATGGTGGATACCTTCGGCACCGGCAAGGTGGAGGATGAGAAGCTGGTGGAGATCATCCGGGAGAACTTTGACCTGCGTCCGGCAGGCATTATCAAAATGCTGGACCTGCGCCGTCCCATCTACAAGCAGACAGCGGCTTACGGACATTTTGGCCGCACCGACCTGGACCTGCCATGGGAGCGGCTTGACAAGGCGGAACTTCTGAAAAAATATTTATAAAATTTATCTGAAATTTACGGGCGCTTTGGTGTGAAGCGCCCGTATTCATGCTATACTTACCTTTGGAGGAAACTGGCATGAAACTGAAAACCAGACTGTTCATTGCCTTTTTGACGGTGATCCTTTTGCCCATCTGTCTGACGGTGCTGATGTATTTCGCATTTTCCACCTATCAGATCGGCGCCATCGAAAAGACATACGGAATTGAAAATACAACCAGAGAAAGCCTGTCCAACTCCATGCAGGTGCTGTCCAGGCTGACGGAGCGGTCCTACCACAAGCTGCAGGAACTGATCCGGGAGGATCCGGACGAGATGGAGGAGGCCGCCTTCCTGGAGGAGATCAACGAGAAGCTGGAAGAAAAGGGCGCCTACCTTCTGGTGCGCAAGGACAATACGGTCATCTACATCGGCGCCGACCGGGAGGAGGCGGACAAGGTGATCCGGCAGCTCCCCGGATACAAGGCGGAGAACACCAGCTCGGAAAACGGGATCTACCTGGGCGGGGATGCCCAGTCCCTGGTGAAGCAGATTGATTTTCACTTCTCTGACGGGGAGGAGGGGAGCGCCTTTATCGTGGCGGATGTGAGCAATATGATCCCTGAGGTGGAAGCCCTGTTCTGGGATATGCTTCTGGGGGTAGTATTGATCCTGGTGCTGACCGCTTCTGTCCTGATGTTCTGGATCTACCGGAGCGTGAAGCTTCCCCTGAAACGGATGCAGGTGGCAGCCAAGAACATCAAGGAGGGGAACCTGGATTTTGAGCTGCGGGCCCAGGGAAATGACGAGCTGGGTCAGCTGTGCCGGGACATGGAGGACATGCGCCGGCGGCTTAAGGACACGGCGGAGGAGAAGCTTGCCTACGACCGGGAGAACAAAGAACTGATCAGCAACATTTCCCATGATCTGAAGACCCCGGTGACCACCATCAAGGGGTACGCGGAAGGGATCATGGACGGGGTGGCGGACACCCCGGAGAAGGTGGATAAATATATCCGAACCATCTACAACAAGGCCAGCGAGATGGATCTTCTGATCAATGAGCTGACCTTGTACTCCAAGATCGACACCAACCGGATCCCTTATAATTTCGATATCCTGTCGGTGAACGAGTATTTCAACGACTGCGCGGAGGATCTGTCTGTGGAGCTGGAGTCCAAGAATGTGGAATTCGGGTATTTCAACTATGTGACCCCGGACGTGCGGGTGATCGCGGACGCGGAGCAGATGAAGCGGGTGATCCACAATATCGTCAACAATTCGCTGAAATATATGGACAAGGATAAGGCTAAGATCAATCTGCGGGTGAAGGATGTGGGAGACTTTATCCAGGCGGAGATCGAAGACAACGGCAAGGGGATCGCGGCAAAGGATCTGCCCAATATCTTCGACCGGTTCTACCGGACGGACGCTTCCCGGAATTCTTCCAAGGGAGGAAGCGGCATCGGGCTTTCCATCGTGAAGAAGATCATCGAAGAGCACGGGGGCAAGATCTGGGCTACCAGTCGGGAGCATACGGGGACGACCATGTATTTCGTCCTTAGAAAATATCAGGAGGTACCGGTTCATGAGTAAAATATTGATCGTGGAAGACGAAGAGAGTATTGCGGATCTGGAGAAGGATTATCTGGAACTGAGCGGGTTTGCCGTGGAAGTGGCAAATGACGGGGAGACCGGGCTTAAAAAGGCGCTGGAGGAGGAGTACGACCTCTATATCCTGGACCTTATGCTCCCGGGGATCGATGGGTTCGACATCTGCCGGCAGATCCGGGATGTGAAGAATACCCCCATCATCCTGGTGTCGGCCAAGAAGGACGATATCGACAAGATCCGGGGACTGGGCCTGGGAGCGGACGACTATATGACCAAGCCTTTCAGCCCCAGCGAGCTGGTGGCCCGGGTGAAGGCCCATATGGCCCGGTACGACCGGCTGACAGAGAGCGCGGCGCCCAAGAATAAGGTGATCGAGATCCGGGGGCTCAGGATCGACACCACGGCCCGCAGGGTGTGGGTCAACGGGCAGGAGAAGAATTTCACCACCAAGGAATTTGACCTGCTGACTTTTCTTGCAAGCCACCCCAATCATGTGTATACTAAAGAAGAATTGTTCCGGGAGATCTGGGATATGGAATCCATCGGGGATATCGCCACGGTGACGGTCCATATCAAGAAGATCCGTGAGAAGATCGAGGTGGACACCTCCAATCCTCAGTACATTGAGACCATCTGGGGCGTGGGATACCGGTTCAAGGTCTAGCGCTCCCGGACCGGACAGTTCCAAAACCATGATAAAGGAGAGGGGAACATGAGAAACAGACGCAGAAGCGTCCGGTGGAATACCATGCGGATCCTGGCCGCCGGGTTCCTGGGAGTGATCTTCCTGGGCGGCGTGCTTTTGTGGCTACCAGTGAGCAACCAGCAGCCCATCGCGTTCATCGACGCTCTGTTTACATCAACCACTGCGGTGTGTGTGACCGGGCTTATCACCATCACACCGGCGACGCAGTTTACCCTGTTCGGGAAGATCGTCCTGATGCTGCTGATCCAGATCGGCGGTCTGGGCGTGGTGGCCTGTATGGCTTCCTTTTTCTTCCTGCTCAGGAAGCGGATCACTGTCAAAGAACGGATCGTGATCCAGGAGACTTACAATATGGACCGGCTGGGCGGGATCGTAGGCCTGGTGAAGAAAGTCATCATCGGCACCTTTGTGGTGGAAGGGGCCGGCGCTTTGTTCTACGCCTTCCAGTTTGTCCCGGAATATGGACTGATCAAAGGGCTGGGGTACTCCATCTTTCACGCCATCTCCGCGTTCTGTAACGCCGGGATCGACATCCTTGGGACCACCAGCCTGTCTGTGTATTCGGCCAACCCGCTTGTGAATCTTACCACCATGGCGCTGATCGTGCTGGGGGGTCTGGGATTCGTGGTGTGGTTTGACGTGCTCCATATGATCCGCCTGACCTTAAAGCGGCGGCAGTCGCCGGTGAGCGGCGTGGTGGGGCTTAACCTGCACACCAAGCTGGTGCTGGTGATGACGGCGGTGCTGATCTTTGGCGGCGCGGCGCTGATCTTCCTGATGGAGCAGGGGAATCCGGAGACCATGAGGGGCATGTCTGCAGGGGAGAAGGTCCTCTCGGCACTTTTCCAGTCGGTGACCACCAGGACGGCAGGATTCTTCACCATGCCCCAGGGTCCCCTCTATGATGAGACCAAGCTTCTGTGCAGTATCCTGATGTTCATCGGAGGTTCCCCGGCAGGAACTGCCGGCGGTATCAAGACCACCACCATGGCCATGCTGATCCTGGCCTGTCTGACGACGGTGCGGGGAGGGAAGAATATCGAATGTTTTGGCCGGAAGATCACCTTTGAGAACTTCCGGACAGGGTTCGCGGTGGCCATGCTGGCTATGGGCATTTTCCTGGGAGGGACTATGCTGATCGCGGTGATCGAAGCGGACAGCGTATCTCTGATAGATATTGTTTATGAGACGACCTCAGCCATTGCCACAGTAGGGCTGACGGCGGATCTGACGCCCCATCTGGAGCGGGCGAGCCAGGTGATCCTGATGATCCTGATGTATACAGGCCGGATCGGTCCGGTTACCCTGGCGCTGGTGTTCGCAGGCAAGGCAAATCCCAAGACCCGGTTGAGAGAGCTGCCGGGAGAGAGAGTTATGGTAGGTTAAGGGGAGGAAATGAGATGAAGAAACAGTATGCAGTATTTGGATTAGGAAGTTTTGGAGAGAGTGCGGCCATCACCCTGCAGGGGCTGGGCTGCGACGTGATCGCGGTGGACAACCATATGGAGCGGATCGAGGAGATCTCAAAATACGTCTCCTACGCCATGAAGGCGGATATTGAGGATCCGGAAGTGATCCGGTCCCTGGGGACCCGTAACCTGGACGGAGTGATCGTGGCCATCGCTGACAACATGGAGGCCAGCATTATGGCCACGCTGGTATCCAAGGACGAGGGAGTGCCCTATGTGCTGGCCAAGGCCAAGAACGAGCTCCATGCCACCGTACTTAGGAAGATCGGGGCGGATTCCGTCATTTTCCCGGAGAAGGAGGCAGGAAGCCAGGTGGCAAAAAGCATTGTGTCCTCCAGTTTCGCGGACTGGGTGGCCCTTTCCCCGGAATACAGCGTGATGGAGATGGTGCTGCCGGAGACCTGGATCGGCAAATCCCTGGAGGAGTTGAATGTGCGCAGGAACCACGGGGTCAATGTGATCGGTTTAAGAGAAGGGGACGACGTGGATGTGACGCCGGATCCAAAGAAGCCATTGAAGCGGGATATGATCCTGATCCTCATCGGGGCCAACGCAGATCTTAAGAAATTCGCCAAGTATGAGAAAAATGAGTAGGCCGGTGATCACCAGCACGGCCAACGGGAAAGTTAAACGGCTTGTGAATCTGGTAAAGAAGCGAAAGATAAGAGACCAGGAAGGGATCTTCGTGACAGAGGGGCCCCGGATGTTTGAAGAGGCGCCCAGGGAGCGGGTGCGGGAAGTGTATTTCTCGGAATCCTTTCTTGCGAAGGCGCCGGAGATCTGGGAAAAGGTAAAAAGTTCCGGGATCCCGGCAGAGATCCTCTCGGATCATGTGTTTTCCCATGTGTCCGACACCCAGACGCCCCAGGGGGTGCTGGCGGTGGTGGACAGAAAAGAGGCAGTTCTGGAGCAGATCCTCTCAGAAACGGATCCGCTTCTCCTTGTGCTGGACGGCCTGCAGGACCCGGGCAATCTGGGCACCATCCTGCGGACCGGAGAGGGCGCGGGAGTGACCGGGATCATCCTGGGAGGGGATTGCGTGGATCTCTATAATCCCAAGACCATCCGCTCCACCATGGGATCGGTTTACCGGATGCCTGTCTGCCGCTGCAGGGATCTTACGGAAGCCCTGACGGAAATGAAAGAAAAAGGGATCCTCACGTATGCGGCCCACCTGGAGGGGAAGAATAGCTATGACCAGGAAGATTACCAAAAGCCCTGCGCCTTCCTCATCGGAAATGAAGGAAACGGGCTTCGCCGGGAAGTGGCAGAGGCGGCGGACCGGTGGATCCGGATCCCCATGAAGGGGCAGGTAGAGTCCCTGAACGCGGCGGTGGCGGCCACGGTCCTGATGTTCGAGGCCAGCCGGCAGCGGCGCTGATTTTCGTTGCTTTATGGCGGGAAGTATAGTAAGATAAGGGGTAAGGAATCTGGAAGAAAAGAGGGCTGACGATGCAGACGGTATACTGGCTGGTAATTTTCATAGTATTGCTGATCATTGAGATCATAACCATGGGCCTGACCACGATCTGGTTTGCCCTGGGCGCGCTGGCTGCGTTCCTTGCCGGGGTCTTCGGATTCGGCACGGCAGTGCAGGTGGGCGTTTTCCTTGTGGTTTCCATTATTCTGCTGGTCCTGACAAGGCCCATCGCGGTGAAGTATTTTAACAAGGACCGGACAAAGACCAACGCAGAGAGCCTGATCGGCCAGCACGGGCTGGTGGTGGAAGATGTGGACACCCTGAAGTCCACCGGGCGCGTGGAGGTCAACGGCCAGGAGTGGTCGGCAAAGACAGATGAGCCGGACGGCTACATCGGGAAGAACACCGTGGTGGTCATCGACGGGATCCAGGGTGTAAAACTGATCGTAAGAGAGAAGGAGGAGAAAAAATGATCCTGAGTATTCTTGGTATTATTATTTTGGTCATTATCATACTGATACTGATCTCCTGTGTAAAGTTTGTACGCCAGGCGCAGGCGATGGTGGTAGAGAGGCTGGGCGCTTACCAGGCAACCTGGGGCACCGGAGTGCATTTCAAATGGCCCATTATCGACCGGGTGGCCAGAAGAGTGGATCTGAAGGAGCAGGTGGTGGATTTTGCTCCCCAGCCGGTGATCACGAAAGATAACGTTACCATGCGGATCGACACGGTAGTGTTCTATCAGATCACCGATCCCAAGATGTTCTGCTACGGAGTGGCGAATCCTATCATGGCCATTGAAAACCTGACGGCCACCACCCTTCGTAACATCATCGGAGACCTGGAGCTTGACCAGACCCTGACTTCCAGAGAAACCATCAACACCCAGATGCGGGCGGCCCTTGACGTGGCTACCGATCCCTGGGGGATCAAGGTAAACCGGGTAGAGCTTAAGAATATCATTCCGCCGGCGGCTATCCAGGACGCCATGGAGAAGCAGATGAAGGCAGAACGGGAACGCCGGGAAGCTATCCTGCGGGCAGAGGGCGAGAAGAAGTCCACCATCCTTGTGGCGGAAGGAAATAAAGAGTCCACCGTACTTGACGCGGAGGCGGAGAAGCAGGCAGCCATCCTGCGGGCGGAGGCCCAGAAGGAAGCCATGATCCGCGAGGCGGAAGGTCAGGCGGAGGCGATCCTGAAGGTACAGCAGGCCAATGCGGACGGTATCCGGTTCCTGAAGGAAGCGGGCGCCGACGAGGCGGTGCTGACCATGAAGAGCCTGGAAGCATTTGCCAAAGCGGCGGACGGCAAAGCCACCAAGATTATCATTCCTTCTGAGATCCAGAATATCGCCGGACTGGTGAAGTCGGTGGTGGAGATCGGAAGCAGCGATGAGAAGAGCGAAGGGCAGCAGCAGTAGAGAGCTGGCCGGACCACAAGATAAAAAGCACGTATGGTGGGCGCATGTGAATGGCGCCCACATTTCTATCATTTAGGAGGACGGACAGATGAATTTAAAAGGAAGAAGTTTTCTGACACTGAAAGATTTTACCCCGGAGGAGATCCTGTATCTTCTGGATCTGGCTGCGGACCTGAAAGCGAAGAAGAAGCAGGGGATCACAGGAAACAGCCTGAAGGGAAAGAATATCGCGCTGATCTTTGAGAAACCTTCCACCAGGACCCGCTGCGCGTTTACCGTGGGCGCTGCGGACGAGGGGGGCAATCCTACCTACCTTGCGGGAAATGAGATCCAGCTGGGACACAAGGAGAGCATCGAGGATACGGCCCGGGTGCTGGGACGGATGTTCGACGGTATTGAATTCCGTGGATTTAAGCAGGAGCATGTGGAGGCCCTGGCCAGATACAGCGGCGTTCCGGTGTGGAACGGCCTGACGGACGAGTATCATCCCACCCAGATCCTGGCGGATCTTCTCACCATGCGGGAGCATTTCGGATATCTGAAGGGGCTGAAGTTCGTCTACCTGGGAGACGGCCGCAACAATATGGCCAACAGCCTGATGATCGGCTGTTCCAAGGTGGGCGTGGATTTCGCTATTGTGGCGCCGGAGGCGCTGTGGCCTACGAAAGAGCTGATCGCGCTGTGTCAGGGATATGCCAAAGAGTCCGGCTCTTCCATTACCGTGACTGACGACGTAAATGGCGTAGAGGGCGCGGATGTGCTCTACACCGATGTGTGGGCTTCCATGGGAGAAGAAGACAAGGCGGCAGAGCGGATCGCCATGCTGAAGCCCTATCAGATCAACCAGGAGCTGATGGAGCGGACCGGCAAGGATACCACCATCTTCATGCACTGTCTGCCGGCGGTGAAGGGAAATGAAGTAACAGAGGATGTGTTTGAGAGCAAGGCCAGCGTGGTATTCGACGAGGCGGAGAACCGGCTCCATACCATCAAGGCTGTGATGGTGGCCACACTGGGGGAGACCGAGTAGAAATATGAAGACAGAGATCCTGCGTCTGCTGCGGGAGAACGAAGGATTCCTCTCCGGGCAGCAGCTGTGCAGCCGGTTCCAGGTATCCAGGGCGGCTGTGTGGAAAGTGATGGAACAGTTGAAGGACGAAGGGTATGAAATCCAGGCAGTCCGAAACAAGGGTTACCGGCTTGTGGGATCGCCGGATGTGCTCTCCAGGGAGGAGCTGGAGAGCCGGATCAGCACCCGGTGGGCCGGACGCCATGTGGTATATTTTCCCCAGACCGATTCCACCAACCTGCAGGCAAAAGCCGCCGGAGAAGGGGGAAGCCCTCACGGGAGCCTTTTTGTGACAGACCGGCAGAGCGCCGGACGGGGACGCAGGGGAAGAGCCTGGGAGTCGCCGGAGGGAGAGAATATCTACATGACGCTGCTGCTGCGGCCGGAGTTTCCGCCGGAGCGGGCCTCCATGCTGACGCTGGTGATGGCCCTTGCCGCCGCGGAGGGGATTGAAACTGTCTGCGGCAGGGAAGTGGGGATCAAATGGCCCAACGACCTGGTGCTGAAAGGGAAGAAGATCTGCGGGATCCTGACGGAGATGAGCGCGGAGGTGGATTACATCCACTATGTGGTGATCGGCGTGGGGATCAACGTGAATCAGGAGACATTTCCGGAGGAGATCCGGGAGACGGCTACTTCCTTAAGATTGGAGACCGGGAAGAAGGTCATCCGGGGAGAGCTGATCACGGAGATCCTGAAGCGTTTTGAAGAGAATTATGAGATATTTGCCGGGACCAGGGATCTGTCCGGCCTGCAGGAGGCTTACAGCAGAAGGCTTGTCAACCGGGACCGGGAGGTGAAGGTGCTGGACCCTGCGGGAGCCTATGAGGCCCATGCCCTGGGGATCGACGAGAGAGGCGAACTGATCGTCAGGACCCGGGAAGGTGAGACGAGGAAGGTTTTTGCCGGGGAAGTATCAGTCCGCGGCATTTACGGATATGTATAGAAGTCTGCCAGAGGACGGCGGACAGGGAGAGGATCATGTACGAAGATAAAGTAGTATTGTGCGGGGCGAACTCCTACGAGGAGAAATATTATCTGAATCCGGATTTTGCCCAGCTTCCGGACAATATCAAGGATGAACTGAAGATCATGTGCGTGCTCTACGTTCACGATGTGGGCGGGATCCTGACGCTGGTGTACGAGGAGAACGGGGAACTGTGCTTCGAGGTGACCAGCCAGGAGGGAGATCCCATGTTCGACGACATCGGGAGCGCGCTGAAGATCAAGCAGATCCAGAAGGAGAAACAGGAACTTCTCCAGGCGCTGCAGTTATATTACCGGGTATTTTTCCTGGGAGAGGAGATTGAATAAATGCTGTTAGTCATTGATGTGGGAAACACCAATATTACACTGGGGATCTTCCGGGGAGAGGAGCTTCTTGGCACTTTCCGGATGACCACCAAGCTGCCGCGGACTTCCGATGAATACGGGATCACCCTGCGGGAGCTGGTAGAGCGCCACGGGATCTCCAGCACGGAGATCAACGCGGTGATCGTGGCTTCCGTTGTACCGGATGTGATGCATTCCCTGGGAAGCGCTATCATCAAATACTTTGGGATCAAGCCCATGGTGGTATCCGCCGGGATCAAGACAGGGATCAGTATCCAGATGGAGAACCCAAGACAGGTGGGATCCGACCGGATCGTGGACGCAGTGGCGGCTTACACTCTCCACGGGGGGCCGGTGATCGTTATCGACTTTGGAACCGCTACCACCTATGACCTGGTGGGACCGGGGGGCACCTTCGAGGCGGCTGTGACCGCGCCGGGGATCCGCACCTCCGCTCAGGCCATGTGGGGCCAGGCAGCCATGCTTCCGGCCATCGAGATCCGCACGCCGGAATCCATCCTGGCTAAAGATACCGTCTCCGGCATGCAGGCCGGTCTGGTGTTCGGCCAGGTGGGACAGACCGAGTACATCGTCCAGAAGATCCGGGAGGCCTCCGGATACACGGACGCCAAAGTCATCGCCAGCGGCGGACTGGGGAAGATGATCGCCAAAGAGACGAAGGTCATCGATGTGTACGATTCCCAGCTGACGCTGAAAGGACTGCGGATTATTTACGAGAAGAATAAACGTTAATTATTTAACAGAGGACGTAGCAAAATGCAAAAAGGCTACGTCCTAAATTGACATTTGGGGTGTACCAAAATGAACATCGGGAATGTGAAACTGGATAACCCGTACATCCTGGCGCCCATGGCCGGGGTGACGGATCTGCCGTTCCGGCTCCTGTGCAAGGAGCAGGGAGCGGGTCTTTTATGTATGGAGATGATCAGCGCGAAGGCGTTGATCTATGGAAATAGAAATACAAAACAGCTGCTTGAGATCCACCCGGAGGAGTACCCGGTGTCCCTGCAGCTGTTTGGCTCGGATCCGGAGATCATGAGCGAGGCGGCCAAAAGGATCGAGGACCGTCCTTTCCAGATCCTGGACATCAATATGGGGTGTCCGGTGCCCAAAGTGGTGAAGAACGGAGAGGGTTCCGCGCTTATGAACGATCCGGGGCTGGTCCGCAGGATCGTGGAAAAGGTCTCCCGGGCGATCCAGAAGCCGGTGACGGTGAAGATCCGGAAAGGCTTTGACGACCAGCATGTGAATGCGGTGGAGATCGCCAGGATCGCAGAGGACGCGGGAGCGTCGGCGGTGGCGGTCCACGGGCGTACCCGGGAGCAGTATTACTCCGGGAAGGCGGACTGGGACATCATCCGCCAGGTGAAAGAGGCGGTGTCCATCCCGGTGATCGGAAACGGCGACGTGGTCTCCGGGTCGTCGGCCCTTGCCATGATGGAAGAGACCGGCTGCGATGGGGTGATGATCGGACGGGGTGCCCAGGGGAACCCCTGGATCTTCTCCGATCTTCTGGAATATGAGCGCACCGGGAAGCTGCGGCCGCGGCCCGGGGCGGATGAGATCCGGGAAATGATGCTGCGCCACGCCCGCCTGCAGATCCGGTACAAAGGGGAATATCTGGGGATCCGGGAAATGCGCAAGCATGTGTCCTGGTATACCAAAGGCCTGCCAGGTTCCGCCAGGCTCAGAGAGGCCATCAACCAGGTGGAATCCTATGAGGAACTGGAACAGCTTCTGTTCGAAAAAATCCGGTGAAAGCAACATAAAAGAAGGCGGTCCTGCGTATACTGAATCAATACCTGAGGCAGGGCGGAACTACCGAAAAAAACATTGACATTGCAAAGGCCTTTCTGTATAATAATGAAATTATGAAAGTGCCTTTATTTTACGAAAATATTTCATAAAACCGGCGGGAAACAGGCAGCCGGGCGAAATGATATGAAAGTGGAAAAGAAAGGAAGCAGGACACATGGAAACGAAAAAGAGATTACTTACTTATGCAGGACTGAAGGCCCTGGAAGATGAGCTGGAGCACCTGAAGGTAGTAAAGAGAAAGGAAGTCGCCGGCAAGATCAAAGAGGCGAGAGAGCAGGGAGACCTGTCGGAGAACGCGGAATATGATGCGGCGAAGGACGAGCAGCGGGACATCGAGGCACGGATTGAAGAGCTGGAAGGAATTCTCAAGAACGCAGAAGTAGTCGTAGAAGACGAAGTTGATTTTGATAAAATTAATGTAGGCTGTACGGTAAAGGTACATGATGTGACTTTTGACGAGGATATGGAGTTCAAGATCGTAGGCTCCACAGAGGCCAACAGCCTGGAAGGCAAGATCTCCAATGAGTCCCCGGTAGGGCAGGCGCTGATGGGCAAGATGGCAGGCGACCTGGTAGACGTGGAGACCCAGGCCGGAGCAATGCAGTACAAGATCCTGGAGATCAGCCGTTCCATGTAAGGAGCGGTTTCAGAGACAAAAAACCGAACATCAGAAGAGATACGGACCCCTCAGCAGTATGAGGGGTTCCTTCGACAAAAGGAAGGAGAGAAGAACGTGGGCGAGCAGCACAAGAACGCACAGGAACCAGATTTGAATCAGTTGAGGAAGGTACGCCGGGAGAAGCTGGCGGAGCTGCAGGAGAACGGGAAGAATCCATTTACCATCACCAGCTATGACGTGACCTGCCATGCGGCGGACGTAAAGGAGCACTATGAGGAGATGGAAGGCAAACAGGTCTCCCTGGCAGGGCGTGTGATGCAGAAGCGTGTGATGGGCAAGGCCTCTTTCTGCAACATCCTGGACCAGACCGGCAATATCCAGTCCTATGTGGCAAGAGACAGTCTGGGAGAGGAAGCCTACAAAGAGTTTAAAAAGCTGGATATCGGCGATATCATCGGCCTGGAGGGCGAAGTGTTCAAGACCAAGACGGGAGAGATTTCCATCCATGCGGCGAAGATCACCCTTCTCTCCAAGAGCCTGCAGATCCTTCCGGAGAAATATCACGGCCTGACCAACACGGACGCGCGCTATCGTCAGAGATACGTGGATCTGATCATGAACCCGGAGGCGAGGGATACCTTTATCAAGCGGTCCCATATTATCAGCGCCATCCGGAGATATCTGGACGGGGAGGGATTCCTGGAAGTGGAGACTCCTATGCTGGTGAGCAACGCCGGCGGAGCTGCGGCGCGTCCCTTTGAGACCCATTTTAACGCCCTGGGAGAGGACTTCAAACTTCGGATCTCCCTGGAGTTATATCTGAAACGTCTGATCGTAGGCGGACTGGAGCGGGTCTATGAGATTGGCCGTGTCTTCCGCAACGAAGGACTGGACACCAGACACAATCCGGAATTTACCCTGATGGAGCTGTATCAGGCTTACACCGATTACCACGGCATGATGGACCTGACGGAGAACCTGTACCGCCACGTAGCGCAGGAGGTTCTGGGGACCACCAAGATCGTTTACAACGGGATCGAGATGGATCTGGGCAAGCCGTTTGCCCGTATGACCATGATCGACGCGGTGAAGAAATACGCAGGCGTGGACTGGAATGAAGTGGAGACACTGGAGCAGGCCAGAGCCCTTGCGAAAGAGCACAACGTAGAGTTTGAGGAGCGCCATAAGAAGGGAGATATCCTGAACCTGTTCTTCGAGGAGTTTGTAGAGGAACATCTGGTACAGCCTACCTTTATCATGGATCATCCCATCGAGATCTCTCCGCTGACCAAGAAGAAACCGGAGAACCCGGATTACGTAGAGCGGTTTGAGTTCTTCATGAACGGCTGGGAGATGGCCAATGCCTACTCCGAGCTTAACGACCCCATTGACCAGAGAGAGCGGTTCAAAGACCAGGAAGAGCAGCTGGCACAGGGAAATGCCGAGGCCAACACCACAGATGAGGACTTCCTGAACGCACTGGAGATCGGTATGCCGCCTACAGGCGGAATCGGATTCGGCATTGACCGGATGTGTATGCTGCTCACCGACAGCGCAGCCATCCGCGACGTGCTCCTGTTCCCCACAATGAAGTCACAGGGCGCTGCAAAGAACGAGGCAAACAACGCAGCCCAGACCACAGTCCGGACAGCGGAGACGCCGGCGGTGAAGATCGACCTGTCCAAGGTAAAGGTTGAGCCGCTGTTTGAGGAGTTTGTTGATTTTGATACCTTCAGTAAGTCGGACTTCCGGGTTGTGAAGGTGAAAGAATGTGAGGCGGTCCCCAAGTCCAAGAAGCTTCTGAAGTTCCTTCTGGACGACGGATCCGGCGAGGACCGGGTGATCTTAAGTGGGATCCACGATTACTATGAGCCGGAGGAACTGGTGGGCAAGACCTGTATCGCCATCACCAACCTGCCGCCCAGGAAGATGATGGGTATTGATTCCTGCGGTATGCTGATCAGCGCCGTGTACGAGTACGACGGCCATGAGGGACTGAACCTTCTGATGGTGGATGACAGTATCCCGGCAGGGGCGAAGCTGTATTAAAAAATATATGAAGTGTTGGGCACTTTCTGAAAGAGAGCTTTCAGAAAGTGCCTTTTTATTTTGCCTGAGAATCAGCAGTTACTTTTAGGGATAAAATAATCTCCATAGAAAATGCAATATTTGCACTTTAGATTGACAAAAGTGCAAATATTGCACTAATATATAATTGGAGGTGCAAAAAGATGGACGGATTGAAGAAACTGAGAATGGAAAAGAAAATGACCCAGCAGGAAGTTGCGGATCTGGCAGGTATTTCATTGCGATCTTATAAGTCTTATGAAAACGATGAAGAAAAGCGGAATACATTGAAATACAGGTACATTATGGAGTTGTTGACAAGGATTAATTTTGTTGATGAAGAACACGGACTATTGACGATCGACGATATAACCAGAAAATGTTCGGAGGTTTTTAAGCAGTATAATGTGAAATTCTGCTACTTGTTTGGTTCTTATGCAAAGGGAAAAGAAACGCCGGTCAGTGACGTGGATCTTCTTATTTCTGCGGATGTAAAGGGGCTTAGATTTTATGGCATGACAGAGGAGTTGAGAAATTCACTTCATAAGAAAGTAGATATATTGGATGTAAATCAACTCCAGGATAACTTGCCGTTAATTGAAGAAATACTTAAAGATGGGATAAAAATATATGGATAATGTAAAGAATGATTTCTACTATATTCAAAAAATACAAAAAGATTTACATTTTATCGTATTGCATATGCAAGATGTAGATATGGAAGAGCTTGGCAATAATGAAGTGCTTTTGGATTCCATGTTGTTTCGGATGATCCAGGTGTCTGAAAATGCAAAGAAATTATCAGATGAATATAAGGAAGAGAAAAGTAATATTCCCTGGAATGCATTGATTGGTTTAAGGAATCGTATTGTGCATGATTATGGGAATGTAGACCTGCATATAGTATACGAAACACTAAAAAATGACATTCCGGATTTGCTGGAGTTACTTGCAAATTGATCATACTTAGAGCAGCGCCCCCTCTCTGGAAAATATTACTTGCAGTTTTTTCCTTCCTGAAATGGTATAATGCGGAACGGTAGTGATACGGCCATTTTGCAAAAGAGAAAGGAATAGAGGGCAGATGAGAGGGATGAGAAGACGGGCTGTTTTTGTGCTTTTATTGTTGTTGTGTGTTCCTGCTATGAATGTAAGCGCGGAGGCAGGGAGCGGGCAGGCAGAGTATACGGTGGAATACATCGCGCGGGATCAGGGGACGGAGACTCCGCTGGCAAGGGAGACTTACCGGGCTCCGGCGGGAAGAAGGGTAAATGTTCCCCACAGGGAGTTTGACCGTTGTAAGAAAGAACCGGGGCAGGATATGACGATCCTGATAACGGCAGACGGAAAAGGAACGAAGAAGATCTACTATACAAGGCTTTTTTATGACCGGGTCACATTTCAGACGGAGGGGACTTATATCCCACCTCTGTACGGCTGGGCGGGACAGGATATCCGCGACCAGATCGGAGCGGTGGAGGAACCGGTCCGGCAGGGATACATTTTTCAGGGATGGGATCAGGAGCTGCCGGAGGTGATGCCGGAAGGGGAGACGGTGCTGAAGGCCCTCTGGGAGCCGGGGGAGAGCCAGTATACTGTGCTGCGGTGGATGGAGAACGCAGAGGACGAGGGATATACGCTGCTGGGGGAGACCGAGGTGCGGACTGGCAGAACAGGCAGCAGGGTAACGGCTTCCAGGGAGGATGTGGAGCGGGCCGGGGAGATGGCGGACTGGTTCCCGGATTCGGAATATTACGGGGATTACTATGGGTTTGACTATGCCCGCTGTGACGATACGGTGGTGACGGCGGATGGGAAAGCCGTGCTGAACCTGTATTATGACCGGGAGATCTGGACCATCCGCCTCCACGAGGAAGCGGCCCACGAATCAGACTCCAGTGATTCTCTGATCCCCAGCGAAGAGGTCTGGTATACGGCGCAGGGGAAATACGGCGCGCCGCTGCCGGAAGATTTCCCATCCTATGATGAGATGGAGAAGTATTACATGGAGAGGACACAGCACCAGGATATGGAATTCCTGGGAGTGCGGGATGAGTTTGAGGCTACCGGGCGCCATCTGGACAGCTTTTATTTCCAGGATCTGGCTCTTGGCAATCATACCTTCGACGCTTATCCCTGGCTGGAACGGGATTCTTACACGGTTTATCTGACTTATTTTAAGGAGCGAAGTGACGGGACTTACCGGAAAGTCCGCCAGGAAAGTGTTCAGGTGGACAAGGATCCGACTGTGTACGGCGCGGAGGTTACGGTCCTGCACCCCAAGGGACTGACCTGTGAGGAGGGCTGGTATACTACCGGCGCTTCGCCGGAGGCCTGCGAACAGGGGAATCGTATCCCTATCAGCCCCCTTCAGATCCAGGCGGACGGGAAATGCGTGTTCCGTGGAGTGAGTTCCCACATTTACATTTATATGAAGCGGGACACCTTCCGGCTGGATTATGTGGACGTCAGCGATCAGGGGGAAAGCCGGGTTCTCTATACGGAAGAAGTGACCTACCGGGATGAGGTGACCCTGGCATATGTTCCGGAGAATGAAGCGGAGCATAAAAATCAGAAGTTTACCGGCTGGTATCTCAGCCCGGCGCTGACGTCCGCAGGCGAACCGCTTCAGGGGTTCCTCATGCCTTCAGACCATGTCCGTGTGTATGCCGGATGGACGCCGGCAGACCGGATGGTAAGGTTCGATGTGCAGGCGGAGCAAGAAGAAGTGTCCAAAGTTCCTGCGGAGCAATCCGTCCGGGCCGGGAAATGTGCCCGGGAGCCGGAGGCCCCTATCCGGGACGGATACATTTTCCTGGGATGGTTCGAAGAACCCTCCGGCGGGGAGGATACAAGGACTGCGAGGGACTTTGGGAAGCCGGTGGAGGAGGACCTGACCTTGTATGCAGGCTGGATCCCAGAGGAGGATACAGAATACACCATACGCCATGTGGAAGATGGAAGCGGCAGTTTGTTTTATGAGGAAAGAGGAACCGGAACCAGGGGAGATCAGATCATCATACAGCCTCTGGATCCCTCAGACCCAGCCTATCCTGCAGGCGTGGAACCGGAGGCGGATCAGCAGCAGATGGTCAGGCTGGTGAAAGAAGAAGGCGGGAATGTCTACACCATCCGATATAAGGAGAGAAAGGCGGCTGTCTTGCCGGATAACTCGAGTAGCCCGGATGGCTCGGGAGAGGCCCCTGACACCGGCGACCGGGCGCAGGCTGCCGGGTGGTTTGTTATGGCGGCAATGGGCCTTGGCGGGGTGGTGCTGGCAGGGAAAAGCCGGTGGAAAAATTGACTTTTCTTCTCCTGGTTGCTATAATACACATACCCCTAATGGTATGGAGGATGGATTATGAAACAATGTATGGACGCTCCGAACCTGCACCGCAGGCTTGCGAAGATCATCGGACAGGTGCAGGCCATTGACCGGATGATCGATGAAGATGTTCCCTGCGAGGATGTTCTCTCTCAGATCAATGCTGCGAAATCCGCGCTCAATAAGGCAGGACAGGTTGTTCTGGAAGGACACATCAAGCATTGTGTGCGCGATGGGATTGAACACGGCAACGCAGACGAGACCATTGAGAAATTTACCAAAGCGGTGGAACGCTTTGCTAATATGCAGTAAAAACACGGTTATGAAAACCAAAGTGCCACAACCCTTGCTATTGAAGGGGGGTGGCACTTAGTGCGTTTTTTAGGCCAGCGCCGCACCCAGTGCACGGCACGCCGATAAGGCCTCATCATCCGGAGCCTCATTGCAGATCACACTGTCGCTGACAAGACTGGCTCCGTCCTGAATGCAGCGTTCCTCCCAGTTGCGCATCCATTCTCCGTCGCCCCAGCCATAGGAACCAAACAAGGCGATGGTTTTTCCCTGCAGAGCTCCCTCGCAGGCGGTGAACATGGGTTCAAACTCACTTTCCTCCAGCTGCTCCGCTCCCATAGAAGGGCAGCCAAAGGCGATGGCATCATAGTCGCCGACCTGATCCGCCGAAAATCCGGTGGCGGTGATAAGGGTCACATCCGCACCTTTTTCTCTTGCACCTTCTGCTACGGCAGAGGCCATAGCTTCCGTGTTGCCGGTACCACTCCAATAAACAACTGCAATTTTACTCATAAGATAAACATCCTTTCTGTTTTTTATTGTGGAAACATCAGCCAGCTACTGTAAGCTGCTCGATGGATTTCCTCTGTTTCCATTGTTGAAAATATATTTTGCTGCATAGATCATATTTTTTAAAAGTGCTCTTTGATTCCTGTTCATTTCCATACACCTTCCAGCAGCCCTGACACTTATGGTTGCAGGCATTGTTGTCGATAAATCCCAGAACGTCATTTGGCGGATAACTTAAAAACAGGCCGATCTCGTGGGGGAATTCTTCCGCAGACTGGAGACGGTGGATCAAGTGCATCACACAGGCATTGAGATTTTCCGGTGTGTAACCGTAGCGTAGCAGAAGTTCCCTGGCCTGATGATCTGTAAGATCATTCTCTAACGCATGGGGGCGGTAGACATAGATCAGGGCGCGGTCCTGGCCCACTTTGAGAGGCAGAATACGTATTCCCCTGGGCACCAGTTTTTTGTTTAAGCTGGATATCGATTTTGTCAGTTCCTTCCTGCAGGGGCAAACACAGGAAAACAGGTTCCCGGTCTTGATCCCAGCCAGGGTAGGAGCGCAGTGACGAATGAGCAAATCTTCGGACATGAGCCTCTCCCCTTTGTGAAATGTGAAATGGCAGCATCTTCTTCATAATAGGTTAGTCATGACTAACTAATGCTGATTATAATGTCTTATAGAGGAATTGTCAAGTCGTTTTTCTTTGAAATAAGGCGGCCAGAGCGAATATTCATAGACTCCGGCCGCATAGGAGTAGAGATATGTTATTTCAGTCTCCACCCGGCGCTCTGTCTCTGCAGTTCCACCATATGGCGGAAGAGGCCGCTTTGTTTCATCAGTTCCGAAGGAGTCCCCTGTTCTGTCACCCTGCCCTCAGAGAGAACAACGATCTTGTCTGCCGCTTCCACGGTGCGCATCCGGTGGGCGATGACCAGAACCGTCTTGCCGGCGAGGAGGCGGGAGAGGGCTTCCTGAACAGCGCTCTCATTTTCTACGTCCAGGCTGGCTGTTGCCTCATCCAGAAGGATGACCGGCGCATCTTTCAGAAGGGCGCGGGCGATGGAGATCCGCTGCCGTTCGCCGCCGGAGAGGGTGGAGCCGTTCTCGCCGATCATGGTCTGGTAGCCCCGGGGCAGTTCCCGGATAAATTCATCGCACCGGGCGGCTCTGGCGGCTGCGATCACTTCCTCGTCCGAAGCACCCCGGCGGCCAAGACGGATATTTTCCATCACCGTATCCCGGAACAGCACCACATCCTGGAATACCATGGAGTAGGAGCGAAGAAGCGTTTCCGGATCCACCGTGGATACATCCGTTCCGCCTAAGAGAACCTTCCCGCCGGTGACGTCCCAGAACCGGGCAGCCAATTTGCAGGCAGTGGATTTCCCACCGCCGGAGGGGCCGATCAGGGCGGTCACTTCTCCCTGCTTTGCCGTGAAGCTCACATCCTCAAGTACGCCGTCCCCCTCCCGGTAGGCGAAGGAGACATGGTCAAAGGTGATGTCATAGTTCTTCGGTGTAAATTCAACTGTCCCCTCCTGCACCGGCTGTTCCAGAATGGAGCGCATCCGCTCGATCTGCAGTTTGGCGTTGAAGGTGGCGGCGATATTCTGGAGCACAAGCCCCAGCGGGTCGTACAGCCTGGCGGCGGCAAAGAGGAACCCGAGGAAATAGAGGAAAGAAAGTTTTCCGTCCGCCAGAAGAGCTCCGCCGGTCAGGATGGTGGTCGCCAGACCCAGCCGGAGAAACGCCTGGGCGGAGCATACGAACACGCCGGTTGCCAGCTCCGAGCGGATGGAGCCTTTCTCCATGGCTGCAAGTTTCTTCTCCAGTTTTTCCATGTATGCGTCCTGCCGGCTGCATGCCTTGATATCCCGGATGGTTTCCAGTCCTTCCTGGATACAGTCGGCGACCGCCCGTTTATTTAAAATATTCTTTGTGCCGAAAGAATCCTGGATTTTCCTGCTCCCTGCCGTCAGAAGGACCGCAGCAGGCACGACCCACAATATAGCCAGTGCCATCCGCCAGTCGCAAACGAACATGGCGACGCCGATCACCAGCGTGGAGAAGACGGACGCAAATAACTGCGGCACGTAGTGGGAGAACATCTGGTCCAGACTGGAGCAGTCTGCGATCATGGTGGAAGTCAGGTCGCTTAAGTCCCGGTTTCCGAAAAAGCTTAAGGGAAGCCGCCTCAGGGTTTCCGCCAGGCTTACCCGCCGGCTGGCGCTCTCTTTATAAGTGGCCAGATACAGGGAAGCATACTGGAACCAGTGGAGGACAAACAAAAGGACCAGGACCGCCAGGGCAAAGCCTGTGTAGATCCAGAAGCCCTCCACGGGACTGCCGCCGGTTTCCATGGCATCCAAAAGGTGCTGTGCCGTAAACAGGACGGCCCCCACAGGAAGCATCAGACTTAAGTTGCACACAAAACACCAGATGACGGCTTTTACAAGATCTTTTGCTCCTTTCTCACTGAGCGCGAATACGTGCTGTAATTTCTTTGTCATACTGTCTTTTCCCCCTTTCCGCTTTTCGGATCTGTCCGGCCGACTTTCCACCGGGCGCTGCGCTGATAGTCCTCCCACATGGCGGCGTACACGCCGTGCTGTGCAAGCAGGCTCTCATGGCAGCCCTGTTCTGCGATCTTCCCGCCGCTTAAGACGATGATGTGATCGGCATCCTGCACGGTGGACAGCCGGTGGGCGATCATCAATACGGTTTTATTCCGGATCAGCGCTTCAAACGCCTTCTGGATCTGGTGCTCATTTTCCGGGTCGGCAAAAGCGGTTGCCTCGTCCAGCACCACGATGGGCGCGTCTTTTAAAATGGCGCGGGCAAGAGCGATCCGCTGCTGCTCGCCGCCGGAGAGGTACACGCCTCTGGCGCCCACCACAGTATCCAGACCCTGGGGAAGTTTTTCCAGAATATCATCGCACTGGGCAGCGTGTGCGGCAGACAGGACTTCCTCTCTGGAAGCGTCCGGCCGGGCTGCCCGGATATTTTCCAGAAGGCTCTCCTTAAACAGCCGGGTATCCTGAAACACAAAGGCGGTCTGTTTCATCAGGTCTTCCGTATCCATTTCTTTGACATTGACGCCCCCGATGGAGACGGCGCCGCTGTCTGCATCCCAGAAGCGGGGGATCAGGCTTGCTGCTGTCGTCTTGCCTCCCCCGGAGGGGCCTACCAGCGCCGTCACCTGACCGGGCCGGACAGCAAACGATACATCGGAAAGAGCCGGGCGGTCCGTGCCGGGGTAGGTAAAGGTCACATGGTCAAAGGATACAGCGGCGTCTGCCGGCTGTTTCTCTATGCCTGTGTTTTCCATCGGTTCCTGGCTCAGGATCTCATCCAGGCGTCCTACGGCTTCATCCGCCTCCATGACCGCCTCGCTCATGTACATGATGCGGTTGATCATCTGGCCGCAGGCAGGAGCGAACAGGGCATAGAAGATAAAGTTGACAAGCACCGCGCGCACGTCCCCGCCGGAGGCCAGCAGCAGAGCCGCCGGGATCAGCAGGGCGAAAGCTCCGTTGATAAACGTCAGAAAACAGGTCTGCCCCACACGGCAGCTCATGGCGTACTGGCTGGCAAGGTCGCTGTAATCCCGGATGGCTGCATAGAAAGCTTTGAAAGAGTACACGGTCTGCTGGAACATTTTTACCACGGGGATGCCCCGGACATATTCCACCGCCTCGCCGCTCATGCGCTCGATCTCCTTTTGATAGCGGTGGAAAAAGCCGGCGTTCTTTCCGCCCATCATCAGGCACATGGACAGCAGCGCCAGCACCATGGTGAGCAGGCAGAGAAGCCCCATTTTCCAGTCAAAGAGGAACAGCATCAGAACGGCGGCAATGGGAGTGACGATCGTTCCCGCCAGGTCAGGAAGCTTGTGGGCAAGCAGATCTTCTGTAAGACCGGCATTGTCATCGATCAGTTTCCTGAGCCGTCCGGACTGACTGCCTGTGAAGAATCCAAGCGGCAGCTTCAGAACGTGCGCCATGGCAGAGCGCCGGATATTCCGGGCCGTGCGGAAGGCCGCGATATGAGTGGACATGAGCGCTGCAAAATACAGAGCGATACTTATGACAGCGGTCCATACCGCCGTCCAGCCCCAGCGTGCAGAGCCGGATACTCCGGTGAGCGCGGGCCAGGTTTCCAGGACGTCCCTTGCCGCAAGCCATACGCACACATAGGGGATCAGCCCCAGTACTGCGGACAGGGCGGAGAGGATACAGCCCAGCAGGGTGAGATTTCTGTGCCCGCCCGCATAACCCAGGATGCGGGCAAGGCTGCTTTGCTTTTTCTGCTTCAAATGATTACCTCCCTTTTGGTAAAAATATGTATCATGAAGTTAGAAATGACTAACCATCATGCAAAAAAGATGGGGGCTACGGCCCCATCAGTTTCAGCCATCCGGCTGTATAAAAGTCCCTGAGCTGGTCTACATAGCGCAGGGCCCTGCCTTCCGGCATATCGTGGATCACGATCTCAAAGATCCCGTTAAACATGCCGCTGGCAATGATATGGCACATCTGTTCATCCAGTTCGGGGATCTCCCGCCCAAGGCGGCGGAGGACATCCATATATTTCAGTGTATATTCCACTTCCATCTCAACCATGTTATGGACAAAATGTTCATAGCTGGTGCCTTCTGAACGACTAAGCAGCAGCTTTACCGGTTCCCGGTGCCGGCAGATATAATCCACCATCCAGTGGACGCAGTCCGAGGATTCTACGCCCATGTGATCCGGCTGCTGTTCTTCGGGCAGTTCCGCGAAGGAAGTCTGGGCTTCCATAAACCTGCCCATAAGGGCGGCGGCATGGGGTTCCACGATGGAGGCGAACAGGGCTTCCTTGCTGGAAAAGTAGCCGTAGAAGGCCCCGGTGGTCACACCGGCATTTTTCACGATCTGGCGCAGGGAAGCGCCCAGGAATCCCTTCTCTGAAAATTCGTCCAATGCGGCCTGCTGGATCCGTTCTAATGTAGATACTGTTTTTTCATCCATGGCGACCTCCATATAACAGTGATATATAACAATGTTATATTATGAAAGTAATTCGCTGCTGTCAAGTGGATTTCAGGGATTATATGCGATAGTGAGAAGTTTTATCGACAAGGCCGGTTAGCTTTGACTACCCTGGGAGAGTGTTGCTATGCTGATATAGTATCCTTATTGTAATTCAGTGGAAAAGAAGGAAGTGATGATGTGTGAAACAGCACAGATTCTGGGCGTGGGCTGCCGTGTTCTGTTTCATAATGGTATTTTATACCGGATACAGACATAAGTGACCAGCCGGCCTTGATCAGCTCGGCATTATTGATCAGTTTAGCAGTAATGATCAATTCAACTGCAGCAATTATTTTTATAGTTTAACAGGAGGTATGTTATTATGTTCAGTGAATCATTAATGAAGAAGATCGGATTATTTGCAGGAGGCGTTCTCTTCGGGACAGCGGGGGTAAAGCTCTTATCCAGCAAAGATGCGAAGAAGGTTTACACAGAGTGTACGGCAGCGGCGCTGCGGGCAAAGGACTGTGTGATGAAAACCGTCACGACCGTACAGGAGAATGCGGAGGATATCTTTGCGGAAGCCCAGCAGATCAATGAAGAAAGGACAGCTCAGGAAGCAGCGGCCGTGCAGGAGACAGAGGAAGACGAGCGGTTATGAAATTTATCATAAAACATGAGATCAGGGGCCGTCTCCGCATCCATGTCATTCAGGAGAAAATGACATGTGCGGAGGCGGATACTCTTTTCTGGTACCTGGACAGGCAGAGCAATATAACGGATGTGAAAGTGTATGAACGCACCGCAGACGCTGTCATCTGTTATACCGGGGAGCGCGCCGCGCTGCTCCGTCTGCTGAAGAACTTCCGGTATGAAGAGGTAGCCGTGCCGGAGACCGTTGTCCGCAATTCCGGAAGGAAACTGAACGCATCCTATAAGGAAAAACTGATCGCGAAAGTGCTGCTGCACTACGGCGGAAGGCTTCTGGTGCCTGCGACCCTGCGCGCAGGGATCGTGACGATCAGGTCGCTTCGATATCTGGCTGCGGGGCTGCGCTGCATCCGGGAGAGGAAGATCGAAGTTCCGCTTCTGGATGCAACCGCCATCGGGGTCTCCGTCCTTCGGCGGGACTTTAATACCGCCGGTTCGGTCATGTTCCTTCTGGGAGTGGGAGAACTCCTGGAAGAGTGGACCCATAAAAAATCCGTGGGAGACCTGGCGCGGAGCATGTCCCTGAATATTAAAAAGGTCTGGCTGAAACGGGACGGGCAGGAGATCCTGGTAAAGGCGGATCAGATCCGAAAGGGCGACGTGGTGACCGTACATATGGGAAATGTGATCCCCTTTGACGGAGAGGTGTCCGGCGGGGAAGGCATGGTAAACCAGGTCTCCCTTACAGGGGAGGCCATGCCCGTGCGCAGGGTGCCAGGGCAGTCCGTCTATGCGGGAACCGTGGTTGAGGAAGGAGAACTGGATGTCCTGGTAAAGGCGGTTTCCGGCTCCACCAGATTTGAAAAGATCGTGGCCATGATCGAAGATTCGGAGAAGCTGAAGTCTTCCATGGAGAGCAGGGCGGAGCATCTGGCCGACCGGCTGGTGCCGTACACTCTGCTTGGCACGGCGGCTGTAGGACTCCTGACCAGAAATGTGACAAAGGCATTGTCCGTGCTTATGGTGGACTTTTCCTGCGCCCTGAAACTTGCCATGCCCCTGACTGTGCTCTCGGCGATCCGGGAGGCCGGCGGGTACGGGATCACCGTGAAGGGCGGGAAATTCCTGGAAGCGGTCGCGGAAGCGGACACCGTAGTCTTTGACAAGACCGGGACGCTCACAAAGGCGAAGCCCACGGTGAAAGAAGTGATCCCGTTCGGAGAGGAGCCGGAGGAAGAATGCCTGCGGATCGCGGCGTGCCTGGAGGAACATTTCCCTCATTCCATGGCAAAGGCCGTGGTAGATGCTGCGAAGAAGCGGCGGCTCGCCCATGAGGAAATGCATTCGAAAGTGGAGTATGTGGTGGCGCATGGGATCTCTTCATATATTGACGGGAAAAAAGTGGTGATTGGAAGCAGTCATTTTGTATTTGAAGACGAAGGCTGCACAGTCCGCCCGGAATGCCGGGAGAGATTTGAGGCGCTGCCGGAAGAGTACTCCCACCTGTATCTTGCCATTGAAAAGGAACTTGTCGCGGTGATCTGTATCGAAGATCCCCTGCGGGAAGAGGCGGCGGACATGATCCGGGCGCTGAAAGCGGAAGGGGTACAGAAAACGGTCATGATGACCGGGGACAGTGAGAAGACCGCGGCTGCTGTCGCCCGCCGGGTCGGCGTGGACGAGTATTACGCGGAGGTGCTGCCGGAAGAAAAGGCAGGATTTGTGGAGCGGGAGAAAGCGCAGGGACACAAGGTCATCATGATCGGGGACGGGATCAACGATTCGCCGGCTCTGTCTGCCGCCGACGCGGGCATTGCCATCAGCGACGGCGCGGAACTTGCAAGGGAGATCGCCGACATCACCATTGCGGCGGAAGATCTGGCGGAACTGGTCGTGCTGAAGCGTCTTGCAAACGGGATGACAAAGCGGATCGGGAAAAATTATCACCAGATCATCGGGATCAACGCAGGACTGATCGTATCTGGCATTGCCGGCGTGCTCCAGCCAACGACTTCGGCGCTGCTCCACAACACATCCACCCTGTTGATCAGCTTAAGGAGCATGAGAAATCTTTTGACAGACAGAAACGAATAAGAATGATGCAAAGAAGGAGACTCGCAGTATGTGCGGTCTCCTTTTAAAAATCATAAAAGAAAATATTCTAAAATAGTTATTGATTTCCAACGGGAGTTAGTTTAAACTAATTTACAAAGAAATCAAACGATATAGATTATCAATATCAATATTAAGCATTTCACAGGTATAAGGTGGGAAGCGCCGTGAGTCAGAAAGATGAGATTATTGAACGGCTGAAAGAAAAAGGGTGCCGAATTACAAAGCAGAGGAAGATCCTGATCGATATTATCCTGGAGAATGATTGCGCAAGCTGCAAAGAGATCTTTTATAAAGCTTCACAGGAAGATGCCAGGATCGGAGTGGCGACGGTCTACCGCATGATCAATGCGTTGGAAGAAATCGGCGCGATCAGCAGAAAAAACATGTACCGGATTGAATCTGGAGAAAGCTGTTGCGGCGAGGGTGGATGCGAGATCATCCTGGAGGATGATACTGTTTTCAGGATGCCAAAGGAAAAACTGGATCAGATTGTCCGGGATGGCATCAGACGGCGCGGTTATCTGAGAGATGGAAAGAAAATATTGAGGATTGTTTACCACGATGGATAATCACGGAATGTGAAATAATCTGAAACGGGAGAATAAAGGATATGGAGATAAACGGGAGGAAACAGGAGCCGGTCAGGCTCGGCACACATGGGGAAAATTATGGGAATTGGATGTCCGCGCCGGTCTTTTATATGGTGGGTGCGCTGGTTGTCCTCATGGCAGCCTTATGTGTCATATCGCATTTTATTCCCGGTATGCGGCTGCTCGGAGTCCTGGCGCTGATTGCTGCAGCGGCAGTGCTGATCCTGCTTGGCTGGATCACCTGGATCCGGCGGCAGTATGCCTTTGGCGGGGGCGGCATGATGGAGCAGGTTCATAAGGTTCTTCTGTCTCACCTGGATTACGACGGGAAGGGGACGCTTCTGGAGGTGGGATGCGGATCAGGCGCACTCTCCATTCGGGCGGCGCTTTCCTGGCCGGAGGCGGAAGTGACCGGTATTGATTACTGGGGCGCGGTCTACAATTACAGCCGGGCTATGTGCGAGAGTAATGCCCGGAGCGAGGGCGTATCCGAACAGTGCCGGTTCCTTCACGGCGACGCCCGGAAGCTGGACTTTCCAGATGAAACTTTTGACGCTGTGGTGAGCAACTATGTCTACCATAATATTAACGGCTCAGACAAGCAGGAGCTTCTTTTAGAAAGCCTGCGTGTGCTGAAAAAAGGAGGCGTGTTTGCCCTTAACGACGACATGAAGCCGCGGATGTATGGGGATATGGAAGCGTTTGCAGAAAACCTGCGCAAAATGGGATATCAGGAGGTGCGGATCATCGATACGGCCCAGGAGGCCTTCGGTTCCCATCAACGCGCAGCATTGATGATGTTGGGAGATTCCCGGCTGCTGACAGGTCGGAAATAGGTCTGCTGATCAAAAAAGAAAGAAGGATTTTACAGATTATTTTTGAGACAGATGAAAGTCTGTCTTTTTTTCGTTGCGTGCCTTGACGTACTATACCCATATGGGTATAATGGAGGCAAATATAGGCATACCCCTATGGGTATAGGAAAGAGGATCCGTATGAAAAAAGATATTACATTTCTTGTGCTGGGAGGCATTTCCCTTATCATCAGTCTTTTTGACCTGGTGCCGCTTCCTTTTGACGCCGCCTGGATCGCCATCATTTTCTGTGGCGTTCCCATTATCATGGAGGCCGTGACAGGGCTGGTCACCGCCTTTGACATCAAGGCAGATGTGCTGGTGTCGCTGGCCCTGATCGCTTCCGTCTGTATCGGGGAAGATTTTGCGGCAGGAGAGGTTGCCTTCATCATGCAGCTGGGAGCACTGCTGGAGGATCTGACCGTGGCGAAAGCAAGAGCCGGGATTGAAAGACTTGTACATCTTACGCCTCAGACTGCAAGAGTGATCCGGAACGGCCGGGAGCAGGTGATCCCTGCCGGGGAGGTAAAGGTGGGAGACAGGATCCGTGTCCTGCCCGGGGAAACCATAGCGGTTGACGGGGAGATCCTTTCAGGTCAGACCTCCATTAATCAAGCGGTTATGACAGGGGAATCGCTTCCGGTAGATAAAGCGCCGGGAGATCCGGTGTCTTCGGGGACGGTGAACCAGTTTGGCGCTTTTGAAATGAAAGCCACAAAGGTTGGCGAAGACAGTTCCATCCAGCGGATGATCCGGCTGGTGCAGTCTGCCGACGCAGGGAAAGCCAGGATCGTAGGGCTTGCAGACAGATGGGCCACCTGGATCGTTGTCATTGCTCTCTCTGCCGCAGGGATTACCTGGATCGCTACCGGGGAGATCATCCGGGCGGTTACCATTCTTGTTGTGTTTTGCCCCTGCGCGCTGGTGCTGGCCACGCCCACGGCGATCATGGCGGCTATCGGCAACGCCACGAAACATGGCTTCCTGGTGCGGGAAGGGGACGCGCTGGAGCGGCTTTCGGCAGTGGCAAAGATCACCTTTGACAAAACGGGCACCCTCACCTATGGCGCGCCGGAAGTGACGGCAGTGAAGTCTGTGTCGGATTACAGGGAGGAGGAAATCTATTCCTTTGCCGCCGGAGCCGAGCAGTTGAGTGAACATCCTCTTGGGAAGGCGGTAGTCCGCTGTTATGGCAGGAAGCCTCCAGTCTGCGAAGACTTCCGAATGCGTCCTGGAGAGGGGGTAACCGCAACTGTCAGCGGAAAGGTTGTGAAAGCGGGCAATCTAAAACTTCTGAAGGGAATGACTATTTCCAGAGAGCTTGCCGCCGGGGCGGGCAGACATCTCAATGAGGGAAGCACCGTAATCTATGTGGCTGTTGACGACAGGCCTGCGGGATATCTTGTCCTCTCTGATACGGTAAGAGAAGAAAGTAAGGATATGATCGCGAAACTGGACCGCATTGGCGTTCAGCCGGTTCTTCTGACCGGCGATCACAAAAATGCCGCTGACGCCATTGCCAGTCAGCTTGGGATCCGGGAGGTGCATGCGGGCTGCCTGCCGGAAGATAAGCTGAATCATATCGGCGCTTATCAGGAAAAGGGGGAGGCGGTCTGCATGATCGGCGATGGGATCAATGACGCTCCTGCGCTGAAAAAGGCTGATGTAGGTATTGCGATGGGCGGTGTGGGAAGCGATATTGCGGTGGATGCCGCAGATATCGCCCTTGTGGATGATGAGATCCGGGAGCTGCCCCATCTTCTGTCTCTTTCCAGGAGAATGATGACCACCATCAAGGTAAATCTGACTTTCTCCATGACCCTTAATTTCCTTGCCATTGCCCTTGCCATTACAGGACTTTTAGGACCGGTGATCGGGGCGCTGGTGCATAATGCGGGCTCGGTGCTGGTGATCATCAACTCGGCGCTTTTGCTGAACTGGAAGAAGTCATAGATTTAAAAACACTACTATAATTTAGTAGTGTTTTTGTTATATACCTCTTGATTTTAGTATAATTTATGATATTCTATAAGAAAGAAATCGATTTATAATCAAAAAGACAGGGGGTGGGACAATGGAATTTGCTTTACAGAAAACAGTATGTGCTTCGGAAGTAAAACTGATACGCGGACAATTGAAGATGAAGCAAAAAGAACTGGCCGGGCTGATGAATGTTTCTGTTAAAACGGTGGAGCACTGGGAAAGCAGTGGGGGGACAGTGTCGGGAGCTGCTGCCGCCATGCTTTGCATCCTGCGGGAGCGCCCGTGGCTTTCGGAAGAACTGGAGATCCCGGAAAGAGAGTTCCCTCTTCGGCTCAGGTATTTGAATCAGAACCGGCTGTGCACCATCATAGATGTGAATGACAGGGAACAGCGGGTAAAAATCAAAAACTATGTAACGGATCCCTTGTATCGGGCGTTTGGGAGAAATGAACACCCCACATATGAAGAGTATGAAGAATTCCTGGAATCAAGATGTTTCCCGCGGACGAGAGACAAGATGAAGATCCTGCTTGAGGAGCTGAATCTTCCATTTTATGATCCGCTTATGATCATCCAGAAAACCAAAGGGGAAATGGCAGAAGATGATTTTTGGATTGAGATTGAGAGGTGAGGAAAATGATCCGTCTGGAAGAAAAGGATTTGAGGACTGCGGCGCATCAGTCGTCAAAAGGGAATCAGTTGAAGTGGGAATCGGAAGGGGTATGGTACAAGGCAGACTATACCGGTTATGAAGGCCTGGCGGAATATGTAGTCTCAAATCTTCTGCGATATTCCAATATGGAGGGAAATGATTATATTCTGTATGAAACGGAAGAAATCGGGTATAAGCAAGCAATATACAGGGGCTGTCGCAGCAGAAATTTTCTCCCGGATGGCTGGCAGCTTATCACGTTGGAGAGATTGTTCAAGAATCTGTATGGGCGGAGTCTGTATGTGAGCATTTTCCAGATACAGGGTGTAGAAGAGAGGGCGCGTTTTCTGACAGAGCAGGTGAAACAGATGACGGGCCTGAAAGACTTTGGTTTTTATCTAAGCCGTCTGTTGACAATAGATGCGCTGTTCCTGAATGAGGACAGACATATGCATAATATTGCCGTGCTGCTTGATGGAGACGGTCATTATCATTACTGCCCGGTGTTTGATAATGGTTGCGCGCTTCTGTCGGATACACAGATGGATTATCCGATGGGGGAGGATATTATCACGCTTATCCCGCAGGTCAGAGCCAAAACACTGAGCAGAAATTTTATGGAGCAGTTGGAAGCTGTGGAAGCTTTGTATGGGCAGTCCCTGAAGTTTTCTTACAGCATAAAAGAGATTGAAATGCTGTTGGAGAAAGAACCTTATTATCCGGAAGAAATTAAAATACGGGTACGGGACATCCTGTTGCAGCAGCGTCGCACATATCAGTATCTATTTCGGTAAAACAGGAAAAGGAGCAGGCAGTCATGAAGATCCTCTTATCACCGGCAAAGAAAATGAATGTGAATACGGATGATCTGGCGCCAGAGGGCCTGCCGATCTTCATGGAGCAGACAGAAGAGATCCTTCAGTTCCTGCAGGGCTTGTCCTATGGGGAGGCGAAGACGCTGTGGGCCTGCAACGACAGGATCGCAGAGCAGAATTATGACAGGCTGAAACACATGGATCTCTGTCACGGGCTGACTCCGGCCATCCTCTCTTATGAAGGGATCGCGTATCAGTATATGGCGCCCGCCGTATTCGAGTCCGGGCAGCTTCAGTATGTGCAGGAACATCTGCGGATCCTGTCTGCATTTTACGGCGTGGTAAAACCACTGGACGGTGTGACGCCCTACCGCCTGGAGATGCAGGCCAGGGCAAAGATCGGCGGAAAGAAGGATTTGTATGAGTACTGGGGCGAGCACCTGTACCGGGAGGTCCTGGACGAGAGCCGGATCGTTATCAATCTGGCGTCAAAAGAATATTCCCGCTGTGTCGAGAAATATCTGCAGCCGGAAGATGTGTATATCACCTGTGTCTTCGGCGAATTTTCCGGGTCGAAGATCGTGCAGAAAGGCGTGTATGCCAAGATGGCCAGAGGCGAGATGGTGCGGTATATGGCGGAAAACCGGATCCAGGATCCGGAGGAAATGAAGCGGTTTGACCGATTGGGATATATATACCGGGCGGATCTGTCTGACGAGAGGACATTTATATTTATCAAATAGTCATTTTAATCCCTGGTTCATTTTTTCAACCATTCATTTAACAACGGCGTTATTGTTCCTTATATTTCACTCTGTTATCATGAGAGTAGAAATACAAGGAGGTGTCCGTTATGAAAATCAATGAGATTATTCGGGAGAAGAGAAAAGCCTTATCTTTGACGCAGGAGCAGATCGCAGATTTTTTAGGGGTATCCACACCGGCTGTCAGTAAGTGGGAGAAAGGCGCTGCGTATCCGGATATTACCCTTCTGCCGGCTCTGGCGCGTCTGCTGAAAACCGATCTGAACACGCTGCTTTCTTTCCAGGAGGATCTGACCGATATAGAGATTGAAAATTTTGTCAATGACCTCGATAAGACGGTTCAGGAGCAGGGCTATGAGGCCGCTTTTCAGAAGGCATTGGACAAAATACGGGAATATCCTACTTGCGATAGACTGATCTATTCGGCGATTCTATATTTGGAGGGAGCGCTTGCTCTTTATAACGTATCTTCCGGTGAGCGCTATCAGGAAGTATATGAAACCTTTTACAGGCGTTTGGCTGCAAGTGAAATTCCGGAGATCCGGGATACCGCAACCAGTATGTTGATCTCCTATGCGCGCAACCGGGGCGATTTTGCAAAGGCAGAGGAACTGATCAATGCCCTGCCGTTTTCAGCGATAGATAAAGAGGAACAGTTAGGGATCCTTTATCAGCGCCAGGAACGATATCAGGACGCGGAAAAAATCTGGGAGCATCGTGTGATAAAAGGTGTGGCCGAGCTTCAAAGGGATCTGATCAATATGCTGGAAATCGCATTACATGAAAAACGGGAGAAGGACGCAGAATTTCTGGCAGATTTGCAGGAATCTCTGAACCGTCAGTTTTATTTCCCGGAATGGATGTGCTACAACGCTCATCTGCAGCTTGCTCTGGTAAAAAAAGATAAAGACGAGAGTCTGTCGATCCTTCAGAAAATGCTGCCGTCCATGAAAAAAGAGTGGAAAATACAAAGTTCCCCCTTATATCGTAATGCAGATGGCAATGATTCCACCTGGCTTTCAGGCAGGCTGGCAAAAACATTTGCCGATGAGATAGCAAATAACGAAGAATATGCATTTCTTCGGGAAGGTTCGGAATTGGAAGAACTGCTGGCGCAATTGGAAGCCTTATAATTTCGTATGATCAGAAGAGGAGTAACCTATGGAGACCATTCTCATCATTGAAGACGACGCGGCTCTGGCTTCGGGCCTTTGCCGGGCGCTAACAAGTGAAGACCGTACACTGCAAAGCTGCGGGAAGATCCGGGAAGCCCGCCGGCTCCTTAGGGAGGCGCAGCCGGACCTGGTGATCCTGGACGTGAACCTGCCGGACGGAAGCGGGTTTGATTTCCTGGGGGAAATCAAAGGGAAGGGGGCGGTTCCAGTCATCCTTCTTACAGCCAACGATATGGAGACAGACATCGTGGCGGGGCTGGAGGCGGGAGCCGACGACTACATCACCAAGCCCTTCAGCCTGGCTGTGCTGCGGGCCCGGGTCAATACGCAGCTGAGGCGGAAAAAGGAGACAGAAAGCCGGACGGAGGCCCGGTGGGAATCCGGCAGATACCGGTTCCTCTTTGACCGGATGGAGTATCTGGTGGAGGGGACTCCGGTGGAACTAAGTAAAAATGAGCAGAAGCTGCTCCGCATCCTGGTGGAGAACGAGGGCCGGATCGTAAAGCGGGAGACGCTGATCGACCGGATCTGGACCGACGGCGCGGAGTATGTGGACGAGAACGCCCTGTCCGTTACGGTGAAACGGCTGCGGGACAAGCTGGCGGCAGGGGAGTGGATCGAGACGGTCTACGGGACCGGATACCGGTGGGTGAAGCAGCATGGATAGAGGAATGATGATCCTGGCGGCAGCCTGCATTCTGGGCAGCGTCCTGTTTGCCATATATTCATATCGAAAAGAGAGACGGACCGCGGAGCGGCTCCGGCGGATGCTGGAGGCGGCAAGGAGCGGACAGTTCTGCGAGACCGGGTTTGACGAGAGCGTGTGTTCTGCGCTGGAAAGCGAGATGGCGGATTACTTAAGCGCCGTAGAGCGATCCAGAGAGGCGGCTGCGGCGGAGAAGGAGAAGATCAAGACCCTGATCGCGGACATTTCCCATCAGACCAAGACGCCCATTGCCAATCTGCTGCTCTATACGGAGCTTCTGGAAGAGCGGGAGTTAAGTCCGGAGAACCGGGAGTATCTGACTGCCCTTGGGAAGCAGGCGGAGAAACTGCATTTCCTGATCGGGGCGCTGATCAAAATGTCCCGGCTGGAGACCGGGATCATCACCTTGCACCCCAAAGAGCAGGATGTGAAGGAACTGCTGGCAGAGGTCACGGGCGCCTACCGGGAGAAGGCAGAGAGGAAAGGTCTGAAGCTGACCGACTGTTCCGAACCTGCCACGGCCTGGTTTGACCGGAAGTGGACGGCGGAGGCTGTGGGCAATATCCTGGACAACGCGGTCAAATATACCAGCCGGGGCGGGATTGAAGTGCGCACCCGGCGGTACGAACTTTTTACAGCCATTGAGGTAGAAGATACCGGCCCGGGAATTGCCGAGGAAGACATCCCGGAACTCTTCGGCCGGTTCCGCCGGGGAGAAGAAACGGCGGAGCAGGAGGGCGTGGGGATCGGCCTCTATCTGGCGCGGGAGATCCTGGCTGGAGAGGGAGGATATATCAAAGTGTCTTCCCGGAAAGGGAAGGGATCGGTGTTTTCCATTTTCCTGCCAAATCAGGGAAAGGGAAATCTTTCAGAACTGTCATAATTGTTTTTGGCGCTGAAAGATTCTGGAAAGAATACCATGAGATAATCTGTATGAATGATACATTCATACAGATTTTTTCAGTTGAAAGGGGAGCAGGCTATGGAAGTTCTGAAAGCAGTCAATCTTACAAAAATATACGGGAAAGGGGAAAATCAGGTGCGGGCCCTTGACGGGGTCAGCCTGTCTGTGGAGCAGGGGCAGTTCACAGCCGTGGTGGGCACTTCCGGCTCCGGAAAGTCCACGCTCCTCCACATGCTGGGCGGTCTGGACCGGCCGGACGGAGGGAAGGTGTACGTGGACGGAAAAGACATCTTTTCTCTGAAGGAGGAAGCCCTGACCATCTTCCGTCGCCGGAAGATCGGTTTTGTATTCCAGTCCTACAATCTGGTGCCGGTGCTGAGCGTCTATGAAAATGTGGCGCTCCCGGTGGAACTGGACGGGAAAAAGGTGGACCGGGCATTTATCGAGGAGATCCTGGATACGCTGGGGATCCTGCAGAAAGCCAGAAGCCTCCCGGGGCAGCTCTCCGGCGGACAGCAGCAGCGCGCAGCCATCGCCAGGGCCCTGGCCTCCCGGCCTTCGATCCTTCTGTGCGATGAGCCCACCGGCAACCTGGACAGCCGCACGTCCCAGGATGTGCTGGGGCTTTTGAAATTGTCCGGCCAGAAGTTCGGGCAGACCATCGTCATGATCACCCACAACGAGGAGATTGCCCAGATGGCGGACCGGATCATACGGATCGAGGACGGGCGGATCCTTTCTTCCAGAGGAAGGAGGGAGGTGTAGCATGCGGGTCAAAAACAGGAAAACCATCTGGAACTTGAGTCTTAAGTCCTTTCGGGCCTCCGGGAAGCGGAACCTGATTGCAGTGGTGGCCATCGTGCTGACTACGGTTCTCTTTACCTCTCTTTTTACCATTGTGATGTCGTTAAATGAGAGCTATCAGACCTACACCTTCCGACAGATCGGCGGGTATGCCCACGGCACCTTTAAGGATGTGACAGATAAACAGGCAGAGGAGATCAAAGGGCATAAGAAGGTGAAAGCTGCCGGGGAGCGGATCGTGGCGGGGATCATCGCGGAGGGAGCCTTTGCCAGAGTCCCGGCGGAAGTCAGCTACATGGACGAAAATAATACAAAGTGGAGCTACATCGATCTGAAAGAAGGCAGGGAGCCGGAAGGGACAAAGGAGATCATCCTGGACGACGCGGCGCTTGAACTGCTGGGCGTGACGCCGGAACTGGGAGCCGAGATCACCCTCACCTATCAGGTGTCCGACAAGAAGCAGAACGGGGGAGTGCGGACGGACACCTTCACCCTTGTGGGATGGTGGGAGTACGATCCCGTCATGCCGGTGCATTACATCAATGTCTCCAGAGCCTATATGGAACAACTGGAGCGGGACATGACCGGACAGGGTCTGGAGCCCTTCCGGAGGGACTTAAATGTCATGCTGTCCTCCAGCCTGGATATTGACGGGACCATGGAAGAGATCGAAGAGGATCTGGGATACCAGAGAGACGATCCGGGAGCGGATACCTATCTGAACTACGGGGTAAACTGGGGCTATACCACGGCCCAGGCAGCAGCGGAGCTGGATCCCGGCCTTCTGGCCGCCATGGCGGCGTTCCTCCTGCTGGTGATCTTCACCGGATATCTGATCATCTACAACATTTTCCAGATCTCCGTGACAGGGGATATCCGCTACTACGGCCTTCTGAAGACCATCGGGGTGACGCCCAGGCAGCTTCGGCGGATCATCCGGCAGCAGGCCCTTCTGCTGTGCGGGATCGGCTGTCCGCTGGGGCTGATCGCCGGCTGGCTGGTGGGATCCGGCCTGGTGCCGGTGGTTCTTGCCAGGACCAGTCTGGAGACGATACAGACAGAGGTCAGCAGTTCGCCCCTGATCTTCGCGGCGTCCGCGCTGTTCGCGGTGGCGACGGTGCTGCTCTCCTGCGGGCGGCCGGGCCGGATGGCGGCGAAAGTCTCTCCCGTGGAGGCGGTAAAATATACGGAAACCGGCATTTCTTACCGGAAGGAGCGAAGAAGCAGCCGGGCCGGGATCGGCGGG
>UMJL01042750.1_pt1 | contig 44247 bp, 45 predicted proteins | sample 1966071 | NCBI WGS metagenome assembly UMJL01 (sample SAMEA4836148, study PRJEB28245) | human gut metagenome | biome: gut microbiome; material: fecal sample | place: Denmark | collected 2008
TTGGGATCTGGCGCGGAAAATCCAAGAAACATATCCAGAGTACAGGGAAGCGATGGAGTAAAAAAGGCACATCGCAAAACCAGGCATTCCTTACTTGTATCCAGCTAATATACTCTTCCCCTTCCACAATGGGCATTGTGATGTTTTCCATGGCTTCTCGCATTTTGGGGTGCCGGATAACAAAATGAATCGCCGGCGTTTTTTCCTTGGACACGATCGCCCAGCTTCCCTCATGGATAAGAATTTGGATATGGCGGAACGCAGGAGATTTGTTTTCCTCAATATGGTAGTTTTTCTGCATCTGAGAAAAGCGCTTCATCATCTCCAGATGTTCCCGATATTGCTCATAGGTGTAGACGATATCCTCTTCATAAAAAGCGCCAGCCAAGGATAGCGTCATGGGGTATTGGGCAAACTCATCTTTTGAAAAGTTGGGATACGCTTCAAAGATGGAGTCGTGGGATAGAATTTCTTCCGTCAATTCCCTTTGAAAAGCAATATGTTCCATGATCCTGATCTGGTTTTTCTCCGAAACACGATTGTCCCTCAAAACCTGAAAGACAAGCTCATCGTCGGCCGTGTAGAGCGGCAGGGATGACAGGATTGACCACCTTGTACCTTCTGTTTTTGCATCAAGCTTTAAAAAGGCATCCGCCGTAAATTTTTGAGGATCGGACAGCTTGCGCTGCCCCTTTCGGATACGGGACAGGTACGAAGGATCGTAGCTCAAAAAACGCGCAAGATCGGATACGCTGACGGACAATGTCTTCAGCAGGGTATCAAAATTCAATCTGAGTTTTTCTATCTCGATACCAGGCCCCTGTGCCTGCTCGGAGAGCGCCTGCCGAACCGCTTCCTCTTCCATCTCCCGAATTTTCTTTTCGGCTGCTATCGCCGCAATCCCCTTGGCTAAATTCTCCAATTGCCTGGAATCTGCTTCCGGCACACGGTCTCCAGAGCGATATCGGCTAATTGTAGCTGTGGACAGGCCGGAGCGTTCCGCCAGATCCCTGGCGGAGCATCCGGTCCGCTCCATATATCGGTTTAGAACGTCTTTGAACTCCATAGTAACTCTCCCATAACCCTATGTCTCACGTCTTCTCTTTTCCTTGTATTGAGGTATGCATACGCATCGCCGCCCATACAAAACAGCGCCCTGTAATAAGCATCACAAGGCGCTGTTCCATAGCATAATCCAGTTTTCGGGCAAACAGCGCAAGTATCACGCCGTATACCTTCCTGCGCCAACGCGCCCAATATCAGCTTGAGCGCCGTTTTCCCCTTTTCTGTATGACGACGCTCACCACAAGGCCGGCGATACTTACAAGCGCCAAATACCCATACAGCAATATATTGGATTCATCACCAGTCTTGGGCGGGTTGGAATCGCGTGGAACGGGCGATGTGCCGTATCGGTTTGTAAACATTGCCTCCGCCAGTTTTTCGTCCGCATCCTCCGAACGGAGCGCAACCATCGCCGTCAGTCCTGAACCGTCCTGCGCATTTGTCACCGATACTTTCAGATGATAAACCGATGGGTCATAGGCGCATAATGGATTCAAACCCGCTATCTGCTCGATGGTATAAGTATAAATGCCCGGCTCCGTGTAGGACATGGAGGGAAAAGACATAAAAGAATTTCCCGAAATTACCATTTCAAAGATTCCATCCACACTTCCCTCCGGCATTGGATAGGAAGGATCCTCCGCCTCCATTTGAACCACAAATTCCTCCGGAACCGATGGCGCCGCTCCTTCCACCTCCACCTTGACCGGTATGGCAACAGATGGCAGGCCGGCAGCTAAAACCGACGGGGCTGCTCCCAATAGAAACAGTATAGCCAGTGCGATTCCGATGACTCCGAATCGTTTCTTCTTCATTTTATATTCCTCACATCTTCCCTTACTGTACTCGGTTCCATGAAAGCCAGGATCACAGTTCTTGCGTCGGTAAACTCCGAAGAACAAGTAGTCAACACCAGCACCTGCGGGTCTTCCGCTAAAACGCATTCTACGGTATTTGCAATTACGATTCCGTTTATAATCACTTGTATCCCGCCTTTTGTGGGACGGCTTGAGCCATTTGCGCGTGTTATGACTTTGTTCCCAGATCAGTTATTGTCCATCAATAAAAATCTGGAGGATTTCAGTCTATATCATATTGGCGGAAATATACTTGGTAGCGTATCTGTCATTATTCCTTTGTACCTGATTTTGTTCTGCCTAATCTTTCCGATTCTATTTATTGTATATCGGAGGACACAAATTAAATAAATGAGAGTACCGGCACAGATCGGAAGGCTCACGCCTCCCAGTGCCTGTACCAGAGGTTCATACTCCCCTTCCGGATCGTACACAAGCACCTGATCTTTTGAAGTGGAGAGGATAATCAGCAGAATGAACATCTTCGTCAGCATAGACTTTCCACTTCCGGGTACGCCTAAGATAAAAGCGGACGGATTGAGCAGCAGCCCACGATTTACCAGGATCAGATTGTGGGAGATTGCATTGATTCCACAGTAAATCCCGCCTTTATCCATGACTTGCAGGTTAGAGTCAACCATGATAATCGTAGCCTCATCATCTGTCAGATTTCGCACGATACAGGGCATGACTGCTTTCCCGGCAAGTTCACTGGCGAATTTTCTCCGGTGTCCTGCTACCATTTCATAACCGCCTTCCGGTTTCGGGCGCACCAGAGCAGGATTGACCACGCCTTTCTCCCGGATACTCGCCGCCAGTTCCAGCATACTTTCATCCTGCTTTACTTTATACGGATGATTGGGAAAGTCGCTGATTTCTATCAGAGGAATATCTGCCACATACTCCCGCTTAGCCTCATCACGTTCCTCCTGCGTGCTGAACAGATCATCGGCTGCGGGAAGGGGCAATTTTATTTCTCTGCCTTTCGCCATCCCGTACCACCTCCCTTGTAAATGACGCATAGGCTTTAGCGACTGTACTGTTTTTGTCATAGCTGTAAATGCTTTGTCCTGCGGCACTCGTTTCCGCTGCTTTCACGCCAACCGGAATGACCGTCTGGTAAACCTTGACCATCCTCCCATAATTCTGCCGGATACTTTCTGCGGTCACACGGGCCAGATTTGTCCTCATATCCGCAAGTGTTAAAAGCACTCCGTCTACCTTCAGCGCCGGATTGATCTGCCTTTGTACCTTCCCGATTGTTTTCATAAGCTGTGTCATTCCCTTTGCCGGAAGATACTGAGCCTGTACCGGAACAATTACACTATCTGACGCCGCCAGTGCATTGATTGTCAGCATACCCAAACTCGGCATACAGTCAATCAACACATAATCATATCCGTTTTTCACTTCATTCAGATAGTTTTTCAGCGTCAGTTCCCGGCTCATGGCATTGACAAGCATAACTTCCAGTCCTGCAAGTTCAATGTTAGACGGGATCAGATCAACGCCTTCCTCATGGTGTAAAATCCCGGCGTGGCTATCCATTTCCCGGTCAGCCACAATGCCCTCTAACTGTGTGGCAAGCGTCACAGAAAGATTATCCTGCTCCGGCCACCCTAATGAAGTGGTCAGATCGCCCTGTGGATCAGCGTCTACCAGAAGGACCTTTTTCCCTTCTCTGGCAAGTCCGATCCCTAAGTTGACAGTCGTGGTGGTTTCCCCCGTTCCGCCTTTCTGGTTGGCAATCGCAATTACTTTGCAATTCGCCATAACGGTTCCCTCCTTTCCTGAAAATTTAATAGCCATCTTCCCGTGTAGGGAAATGACTATGTATAAAAATAGGCATGAAAAAACCGGATGATTTTCGCAAATTGAAAACCTTCCGGCTATGTAATATTCCCGCATTTTAAACGGGAATTTCCTGTTCTTCTGTTTCTATCCTCTTATCCTCTATCACATCATAAAAATCAAAAATAAATTCCGACACAAAAGATTCCTGCAGTTCTTCCGATTTTTCCAACTGTGCAATCTCCTGCGGATATTCCATACCGGAAATTCCAAACAATCCTCTTATCATATGGAACGCCTCGCTGATTCTGTCTGTATCCACCAATGCAGTTATGGCGAAATAAACATCATCCATATTCTCAATCCTCTGGCTGTTGGAAAACAGTTTGTCGATCAGGGGCAAGGTATAGGCTCCGGAGATCAGATTAACAGCATTGTTCACATTACTAGCGGATTTTCTCATTTTTTTCATAAATAATTCCTCTCTTTCTCTTTTGGCAGGCAGCCATATATTTATAGAACGCCAAAAAGCCGCCTGCTCTCAGTTAAAAGAACAAACGGCTTTCTGCACATTTCTATCTCTTTATTCATTTTTACTCATTGCAATTTTAGTTCCAAAATAGTACCACGGAGCATATGATAAGCCGGGAAACCCAGTGTTTATGCGGTCTCCCGGCTCCCTGTTTACTATTCAAACTCTATCGTTCCCGGGGGTTTACTGGTCAGATCGTAGAATACCCGGTTAACCCCCTTGACCTCATTAATAATCCTGCTCATCACCTTCTGCAGCACTTCAAAGGGGATCTCCGCCGCCTCAGCGGTCATGAAGTCGATGGTCTTCACCGCCCGCAGGGCCACGGCGTAATCATAGGTCCGCTCGTCACCCATAACGCCCACAGAGCGCATGTTGGTCAGCGCGGCAAAGTACTGGTTGATCTCCTGGTCCATCCCGGCGTTGGCGATCTCCTCCCGGTAAATGGCATCTGCATCCTGGACGATCCGCACCTTCTCAGCAGTCACCTCGCCCACGATCCGCACGCCAAGGCCCGGTCCCGGGAATGGCTGACGGAACACCAGCTCTCTGGGAAGCCCCAGCTCCAGACCGGCGCTTCGCACCTCATCCTTGAAAAGATCCCGCAGGGGCTCGATGATCTCCTTGAAATCTACGAAATCCGGCAGGCCGCCCACGTTGTGGTGAGACTTGATCACCGCAGACTCGCCGCCCAGGCCGCTCTCCACCACATCCGGGTAAATGGTTCCCTGAGCCAGGAAGTCCACGGCTCCGATCTTCTTGGCCTCTTCCTCGAAGACACGAATGAATTCCTCGCCGATGATCTTACGCTTCTGCTCCGGATCGGTCACTCCGGCCAGCTTCTCATAATACCGCTCCTGGGCATTGACCCGGATGAAGTTCAGATCGAAATCGCCCGTCGGCCCAAAGACCGCCTCTACCTCATCGCCTTCATTTTTCCTGAGAAGGCCGTGATCCACAAAGACACAGGTCAGCTGCTTGCCGATAGCCTTGGACAAAAGTCCCGCAGCCACAGAAGAATCCACGCCGCCGGACAGGGCCAGCAGCACCTTGCCGTCCCCCACCTTTTCGCGGATCTCCTGGATGGAATTCTCCACAAAGGAATCCATTCTCCAGTCCCCGGCGCAGCCGCACACATTCCGCACGAAATTGTAGAGCATCTTGCTGCCTTCCGCCGTGTGCAGCACCTCCGGATGGAACTGGATAGCATACAACTGTTTCTCAGCATTTTCCGCAGCCGCCACCGGACAATCCGCCGTGTGGGCCGTGATCTCAAATCCCGGCGCGATCCGGGAAATGTAGTCAAAATGGCTCATCCAGCAAATGGTCTTGGAAGATACATTTTCAAAGATCCGGGAATCCTGCTTGTCCACCAGCACTTCCGTCTTCCCGTACTCCCGGACGTCTGCCCGCTCCACCTTTCCGCCCAGCACATGCATCATCAGCTGTGCGCCGTAGCACAGGCCCAGCACCGGAATCCCCAGCTCAAAAAGCTCTCTGGAATAAGTAGGCGAATCCTCCAGGTAGCAGCTGTTGGGGCCGCCGGTGAGGATGATCCCCTTGGGATTCATTTTCTTGATGGTCTCAAGATCCGTTCTATAAGAATAAATCTCGCAATATACCTGACTCTCCCGGACACGCCTTGCCACCAGCTGATTGTACTGGCCGCCAAAGTCCAGGACGATGACTAACTCTCTCTTCACTTGCGCTCCTCCTTCATGCCTTAATGAATCTATTATAAAGTAGCGGCCATGGTTTGACAATGAAAAACTTTACGAGATGGCCTGATGTTTCCATTTCCCGCTGTAATAGCGGACGATAAAGCAGCCGCCCCGGAACAGCCAGTCGATGATCATGGCCACCCACACGCCAAAGACGCCCATTCCCATATATTTCCCCAGAATATAGCTGAAAATGATTCGGAAGATCCACATGGACACCACGGAAATGATCATGCACATCCTGGCGTCGCCGGAAGCCCGGAAGGTTGCCGGGATGGTGAAGGACATGGGCCAGAACAGGATACAGCACACCGCATAGAAAATGATGATCTGCTCCGTGGTCTTCGCCGTGATGTCGGACAGGTTGTAGGCCCGCAGGATCACCGGGAGCAGCGCCACGATAATGGCGTTTGCCGCCACCAGGCTGATGTGAGTGATGATAAGAAGCTTCTTCGTGTAGTACTTCACCTGCTCATAATCTCCGGCGCCCACGCAGCGGGCGATCACCGTGGTCACCGCCAGGGCGATAGCCATGCCCGGCAGCACCTGGAAGGAAGCCAGCACGTTGGAGACTGCATTTGCCGCGATGGCGTAAGTTCCAAAGGTGGAGACTAGACTGAGAACGATGATCTTACCCAGCTGGAACATACTGTTCTCCAGCCCGTTTGGCACGCCGATGTTTAAAATCTTCCGGATCAGGGACCAGTCCGGCCGATACTTAAATCTCGCCTCTATGAAAATGTCCCGCCGCCGGTCGCACAGCAGGATGATGATCAGCACCGCCGCCACGATCCTGGACACCAGCGTGGGGATGGCCACACCTTCCGTGCCCCGGTGGAACCCGTAGATCAGGATGGCATTGCCGCTTACATTTACCGCATTCATCACAATGGAAACCCGCATGGAGATCTGGGAATTGCCCATGGTCCGGAAAATAGCCGCCCCGCCGTTATATAGAGCGATAAAGGGGATGGAGGCCGCCACGATCAGAAGATAGGTGTTGGCATGTCCCATCACATCCGGCTCGATCTGACCGAACACCCCATGAAGAATCCAGTCCTTGCAGACATAGATCACCAGCGTAACCGCCACCGCGCAGATGGTGATGAACCAGATCAGCTGCGTGGCGGAACGGCAGGCCCCTTCCTGCCGCTTCTGGCCCAGGTACTGGCCGGCCACCACCGCGCCGCCGGTGGCCAGAGCCGCGAACAGGTTGATCAGAAGCACCATGATGTTGTCCACCAGGGACACGCCGGATACCGCCGCCTCGCCTACGCTGGCCACCATGATACTGTCCGCCATTCCCACCAGAACCGCCAGGAACTGTTCCACGATCAGGGGCAGGATCAGCACCCGCAGGTCCCGGTTGCTGAAGAGATACTGGCTTTTGTCCCGCTTCCCCGCTAATGATTTCATATGATCATACGCCTTCTTTCGTAACAGATATTCACGCGCATTTATAGCCAGATAGAGGAATCCCCTTCCTTTATCTGGCTATGCTTTCCTTTCGTCAGTATATCACATGCATTCCCGCTTTACAACCTGATGCAGATACTTCTCCCAGGTGGCAAAAAACATCTGGAACATTTCAGTGCCAGATGTTTTTCTAATATTCAAGCAGTATTACTTATCAGTAATAAATGATGTTAACTTCAATTTCATTTCAATATCTTATAGTTGTTAACGCATAAATTTCTTCTCTTCAAAACTTATTTTATTGACTTTAATAGCTTACTATATTCCTCCTCTACTATTAAATTAAAATCTTTACTAGGCAAGAAAATTTTTTTAAATGGTTGGACTATAAAAAAAACGATTGGTGATATTACAAATCCTATAATTTCAAGCCACCCCATAATGCTACTACCAAAGAATTTTACATTTAAAAAATTGGGAATAAAGCTTAGACCTTTCTTGCAAACCACAAACAACAATATTATACAACACATTACACCGCATACTATTTGTAATATTCCAAATATTTTTGATAGACGTTTGTGTAACCTTATTTTTTTCTCAGCCCTTTTCTCTGCAAGTTTCATTAATGTTTCACATTCCGTTTTTTGTTTTGTGGCAATTAATATTTCTTCTTTTTCTCTTTCAAGTCCTTTTTGAACTTCTCTTTCAATTACGGACTTTTTAGACCTTTTTATAATCTCCTCTTCATTCGAAACATCTTTATACTCTTCAGATAATTTTTCTGTAATATCATCTAAAATTAAATTTTTCAGATTTACAGGCTCATCTAAATTCTGTACAATTTCCAAAATCTTAGGTCTTCTTTTATCAAAGTCATCATCTTTCAATCTGTATCTCAAATTTAAAAATAATGTAAATGCTTGATAGTCATTTTCCGTTCTTCCTTTAAACTTTAAAATTAACGAATGCCAAACACTAGGTAATACAGCAATCGGAATTGAACTTGGGAGTATTTTTTTACCCCACTCACAAAGATTGGCATCGGTAGATATTAAATAATCTGCTATATCTACAAATGTACTCCCTTTTGACTTTTCTCTCAAATTAAAGATATACAAATAATTGTTTATATCAATTTTCAACGAAGTCTTATTACATTTTGCTTTTCTTTGAGTTTTATATTGTTCTAAACTTTCACAATAAGAAGAAAACGATTGGTCCTTTGTTTCATATGTAATAAAATCAACTTTTTTAAATGGCCTAAGAATGTTTTGTATTATATTCATTATATATTTTTCAAAGGATCTAAAGTCATTATAATCATTTTTAGAATTTTTTGCCCATTCATCATATAATTTAATGAAATCGAGATTCGTATAAGGATTAGTAAAACGTTTCCAGTTTTTAACAGAAACCATTCTTTTACCATTCGTAGCTTTTTTTATAGTTTCAACATGATTATGTACCGTTTCTTTAATTTCTTCATATGTAAAATTTGTATATTTTACAGTAATCCCCTCTTCGAGGCACTTATCTATAAATGCTGAAGTCACTATTTTTCTTTCTTCGTTATTAATTCCAGCCAATCTGAATATTACATTAGAATCCAAATAAAAAGATTTTCCTCTAAAAATATCTCTATAGCTAGAAAAATCTTTTTTCACTGTAAGCATACAGTATTCTACGCAATACGAGGCAGCTCCAAAAACAAGTTCATTCTTTTCTACATTATCCCAATTCAAAAAATCATTTAAAATACTTTTTTGTTCTTCCGTGAAATCACAGTGCTGACTTTGTGAAATATTTAAGCTATTTCCTTTTAAAAAAAGTAATAATGTTTCTTTATTTGTATTAAACGTATTATAAAGAAATTTTAATAACAGCTCTTTAAATTCGTCAGTACTAATACCCTCTCTTTTTTCTAGGTATTTGTTAATAATTATATCAAGTCTATTGTTTTTTTCATTTTCCCTATATTTATTGACAGTCTGATCTAAAAGGGTAAAATATCGTTTTGATTCCTGAAAACTACGTCCCTGTCTATAGACCATCTTTTTTTCAAAAGTTTCCTCAATCCCGCTTCCCTTTTGTGATATAGCTTGTTCAATTTCTTCATTAGTAAATTCCAAATCATACTTATCTAATATTTGTATACGTATATCATCAACAGATAATTTTTTTCCTTCGGAATCAAACAAAACCATTGATATTATTTTTAACAAATTTGAATTGAAACTACTAGAATTTCCGCTTTTAGTTACCAATAATAATCTTAAAATATCTATCTCTTTCATTTTATCACTCCGCATATTCCCTTTTTTCTCTCTCCGGCAAGTACTTTGCCAGTTCCTCCACCAGTTCATACACTTTCGTTCCTGGCGCTATCTCTGTCGGTGTCTTCCCTTCTCCATCTTTTATAATCCGCTTCGCATACCGTATCGCCAGTTTCGGATTGCCCTTTTCCATCAATATCTCGAATATGTCTTTCATATTCTTCTGATACTTTCCAATCCCCAGTTCCCGGAATCTATCATTCAGAAATGAAATATATTCCGTTCGATGATTATTGGAAGTATAATAGGCGAAATGCAGCAAAAACCAGAATTCAATACATTCATTACTCCATGCTGCGTGATACTGCAGATCTGAATTATTCTGACTCAACTGTCTTGCCCGCTGTTCCACACTGTTAAAATCTTTTGCCGGAAAACTGTCTTTGTCATACACGCACCAGATCTGCCCCTTCTGGATTTTGTTTTCTTTTACATACCGTTCTGCCATGCTGATCACTCGCATGGTTTCCGACTGGCAGGGTTCTATTTTGATCAGAACCATATCCCGGTAAATTGGATTTTCCTCGATATGTCTTTTGAATCCTTCAAAATATAATGGTTCTGTCTGCTGGCCTTCGCAGAATATATAGTATCGGAATTCTTTCTTTTCCAGATATTCTTTACGACGCTTTTTCTTCCACGCTTCCATTCCGGCTTTTTTAGGCATTAACCCGCCCCCAATCTATAATCTTCCTGAGATATGGATCCGCCCCATACTTTCCTTCCAGGTACTGCTTGTCAAACTTTGCGTCCTTCCGCACCGACTCACCCTTGTCGTTTTTAAACTCCACTAGTGAATACAATTTAGAATTCTCTTTATTCCCCTTCGCCACGAACCAGATTTCATCTCTGCGGAATACTTCGCTGTTCATCGTGGACAGATCATGAGATGTAAAGATCAGCTGTGCGCCATGCCGATTGATCTTCATATCATTAAACATCATAATGATGTATTTCAGAAGAACCGGATGGATCTTTGCATCTAATTCGTCAATGACAAGCGTTGTCCCCACGGAAAGGCTTTTTGCAATAAAGGGAAGCAAACCGAACAGCTTCTTTGTTCCACTGGATTCATCAAACAGATTTAACTCTGCCTCATAATCGTCAACGACATGTTTAGTAAATACTTCGATCCGATCATGTTCTCGCTCTTCCACCCGGAAGTCCACAATATCCAGATCCATTTCCTGTATCATATCCAACATCAGTTTCTTCGCATGCTCTGATTTTGAAATTGCCATCCGCAGTTCCTGATGTGGATTCCCATAGTTCAGGAAGTCGATTCCATCATCAAACCAGCTCAATACATCCTGTATCACTTCATTTTTAGCATAAGTAATACCCAGATAGGAAAGCAATGGGAGTGTTTCAGACAAATCTTCACTGATCCTCAATTTAGAAAACACACCCTTCAGAGTGATTTCATTTTCGTCTCTTTCAAAGAGCGCCGATCTGCGTCCGGTTTCCAGCTTTACCCGATCCAGTCTTTCATATTCGATCACGTCTTTCCTGACAGTCAGTTCATATCGGTATTCTGCCAATGCAGTTCTGAAAAATACTTCAAACTCCGTTGGTGCATTTGCGGTTTCTACGGAAAAGGCAAACGGCTCGATCATGATTCTTTTTATCCGAATCGCTGCGTTTTCGTTATCGCTGGTCGCATATAATGGTCTCAGCACCTTGAACACCAAACTGTGAAGGGCCTCCAGCACATTGGATTTTCCCCCACCGTTCGGCCCGTACACAGCTGATACCGGAAGGAATACTTCTCCATCTTTATCTTTGATTATCCTATCCTCATGCTCCGAAATGGCGGCCGCCTGCATGTCAAATGTCATTTCGTCACGGATGCTCTTAAAATTCTTTACTGTAAACTGGCATAACATTTGTGTCTACCTCCATTTTATTTTAACACCACGATTTTCTCCTATTTTCAATTATATTCGTTTTTTCAATTTTGTAAAGCATATATGAGATAAAATCTCATATATTTATTTGTAATTTCGCTTTGCAAATAAAAAATCACCTGATGCAATTTTGCATCAAGTGATTTTAGACATTATTCACGCAACTCAATAATCTAAGTATGCTGATGCAGATACTTCTCCCGGGTGGCAAGGCCGCCGCGGATGTGGCGCTCGGATTTATTCACGTCCAGGACCTTGCGGACCTCTGATGCCAGGGCAGGGTTGATCTCCCGGAGACGCTCGGTGACATCCTTATGTATGGTGCTCTTGCTCACCCCGAACCGCTTCGCCGTCTGCCGCACTGTAGCCTTATGTTCAATAATATAATCCGCGATCTCCAACGCCCGCTCTTCAATATAATCCTTCAAGAAAAATCCCCCTGCATAGTTTGTTTTTACAATCTATGCGGGGGGAGGGGGAGTTATTCAAGGGTTGATTCCCCAATCCCTAAAATCCTGCCTTCCTTATTTCATCCATCATGGCTCTCCTGCGATAATACTTCGCCCGCCAATTCTCCGCGATTTCCAATGCCTTTTCTTTCCCGCCGGGATACCCACTGATCTTCTTAAGATATTCCATTAGTTCCCTGTATCGGGTTCTGTCACTGGCTGTTTCTGTTTCTCTATGCAGATAAGAAATATAAAGATCCCGCACCTGCTCCGGGAACCTCTCTTTCAACACTTTTTCATATCTGTCCAGATTAAGGACATAGCCCTCTTTCTTCAGGCACTCCAGCATGCGTTCATACATTCCTTCCGCCTCCATAAGCGGATAGCGGATCGCAAAATTCCTTGGGCCCTGCAGAATCTGCTCCCGATACTGCTCCCACTCTTTATCTGTACAGACCTTTTTCAATTTCCGAATATATGTCAGCTCACGCTGTGGACACTTTAGAACATAGTATACGAGTTCCTCTTTGTAAGCTTTCTTATCTGACTGCTTTTCATAAATAGAGATCAATTGCTCGCTATAACTTGCAACCAGCCCTGAATACTCCCTGTCCAGTTCCTTGCTTTCCTGCAGGATCCGGATCGCCTCATTCAGATTTCCACAGTCAAGATTCTCCTGGATCTCCAGTTTTCTTACTGCTGAAAATCTCCAGTAGTTCCTGCGGTATTCGTGTATTTCTTCCTCTGAATAACCCAGTTGCTCCATAACTTCCAACCGCCGTACAAGATTATCCTCATAGCCATAGGGTTCGCTCCAGGTACTTCCTCCATCCGTGGAAGGCCCCTGCTTTTCAATTATTTCATCCAGACACTTCAGTTTTTTCTCCAGCATTTCACGGTCCCGGAACTCGCGCATCAAAAAATCTTCTATGTATTCCTCCAGATAATCCATGACATAATCGCAAGACAAATGACTGGTAAACCAGGCAAACATTTCGCTTCTGACATCTTCGGGGCAATTCTTCAGTATGACTTCCCACCTCTCATAACATGCATTCGCAACCTGACAAATGCCGCCGTCAGAATCATCTATGTCTATATTCCCGATTGTCTGGAACACATAATTGGTCAGTTCAAATGCCTGCCGCCAGCAGCTCCGTTCGATCAGGACATCCACTTTATCTCCCAGATAACATTCCATCGCATAAGTAAAATCCCAGGCGTTCCGATAATCTATAAATCCATTCCCGTCGCTGTATTCCCATACAAGCCGGTCTACTCCCTGCTTTAACCGGTTCATCTGCTTTTCATCGATTTCCACCGCATATCTGGTCAGAAGCATACTCCGGATCCCGCCGTCCTGCCCGGCAAGCTTTTTTACAAAGGCACGCAGTTCCCTTTCCGGAAGCTTTTCGATCAGCTCCTCCAGTTCCTTTTCCTGCTGCTCCAGACATGCATCCTCTGACAAAAGCCCTGACTCATCCTGTTCCTCAATCTCATATAGGACAGCCGCCATATGCTTACAGTGACTGCCGTCTTCCGCATAGGGACAGGAACAGTACATTTCACAGACTTCTCCCTCTTCGATCTCAATCTCTACTTCATAATCCTCTGTCCCTTCTACAATAGCCCGATATCCATGCTCTGTTTTATGAAGCTCCTGAACTGCACCGTCATAATAATACATTTCCCCGCGGGCAAGGATATGATCCTGAAATAAATCTCTCCAATTATTCACACTCGTCCCTCCTGGAAGATATTTTGGTCAAAGTATGCCAAAATATCTTTTAATAGCCAAAATGCTTCATCGTATCTTTCAGATCATCGCTGAATTCTTCCAGATCATCAAACGTAATAGCCCCTTCATTCAACAAGGATACCATAATGGAAAACTGATTTGATCTGCTCATATGACACTGTACACCGCAGTCTTTCTGATCTTCCCGGATCCGCTTCTCCAATGCCCAGAACTTGTCCGAGGCATTGCCTTCTCCTGATAATAATTCAATATATTCCTGATTCAGCTTTTCCATATATGCTTCCTGCCAGCCAGGAAGCTTGCTGCGGAATAACTTCCAGTCTTTTTCTGAAAATCTGTTCATTACGCATCCCCTCCAGCTTCTTTCGCTGCTTTGATTTCGCCCGATAACCTACTGATGTGATTACATCTAAATATAGTCTTTCGGTTACAGATAAAACACTTTACTTGTACTTCTGTCGAAACTATCGACAGAAGCGTTTTTTATTTTACCTCGTCAAATTTCCGGCAATTGCTCAAGCATGGATACCTTAGATACTCCCTGATCCCTTCTACCAGCCCCTTATCTGCCGGCAGCCAGTCCACGCTGTCCAGCGTCTCCACCGTCAGCCATTTCGCCGCCTCATGCTCTTTGAGCACCATCTCACCTGACTTGATGGCACAGAAGAAGCAGTCCATGGACAGATGGAACTCCGGATAATCATACTCCACAGTCTCCAGGAAATCTTTCACTTCGATCTCAATATCCAGTTCTTCCTTAATCTCCCGCACAAGCGCTTCCTGGGGCGTCTCCCCCGGCTCAATCTTCCCACCCGGAAATTCCCAGCCGTCCTTGAACTCCCCATATCCCCGTTGAGTCGCGAAGATTTTATTCTCATGTATAATGATCGCCGCCACTACCTTTACTGTCTTCATGTCATTCCTCCGTCAGTTGTTTACAATGTATTCGTAAATGTCTTCCCTGACCGGCGTATCCAGTTCCCACTCGATCTCTACCGCCGTCTTATCCGTATTCACCATAATAAATTCTTCCGCTTTTCCGGTGGCTGTCATCCGGCCCAGATAATAAAATTCTTTTGAAATCTTGTCATCCTTGTTCTTGCGAACAAACAGCTCCACATCGATGCCCCGCTCTCTGGCATGAAGAAAATTCTGCACATCCTCGGAATCCTTCGTTCGGCTCTGCTTGGATATGGCAATCAGCCTGTTGGGACTTTCAAAGTGATCTTCATATTTAATGGTATCCTGAATGTCCTCGTCCTTATCGTAGTTAATAAACACCGGGAACGTCTTCGTCTTTCGATCGTATTTGTAACCACCCAGATTCAGAGGAACTTCGTTATTCTCCCACTCCAGTAGCCGACACACATCTTCATATGTATACTTCTGATAAAGCACAAAATTGGTATCCTGATATCTGTGGCTATAACTCTCTTTATACCGGGACACGCCGAACTCAACCAGTTCTTTCAGAATTTTATAAAAGTCCGGATTTCGCAGCATTTTCCTGAATTCACCAGTCAACTCATACTCTCCGCCTTCCATTTCCTCCATGAAGACACAGTCCGCATATGTCTTTCTGCCGGATCCAGTTGGGAATTCATTGGTCATCACATTGACAACATTTTTGATCGTTTTATCCTGTAACTTGATCCCGTACTCCTCTGTCAGATCCTTCTCCCACAAGCGAAAGAATCCCTGCTGATAAGTCAACATACGGTTCAGCATGGCAAGCTCATGGATCCGCTTCCCACTAGCCAGCTTTTTGGAAATGAATTCAATCACCTTTTCTTCCGCAGTGGAAAGTCTGACTTTGTAATCCGGCTCATATTTAACCAGGAATTTGTAATAAGACCCCAGGCTGTTGTTGTCAAAAATACGCAGGACATCCATTTCCCCGTAGTTATCAAAATCCTTCAGCGCCGGAATCCGCCCCAGTTTATTTTTCAGATTCTTATAATTTTCTTTGATCAGCTTGATATCGCTAAAATTCGCGCTATCAATAGCCGCAAAAATCCGTTTCCGCGATATTTCATCAAAATGAATCGTCGATGAACCCGGAATAATCCGTTCTCCCTCCAGCACATACCTTCGGATATTGTCTTTATTGTAGCTTCGATCCCCGGACAGCGCGATCGGAATCATGAAATTATTTTTATAATTTCCAATGAAATCCAGAATCACCACGTATTCCTTGTCATCCGCTTTTCGCAGCCCACGACCCAACTGCTGCACAAATACGATCGGAGATTCTGTCGGACGCAGCATGATAACCTGATTTACTTCCGGAATATCCACACCCTCGTTGAAAATATCTACCGTGAAAATATAATCCAGCTTGTCCTCGCCGTCTTCCAGCACCAGACGCTCCACCGCCTGCTCCCGCTTCTCCTGACTGTCATCTCCAGTCAATGCTAGAGTCCGGTAGCCACGCTCATTAAACTTTTCGCTCAACACGCCAGCTTCTTTCTTGGAGCTGCAGAAAACCAATCCCTTCGGTCGTTTCCCACAATGCCCGTAATACTCTATCTGCTCGATCACATAGCTAACACGGTCATCACTGGTAAGTTTATTAAAGTCCTTCAGGCCAGTTTCTTCATCCACCGTCTCCCCGTCAATCTGCAAATCTGTAATGCCGAAATAATGAAACGGGCAGAGCAGATTTTCTTCGAGCGCCTGCTGAAGACGGATCTCATAGGCAATGTTATGATCAAAAGCGTCATACACATCAAACGCATCTGTACGTTCCGGGGAAGCGGTCATCCCAAGCCAGAACTTGGGCGTAAAATACCGCATAATGTTCTGGTAGCTCGCAGCTCCGGTCCGATGAGCCTCGTCAATAATAATCGTGTCAAACTCATCCGGTCGGAATTTCGTAAGGATCTCCTGCTTCGCCATCATCTGCATGGTAGAAAAAAGATAATCTACATCATAGTCCTTTGAATTGCCGGAAAGCAGACCGAACGTCCTGGTATTTCCAAACACCTTCTTGTAGCTGGCAATCGCCTGCTTCGCAATCTGCTCCCTGTGTGCCAGAAACAGCACTTTCTTCGCATCTTCCTCTCGAAGTGCAAAAGCAGAGGCATAGGTCTTTCCCGTTCCGGTCGCGGAAATCAACAGCGCCTTCGTTTCGCCTGCTGCCCGAATCTTCTCAAGATTGGAAATAAAACCTAACTGCATAGAATTCGGCTGCAGCTTGTACTGTTCCAGAGAGGTCACCTGCGCTTCCTTCGCAATCTTTCTCTGCTTCCGGATAATCCGATAATTGAGCGCATACTCTTCAATAAAATCCTCAAATGCAACCGCATACTCCGAATTCCACAGATCCGTAAATTCCGCCATCAGATCAGAAGCATATTCGCCCTGATCCGTAGAAACCACTTTCGTATTCCATTCCCGGTTCTTCGTCAGTGCACTTAAAGTCAGATTAGAACTGCCGACAATGATCCGATAAAGTTCTTCATTTTTGAAAATATATCCCTTCGTATGAAAGCCTTCCTGCACCTCACCTGTCCGGTACATTTTCAGTGTGATATTGCTCAGCTCCGCCAACTTCCGCAGCGCCCTTGGCTCGCTAAAATTCTGATAATCCGTCGTAAGAATCTTCCCCTGTATGCCACGCCTTTCCAGCTCCTTCAGTGTCTGAAGGAGCGGCGTAATCCCGCCCATAGTAATAAACGCAACACTGATAAAGAATTCTTCGCATGACAAAAGCTCATCCTCTATGGATGAGAGAACCTTGCGCCCTTCCTTATAATTATTGGAAATGAATTGGGGCTTGTAGGCAAGATTAGACGGGAATGTTCTGTCTAGGTATGCAGTTGTGAAGCCTTCTCTGAGTAGATTATCGTGGGAAGTAGTCAATTATTTTCTCCTTGTGCATATGTAATTAAAAGATTATACCATCTCTTAATATAACCATACTTCAATGAATACTTTGCCCAAACAGCAAAACTCATTATAACGTTCTAAAACCTGTAAAAAACACAATTCAAAATCATACTTACTATCAAAGGTAACAAACACAAAATAATTACAATTACATTTAATTTAGCGAGGTGATAAGATCATACAATAAAATTACAATACGGCCTTTGATTTTATTTTTTTATTTTCTGATCTGCTCTTGCAGAGCGTTAAAACTGTCCAAAACACTTTGCAAATTTTCAACAATTTCACTTGCAAGCTCATTAGCAGACGGGAGGTTATCAAGATCCGCCAAGGACTTATCTTTTATCCAAAAAAATTCAAACTTGTCTTATCCCCCTCAATAATCTCGTCTATTATAAATTTTCGAAAGCGACCGTCTGGATTTTCAACTGAATAGGTTTCTGTTCGCTCGTATCGATTTTCGGGATGATAACAACGAATAAAATCTTCCAGATCAACATCACTCATCGGATGCTGTTTGAGCGTGAAATGCTTATTGGTCCGCAAATCGTAAATCCAAACTTCTTTTGTCTGAAATTGAGCGCTGGCAGGACGTTTATCGAAAAATAGAACATTTGCTTTTACCCCCGGCTTGTAAAATATACCAGTAGGCAAACGTAGAATAGTATGTAAATCTGTTGTAGCAAGTAGTTTTTTTCGAATTGTTTCGCTTGCGCCATCTTTAAACAAAACATTATCCGGTACAACAACTGCCGCCTTGCCAGTAACTTTGAGAATCGTATTGATATGTTGTAAGAAATTAAGCTGCTTGTTTGAACTGGTTGTCCAAAAATCCGAGCGATTATAAACAAAGGCTTCCTCCTCCTTCTCTCCTTTCTCATTGGTAAAAGTAATAGACGACTTTTCGCCGAACGGCGGATTAGTCAGCACATAATCCACGCGGTATCCGGGGTCTGTCAGAAGCGCATCCCCCAATGTAATCGGAACATTTCCGTAAATATCTCCGATGTTATGCAAATACAAATTCATTAATGCAGTTTTATAGGTCGCTGGTACAATTTCGTTCCCATAAAAGGTCTCGTTTTTCAAAAATTCTTTCTGCTCTCTATTTAACGTATAATTATTGGGATTAGCAAGAAAAGATTGTGCTGCAAGGAAGAAACCGCCACTGCCACAACAAGGATCAGCAATGGTTTTTATCGGTTCAGGACGCAGGCAGCGCACCATAGCACGAATCAGTGGACGAGGTGTAAAATACTGTCCCGCACCGCTTTTGATGTCTTCTGCGTTCTTTTGCAATAGTCCTTCGTAAATTTCGCCTTTTACATCGGAGGACATTGCAACCCATTTTTCTTTATCGATCATCTGCACCACACGATACAAAATCGCTGCATTGTTGATTTTATTGACAGCGCCTTTAAAAATTTATCCGAGAATACCTCCCTGTTCGCCCAACTTTTCCAATGTAATTTTGTATTGATTCTCAAGCTCCGCACTTTTTAGCAGGTTCATATCCGACCAACCATAACCGGCAGGAATACCGGTATCCCGATTATAGGGCGGTTTTGCATACTCGTCGGACATCTTCAAAAAAATGAGGTATGTGAGCTGTTCCAGATAATCGCCGTAAGATACACCATCATCCCGAAGCGGCTTGCACAGCCCCCATACTTTTGAAATTATCGTTGTGGATTATTCTGACATAAATAAATTCTCCTGTTATTGATATAGAGCAATAATTTCTAGTTGATATACCGGTTTATCTTTAATAGACGATACAGCTGTAGCTTCAAAATCAAATATATTTCCAGACGTCAATCCTTGCATTGATGCGATTAGGTTATCTTTAGCACTTGTATCCTTAATTTTTGTAAAAATAGTATTCTTCATAAGCTCTGTTCCATCTGGAAAAATACGTTTTACCTGAGCAAGACAAGTAAGTTTCACATTTATCAGATCTGAGCGGTTTCCTTGATACAAATTTTCATCCAAGATATTACCGGTAATAGCAAACTCGTCTGTTTCAAAAAGGATTTCTTCACCCGCAAACAGTATTTGAATAGATTTTAAAATATCCTCATACTTTTTTGTGTCTTGTTTATTCCACTGAACCTGTACTCCAACTTTTTGCATATTAGTAATAAGTTTTAAAATGTCAGTCACCTCAGTAATCAAGGATTTTATAGAGTTAATTTGAAGATTCACAGGCAAGCAGACAAAATTACCAGGTTCAGCCTCCAAAAGTTCAACAAGATATCCCTTATCTGCAAGTGCCGCTTTAACCATACTTAAAATTGATGTGATAGTCTGAACTTTCTTTTCACGATTTTCTCTGGATTCTCCATCCGTTTTCGCAAGTTCGCCACCCAATGTGCCGCCTAAATTTACTAACTTAAACCCACCATTGATCTGAGCATTAAACTTTCCTGATTTTGTTTTTTCTGCGGAAACACCTGTGGTGATTTCAGCATATTCAGAATACCCTCCATTCAAAATAGCATAAATATCCAATAAACGATTTTGATTAATATAATAAGGGAAAAATAATTCTACCTTTGTTTCTTTAGTGTTTTTTTCCATAGCTATAGCCCCCTTTCAAACAATTTTTTTAAAATACTCCGCCGCATCGCTTCAGCTTGCTGTAAAGTAATATCAACAATTTCTTCTATGTTATCGCAGGTCGACATTCTTGCTTCAATTTCAACAATTACATCTTTTTGTTCTTCAACAGAACAATAAGGTATAATCAAATTCTCTAAAGTGTCTAAATTTATATTTAGGCGTTACCAGTTCAGAATTAATATGTAAAATCTTCATAGCAGATGATTTTACCTTAAACTTGAAATTTACATACTGGGTAACCTATAAAATATTATCTATTCTATATTTTTCAACAAAGCACTTCATATTTCCCCTAAATATAATTACTCATAGATGAAATAATATTTTTCTTTAAAATTACTTTTTCATGTTAACATCTATCACTCTAAATATCCGTTTTATTATCATTAGCAAGTTAATAACAAACAAATATGTTAATGAATATATCAAAAAGCTTTGAAAACTTCCATATATTTTTGTAAAACAATTAAAAAAACACAATACTAATAAAATCACACTAACCAATATTTCAAACATTATTGTATAATAAGTTTCCAACAAAGCTCTCGTAGATATATCCGCTTCTGTACTATAATACTCGGGATCCTTCTTTATTTTTCCTTTCATATCAATAACCATTGCCAACATTGTGAATAACATTGCTGTCAAAATAGAAATAATAATAGTAATAATATTTATTGTCTCATTATCTATTTCCTGCACTTCTGTAGTAGCAACACCCATAAAAAAAGGTAACACAATATAATTAATAATAGGTACTAATAATAATTTCCTTTTTGCTCCTCGAAAACAATTCAAATGATTTTTCACAACATCCATAACTGAGATGTAATTCAATCCAAATCCAAATTTACTAATAATTAATACCAAAAACACTCCAATCCACATTATATTTTGTGGTTCTAAAATTAATTTCAAAATATTATGCATCTGAATCCCACCTGACTAATTGAGGAATCCCATCCCTTTAAGATATTCTTGCGCGGTCTCTTTCATAATAGGTTTTAAGCTGTCATAAACGGGATGTCCACCTTTTTTCTTCACTTTTTTTGTAATATCTTCGCTTACTACCAAACTATTCATGTCCTTCAAATTAAATGTTTTATTAGTTTTTTCTAACGAAAATTCCAATTTCAAATCATCATAATCAAATCCTTCTATTTCGATAAGCTCTGTATAACTACGTTGCCCATTGAGCCATTCTTCAAACATTTTTCTTTTTCTTTCCATAAATCCCAATGGCTTATGTATAATTCGTTCTTCTCTTGTTTGTTTTACACCATAATTTATTTCAAGTCTATTAGCTTCGTCTTCAGGTATTTCATATCGAATCATACGTATTTTCTTTAATACTCCATGTTTGAAATATCTATCAATATACTCTTTAGGTGCAACGGCTCTCAAAAGCAACTGTAAATCCGATGATTTATTAGTAAGACACTTTTGTAAGTGATATTGCAACGACATCTTCATTCCGTAGACTCCCGTTGTCTGTAAAATAATAATTGCACTGTTTGCCAATCCAGAAGGTACCGCTATACAAAAGCCAAAGGGCATCATATCCGCCTGATTCATTGTTCGATTAGTAATTACACCTGTCTGAATATCTATTAACTCAGATTCTATTCCATATTCTCCTGTTTTTACTCTTCCATAAAGAATCTGATAGGCTTCTTGTCCTTTAGAGTTAAAAACAACCTCTGTATTAACTTCTTCAAATTTAATAATATCTCTTTAGATGTATCTTTTGAATATTGAGACATATTCTCCCTTATATAGTCTTCTATAATAGCAAGTAACCCTCTTTCACCAATTCCTTGAGTTAAATATACCCTCTGATTTTTTTCGTCCAAAACACTAAGCCCATAAATAGATAAACTAATTTTTTTGTTACTCATAGCTTTTCTCCCACACAAACTTTCTGAAATAAGCCAGATTTTTCTTAAATAATATACCATGTTCTTGTAATTTGCAATAAATCTCGAATAATTCTACTCATACTCTCACAGAAGAATTTCAAGCCACATTAGCATTCATCACACCAAAAAAGCAGATCTGTCCTACTAATCCACCAAACGCCTCCACATCATATCCTCTATTCTTCAACACTACATTAACTCGATTTTATAATGTTCAATCCATCTTTGAACAGCTATTCTTTCCATATCGGGATTTTCCCTTTTTATTTCTTCATATTCTTCCTCTGTCATCCGTTCTTTCATTTGATCTAAAAAGACCTGGTATTCACTTGGTTCGTTTCCGATCTTAACCGCTCCCAACTTTTGAAACAATTTTCTACTGGGCTCATTATCCGAATAAATACGAACAAGAAAATATTCTATTCTACAGATATTTTTAATCCTTTTCAAAAACAATTGGAGTGTATCATACGCAATTCCTTGTCTTTGATATTTTTCCACAATATCAATTCCCACTTCTGGCGTTGTGGATTCCAACTCTCTTAAAACGATATTGCCAACATATTGTTTTGTGGCTTTCAATATAACTGAAATATATATTGCATCTTCTTCACTTCTTTGTTCCCACTGTTTTTCAAAGAAATCCCTAAATGCTGTTTGACTCATTCGCTTCGCCAATAATGAAGTTTCAACATAAAGATTATAATAGTCATTCTTATCCTCCGAATGTTGCTCTCTCAATATATATTTCTCATCCTCTATAAGAAAATGGCATTCATCAAAATATTGATTCTTATCCATAACTGTTCTCTCCCGCTTCTTCTATATTCCAACTACCTCTCCCACACTTCATATCCCTGTCGTCTCGCGGATTCATACACCGGCTTCATATTCTCCTCCAGGATCCCCCGGAATCTCTCCTGACTGTTCCCTTCTCTGTATAACTCCTGCATTGCCCAGATGGAATGCAGATTATCCCGATAACAGGCCTCAAACCTCCTGTGAAGTTCCGGTTTCTCATGAACCAGCCTGTACATCAGATACTGATTCCCGGCAAATGCTTCAAAAAACGAATCCCACCTTGGCAGCCGGTTGCTCTTGGATGAATTCAGGGAAGAGTCCATAGGCATCAGATTCCAGAGTTCATCGTTCATCACGAACGACCATGGAATAAAATGATCCACATCATACTTTTTAGGCACTACCGGATTCCCGGTAAAGACATCTCTTACCTCATGGATTTCCAGTATTCCGTCCCACAGCTTATGTACATTTCCAAGCTTCCGTATCTTTTCATCCATAGGCGCCAGTTTATAAACCAGTCCCGGCACTTCCGGATTATTGTTCTGCAGCCACCGCACTTTCTCATACTGAATCCAGCCCAGGATATTTACCGTATTGTCCTGAATCAGCTTCATCCACAGGGGATGGAAATACACTTCTTTCTTCAGCCTGCTGCCTTCTCCCAGCGTATAGGGAAGCGGAGTAATCATCTGATCAACTCGCCGGATATACGCTGTCAATCGGCGCACACTTCCCCAGTCAGCTTTCTCACTACTCTTCAGGAAAAATCCTGCCAGCGCACGGTAAGGAACCATATTGGTCAGCTGTTCTTTTACCTGCTTCAGTTCCCTGTCCCATTCTCGAATGGCATTTTTGATCTCCACCTTGGACACATTGGCCGGCAGATCACTCAATTCCGTCAGCTGCAGCACCGCCCGTTCCAGCCCGTCGCGCACCAGCCCATCCGCCTGTACCCCGCTCAGATGAATGTGAAATTCCCTCACAGAATACCAGGCATTCGCGATCATCTCATCAATGATCTCGTCAAAGGTTGTCTCTTTGACATCCCGGGAGATCAGATTTACGATAGCCTCCAGCCAGTAGAACTTATAACAATAGGACGGATCTTTCATCATCTGGGCAAAACCTTCAATATCCAGCGTATTCATATAGGTCCCGCTGATTGTCAGTCTTCCGCCCGCTTCCGCAATATCATATTCAGCCATTTTTCTTCCCCTCTCCCAGGTCTCACATCATCCGTGATCCACATTTTCTCAACCGCCAAATCAGTTATGCCTCCGATAAATTCTGTAAATGTTTCCTCTGTGAAATCCGTAAAGTAACGCCCGTTCCGCTCTCCTTCAAAAGCGCCATATTTAAACGACGCATAAATGACGCCATTCCTCTTCAGCGCCGCCGTCATCCTTTCCAGCACATCCTCAAGCTCTGGTTTGGGCAAATGCAGGATAGATGAACAGGCCCAGATCCCGTCATATTTCTCCTCCTCATCCAGTTCCTGGAACAACATCTGCCGAACCACAAGCCCGGTAAGCTCTGCTGCCGCCCGACACATTTCCTCCGATCCGTCTGTTGCTTCCACCTGGTATCCCCGCTTCAGGAATTCCAACGCATCCCGCCCGGAACCACAGCCAAAGTCCAGGATCAGTGCTCCCTCCGGCAACAAGCTCAAAAATGCATTCTGGATCTCCGTGAACTCTACTCCCGCAGTTTCTTCCAGAAATCTGGCTGCATTTCTGTTATAGTATTCTATTGTGACATCTGCCTTTGCTCCCATTGGATCCCCTTTCTCTCCTTTGCCGCTTCCCCATGATAAGCCTCATAATCATATGCCATCAGATAATGAAGCGCACTGGTCACCGTATTAGGCCGGATATGCTGCTCATGATACCCCTTGGTAAAATATCGCTCACCCGCCAGCGTCCGCACATAATTATTATGTTCCAGAACACTTGCCCCCTCCGTGCTCTTCCACCGGATCCTCCAGTAGTCATCGCCACAATAGATCCGGATTCCCACCGGAAGCATTTCCGCTTCTGCCCTTTTCTCAACGAAAAGTCTGGTAAGAAGACTGGTGCTCACCTGCTTCTCATCAAAAAATTTTTCACAGATCTCACAGTCTGATACATCCTTCACGCCATTTCGTACAACAGCTTTTCTCTGACACCACTTACAGAAACGAACCTCTGTATCGGGCTCGATCTTATTGATCTGTCTGCCGTGTCGGATCCTGCGGACGTAGAAGCACTCCCGGTCGTGAAGGATCCCGGAACGCTTCGTTATGACAAAATTGCGGGTGACATTTATCGGCGGCGGCAGCGGCAGAACCGGCGAATCCGGTTTTTTCTCCTGCCACAGGAGCTGCTTCCCGGCCGGTCTTTGCTTCTGGCCCGTCTTTCTCCCGGCATTTCGCGGATTGATCAGGAAATACCGATAATGCTTTTCTTCCATATCGGACACACCTTTCTATGCTTTTTTACAGCCTAGCACTTATGGTGTGTCATAAAAAGGACTCCTCTTTCTTCCTACTCCTATCTCCCCTTCACACCTTCATACTCCCACGTCTCCGTATCCACCACCAAGAACTCCTCCGTCCCCATCGGCGTTCCATCCCTGTGGGTGGAAAACACATCGCAGGACAGCACGTTCCACTCTCGGCATATCCGCTCCACCGGGGTATGGCCCACCACCTGCAGGAGTTCCTTAGGCTTGTACATCCGCTCCGCTGATTCCTGGGGCCGGTACCATATGGGAGAGAAATTGTTCCACATGTATTCCCAGGACAGGCCATTGAGGCTCCTGATCACCTCGTCCACATCGTCATAGCTTGCCGCAGGCACAGCATTTCTCACAAAATAATCCAGGATCCCTCCGTGGCAGAAGAGGACCTGGTCGATCTTCTGGACGTAACGGATCTCGTTCCCCTCCGGCAGCGCGCACGCCAGTTCATCCAACTTCTGCGCCACCGTATATGCAGCCGCCGGGCTGTATCCGCTCTCCCGTTTATTCCACAGATAACTCAGGTCATGGTTGCCGTAACACCAGAGGATATCCGGATATTTCTTTGCAAATGTGATCGCGGCGTCGAAGGTGTCCTGGTACAGCTCCAGGTTATACTCCTGGTTCCAGTCGTCCGGGATGTCCATCAGACATACGGCCCGTTCTGCCATTCCCTTTTTCATGATTTCTTCCGCCCGCTCAAACATCCACGGCTTCAAATGGACGTCCGGGATCACCAACACCTTCATACTCCGCCTCCCGCGCATACTCTATTCCTGGGATTTCCGCTTCTTCCCCTTCTTCCTGGAAGCGGTCACTGCGTAGCTCTCATCGATCCACCGGCAGATCTCTTCCAATGGAACCGTCCCATCCAGGAGAATGGAGATCCAGTTGCTTCTGGTAATGTGATACCCGTAGAAATACCCCGGCTGCCGGACGATCATATCCACCAGTATGGGATCCCCCAGCTTCACATTCATAATATCCACATTCTCGCTACCCTCCAGCCCCAGCTTCTCCCTTGGAATATCCATGATCAGAGCGAACCACTTCCGGTTATCCTTATGCCGCAGCACCGGATAAGTGGGCGCCGTGGAAAATGGATAATCCGGTTCCACTTTATATTTCTTTTTCACATACTGGAAAATCTCTTCTCGCATTTCCATCCCCCTCCCGGACAGCAGGCCGGTTTACATCTCCCGATAACTTACCTTCCCGTTCTTTTGCTCCGACTTCATCAGCGCCGCATGCTTCACCGTCATCTCTGCCTTTGGCAAATGTACCTGGTAGGGCTTCTTCGACGCCGCTTTCCGCACCAGTGTGATATGGGGTGTAAATTTATCATCCTCGAAGGGAATCCCCGCCTCTTTCAGCGCCGCCCGCAGGTCCTTCACATAAGTTTTCAGCTTTTGATTCCCTTTTACTCCCGCCCACAGGAGATTTCCGAAATTCCCCTTCTCCGATAAGCTCATTCGGAAAGGCGGCAGCGGCACGCTTCGAAGCACTTCTTTCACCTTCTCCGGGTCATCATACTCCCCGATAAAGGCAAGAGTCAGGTGCAGGTTCTGGGCCGGCACATAGTTCCCTTCCACGCCCTGTTTCTTCAGGTCGTGCATACAGGTTACCAGCGCCTTCTTCATTTCCTCCGACAATGGGATTGCAATAAATAATCTCATAGTTGCTTCACCTTCGTATATTTTTTCTTATTCTAATATAAAATAGCTAAGAGACAAAATTTTCTAAGCTGTCTGTTCTTCAAAAGTCATTGACTTTTAGAAACACTCATGCTAGACTTTGTCTAAGTGATCAGGTTTCAGATACTTGAGAGGACTGAGACCGGGGGAGGACCTGCGGGCCCTCCTTTTTTACACCAAATAGAAAGGAGGCCAGCCCTTGCCCAAACCTTTTCTCACATATGATCAACAACTCGACAAACTACAAGACGAAAAGAAACTTCTGATCCATGACCGAGAGGTCGCAAAGGAAATTCTTAAAAATATCGGTTACTTTTCTCTGATCGGAGGATATAAAACTCCATTCATCGATCCAATGACACGTATCTACAAAAGCAACACTTCTTTCGAAGATATTTATTCCCTATATCAATTCGACACTTCTCTACGTGAACTTGTTTTCAAATATTTATGCAAAGTAGAATGCCGGATCCGTCAACTTGTTTCCTATCACTTTTGTAATCTCCATGGCGAACAGCAAAACGCCTTCCTCAATCCCCAAAATTATAATAACACAAAAAAGAATGCCACTGATATCAAACATTTAATCCAGCTACTATCCTATCAGGCAAACAAAAGCACCGACCATAATTATGTTGTCCATCAGCGAAAGCTATATCATAATGTTCCTTTATGGGTACTGATAAACACTCTTACCTTTGGACAAATTTCCAAATTCTATGCTCTGCTCCCCTCTCATCTGCAAAGTAATATCAGCAAAGAATTTCCCCGTGTAAACGAAAAGAACCTGGAACGGTATCTAAAAATCCTCACTCTATTTCGAAATGTATGTGCCCATAACGAACGTCTTTATTCTTTTCGGATTCAAATTGATTTTCCTGATACATCTCTCCATCACAAACTGAACATATCGAAAAAAGGGAACCAGTTCCTTTTCGGGAAACGAGACTTATTTGGGTTAGTGATTGCTTTTCGTTATCTTCTTCCTAAACAGGATTTTCTGAAATTTAAGCGTGCATTAATCCGTATAATCAAAAAGTATATAAAACGCAGTCCTCAGATTACGGAATTGTTTCTCTTAAAACTAATGGGGTTCCCTGATAACTGGAAAAATATAACCCGATATCGCATATAACAGAACTACCTTCTTCTACCCTCTATTATTCTACATCCTTCTCTCCTCCGCAACCTTTCTTTCCACAATCTTTTTCCTGTTTAGCAAAACAAAAAGCCGGCCTTCCGACCGGCTTTTCCATACAATTTATTCTCTTTCCGACTTAGACGGAGACCTTCTTACTCCTCCTGCGAATCCTTCTTCCCTTTCCGGTGTTTCACGCACTCCGTCAGCAGGTATTCGATCTGTCCGTTCATGGAGCGGAAATCATCCTCCGCCCACTGGGCGATCTCATCGTACAGTTTTTTGGACAGACGAAGGGGCACTTGTTTTTTTGCTTTGGATTTGTCGGTATTCTTTTCTTCCATTTCCACAAAGTCCCCCTTCCGCTTCTGTTTTATACTTATTTACTATCTTACGGTTTCCCCGCCTCTTATTCAAGACCCTCTTTCTTAGTACAGGCTTCCGCTGTTGACGATGGGCTGCGCTTCTTTATTGCCGCACAGCACTACCAGAAGGTTGCTGACCATGGCGGCTTTGCGCTCTTCGTCCAGATCTACGATATCATTTTCATTTAATTTGTGAAGCGCCATCTCCACCATGCCCACGGCGCCTTCCACGATCTTCTGCCGCGCGTCGATGATGGCGGCCGCCTGCTGCCGCTGCAGCATGGCGGATGCGATCTCCGGCGCGTACGCAAGGTGGGTGATCCGCACTTCCTCGATCTGGATGCCGGCGTCTTCCGTCTTCTTCTGCAGCTCCTGGCTCATGATGTCCGCGATCTCCTGGCTGCTGCCCCGCAGGGATTTTTCGTCGCCGCCCTCGTTGGTATCGTAGGGATACTGTCTGGCCGTATTCCGGATGATGGCGTCGCACTGGATGGACAGATAGTTCTTATAATTTTCCACGTTGATCACTGCCTTGGTAGGATCCACTACCCGCCAGATCACCACAGCTCCGATCTCTACCGGATTACCCAGCAGATCGTTGACCTTCTGCTTCTTGTTGTCCAGGGTCATCATCCGCAGGGACACTTTCTTCCCGCCGGCAGATACGCCTGCGGTGGTAAGGCGTCCTTCCACGCTTCCGGTCGCCACCGGCACTGCTTTGACGGTAGGATTAATAGCGGAACAGAAAGGATTCACCCAGAAGAAGCCTTCCTTTTTGATGGTTCCGTAATAGTTACCAAACAGAGTCAGCACATAAGCTTCGTTGGGGTTCAGCACCTTCAGCCCGCACAACAGGATCACACCTGCAATGACCAGGATGACACAGGCGGTAACGCTGACGGCGATCAGGGCTCCGTTTTCTTCCATGCCGCCGATCACGGATCCTGCGACTCCTCCTCCGATCCCTGCGATCAGAAGTAATATACCTAAAAGGAGCATCAGGTAGCCGTTGGCCGGATGTAAGATTCTCTCTTGTACTTGTTCTTTCTTCATATTGATTCTCCTCCCTCTGCGAATCTGATATCATTTTGATATCATCATAGTATCACCAATAAAAAGAGAAGTCAATCCTTTTTAACAAAATGCCAGCTTTTTCATCTCCGGATCCTTTGCCTCGATCTCCCGGAACAGATCCTCCATCCGCTTCCCGATTGTTCCTTGCTGCCATCTTCTCGCTCTTTTCTCTGCCTGCCGGTAATATTTCTTCTGCCGCTTTGTGGCCCGGGGCAGCTTCCGGTAATCATCCATGATGATCCGCTTCGCCTTGTCATGATCCGCAATATACCGGATCAGCTTCGCAAGGGATTCCGCAGGCTTTACGTCTCCCTGCCGATGGTAGGCGCCCTGGACAGCCTGCTTAAACGGCATGGATCCGTCGTAAGTATTCCTGTGCCAGAGAAGATACCGGTTCCCGCCCCTTTCACAGAAGATCTTCCAACAGCCCATATCCGTCCGCACATACAGGGTGTCTGTTTTCTTCACATAATCCAGATCCACCTGATAATCCCGCTTCCACGCCTGGATCTGTCCGCTCTGCCGCATCTCTCCCTGCAGGCCTCCGCAGTAACTGCAGCAGCGGCAGCCATGTTCCTCCGCCTGCTTCCGGGGAAGGATCATCCGGTTCTGGGGCTTCATACGTTTCACATACATACAATCCTGCCGGTGATACACCTTTTTGCCTTCCGGCGCCATCATACTGACAACTACATTCATTCTGATTCCTCCTCTCCTTCTCTGGAGCTTGTTGTTGGGATCAGAATAAACAGAATGCTGTCCAATAAAAATGCCTGCATAAAAAAAGAACCCGATGATCCGCAATAGATGGATCTGCAAGCAAGAAGGCCGGCGGAAATCTGCTCCACCGGCCTCTTCATTCATTTCAAAAAGAATACTACTACATCTACCAGGAACACTGCCGCCAGGATCCCGGTCACAATGTCAAATGTCCTGGGCTTCATTTTCCCTGCCAGCCGCTCAAACAACGGCTGCAGCACGTAGAGGAAGACCATTCCTCCGATGCCGAACCGGATACTGGGGTTCAGCGCGATCCGCCCCTGGAAATTAAAGGCGAATCTCCGATAATCCCACATCCATTCCCCGGTGGCCGCCTCCATGATATAACTTCCAATCAGTTCCACCACCGTGGTGATCACCACGATCCCCAGGAACACCAGAAGCGGCGTGATGTTAAGCTTCCCCACTGTGATCCGCTGCTTCTTGAGACCACTAAGGGAGAAGATCAGGATCAGCGCCCCCACTCCGTAAATGATACAGTAGGGGCCAAAAAGCGCTCCCCGGTTGGAGAATCCCCAGCGGTATACCACCACTTCCAGGAATACTTCATAGATCCAGCCGATCAAGGAATAAAGCATAAAATAAAAGAAGTATTCCTCTGCTTTTCGCTTCATTTTCCCGTTTCCCTAGTGAACAAACTTGGAGGTCAGGATCATCTCCTCCGGCTTCATGGCCTTTTTCACAGTTTCCTCGAATCCATCCGGCCCGATCTCCTCGAAGGAGACGGAGATATCATCGTTGCTCCAGCAGCCGGACTCACTGGCCAGGCACTCCTGTAGCTTGTGGGCCAGGTTCTCCTTCATCTCCTGGCTTCTTCCCGGATACAATTTTACACTGATATGTGGCATATGTTTTCCCTCCTATGCACGTAATGATTTCTGTCCTAACCTTACCATCTGCCGTCCGGCCTGTCAATAGATCCCTTCCGCCGCCTCAAGCCAGGCCTCTGCCATCCGTTTCGCTCCTTCCCGGGTAAGATGGGTCCCGTCCACGGTGACGGCCTCGTATCCCAGCTCCTTCGCCGCCTGATTCAGCCGGTCGTGGAGGGGCAGGAACGCCGCCCCTTCTTCCGCCGCCATCTGCCGCTCCTGTTCCTCGATCCTCTGGATCACCGGGATCCAGTTGGCGTACTCCAGCGGATGGGGGAAGATAAAGGGGCCCAGGCACAGGATCTTCGCCCCTGTCTCCTCCCGGATCCGCCCGAGAAGCTTCCGGTAGCTGTCCCCGAAGCCCTGTTCTTCCAGGGTCTTCCCGGTATTCATATACACTGCCGCGTCGTTGCTTCCGATCTGCACCGTCACCAGGTCCGGATGGAATTGAAGGCAGTCGTACTCAAACAGCCGCAACAGCCCCGACACAGTGAACCCATCGTGTCCGGAGTTACGGATAAAATCCTCTCTCCCCATCTCTTTTAACCGCTCCGCGATCAAGGCCACGTAACCATTCCCAAGCCCCGCCTCATCCACGTTCAGCTTGTGGAAGGCGTCGGTGATGCTGTCTCCCATAAATACCAGCTTCATATCCTTTGTCCTCTCTTAGTTCTGATACCGGATCTCCGGCTTGTCCTCCAGTTCATACACCGCCAGGGCGCTCCCCTCAAGATCCTCCCGGTGGAGGTCCACCGCCCGGATCTGAGAATTGTCGTAAGTCTTATAGTAATAGACCCCGGTCCGGGTGTTCACACAGCAGGAGTAAGTGGTGATGTCGTAGGCCCCGGAGGCCGTCACCACGCTTCCCCGCACCATGCTCACATTGTCCAGGATGTGAAAGAACTGAGATACATTGGCTCCCTCCTCCTTCTCCCCGGCAGAGTTCCATTTCAGGAAGGCTGCTTTCACAAACCGGGAGGCGGAAGACGCGTCCCCCGGAAGCCCCAGACCGCCCATGCCTTCCGCGTAAGGCGCAAGATCCAGCCCATTGGAGAACCGGCTTCCCGGATGGGCCGCCGTCACATTGAGATAGTTGGCCAGGTTCATCTGATGGTAAGGGAACGGGGGATTGTTAGTCAGCACTCCCGCCGGATTTTCATAGAGCTTAAGCCCTTCTTCCACCATCTCCGCCACCAGGCAACGCTCCTGATCGGCGATCATCCAGTGCAGCGGCGCCGGCGGCATCTGGGGCGCGAAGGCGGTATCCCGGATATTGGCCTTATGAAGAAGTTCCTCCGCCTGAGACACAGACGCGCAGGTTCCCAGAAGCCAGGGGATCAGCTCGAAGGTGGCCACGTTGTATCGCCCCTCTTCTGTCCGGGGGCTGTAGCAGGCATTTCCCGGAAAATTCAGTCCCGCCATGGCAAGGCCTTTCTCGTTTACCGCCTCTGCGTAGAGCGGGGTATCCCCGGCCACCGCTCCCATCCCGATCATGGCGAAATGCGGTCCCTCTTCCCGCTCCATTTCCCTCCAATGGAAGGGATGGTTTCTGGGCGTGACCACCACCTTCTCCCCAAAGGAAGATTCCAGATCCAGGTTCCTTCCAAAGTAAAAATCTCCGTTTTCATAAATGATACAAGTACACATTTTTTCTGCTCCTCCTTATGTCTACTTTGCCCCGATCCCCCGTTTTTATTGCCGGATAAAAAATTCCTGCAGAGCTGTCCGGCCGAACTGCCCTGCAGGAAGCGTTGCTGTTGCTATTTAGAAAATGTGGTAGTTCACTACCAGAGCCGCGAACACGATGGATACCATGGACAGCAGCTTGATCAGGATGTTGATGGACGGTCCGGAGGTATCCTTGAAGGGATCGCCTACCGTGTCGCCTACAACCGCCGCTTTGTGGGAATCGCTTCCCTTGCCGCCGTACTTGCCGCCCTCGATGTATTTCTTGGCATTGTCCCAGGCGCCGCCTGAGTTAGCCATGAAGATGGCCATCAGGAAACCAGTAGCTGTAGCTCCGGTGAGAAGGCCGATCACACCATTGTAGCCCAGGATCAGTCCGGTGACGACCGGAGTGATGATGGCCAGCAGGGTGGGGGTAATCATCTCGTGAAGGCTGGCCTTGGTACAGATGTCCACGCAGGTCTCATAATCCGCGTCTGCCTCGCCTTCCATCAGGCCTTTGATCTCCTTGAACTGCCGCCGTACTTCTACCACGATACTCTGTGCCGCCCGTCCTACCGACTCCATAGTAAGCGCCGCGAATACGAAGGGCAGGCAGGCGCCGATGAAGATCCCGACCAAAACGGTGGGGTTCATCACGCTCATGTCAAGGTTCACACTGCTGCCGCCTACCTGTTCTACCTTCTCCACATAGGAGGCGATCAGAGCCAGAGCCGTCAGGGCCGCGGAACCGATGGCAAATCCCTTGCCGGTGGCAGCCGTTGTATTTCCAAGAGAATCCAGCGCGTCGGTCCTTCTGCGGACTTCCGCTTCCAGTCCTGCCATCTCCGCGATACCGCCTGCGTTGTCAGCGATGGGGCCGTAAGCGTCTGTGGCCAGGGTGATACCCAGGGTGGACAGCATTCCTACCGCCGCCAGGGCGATCCCGTAGAGGCCTCTGGTGGTCTCGATGAAACCGCCGGAGAACGCATACGCCGCCATAACGCAGATGGCGATGATGATGATGGGCACCGCTGTGGACAGCATACCCAGTCCCAGACCGCCGATGATCAGCGTGGCGGATCCGGTCTCGGACTTGGCCGCCAGGTTCTGGGTGGGTTTATAAGTATCCGATGTAAAGTACTCCGTGAAGAATCCGATCAGCACGCCTGCCAGCAGGCCGCCCAGGATTGCAAAGTAGAATCCGATGAAATCTTTCCCCAGTACAAACCACACGATGGGGAAGGCAATTACCGCGATGATCAGGGCGCTGGTGTTGGTGCCCCGGCGCAGCGCTTTCAGAAGCGTCATCTGATCGGTGCTCTCTCCGGTCTTCACCAGAAGGGATCCCAGGATGGACGCCAGCACGCCGATGGCCGCCAGGATCATGGGGATCACCACTGCATTTACCCGGTCTACGGATTCGATCTTATTGAACGCGATCACGCCCAGGGAGCAGGCGGACAGGATGGAGCCTACATAAGACTCATACAGGTCCGCGCCCATACCGGCCACGTCGCCTACGTTGTCGCCCACATTATCTGCGATGACCGCCGGATTTCTCGGGTCATCCTCCGGGATCCCGGCCTCTACCTTACCTACCAGGTCCGCGCCTACGTCCGCGGCCTTGGTGTAGATCCCGCCGCCCACACGGGCGAACAGCGCCATAGAAGAAGCGCCCATACCAAAGGTGAGCATCGTACTGGTGATATCCTCCAGAGGCAGCTTGAATACCAGCCGCAGCAGAAGGTACCAGATAGAGATGTCCAGAAGTCCCAGGCCCACTACCGTGAATCCCATAACGGAACCGGCGGAAAAGGCTACCCTAAGTCCCTTGTTAAGACTGTTCTGGCAGGCCGCCGCCGTCCGGGCGTTGGCTCTTGTGGCGATCTGCATCCCCACGAATCCGGACAGGCCTGAGAAAAATCCGCCTGTCACGAAGGCAAAGGGTACAAACCAGGTCAGCATATTGAAGGCTGCCATGGCTGCCAGGATCACGAACATTACCGCGAAGAACCCGATCAGGATCTTGTACTGCCGTCTCAGGTACGCCATTGCCCCATTGTGGATCGAAGCGGAGATCTTCGCCATCCGGTCGGTCCCCTGTGGGAAGGTCAGGACTTTTTTCGCTCTGCTGAACGCGAACAGAAGCGCGATCACAGAGCCGCACAGTGTGAGCAGTGCCAATTGATTATCCATACCTCTCTCTCCTCCATTCCAAAAAGAATATTTGTATATCTGGCACCATTGTAACACTTTCGATCAGGTTTTGGTATCTTTTTTTCGCTAAGAACGGGGCAGGTAGCTGCCAAATGCCGCCGGGATGGGGTATCTCTCCTGGATCTCCTCCGGGTGAATGAAGAGAAAGCCCTTCTCGTTGGTCTTCTCCAGCTCGTCCACCCGCACCTCATAGCCGGTCATGTGCCACTCCACATGGCTGAAGATATGCTTCGCCTCCGGAAGCTTTTTGATCCGCACCGGCATAAGCCCGATCTCCTTGCTGTAGGCGGCCACTTCCTTCCGGGACATGTGCCCCGGGTAGTTGGGCAACTCGTACATCCCGGCCAGAAGCCCTTTGTCCGGCCGCTTGCCAATGGCCGTCTTCTCTCCGTCCCGGAATACCAGGACCGTGCGCTCCTCGATCCGCCGCTCCTTCGCCCTGGTTTTGACAGGAAGTTCTTCGATCCTTCCCTCCATCCGGGCCCGGCACATCCCGGCCAGGGGACATGCTTCGCATTTGGGCTGGCCGTTTGGCACGCACACCAGGGCCCCCAGTTCGATCAGCCCCTGGTTGAAATCGCTGGCCGCGTCGGCAGGGATCACAGGTTCCAGCTTCTCTTCCACCTGCTTCCTGGTACTCTGCTTCATAATATCGGAATCATCCCCGGTCAGCCGCATGATCACCCGCAGCACATTTCCGTCCACCGCCGGTTTGGGAAGGCCGTAGGCGAAGGAGGCGATGGCCCCCGCCGTATAGCTGCCGATCCCCGCAAGAGACCGGATCCCCTCATAGGTCACCGGGAATTCCCCGCCGTAATCCGCCATCACCTGCCGGGCCGCCTTCTGCATGTTCCGGACCCGGTTATAGTAGCCCAGGCCCTCCCACAGCTTCAGGAGCTGATCTTCCGGCACCTCTGCCAGATCCCTGACGGCAGGAAGGGCAGAAAGGAATCTCTGGTAATAGGGTTTTACCGCTTCTACTCTTGTCTGCTGGAGCATGATCTCCGACACCCACACATGGTAGGGAGAGGGCTGCCGCCGCCAGGGAAGATCCCGCCGGTTCTCCCGGTACCACCGGATCAGAGGCTCCCTCATCTCATAGAAAATGGGATCGCCAAGAACCACCGGCACCGGGTCCGCAGCCTCCAGCCGGTCCGGCTCCACCCGGCAGTCACAGGCCAGGATCTTCACCCCTGCTGCCGCCGCCCGCTCCAGGGCCTGGGCGAACTCCGGATGGGTCTCCCGGTTGGGGGTAAAATATTTTACATCCTTCATCTGGATCACGAAGAACACATAGGTCTCATATCCTTCTTCCCGGGCCCGGACCAGTTCCTCCAGGTGCTTCACCGCCCGCTGGCTTGGAGCGTCCGGGAACCGGACCACACCCTCTTCCTCCAGGGTCACTCCCTTCACCTCCATAAGGATCTTCCTCCCTTCCGCCTCCGCGTAAAGGTCGAACCGGGAGTTGCCGTAGGTATACTCCGGCTGGATCCGGTCCGCCCGGGGAAAAAGCCCTCCTGCCTCCAGCCATTCCCGGGCCACCTGGTTGGGAGCCTGGGAGTCCATATTGATAAGCCGGTCCCCTTTTTGCACTGCGATCAGGTCCCACCGGGTCTTCCGATCCGGGTTTTTGCCCTCCTCCAGCCAGACGCGGGCGCCGGGAATCAGAAGCTCCCGGCAGCGGCCGGTGTTCTTCACGTGGACCACTTCTTCCTTCCCGTCCAGCTCCACGTGGGCGATAAACCGGTTGGGGCGGGAGAGAAACCTGGCCTCTCTCACGTCGTGATATCTCATCTTGTCCTCCTTATTTCCAATACAAAGGGCCTGAGCTGCACTCAGGCCCCGCCGTACGCATAGAACTCTGTTCGGCTTTTAATGTTCTTTCTCGTTCTCCTGCTTCTCCAGGAAATCCTGGATCGCCTCGTTAAGGGAAAGCATCTTGTCGTCCAGTGTGGAGACCATCTCCGCACATTCCCGCAGTTCCCGGCTGATATATTCCGGGGCGTTTCCCTCGAATTTGTAATAGATCTTATGCTCCAGGCTGGCCCAGAAGTCCATGGCGATGGTCCGGATCTGGATCTCCACCTTGGTATCCACCACGCTGTCGGAAAGGAAGATGGGCACAGACACCAGCATGTGGTAGCTCTTGTACCCGCTTTCTTTGGGATTCTTGATGTAATCCTTGATGGACAATACCTTCAGGTCGCTCTGGTTCCCGATCATCTCTGCCAGACGGTAGATGTCTGAGGTAAAGGAACAGATCACCCGCACTCCCGCGATGTCGTTGACATATTTGACCATGTTCTCAATGGACGACTCATATCCATACCGCCGCAGCTTCTTTACGATGCTCTCTGCTGTCTTCACCCGGGTCTTGATATGCTCGATCGGGTTATACTGATGGACGTGCTGAAATTCATCATTCAGGATCTCCAGCTTGGTCCCCACTTCCTTCAGAGCGGAAGTATAGAGGAACATGATGGTTTTCCAGCTGTCCACATCCTCGTAATTCTTCACAACATTCTGCAAGCGCCTCACTCCTCTCAATAAAGCCGAAGAGTTTATTCCGTATTGCTTTATAGTATATCATATGAGCCTATAATTGTCCTGAATTTAACACATATTTAAGAAAATTAATACTCAATTCCTTCCCGGGCCGTTGTCCCTGCGTCATAAGGATGCTTCATCTTCACCATCTCCGTGGCGTAGTCGGCGATCTCCAGCATCCGGTCCGAGACTTCATGGCCGGTGAGGATGATCTCCAGCCCTCTGGGCTTATGCTGCAGGAAGCTGATCAGCTTCTCCTCGCTTAAAACCTCTAACTGCACCGCACAGAGGGCCTCGTCCAGAAGCAGCACGTCGAAGGGACCGCAGAACTTGACGATCTCATCCAGGGCTTTGGTATTGTAATGCTTCAGCTGTGCCCGCTCCTCCCGGTTCATCTGGCTTACGAACTTCACCTGGTCCCGTCCCGGCAGGCAGGTAATGTTAGGGATCTCCTCCAGGATCCGGCGCTCCCCGGAGCTGTTGTCCTTCAGGAACTGGAAGACCAGCACATGGAACCCGTGGCCTGCCGCCCGCAGGATCTGGCCCATGGCCGCTGTGGTCTTACCTTTCCCTTTCCCGTAATATACATGTATCTTCCCGGTTCCTGTCATCTTGTGATCCCTGCCTTTTCCATAAGCTTCTCTGTCTATTATACCAGCAGGCCCTGCCGGATTACAACTCCAGCTTCATATCTCCAAACTTGATCCAGCCCTTCTTGCGCATAAATTCTGAGACTGCCAGAGTGACTGCCGCCGGCAGGAGGATCTGGATCACCAGGATCTTGGCCAGAACCATTCCGGCGGGCTCGGTCTGGATCATGGTCTGCCAGGTCATGATCTGCCCCACCAGGCCGGCGGTTCCCATACCGGATCCGGTGGCGTTGCTGGTCATGTGAAGGACCATGGTCCCCACCGGACCCAGCACCGCGCTGGAAATGATGGCCGGCAGCCAGATGATGGGCTTGCGCACGATATTGGGCACCTGCAGCATGGAAGTTCCGATCCCCTGGGCCAGAAGGCCGCCGATCTTATTCTCCCGGTAGCTGGCCACCGCGAATCCCACCATGTTGCAGCAACACCCTACTGTGGCCGCCCCTGCCGCCAGGCCGGACAGGTTCAGAATGATCCCCAGGGCCGCGGAACTGATGGGCAGCGTCAGGATCATTCCCATCAGCACGGACACCACGATCCCCATCAGGAAGGGCTGCTGCTCTGTCCCCCAGTTGATGAGAGACCCCAGCCAGTTCATGAACCCGGAGATGGGCGGCCCCACCAGAAGGCCTACGGCGGACCCTGTGCCGATGGACACAAGGGGCGTCACCAAGATATCCACCTTCGTCCTCCCGGACACCAGATGGCCGAAGAAAATGCCCACATAAGCCGCGATAAACGCCCCCAGAGGCTCTCCCGGCCCTGCGTAGATCATAGACCCTTCTACCAGCACCGTCCCTGCCAGCAGGTTGCTGGCAAATGCCCCTGCCATCCCGGCAACCGCCGCCGAGATCACCACCAGGGGAGACTCTTTGAATTTATAGGCTCCCGCCCCGCCGATCCCGGCTCCTGTAAGAGAGGCCGCCACCTTGCCGATCACAAAGATCATATCCCCCGCCGGGCCGCCAACAAGCGTTCCGATCTGCTGGATGATGGTCCCGATGATCAGGGTGGCAAAAAGCCCCTGGGCCATGGCGCTTAAGCCCTCGATAAAGATCCGGTCCAGTATTTTCTTTAGTTTCTCCATGTTTTTCCCTCGCTCTCACTGTTACGACATGTGTCTTGTCACCAGACAAGTTTACCACGCCGTCCAGGGGAACGCAAGGATTATCTCTCTAAAATCATCATCGCCTCGTAGGGGCGCAGGCTCCCGTCTTCTGGCAGTTTCCCGTAATTGTGGATCAACACTGCCTCCTCTTTGCAATCAGTAAGAAGGCTGCAGGGAAGGGTTTTTTCCGTAAAGTTGGCGATCACCCGAAGCTTCTCTCCCGCCGCCTGCCGCTCATAGGCGAAGATATCCGGGTCTTCTTCCAGCAGAAGGCGGAAATCTCCGTCTACAAAGATCTTAAGGTCTTTCCGCAGCCGGATCAGCTTCTGGTAGTAATGGTAAATAGAATCTCCATCTTCCATCTCCGCCCGGGCGTTGATCTCCGGATAGTTGGGGTTCACTTCGATCCAGGGCGTCCCTTCCGTGAATCCTGCGTTCGCCCCGTCGTCCCACTGCATGGGGGTACGGGCGTTGTCCCGGCTCTTGGCGTAGAGGGAGGCCATGATCTCTGCCTCCGGATATCCTGCCGCCTTCCGTTCCCGGTACATGTTCAGGGTCTCGATATCCCGGTAATGGCTGATGTCCGGGAAGCGCACATTGGTCATCCCCAGCTCTTCCCCCTGGTAGATGTAGGGCGTCCCCTTCATCCCGTGGAGCACAGTAGCCAGCATTTTCGCGGATTCCACCCGGTATTTCCCGTCATTTCCCCACCGGGACACGATCCGGGGAAGATCGTGATTGTCCCAGAAGAGACTGTTCCAGCCGCAGTCCATAAGCTCCCTCTGCCATTTGGCCAGGTTTTCCTTCAGCTTAACAAGAGACAGGGGCGCCAGGTCCCATTTCTCCTTCCCTTCCTGCTGATCCAGGCAAATGTGCTCAAACTGGAACACCATGGAGAATTCGCTTCCGTCGGGGTTGCTGTAGAGTTTGGCCCGCTCCGGATCCGCGCCCCAGGCCTCTCCCACAGTGATCAGATCTCCTTTCTGGAAGGTCTCCCGGCTCAGCTCCCGGATGAATTCATGAAGCCGGGGGCCGTTGTTGGTGATCCCAAGATCCGGCTCCTTGGCGATCTGGTCGATCACGTCCAGCCGGAAACCGCCCACGCCTTTGTCCATCCACCACAGGATCATATCGTAGATCGCCCGGCGGACCTTCTCATTTTCCCAGTTAAGGTCCGGCTGCTTCACCGAGAACTGGTGGAAATAGTACTGCCCCACCTCCGGCACCCACTCCCAGGCCGGGCCGCCGAAGACGGATTTCATCTCGTTGGGCAGGACTCCTTCCTTCCCGTCCCGCCAGACATAATAGTCGTGATAGGGGTTGTCTTTACTTTTCTTCGCTTCCTGAAACCAGCGGTGCTCGTCGGAGGAATGGTTCAGCACCAGGTCCATGACGATCCGGATGTTGCGCTTCTTCGCCTCCCGGATCAACTCTTCCATATCTTCCAGGGTCCCGAACATAGGGTCAATGTCCTGATAATCGGAGATATCGTACCCGTTGTCGTCCTGGGGCGACCGGTAGACCGGGGAAAGCCACACGGCGTCGATCCCCAGATCCGCCAGGTAATCAAGCCTCCGGATAATCCCGGGGATGTCGCCGATCCCGTCTCCATTACTGTCCTGAAAGCTTCTGGGGTAGATCTGATAGACCACCGCGTTCTGCCACCATTTTCTCTGTGTTCCTGTTTTATTTTCCATGATAAATTCCTCTCCTTTTCTACCGGTTGCTCATTTTCCCTCTGTATCTGGCAAGGCCGGCGGCGATCCCATCCATATCCGGCATGCGCCACTCCCAGTTGGGAGATCCCACCGTTCCGGGGGTATTGATGTGCCCCTCCCGGCCCAGGCCCAGGATATCCGCCATGGGCACGATGGCATACTCTGCCCGGCTCTTCCAGGTGTAGGCAAGAAGCCGGTCCTTTACGCTTCCCTGACCGCAGCCCTGCCGCTTCAGGAAACGGCGCAGCTTGCGGCGGGCGGGAATGGTCAGCTTCTCATACCACTCCATCAGGGTATCGTTGTCATGGGTTCCGGTGTAAATGATCAGATTTTCCCTGTCGTGAAATTCGTCGTAAGCGTATTTCCCATCTGTTTTCAGGGAGAAGATCAGAATCTTCATGCCTTTCAGATGGTAATGCTCCTTCAGGGTCAGCACCTCCGGGCGCAGATCGCCCAGGTCTTCCGCCACCAGGTTTACCCCCGGCAGGCTCTCAAGAAGGGTGTCCAGCACTTCGTACCCCGGCGCCTCGATCCATTTTCCCTCTATAGCTGTAGGACAGGAGGCCGGGATCTTCCAGTAGGTGTCAAAAGCCCGGAAGTGGTCGATCCGGATCATGTCAAACAGCTTCTGGTTGTAACCGATGCGGTCCACCCAGAACCGGTAGCCCGTCTCCTTCAGGTAATCCCAGTCGTAGATGGGGTTGCCCCAGCGCTGGCCGGTGGCGCTGAAATAATCCGGCGGCACTCCCGCGATGAAGGTGGCCTGTCCGTCCCGGTCCAGAAGGAAGTTTTTCTTCCCCGCCCACACGTCCACGGAATCGATCCCCACGTAGAAGGGAACGTCCCCCATAATGCGGATCCCATTTTCACGGGCCTTCTCCCGTACCTCCATCCACTGGCGGTAAAACAGGTACTGAAGGAACATCTGATAGGCCGCCTCTGCCTCCACGTCGGCGGAAAGGGGGCTTCGCTTCTCCGGCCAGGCCTTGTCCGCCTCCTTCCACTCATTCCAGCAGACGCCGCCGTTGGCCCGTTTCAGGGCCCGGAAGACGCCGTATTCTTCCACCCAGGACTGGGCGATAAATTCCCGGTAGTCGTCGGTGGGCTGGAACCGGGCGAAGGCTTCCCGCAGGAAGGGGTCCTTGAAGGCCCGGACCTGATCGTAGCGCACCCGGGTCTCCCCTTCCAGAAATGGCTCCGGCAGCTTTTCCAGAAGCCCCTCCTCCTGTAAAGACTCCAGGCTTAGATAGATCTCGTCCCCTGCGCAGGAGGAATAGGGCTGGTAGGGGGAGTTGCCGTAGCCCACCGGGTTCAGCGGCAGGATCTGCCAGATCTTCACCCCGTTCCTGCTAAGGAGTTCTATGAATTGGTGTGCCTGTCGGCCCAGCTCTCCCACGCCGGTGGGGGAGGGAAGGGCGGAGACGGGCATAAGGACGCCTGATTCTCTCATGGTGGTCCTCCTTTCGGTGTCGCTGTATATGGTCTTATTTTATCCGATTGCACCAGATTTTTCAATTTACGTTTGTGACCTTCGGCTATACTAAATTGACATTTACATTTTCCAGAAAAAGATTTATATTGGTACTATCTGATGACAGGAGGTGACTGCCATGTTCCGTTTATGGGGAAAAGAATGGAAAGACAACCATCTGGTGCGGGACACCGTGATCTGCGACGACACAGAAGACACCCGGACCCACAAGATCTTCCACGCCCTGGATGAGATCTGTTACCAGTTTGATTTAAGCAAGCCCATCTGGCTGGACTCCACCATCGAGGAATTCAAGCGCCACGACAAGGCCCGGTTTTATCAGGATAATTTCGTAGATTCCATTGATTTCGACTATCTGGAGATCGAGGTCATTGAAGAATAAAACAGGCACTGCGCCGGAAAGGAGGCTTTTATGATCCAAACCGCAGGTCTTTCCGTCAAATATCTGAAAAAGCAGCCCTACAGCGGGTCCCACCAGGGCATGCGCTTCCGCCTGCACGCCCCCAAGGACAGCGATACCGTAAGCGTCTGGATCTATCCGGAGCCCTGGTGCTTTGAGGCCGCGCCGGAGGAAGACAAGACCTTAAGGGAGTTCCCATTTACTCCAGAAGGGCTGGAAGAAGCCATCCGGTGGCTGAATGCTTCTTACGAAGAAAAGCGGGAATACTGGAAAGAATGTGAAAAAAATAAGATGCGTTTCTGAAGATTTTCAGCGCATCTTATTTTTTTATGCTGCTCTTTTATTTCTTCATCTTAGGCTCAAAGACCAGGGATGCAAGGTAGCCGAAGACCAGGGCGGCGGAGATCCCGGCGGCGCTGGCCTTGAACCCGCCCAGGAAGATCCCCAGGAATCCCTCCTGGTCCACAGCCTCCCTCACCCCGTTCCACAGAAGATTGCCAAACCCGATCAGCGGCACGCTGGCCCCCGCCCCGGCGAACTCCTGGAAGGGAGGATAGAGGCCCAGGGCCCCCAGGACCGCGCCGCTGCACACCAACAGCACCATGATCCGCCCCGGCATAAGTTTGGTCCGGTCCAGCAGGATCTGCGCCAGGGCGCAGATCAGGCCGCCGATAAGAAACGCCTTAAAATAGTCCATTTTAACACCTCTTTTTTAAGTGGGGACGTGGTATTTTCGAAAATACCACGTCCCAGATTGAAAATACCCTGTCCCTTTTTGATCTCTAACAGTGCTCAAGTACGATCCCGTGGGCGATTCCGGGTACGCTGGCCCCTTCGTTGAAGCTGACGGTGGACATCAGCGCCCCCGTGGGTACAAACAGTACCCGCTCCCATTCTCCTTTTTCTACTTTGGGCAGGATATAGGAGGCAAGGGTGACTGCGGCGCAGCCGCAGCCGCTGCC
>UMJL01050284.1_pt1 | contig 44153 bp, 43 predicted proteins | sample 1966071 | NCBI WGS metagenome assembly UMJL01 (sample SAMEA4836148, study PRJEB28245) | human gut metagenome | biome: gut microbiome; material: fecal sample | place: Denmark | collected 2008
CGAGCGGGATGATGATCGGGACGATGATCGGGACGACGACCGGGACGACGACTAATAGTGGGAGACTGTAAGAGAGAAGCCGCGCGGGAGCGCGGCTTCTCCTTTGCTATCTGGTTGAAGTGACATTTGTTCTATGCTAAAATAAAAAAATCACAGAGTTTATGAAAAACATTGGCGGGAGAAGATTGCATGGAACTGATCGGGACAAACCTGGGCGTGTTGATGGCCCTGCGCATGACGGGAAGGGAACTGGGAGACTGCCCGAATATCGAGATGAAAACGATGGGCGGCAGGAAATTCTGGATTACCAACCAGGAGAAACAAGGATGGAAGCTTCAGACCAATAAGATCACGAAGCTGTCCAGGATCCTGGATGATAATAACCGGAGAAAAGCCTGGGGAAACCCAGCGGCTATGGCGGAGAAGTTTAAACGGCTTTTAAGACAGGAATTCCTGGAGCCGGGGGATGTGATCGGAGTGGCAAGGAAGAAGGCGCTCCGGGTCTACGACCATTATGCAGTATATATTGGAGACGGCCGGGTGATCCATTACGCGGGGACGGGAAACGATTTCTCCGGGGAGATCACGATCCATGAGGCGGATATGAAAGAATTTCTCAAAGACGACGAGAAATTTTTTGTACTCTTTTTCCAGGGTGCGAAGAATCCTCCCATTAAGATCCAGTCTGCTACGAATTTCAACTTTGACGACAGTACCGTGGCCAAAAGTCTTCTGCTGGAGGACCGGAGGAACTATCATTTCTATTCCGCCCGGGAGACCATCCAGAGGGCCAGAAGCCGGATCGGGGAGGACAGATACCATCTTCTGTTTAACAACTGCGAGCATTTTGCCATCTGGAGCAAGACCAACATCTCAGAGTCCTACCAGGTGAAAAATAAGATGAAATATCTGTCGGTATTCCTGAGAATGCCGGTATGGCACTACGTATAAGAACAAAAGAAAGGAATCATGATCATGCCAGTATTTGACTTTAATAATTCGCCGGAACCATCCAGAGAGCCGGAGTGTACCTATGAGATCTTTTATTCCAGCGAACCGGAGGCTTCTCCGGAGCATCCCATGCTGGTGCTGGACAACCGGGAGGGGAAACTGAAACATCACTCTGCCGGCGTATTTACCAATCCCATCCGCAGGACAGCCTTCGAGTTCAAGGAGGAAGAAGGCGGAAGCATGAGCAGCGTGGATATTCTTAAGATCGACGCCCGTTTTGTCAGCCTGCTGAAGTGGCTGGGGGAGAATCACATCAATGTACGGCTCTCGGGAGCGCCCCGGGAGGACGGATATGCAGTGTACAAGATCCGGGAGATCGCTTTTGGCTGGGGCGGTAAGCTTTCCGCGGAGGACGGATTTCTCCAGTTTATGATCGAACGGCTTCTTTCCAGCGACGCGCCTTCTCCGGAGGTTCCGGACGAGGAAGCGGAGGAAGCAGGGGACAGCATGAAGCTTACCAGTATCCAGAGTATTACTGATTTCATGAACTGTGCGGGGCGGACTCTGCCGGATAATATCCGGCTCTGGGCCAGACGGAATCTGGCGGTGGCCCGGTCCAGTGAGGTTTCCGCGGAGGAGAAGCGCCACGCTCAGCGGGCGCTGTCTATTATGATGAATATCCAGTGGAAGGGGAATTATTTTCCGCCGGTGGATCCGGTGGAGGCCCGGCGTATCCTGGATGAGGAGCTTTATGGTATGGAGCAGGTAAAGCAGCGGATCATCGAGACTATTATCCAGATCAACCGGACCCATACCCTCCCGGCTTACGGGATTCTTCTGATCGGACCGGCGGGAACGGGAAAATCCCAGATCGCCTATGCGGTGGCCCGGATCCTGAAGCTGCCCTGGACCACTCTGGATATGAGTTCCATCAATGACCCGGAGCAGCTTACCGGAAGTTCCCGGATCTACGCCAACGCCAAGCCGGGGATCATTATGGAGGCATTTTCCATGGCGGGAGAGTCCAACCTGGTGTTTATCATCAATGAGCTGGACAAGGCTGCCGCAGGGAAAGGGAACGGCAATCCTGCGGATGTGCTCCTGACCCTTCTGGACAATCTGGGATTTACCGACAATTATATCGAGTGTATGATCCCCACCGGGGGCGTCTATCCCATCGCCACGGCCAATGACAGGGATCAGATCAGCGCGCCTTTGATGTCCCGGTTCGCGGTGATCGAGATCCCGGACTATACCCCGGAGGAGAAGAAGGTGATCTTCTCTGAGTATGCCCTTCCCAAAGTACTTAGGCGGATCGGTATGGAGAAAGAAGAATGCAGCCTGACAGAAGACGGTCTGGAAGCAGTGATCGATCTTCACAGGAATACCAGCGGGATCCGGGATCTGGAGCAGGCGGCGGAGCACCTGGCGGCCAACGCCCTGTATCAGATTGAGGTGGATCATGTGAAGTCGGTGGTATTTGACGAAACTATGGTGCGAAATCTGTTGCTTTAAAAATACAGATCAGAAGTGGCAGAGGCAGAAAGGAGGAGCTGTATGAAACGTGAGATCAAGATCCAGGAGATCAAGGGGATCCGGATCGGACAGGCAGAAGACGAAGCCGGAGGGACTGGCTGTACGGTTCTCTATTCGGAACAGGGAATGGCGGCCGGTCTGGATGTGCGGGGCGGCGGTCCTGCTTCACGGGAATCGGAGCTTCTCAATCCTCTGGCGGCTGCCCAGGAGATCCACGCCATTGTTCTGGCCGGTGGAAGCGCCTACGGACTTGGCGCGGCGGACGGTGTGATGGAATATCTGGAAGAAAGAGGGATCGGATTCGACGTAGGTGTGGCGAAAGTGCCGCTGGTGTGCCAGTCAGACCTTTTCGACCTGACGGTGGGCGATCTTAAGGCCAGGCCGGATAAAGCCATGGGATACGCAGCCTGCCAGAAGGCGGAGCAGGGAAATTATCAGGACGGAAATTACGGCGCCGGGTGCGGGGCTACAGTAGGGAAATATGCAGGCATGGAGTCCTGTATGAAATCCGGGATCGGAAGCTATGCCCTCCAGATCGGAGAGTTACAGGTGGGAGCCGTTGTGGCGGTGAACGCGCTGGGAGATATCTATGACTGGAAGACCGGAGAGAAGGTGGCAGGGCTTCTGGCAAAAGACAGGAGATCCTTTCGCTCTACCGAGGAGCTGATGTACGGGGACACCAAAGTGGTAGAGAATAAATTTACGGGAAATACCACCATCGGTGTGGTCATCACCAACGCCCGGTTTTCCAAGGCGGCGCTTTGCAAGATCGCGGGAATGGCCCACGACGGATACGCCAGATCCATTCGTCCGGTCCATACCACGGCGGACGGGGACAGTATCTATGCGGTTTCTGTGACAGATCCTGCAGGGGAGCCGGTATCGGCAGATCAGGATCTGGTGGGGGCGCTGGCGGCGGAAGTGATGAGCGAGGCCATCCTGCGCGCGGTGAAGAGCGCAAGAGGCGCTTACGGGTTCCCGGCCTGGCAGGATCTTAAATCAAAGCCGGAGAAACCAGAGATCTTCCAGGCTGTCCGGGGAGACATCACGAAGATCCGGGATGTGGAGGCCATTGTAAATGCAGCCAATACCAGTCTCCTGGGAGGCGGCGGTGTGGACGGAGCCATCCACCGGGCCGCAGGGCCAAAGCTTCTGGAAGAATGCCGGGGACTCCACGGCTGTGCCACAGGGGAGGCAAAGATCACCGGGGCCTATGATCTGCCCTGCAAGTATGTGATCCACACCCCCGGTCCCATCTGGCGGGGCGGCGATCATGAGGAGCGAAAGCTCCTTGCCTCTTGTTACCGGTCCTGCCTGACCCTGGCAGTAGAAAACGGGGTAAAGCGGATCGCTTTTCCATCTATTTCCACAGGGATCTATCATTTCCCGGTGGAGGAGGCTGCCCGGATCGCGGTGGAGACGGCGGCGGAATTCGCGGCGACCCATCCGGGAGCGCTGGAACTGGTGGAGTGGGTGCTGTTTGACGACAGGACCTGGCAGGTGTACGAGACGGCCATCGCCGGAAGGGAGAACTATGTTTCCAATCATTGATAAGAGAAAAACCGGGATCCATCTGCGCAGGCTTATGGAGGAGCGGGAGCTTACAGTCAGAGATGTCCAGCAGTATCTGGGACTGGGAAGCGTCCAGAGTGTCTATCACTGGCTGAACGGGATCAGCATGCCCACGGTGGATAATCTGTATGCTTTAAGCGAGCTGTTTCAGCTGCCCATGGATGAGATCGTGCGCGGGAACCGCCGCAGGGAATCCGACGGCCTGGAAGACCGGCAGCGCCAGAGGCTACAGGCATACTGCGCGGCGCTGCAGGAACTGCGGGCGGCTTAAATGGGGCGGCAGAATTATACTACAAGTTCAATGACAAACCGGAAGAACTCCCTTAAAATGATAACAGATCATTTCAAGGAGGAGGGCTTTCTATGAGCGAGAAGATGCTGGTAACGCAGGCACTGGATGAGAGGGATCTGCTGGTGAAGAAGATCGGGGACAAGATCGCGAAGGCGAATTTCGTGGATACAATCCGGCCCAATGAGAATAAGGTTTACGCCAGGCGGGTTGAGAAAGCGGAGTTTACCAAAGAGGCGAAGGCGGCCTATCAGCAGATCACGGACTTGATCGCAAGATATCAGAAGATCGACGCGGCCATCGTGGATTCCAATGCCAGGACGGAAGTGAAGACTTCCTACGGAACATTTACGGTTGCGGGGGCAATCTCGCTGAGAAGCCGTCTCCGGGGGCTTGGAGTCTATGAGGAAGAGGCGGATTTCGAAGGGAATCTGCAGAAGAAACTGCGCAGCGAGTATGAGGAACGGGTCCGTTTCTGTGATATGAAGAACAGCCAGCTGCAGACTACTGCTGAGAACATGCGGCTGAGTATCCTGGGACGGGATGCAAAGACGAAGGATGAGAAGCCTCTGGGCGTAGTGGAAGCCTATGTTAAGGAGAACACTACAGAACTGGTGGATCCGCTGAAGGTGGAGAAGAAGATCGAAGATCTGGAGGAAAAGCGCAATACCCTTCTGAGGGAGCTGGATACCCAGATCAAAGTGTCCAACGCCACAACGTTTATCGAGGTATGATAAGAAGGCAGCCTGTATTACGGAAACCTCAGACTCAGCTTCCCTGTAACAGGGTTACGTTACGAGAGAAAAGGACCAAATTCTAAAGTGGTGCAGCAGGTAGCACACATGACTAGTGATCATGATGTCGCAGGTTCGAATCCTGTCTTTAGAACCGGGAAATGTATGGCGTATGACAGCGCCCCCACAGTTTTGTGTTTTCGTTTGTCGGTGAACGGTGCTTTGGGAACGGTTAACGATTTTGTCCTTGAATCGTCTTTGGTGAGGAAGAAACGTTTGTTCAGACATAGAGATATGTTGAAATCCATGAAAAAGGTTGGTGTTAAGCTGATTGGCCGGAGGTTATCCTCATGGCTGTAATATAGGCATGGCATGTTGGGACTGGGGAGCTGCGAAAGCAGCTCCCTTTATCGAAAGATTATAAACAATGAGTATGGAGATATGATTGTGTTGAGTTTGGAAAAATATGCAAGTCTTACAGAAAATATAGAGATGAAACTTGATGAAGCTGACAGACAGGCTGCAACATTAAAAGAGAGACTTTCCCACGACACAGTTTTTGGTAATGTGAGGAGTGCAGTGCATGATAAAATCCTACCGGATGGGGCAAGAGATATAGACAGTTATTTGTAAAACAGGAAAGCAGTTCACATGAAATTAACTGCTTTCCTGTATTTTTATACCACAGGCACCTGAAACAGGCCATAGAACACAGCGCCTACAACGCCGCTTGTCAGGATCGCCTGTACCGGTCCGATCTTTTTCTTTCGGAGTAAAACCAGGAAGACAAGAGTGATGGGGACGGCGATCCAGTCAGTGTCCGGCAGGCTGAAATGTTCCAGCCCGTTCCACCACGCGGTGCTGACCAGTTTTACCGCGGCGGCCAGGACCATGGCAGCCACAGCCGGATGAAGCCCGTTCAGAACTCCGTGGACGCTGCTTAAGTTCCGGTATTTGTAATAAAGCTTCGCAAGGATCATCACGATGATCACGGCAGGAAGGACATAGGCGCAGGTGGCGATCACCGTGCCGGGGATCCCGGCGGTCCGGGTGCCTACGAAGGAAGCGATATTGATCCCCAGGGGACCGGGAGTCATCTCGGAAATGGAGATGATGTCCGTAAATTCTGTGTTGGTAAGCCAGTGCTGCTGTGTGACTACACGGCTGCGGATCAGTTCCATGGAGGCAAGGCCGCCGCCAAAGCTGAAGAGGCCGATAAGGAAAAAGGTTTTGAATAACTGGAGATAGAGCATTAGTCTTCCTCCTTTCCAACAGGAACCTCTTTGCGTTTCCGCCAGGAGTAGATTCCTCCGGCAACGCCGCAGACCAGCAGGATCAGGATAATATCAACACCGAAGAAGACGGCTGCGACGGAGGCGGCGATCAGCATAAGAAGAGAGAAAACTTCTCTGTCTTTCAGTACGTTTCCTGCCATGGTGATGGTCATGTTGATCATAACGGCTGCAACTCCGGCCTGCATTCCTTTCAACAGCAGGGCGATCACCGGATTGCTGCGGAACTGGACATAGAACATGGAGACGATGGTGAGGATGATCATAGGAGGCAGAATGGTGCCTGTCACTGTCAGAAGGGCGCCTGCCACTCCGGCGATGTGGTATCCGATGATGATAGAAGTGTTGACTGCCATCACGCCGGGACAGGACTGGGCGATGGCCACCAGGTCCATGACTTCGTCCTGGCTGATCCAGTGGAGTTCCTCTACAAATTTCTTCTGGAGCATAGAGATGATCACCATGCCGCCTCCGAAGGTACAGGCGCTGATGATAAAGCAAGTCTTGAAAAGGGTCCAGAGTCTGGATTTATCTGAGATTGTATTTTCCATAGGGCATTCCTCTTTTCTGTGTTCGTTTACCAGTATATTTTATTACAAATAAAAGGAAAAATCCAATGTGGCAGAGAGTATCTTTCCAGAAATGAATAGATGAATTCTTCTTTTTCTGCGCTCTCTGTGCTATAATATCCCCAGTACCACTCAGAAAGGAGCTCCTATGGAAGCATATACCAGTTTTGCCCAAGTCTACGACACCTTCATGGACAACGTCCCTTATGAGGACTGGTCCGACCGGATCCGGACAATCCTTCGCCAGTATGGCATCACCGGAGGCCTGGTTCTGGATCTTGGCTGCGGCACAGGGAAGATGACGGAACTTCTGGCAGAAGCAGGATTCGATATGATCGGGGTGGACAACTCCGAGGATATGCTGGAGCTTGCCATGGAGAAGCGGCTTGTGAGCGGTCATGATATTCTCTATCTTCTGCAGGATATGCAGGAATTTGAACTCTACGGCACAGTGGGAACCATCGTCAGCGTCTGTGATTCCATCAACTATATCACCGATGAGGAGGAACTGCTGGAAGTGTTCCGGCTGGCCAACAACTATCTGGATCCCCATGGGATTTTTCTTTTTGATTTCAATACGGAGTACAAGTACCGGGAGATCCTGGGGGACAACACTTTTGCAGAGGAGCGGGAGGAATGTAGTTTTATCTGGGAGAACTACTATGATCCAGAGGAAGAGATCAATGAGTATGAGCTGACTTTATTTGTCCGGGAGGAAGAGGATCCGGAGCTTTACCGGCGCTATCAGGAAACCCATTTTCAGAAGGCTTATACCCTGGAGCGCATAAAACGGCTGCTGGAGCGGGCCGGTATGACTTTTATGCGGGCGTGGGACGGCTATGCGGACGAAGCGCCTACCTATACCAGCCAGCGGATCCTTGTGGCTGCCCGGGAGTTTGGAAAATAAGGAGGACAGGAAGGAAAAATGGAAGACTATATTGTAAGAGCGACTGCGGCGGAGGGACAGGTGCGAGCCTTTGCCGCCCTGACCACACAGACGGTGGAGACGGCCAGGCAGCGCCACGGCACAAGCCCGGTGGCAACGGCGGCCCTGGGACGTCTGCTGACAGCGGGAGCCATGATGGGAAGTATGATGAAGAATGATACGGATATGTTGACCCTGCAGATCCGGGGGGACGGCCCCTTAAACGGGATCACGGTGACGGCGGACAGCCACGCCAATGTGAAGGGCTATGTGGGCAATCCGGACGTGATGCTGCCCCCTAAGAACGGGAAGCTGGACGTGGGCGGAGCCGTGGGCATCGGCCTTCTCCAGGTGATCAAAGACCTGGGGCTCAAAGAGCCCTACAGCGGCCAGACCATTCTGGTGACCAGCGAGATCGCGGAAGACCTGACCTATTATTTTGCCAACTCCGAGCAGGTGCCTTCGTCGGTGGGTCTGGGAGTTCTGATGGAGAAGAACAATACCGTGCGCTGCGCCGGCGGATTCATCATCCAGATGATGCCCTTTGCAACAGAAGACACCATCCAGAAGATCGAGGATAATCTGAAACAGATCTCTTCTGTAACTTCTCTTCTGAGTGAAGGGAAGCTGCCGGAGGACCTGCTGGAGATCCTGCTGGGAAATGTGGGACTGGAAGTGACGGACCGGCTGTCCACCCGGTTTTACTGCAACTGCTCCAAGGAGCGGGTGGAGCAGGCGGTGGCCAGCATCGGCAGGAAGGATATCCAGGAGATGATCGATGAGGGCAAGGACATCGAGGTAAAATGTCATTTCTGCAATACCGCTTATCAGTATACGGTGGAAGATCTGAAGCGGATCCTGAAGCACAGCAGATAGAGGGGAGAGAAAAGGATGAAAGACGGATTTATCAAAGTGGCGGCGGCCACCCCGGGGATCCGGGTGGCGGATGTGGCTTACAATACGGCGCAGATCAAAAGCATGATGGGGAAGGCGGTGGAAGAAGGAGCCAAGGTAGTGGTATTCCCGGAGCTTTGCCTTACCGGTTATACCTGCGGGGATCTGTTTACCCAGGAGATCCTGCTGGAACAGGCGAAACGGGGACTTAAGGAGATCGGAGAGGCCACCCGGGACATGGATGCCCTGGTCTTTGTGGGTCTGCCTCTGGAAGAAAACGGGGAACTCTATAACGTGGCGGCGGCACTGAACCGGGGCCGGGTACTGGGATTCACCACCAAGAGTTTTCTGCCAAACTACGGAGAATTTTATGAGATGCGTCAGTTCCGCCAGGGGCCTTCCCGGGCGGGAGAGATCCTGTTTGAGGGAAGACGGGTGCCCTTTGGCCCGGGCCTTCTCTACGAGGCGGAGAGCCTGCCTTCTCTGGTGGTCTCCGCGGAGATCTGCGAGGATGTGTGGTCTCCGGTGCCGCCCAGTATCCAGGCTTCCCGGGAGGGAGCCCTTGTGATCGTCAACTGTTCTGCCAGTGATGAGACCATCGGCAAGGCGGCTTACCGGAGAAGCCTGATCGAGGGGCAGTCCGCCCGGCTGATCTGCGGGTATGTGTATGCCAATGCAGGAGAAGGGGAATCTACCACAGACCTGGTATTCGGCGGCCACAACATCATCGCTGAAAACGGTACGGTTCTGGCAGAGGCACCCCGGTTTCAGGGAGGGATCCTGACTACGGAGATCGATTTGGAACGTCTGATCGGGGAGCGGCGCAGGAACACCACCTTCCAGAACGCCAAGGAGCGGACCCTGCCCAGGATCCCCTTTGCCCTGGAACTTTCGGAGACGGTTCTTACCAGAAGCTTTGCCTCCCGGCCCTTTGTGCCGTCTGAGGAGGAAGAGCGGAACCAGCGCTGTGAGGAGATCCTGACCATTCAGGCAAAGGGTCTGGAGAAGCGGCTGACCCACACCCATGCAAGAAGCGCGGTGGTGGGGATCTCCGGAGGCCTGGATTCTACCCTGGCCCTGCTGGTGACGGCCAAGGCTTTTGACGCCCTGGGGCTTGAGCGCAGCCAGATCGTGGCGGTGACCATGCCCTGTTTTGGCACCACAGACAGGACTTACCGCAACGCCTGCGAGATGGCCCGCAAACTGGGGGCTACCCTGCGGGAGGTGCCCATTGCGGCGTCGGTGGAGCAGCATTTCCGGGATATCGGACACGATCCGGAGGATCACAGCGTCACCTATGAGAATGCACAGGCCAGGGAGCGGACCCAGGTGCTGATGGATATCGCCAACGCAGACGGCGGCATGGTGGTTGGGACCGGGGACATGTCGGAGCTGGCTCTGGGATGGGCCACCTACAACGGAGATCACATGTCCATGTACGGGGTCAACGCCTCAGTGCCCAAGACGCTGGTGCGCCATCTGGTACATTATTACGCCGATACCTGCGGAGATCCGGTGCTAAAAGACGTGCTCTATGACGTGCTGGATACGCCGGTGAGCCCGGAGCTTCTGCCTCCCAAAGACGGGGAGATCGCCCAGAAGACAGAGGATCTGGTGGGACCTTACGAGTTGCATGATTTCTTCTTGTATTACTTCCTCCGGTTCGGATACAGCCCCAGGAAGATCTACCGCATTGCCCGGCTGGCCTTTGCGGGAGAGTATGAAGAGGAGACCATTTTAAAATGGCTCCGCACTTTCCTGCGCCGGTTCTTTACCCAGCAGTTCAAGCGGTCCTGCCTGCCGGACGGGCCCAAGGTGGGAACGGTGGCTCTGTCGCCCAGAGGAGACTGGCGGATGCCAAGCGACGCCTGCGTGGATCTGTGGCTTGCGGATCTGGAAGATCTGTAGAAATATAAGGAAAGGGAGCAAAAGAAGATGGAAGGAAAGAAAGAACAGGCAACAGAACGATTTCAGAAGATGTACAACTGCTGTCAGGCGGTGGCCTGCACCTACTGTGAGGATCTGGGGATCAGGGAGCAGGATATGTTCCGCATGACGGAAGGATTTGGCTCCGGGATCGGCGGGCTCAAAGACACCTGCGGGGCGGCCATGGGTATGTTCCTGACTCTGAGCCTGGCCAACAGCGCAGGGGATATGGATGATCCCTACGCTACCAAGATGGATACCTACGCTAAGTTCCTGGAGGCGGCAGAAGCCTTCAAAAAAGAGCGTGGCTCGTTGTACTGCAGGGATCTGAAGACCGAGGACGGCCCCCAGCCGCTGGAGTGCTGCGTGCGCTGCGTGGAGACGGCGGCCCGGCTGACAGAAGAATATCTGGCGAAGATAGAAGAAGAGAAGAGATAAAAAAAGGACAAGGCAATTTGCCTTGTCCTCTTCATATCCATTTACAGTTTGATGTTCTTGAACAGGTCTCCCAGGCTGGTGCCGATGCTCTCGGACTTGGGGATCTCTACCTTTTCTTCCGGCTCTTCTTTCACTTCTTCCAGAGCCTTCATGCTCAGGCTGATCTTGCCGTCTTTGATCCCGATGACTTTCACCTTCACCTCGTCGCCTACGCTTAACACGTCCTTGGGGAGTTTCACCCGCTTCTGGCTGATCTGAGATACATGGACCAGACCGGACAGACCGTCCTCAAAACGGACGAAAGCGCCGTAGTTCTGGAGGCTCTCTACCTTGCCGGTAAGTACGGTGCCAACCTTCATGCCGGCGATCCGCTCTTCCCGCGCTTTCTTTTCTTTTTCTTTCAGGATCTCTCTTGCGGAGAGGACCAGACGGTTGTTGGCCTGATCCACTTCGATGACCTGGACCTCGATATCTTTCAGAAGATAGGTCTCCAGATTCTCGATATAGGATAAGGACAGCTTGGAAGCCGGGATGAATCCACGGATCCCTTCTACCATGGCGATGGCGCCGCCGTTTACGATCCCCTCTACCTTGACGGGAAGGACGGTTCCCTTCTCCAGGTAGGATTCCAGTACATTCCAGGGGTTGGCATCGTCGAAATGCTCCTCCAGGTCTGCCATGGTCTGAGGTTCTGTCTGGGCAGCGGCCTCAGCTACGGTGTCTTCCGCGACTTTTGTTTCTTCCTGCAATAATTCTTCGTTCATAATACTACATCCCTTCTTCGATTCGTGTCCATACGTTCTGTATGCTTCTACCAGTATAGCATAAAAGTGGCGGTTTGTTCAAAGAAAATCTGCAAAGCCGGGAAAAATATGGTTGACGAAACGGGGAAAAGATGGCAAGCTAAATGAAAGACATTAACGAGGGAGTAATCTTATGGGTAAAAAAACAGGTAAAGTATACGTGGTAGGCCACAAGAATCCGGATACGGATTCTATTTGTTCGGCTATCGCGTACGCGGAATTAAAGAAGAAGATTACCGGGGAGGAGTATACGGCAAGGCGGGCGGGCCCCATCAACGAGGAGACCCACTACGTGCTTGGCCGTTTCGGGGTGGAGCCCCCGGCCCTTCTGCAGAACGTGAAGCTTCAGGTGAAGGATATCGACATCCACAAGATCGAGGGCGTGGATCCCAACGTATCCATCAAGGACACCTGGGCCAAGATGAAGAAAGAGAATATCAAGACGGTGCCGGTGCTGAAGGAAGACGAACTGGTGGGTGTGATCTCCACGGGAGATATCGCCAATTCCTATATGGGCGTCTACGACAGCCGGATCCTGTCCCAGGCCAGGACCCAGTACCGGAATATCATCAAGACCCTGGACGGAAAGCTGATCACTGGCAATGAACATGGGTATTTTACCAAGGGGAAGGTGACCATCGGCGCTTCCAACCCGGATATGATGGAAGAATTTATTGAGAAAGACGACCTGGTGATCCTGGGGAACCGTTATGAAGCCCAGGCATGTGCGGTGGATATCGACGCCAGCTGCCTGGTGATCTGTCAGAATGCGGAGGTGCCGGAAGAGTTGATCCGTAAGGCGGAAGAGCAGAGCATTGTGATCATCCAGACGCCTCACGATACCTTTACCGCGGCCAGGCTTATCAACCAGAGCATCCCGGTGAAGCATTTCATGAGTAAGGGCCCTCTGACTACCTTCCGGATGAACGACTATGTGGAGGACATCAAGGATGTGATGACCAAGAAGAAATTCCGTGATTTCCCCATCCTGGACCGGCACGGACGGTTTAAGGGATTCATCTCCCGGCGCCGGTTCATGGACGTGAGCAAGAAGCGGGTGATCCTGGTGGACCACAATGAGAAATCCCAGGCCATCGAGGGGATCGAAGAGGCGGAGATCATTGAGATCATCGACCATCACAGACTGGGCAATATCGAGACCATAGGGCCGGTGTTCTTCCGCAACCAGCCGGTGGGCTGTACGGCCACCATTGTCTGGCAGATGTATGAGGAGGCAGGGGTGAAGATCCCGCCGGTGATCGCGGGGCTTCTGTGCGCGGCCATTGTCTCCGATACCCTGTTATTCCGTTCTCCCACCTGTACGGCGCTGGATGAGAAAGCAGCCAAAAAGCTTTCCAAGATTGCGGAGGTCAATCTGGAGGAACTGGCCCGGGCCATGTTCAACGCAGGCAGCAGCCTTAAAGGTAAGTCGGCGGAGGAGATCTGCTTCCAGGATTTCAAGCAGTTTACCGTCAACGAGAGCGTATTTGGCGTAGGTCAGATTAACTCTATGAACCAGGAGGAACTCCAGGAGATGAAGAAGCTTTTGAAGGATTATCTGCCAAAGGCTATGGAGCAGAACAAGCTGCAGATGGTATATTTCATGCTGACGGACATCCTGGATGAATCCACGGAGCTTCTGTGCTGTGGCAAGGACGCCCGGGAGTACATACTGGACGCCTTTGACCTGCCCACCGATACGGGCAAGATCGTGTTAAAAGGCGTGGTGTCCCGGAAGAAGCAGCTGATCCCAGCCCTGGTGGCGGCGCTGCAGCAGTAGGAGGAGAGAGATTATGGGAAAACAAGTCTGGAAGCCGGGAAATATGCTCTATCCCCTGCCGGCGGTACTGGTGAGTACGGCGGACAAAAAAGGGGAGGACAACCTTTTGACGGTGGCCTGGACGGGAACGGTGTGCACCAATCCGGCCATGCTCTATATCTCTGTGCGGCCGGAGCGGTATTCCTATCATATGTTGAAAGAGAGCCGGGAGTTCGTGGTGAACCTGACCACGGAGCGGCTTAGCCGGGCCGCGGACTGGTGCGGTGTGCGCTCCGGCGCGGATGTGGATAAATGGAAGGAAATGAAGCTGACCCGGGGGAAGGCAAAGACTCTTGCCTATGCCCCCATCCTTGTGGAGAGCCCGGTAAACATTGAATGTAAAGTACGGGAGATTCTGGAGCTGGGATCCCACCACATGTTCCTGGCGGAGGTTTCCGCTGTCCAGGTGGAGGAGGGGTATCTTGCGGAGAGCGGCAAGTTCGAACTGAACCAAAGCGGCCTTATCACCTACTCCCACGGGGAATACTTTTGTATGGGAAAGCCTCTGGGAAGATTCGGGTGGAGTGTAAAGAAACGATAGTAATTTAAGAGGGAACCAGACGATCACGATCGCCCGGTTCCCTTTTTTTACTCTTTTTCCGGTTGTATGATTTAAGAAGTGGCCTGGTCCGGCAAGGGTTTGATCACCTTCCGGTAGATCCGCTTAAGAAGCAGAGTGGATAAGATCACCGATACGATCTCGGCGATGGGGATGGCCCACCACACCATGGAAAGGCCGAACACTGTGGCGAAGATATAGGCCACCGGCAGGATCACGATCAGCTGGCGGGCAGCGGAGATGATCAGGCTGTAGACGCCATTTCCCAGAGCCTGGAAGATGGAGCCCACGATGATACAGTATCCGGCGAACAAAAAGCTTATGCTGATGATCTTGAGGGCCGGGACGCCGATGGCGAGCATGTTTTCTGAAGCACGGAAGAGTGTGCTTAAGAAAAATGCCGGGAAGATCTGGAATATGGCAAATCCAAGGATCATGATGCACACGGCGATCAGTACGCTCTTTCTGGCGGTCTCAATGATCCGGTGCTTATTCCTTGCCCCGTAGTTGTAGGCGATGATGGGGATCATTCCGTTGTTAAGGCCGAATACCGGCATGAAGATAAAGCTCTGGAGCTTGAAGTACACGCCGAATACCGCAGCTGCGGTGGAAGAGAACATCAGAAGGATCTTGTTCATGCCGAATGTCATGACAGAACCGATGGACTGCATGATGATGGACGGGATCCCTACCTTATAGATAAAGAGGATGGTCCGGCCGTGGGGGCGGAATCCCCTGGGGCTTAATGAGATCTCTTTGTTCTTAAAGTGGTTGAAGCAAAAGGACATGATCACAGCCACGATCTGCCCTACAACTGTGGCGATGGCGGCGCCGGCAACCTCCAGACGGGGAAAGCCAAAGAGACCGAAGATCATGATAGGGTCCAGGATGATATTGATGATGGCGCCGGTCCCCTGGGTGATCATATTGTAAAAGGTTCTTCCCGTGGACTGCAGAAGACGCTCGAAGGTGATCTGCAGGAAGATCCCTACGGAAAACAGAGTGATGATGGACATATACTGAACGCCGTACTCCAGGATCACCGGATTGTCTGTCTGAAGGGAGAAAAAGAGGCGGGAGCCCACAAGTCCCAGCAGCGCGAAGACGATGCAGCTTACGATGGCCAGGAACACCCCGTTCCTTGCCGCATTGTTGGCGCCTTCAAAATTCCGTTCCCCCAGGTTCCGGGAGAGCAGGGCATTGATACCTACGCCGGTTCCGGAAGCCACGGCGATCATGAGAGACTGGACCGGGAATGCCAGAGAGACCGCGGTCAGGGCGTCCTCGCTTAACTGTGCCACAAACATACTGTCCACGATGTTGTAGAGGGCCTGCACCAGCATGGACAGCATCATAGGAAGGGACATGGTGACCAGAAGTCTGGTGACAGGCATGCCCCCCATTTTATTTTCTTCCATTGGGATCTGTTGTTCTTGTGTATTTGACATGATCGAACCTCCTCGTAAAAAGCCAAGGGCTATTATATCATTGGAAACAGGGGATTTCAATGGCATTTCATAGGATTTTCTTTTCCTTCATATGATAGGAGTGACAAGGGGAATGGAAGGGAGCTGGACTGAAAATGTCGGGAAAGCTGGAGGGGATCTGGATGTTTGCCTGGCTGGTCTTTCTCGCGCTGGCAGTGGGAGCGCCTGGCGGGAAGGGCGCAGTCCTGGTAAGCGGGGAGGCGGTCCGGGAGGAGGAGGTTTCTGAGCCGGGGCCCAGGATCGCCCTTACCTTCGACGACGGGCCGGGACCTTATACGGAGCGTCTCCTGGATGGGCTGAAGGAGCGGGGAGTGAAAGCTTCCTTCTTCCTGATCGGCAGATCTGTGAAAGAATACCCGGAGGCGGTAAAACGGATGGAGGAAGAGGGACATCTGATCGGGAATCACACCTACAGCCATGTGAAGCTGAAAGGCCTTTCCCCGGAGGAAACCAGAAGAGAGATCCAGAAGACAGATGAGGCGGTGTATGAGATCACGGGAAAGCATGTGGCCTATCTCAGGCCGCCTTTTGGCGAATGGGAGGAGGATCTGGAGCTTACCTATCCGGTGCTCCCGGTGATGTGGACGGTGGATCCTCTGGACTGGACCACAGAAAATGTAGAGGAAATTGTGGATCGGGTAGTGACGCAGGCCGGGGAAAATGATATGATTCTATTGCATGACTGTTATGACTCTTCTGTGGAGGCGGCCCTGCGGATCGTGGACCGGCTTCTGGCGGAAGGGTTTGATTTTGTAAGAGTGGATGAACTGCTGATCCCATAGAGAAGAGGAGAAGAGAATGGAAGAAGTATTTTCCAGAACAGAACAACTGCTGGGAAGGGAGCGTTTCCAGAAGCTTCGCCGGTGCCATGTGATGGTGCTGGGGGCAGGGGGCGTGGGGTCTCATTGTATGGAAGCCCTGGCAAGGGCCGGGGTGGGGAGGCTGACCCTGGTGGACAGCGACCGGGTGGCTCCTTCCAATATCAACCGCCAGTCCATCGCCCTTTTAAGTACGGTGGGGCGCTATAAGACGGAAGTGATGAGAGAGAAGATCCGGGACATTTGCCCGGATACTCAGGTGGAGTGCCGGGAGACCTTCGTGCTGCCGGACAATGTAGACACCCTCTTTGAAGAGCGGCCGGATTATATTGTGGACGCCATTGACACCGTATCCGCCAAGATTGCGGTGGCGGAGAAGGCCAGGGAGTACAAGATCCCTTTGATCAGCAGTATGGGAACCGGCAATAAGCTGCACGGGGAGCTGTTTCAGATCGGGGATCTCAGTGAGACTTCCGTGTGCCCTCTGTGCCGGGTGATGAGGAGAGAACTGAAGAAACGGGGGATCGAACATCTGAAGGTGCTTTATTCCACAGAGAAGCCCATCCCGCCCCAGGCGCCAGAGAAGGGGGAGGATGAGGGGAAACGGCTGCCTCCGGGAAGCATTTCTTTTGTGCCGCCGGTGGCAGGGCTTCTGATCGCGGGCGAAGTGGTCCGGGATCTTCTGGAACTGTGAGAAATGGAGGAAGAGACAAGATGGATCTGTTTGAATATGCCAGAGAAAAGAGTCAGGAGCGGGAGGCGCCCCTGGCGTCCCGGCTGCGGCCTGCCACTCTGGAGGAGATGGTGGGGCAGCAGCATATTATAGGAAAGGATAAATTACTGTACCGGGCCATCAAGGCGGACAAGCTAAGCTCCGTCATTTTCTATGGCCCGCCGGGCACCGGCAAGACCACCCTTGCCCGGGTGATCGCCAACACCACCAGCGCGGAGTTTACCCAGATCAACGCCACGGTGGCGGGGAAGAAGGACATGGAGGCGGTGGTGGAGAAGGCGAAGGAGACCCTTGGCATGTACCAGCGCAAGACCATCCTATTTGTAGATGAGATCCACAGGTTCAACAAGGGGCAGCAGGATTATCTGCTTCCCTTTGTGGAGGACGGGACCATCATCCTTATCGGCGCCACCACGGAGAATCCCTATTTTGAGGTGAACGGGGCGCTGCTGTCCCGGTCGGTGATCTTCGAACTATATCCCCTGAGTAAGGAGGATGTAAAGGAGCTGATCCTCCGGGCGGTCTATGACGAGAAAAAGGGGATGGGAGGCTACGGCGCCCAGATCGACGAGGAGGCAGTGGAATTCCTGGCGGACCTGGCAGGCGGGGATGCAAGGAATGCCTTGAACGCAGTGGAACTGGCGGTTCTGACCACCGCGCCCTCGGCGGACGGGAAGATCCATATCACTCTGGATGTGGCTTCGGAATGTATCCAGAAGCGGGTGGTGCGCTATGACAAGGGCGGGGATGAGCATTATGATACCATTTCCGCGTTTATCAAGAGCATGCGGGGGTCAGACCCGGACGCGGCAGTTTACTATCTGGCGAAAATGCTCTATGCCGGGGAGGATATCAAGTTCATCGCCCGGCGGATCATGATCTGCGCTTCTGAGGATGTGGGGAACGCAGATCCCCAGGCCTTGTCTGTGGCGGTGGCGGCAGCCCAGGCCGTGGAGCGGGTGGGGATGCCGGAGGCCCAGATCATCCTTTCCCAGGCGGTGCTCTATGTGGCCACGGCGCCCAAGAGTAATTCCGCGGTCAACGCCATCAGCGCGGCCATGGAAAATGTGAGGAATTATAAGACCACGGTGCCGGCTCATTTGCGGGACGGCCATTATCAGGGGGCGAAGAAGCTGGGGCGGAGCACCGGGTACCGGTACGCCCATGATTATCCCCATCACTATGTACGCCAGCAGTACCTGCCGGACGAGATCCTAGGGACAAGGTTTTACGAGCCTGGGGACAACGGGAAAGAAAAAGAGATCAAAGCATGGATGGAATTTTTAAAGGGGGAGTGATCTCCCCCCTCCCTTTTTGTTTTCTGTTATTTATTTTCCAGGATCCGCCCGTCGATGCCGATGGTCACCACCTGCCAGGGGATGAACCGTCCGCTGGCTTTCAGGGCCTGGGTTGCGGCGTGTTCAAGACCGCCGCAGCAGGGGACTTCCATGCGCACGATGGTAAGGCTTTTGATGGAGTTCTGGCGCAGGATCTGGGTCAGCTTCTCCGTGTAGTCCACGGCGTCCAGCTTGGGACAACCGATAAGGGTGACCCGCCCGCGGATGAAATCCTGATGGAAGCTTGCGTAGGCGTAAGCGGTACAGTCCGCGGCGATGAGAAGATGAGCCTGGTCAAAATAAGGCGCGGTAAGGGGCGCCAGCTTGATCTGCACCGGCCACTGGGAGAGCTGGCTTTCCTGAGGTGCTTTGGTCTGGTGGGAGAACTGGCTTTCCTGGGATACTTTGCCCTGTGCGGCCAGATGTTTCTGCACGGCTTCATGATCGTAGGCTGCCGCCTCCCGTTCTTCAAAGGTGATGGCGCCGGTGGGGCAGGCGGGAAGGCAGTCGCCCAGGCCATCGCAGTAGTCGTCCCGGATGAGGGCGGCCTTGCCGTCCACCATCTGGATGGCGCCTTCGTGGCAGGCGTTGGCGCAGGCGCCGCAGCCGTTACATTTCTCCTGGTCTATATGGATGATTTTTCGGATCATATGAGATTCCTCCTTCTGTGTTTTTGACTTTCTGGGGAAAGAATACTACAATGAAAAGAAAAAGGATGTTGGATTTCCAACAAAAAGGAGAAAAATGAAAAATCCGTGTGAGAATTGCTTTTTGTTTCATCAGATCGGGGAAGAAGAGAGGAAAAAGCTTCTGGCCTGCATGGATGGCAGGGAAACCGTGTGGGAAAAGGGGCAGGTCCTTCTTGGGGAAGAAGAGCCGGCGGACCACCTGGGCATTGTATTGGAAGGAAGTCTCCAGGTAGTCGAGGAGGATATATGGGGAAACCGGGGGATCCTGGAGCAGGTGGGAGAGGGCGAGCTCTATGGAGCTGCATTTGCCTGCGCGGGGATCCAAAAGAGTCCGGTCAGCGTGGTGGCGGCGAAGAAGAGCCGCGTTCTGAGGATCCAGATGGAGAAGCTGATGCAGGTCTGTCCCAACGGCTGCCCGGCCCATCAGCAGATGATCCGCAATCTGGTGTATCTGCTGGCCAGAAAGAATGTGGCGCTCAACGAAAAGATCAAACACATTTCCCGGCGGACCACCCGGGAGAAGCTGCTGGCCTTTCTGGCAGACCAGGCAAAGCAGGCGGGAAAGAAGGATTTCTCCATCCCCTTTGACCGGCAGGAGCTGGCAGATTACCTGTGCGTGGATCGCAGCGCTATGTCGGCGGAGCTTGGGAAACTGAAGCGGGAAGGGAAGATTGATTTCTGGAAAAATGAGTTCCGGCTGCTGTCTTGAGTTTTCGCCGGCCAGAGGGTATAATGAGGACTAGAGTATAGAAAGAATACCAGGAGGGAACTATCATGAAGATCTATGATTCTGTAAACAAAACCGAGGTAGAAGTAGACGGCACCAAGGGCCTGATCCAGCTGATGAAGGACGGCCGTCAGGTGGACCTGTACCTGAAGGAGAAGAAAAGCGACGAGGACGGCTACATGAGCTGGGATGTGGAGCACTGGTCCAGCGTAGACGGCAAGCGGTTCATCCGCTGCTATTCCCTGGAAGGAAGAGTTTTAAGCGAGTCCACCGGCCACAATATCTATGACCTGGAGAACGACTTCAAGCCGGAAGAGGCAGAAAAAGTAGAGTTAAGCTAATCCGTTTGGGAGCGCGATGCCCTGTACCCATGCATTTGGGTACAGGGCATTTTGCATTTGGGTACAGGGCAAAAGTCAATTTAGGACGTAGTAAAATGTAAAAAGGCTACGTCCTAAATTGAAAAATTTTCTAGAAATACTGTTGACAAACAAAAAGGGGAGTGCTAAATTAGTAGTCGGAAGGAATTAGCACTCGAAAGTAATGAGTGCTAACAGACCAAAAACCTGAGAGGAGGAAGCCGTGATGGTAGCAGAACAGGGCCTGAGTGAACGGAAGCTTAAGATTCTTCACGCGATCATCCAGACTTACCTGGAGACAGGCGAGCCGGTAGGTTCCCGGACCATTTCCAAATATACGGATATGAATTTAAGTTCCGCTACGATCCGCAATGAGATGGCGGACCTGGAAGAGATGGGCTACATCATCCAGCCCCACACATCGGCGGGACGGATTCCTTCGGATAAGGGCTACCGATTATATGTAGATATGTTGATGGAGCAGAAGGAACAGGAGCTCAATGAGCTGCAGGAGCAGATGCTGGATAAGGCAGACAAGATGGAACAGCTCCTGAAGCAGGCGGCAAAGGTTCTTGCCAGCAGCACCAACTATGCCACCATGGTCTCCACCCCCATGAACAGCGCCAACAAGCTGAAGTTCATTCAGCTTTCCATGGTAGATCCGGAACAGGTGATCGCAGTGATCGTGCTGGGAGGCAATGTGATCAAGAACAAGATCATCCCCATCGAGGAGCCGATCAGCAACGAGAATCTGCTGAAACTGAACATGCTTTTGAACACCACGCTGAACGGGATGGCCATCGAGGAGATCAACCTGGGGCTGATCGCCAGGCTGAAGGAGCAGGCCGGGATCCACAGCGAGGTGATCGGAAATGTGCTGGACGCCGTGGCGGACGCCATTCAGATCGATGAGGATATGCAGATCTACACCAGCGGCGCCACCAACATTTTCAAATATCCAGAGCTCAGCGACAAGCAGAGCGCGCAGGAGATCATCAGCGCCTTCGAGGAGAAGCAGCAGCTGACGGAACTTGTGACCCAGACCCTGTCCCGGGAGGACAACACAGGGATCCAGGTCTACATCGGCGATGAGACGCCGGTACAGACCATGAAGGACTGCAGTGTGGTCACCGCCACTTATGAATTGGGCGAGGGGATGAAGGGAACCATAGGTATCATCGGCCCCAAGCGAATGGATTACGAGCACGTGCTGCGGTCCATGAAGCGCCTGCAAAATGAGCTGGATCAGATGTTTCACAAGAAAGAATAGGAAAGGTGGAATGACCCTTGGAAAATAAGCAGGAGAAAAGCCAGGAAGAAATGGTGAAGGAAGCTGTGGAGGAGGCGAAGGCCAAAGCCCAGGAGACAGAGGAAGCCAAAGCTGACGCCGCCGGGGAAGCAGCAGAAGAGGATTCCAAAGAAGAAACCTCTGAGGGAACGGAAGAAAAAGAAGAAAGCGAAGACTCATCCGGTAAGAAACTGTTTGGCAAGAAGAACAAGAAAGACAAGAAGGATGAGAAGATCGAAGAACTGACGGATAAGCTTACCCGCCAGATGGCTGAGTTTGATAACTTCCGCAAGCGTACAGAGAAGGAGAAATCCCAGATGTACGAGATAGGCGCGAAAGATATCATAGATAAGATCCTCCCCATCGTCGACAACTTCGAGAGAGGTCTGGGGGCGGTGACGGAAGAGGAAAAAGAAGATCCCTTTGTACAGGGAATGGAGAAGGTGTATAAGCAGTTAATGACAACACTGGACGGGATTGGAGTCAAACCCATCGAAGCGGTGGGCAAGGAGTTCAACCCGGACTTCCACAACGCAGTGATGCATGTGGAGGATGAGGAGCTTGGCGAGAACATTATCGCAGAAGAGTTCCAGAAAGGTTATATGTACCATGATTCTGTGGTGAGACACAGCATGGTAAAGGTAGCAAACTAAGATTGAAATCATAAATTAGGAGGAAGAGCATTATGGGCAAGATCATTGGAATTGACTTGGGAACAACAAACAGCTGTGTAGCCGTAATGGAAGGCGGACAGCCTACCGTTATCGCCAATACTGAAGGCGCCAGGACTACACCGTCTGTAGTTGCATTTACAAAAACAGGAGAGCGTCTGGTAGGAGAGCCTGCGAAACGTCAGGCAGTCACCAACGCGGAGAGGACCATTTCTTCTATTAAGAGAGAGATGGGTTCCGATTACAGAGTTACCATCGACGGAAAGAAATATTCTCCACAGGAGATTTCCGCGATGATCCTTCAGAAGCTGAAAGCAGACGCGGAAGGCTATCTGGGAGAGAAAGTGACAGAGGCGGTTATCACCGTTCCTGCCTACTTCAACGACGCGCAGCGTCAGGCGACCAAGGACGCCGGCAAGATCGCGGGCCTGGATGTAAAACGTATCATCAACGAGCCTACAGCGGCGGCCCTGGCTTATGGCCTGGACAATGAGAAAGAACAGAAGATCATGGTTTACGACCTGGGCGGCGGTACTTTTGATGTGTCTATCATCGAGATCGGCGACGGCGTTATCGAGGTTCTGTCCACAGCCGGAAACAACCGTCTGGGCGGCGATGACTTCGACCAGAAGATCACCGATTACATGATCGCTGAATTCAAGAAACAGGAAGGAGTGGACCTGTCCACCGACAAGATGGCCCTTCAGAGACTGAAGGAAGCTGCGGAGAAGGCAAAGAAAGAGTTGTCTTCCGCAACCACCACCAACATCAACCTTCCATTTATCACCGCTACGTCAGAAGGACCAAAGCATTTCGACATGAACCTGACGAGAGCGAAATTTGATGAACTGACCCACGATCTGGTAGAGAAGACTTCTGAGCCGGTGACCCGCGCGCTTTCCGACGCAGGGATCACAGCTTCCGAGCTTGGCCAGGTACTTCTGGTAGGCGGATCTACCCGTATCCCGGCGGTTCAGGAGGAAGTAAAACGTCTGACCGGCAAGGAGCCAAGCAAGTCTCTGAACCCGGATGAGTGTGTTGCCCTTGGAGCTTCTGTACAGGGCGGCAAGCTGGCAGGAGACGCCGGCGCAGGGGATGTGCTTCTTCTGGATGTTACCCCGCTGTCCCTGTCCATTGAGACCATGGGCGGCGTAGCTACCAGACTCATCGAGCGGAACACCACCATCCCGACCAAGAAGAGCCAGATCTTCTCTACAGCGGCGGATAATCAGACCGCGGTAGATATCAACGTGGTACAGGGCGAGCGGCAGTTTGCAAGAGACAACAAGTCTCTGGGCCAGTTCCGTCTGGACGGAATCCCGCCGGCTCCCCGTGGAGTACCGCAGATCGAGGTTACCTTCGACATCGACGCCAACGGTATCGTAAATGTTTCCGCCAAGGATCTGGGAACTGGAAAAGAGCAGCATATCACCATCACTGCCGGCTCCAATATGTCTGATGACGAGATCAACAAGGCGGTGAAAGAGGCGGCTGAGTTCGAGGCCCAGGACAAGAAGCGTAAAGAGGGCATTGACGCGAAGAACGACGCAGACGCGCTGGTATTCCAGACTGAGAAGGCGCTGGGTGAAGTGGGCGACAAGATCGACGCCGCAGACAAAGCTTCTGTAGAGGCAGACTGCAAGGCCCTGAAGGATATCCTGGAGAATGTGAACATGGAGAGCATGACCGATGATCAGGTTGCCCAGATCAAGGCCGGCAAGGAGAAACTGATGGAGAGCGCCCAGAAACTGTTCACCAAGATATATGAGCAGGCAGGCGCGGCAGCAGGCGCACAGGGAGCAGGCCCCAATCCGGGAGCAGGAGCCACCCAGGGCGCAGGCCCGGCTCCGGAAGGATTCCAGGGAGATGATGTAGTAGACGGAGATTATAAAGAAGTCTAAGAGCTGTAAAAGCACGGACGATTCCGGGGAACCGGCGGGAAGTCCCTAGGGGCGCCTGCCGGAGTCTCCGGAATTTCCTTGTGTAAAAGGTTCTTGGCCAGGAGAAAGGAACAGTTGCGATGGCGGAAGCAAAGAGAGATTACTATGAAGTCCTTGGCGTCAGCAGAGACGCGGATGAGGCGACATTAAAGAAAGCATATCGTCAGGTCGCGAAGAAGTACCATCCGGATATGAATCCGGGAGACGCGGAGGCGGAGCGGAAGTTTAAAGAAGCTTCCGAGGCCTACGCGATCCTCAGCGATCCGGAGAAGCGGCGTCAGTACGATCAGTTCGGTCACGCCGCCTTTGAAGGAGGAGCCGGAGGCGCCGGCGGATTCGGCGGGTTCGATTTCAGCGGCGCGGATTTCAGCGACATTTTCGGCGATATTTTCGGTGATTTGTTTGGCGGCGGGAGAAGAGGCCGCGCCAGCCAGGGACCGATGAAGGGGATGAACATTCGCAAAAGCGTGCGGATCACCTTCGAAGAGGCAGTGTTTGGCTGCGAGAAAGAGCTGGACGTTGTCCTTAAAGATCCCTGCCCCAAGTGTGGCGGCACCGGAGCAAAACCGGGGACCTCTCCGGTTACCTGTCCAAAATGCGGCGGCAAAGGCCAGGTGGTCTTCACGCAGCAGTCCTTCTTTGGAACAGTTCAGAATGTACAGACTTGTCCGGACTGCCACGGCACCGGCAAGATCATCAAAGAGAAATGTCCGGATTGCGGTGGCACCGGATATGTATCCAACCGGAAGACCATTTCCGTATCCATCCCGGCAGGGATTGACAACGGCCAGAGTGTGCGCATCCGGGAGAAAGGCGAGCCGGGGGTGAACGGCGGGCCGAGAGGGGATCTTCTGGTAGAAGTTTCCGTGTCCAGACATCCCATTTTCCAGCGCCAGGATATGCATATCTTCTCCACCGTGCCAATCTCTTTCGCCCAGGCGGCGCTGGGAGCAGATATCCGGATCAAGACGGTGGACGGCGAGGTGCTCTATACCGTGAAGCCGGGAACCAAGACCGACACCAAAGTGCGGCTGAAAGGAAAAGGCGTTCCTTCCGTGCGCAATCCTCAAGTGCGGGGCGACCACTATGTGACCCTGGTGATCCAGACGCCGGAGCGGCTGAGTCCGGAGGCCAAAGAAGCCTTACGCCGGTTCGACGAACTCTCCGGCAACACCCTTGGGACGCCGGCAGAGGGAAAAAGCGAAACAGGCGCCAAGGCCGGCAAGAAGAAAAAAGGCTTCATGGATAAGATGAAAGAAGTACTAGATGATTGATTTTTTTCAAGTGGGGACGTGGTATTTTTGAAAATACCACGTCCCAGATTGAAAATACCCTGTCCCTTTTTATCTATAGAAAATATCTATAATCATATCAAGATTATCAATTTCCGTTCTTTTTCCAGTAGTGCTAACATTATTACGTGCATAAAAGGCCGAGAAACGGCAGATAAGTGAGGTTTTTTATGAATTACGTAGGAATTGACATTGGTTCTACAGCCTCCAAGGTTGTGGCAAGAGGGGAGACCCAGATGGAGTTTGTGCTGCCCACGGGGTGGAATAGCAAGGAGACTACCCGTATCATCCAGGAGCGTCTGAAGGAGCATAACGTGGACGTGCTGGATGAGACCACTAAAGTGGTAGCCACTGGCTATGGCCGGATCGCTGTGGATTTTGCGGACTATGTGATCACAGAGATCACCTGCCATGCCCGGGGAGGAAGAGAGCTGGGCAGCGACAACTGCGGCATCATCGATGTGGGCGGCCAGGACACCAAGGTGATCCTGGTGCAGAATGGAATGGTGCACGACTTCCTGATGAATGACAAGTGTTCTGCGGGAACCGGGAAATTTCTGGAGGTTATGGCCAACCGTCTGGGCGTGACTTTGCAGGAGCTTTTTGATCTGGCGGCGGCGGGGGAAGTGCTTCCCATCAGTTCTCTGTGCACGGTGTTTGCAGAGTCAGAGGTGATCAATTACATCGGTGAGGGCCGGAAACGGGAAGATATCGCCGCAGGCGTGGTGGATTCAGTGGCGGCCAAGGTGGCCCAGCTTGCCCAGCGCAAGAATCTTCCGGAACAGGTGATCCTGACCGGGGGATTGAGTCATAGCCGGTATTTCACCCGGATCCTGTCCGCCAAGATGAACCAGACGGTGACTCCAACCGATTATGGCAGGTATGCGGGAGCGCTGGGAGCGGCCCTTCTGGCGGAAGAAAAGTCAAAGAAGAAAAAGCATTAGGAAAAATTAAGAGGAAAAGATAAGAAAGAGGTGCGGTTATGGAACTGGTAAAAGATTTGCCCGAGGTATTCGAAGAATTTGCGGAGCAGAGGAAGAATTCCTTCCTGGGGATCAAGAAGATCAAGGAGCAGGGGATGCCGGTCATCGGCTCTTACTGTACATATTTTCCACAGGAGATCGCCATGGCGATGGGGGCGGCAAGCGTGAGCCTTTGCTCTACTTCTGACGAGACCATCGCAGACGCGGAGCGGGAGCTGCCCAAGAATTTATGTCCTCTGATCAAGTCCAGCTATGGATTCGCCCGGACGGATAAATGTCCCTTCTTCTATTTCTCCGACGTGGTAGTGGGAGAGACTACCTGCGACGGAAAGAAGAAAATGTACGAGTACATGGCGCAGTTTAAGGACGTGTATATCATGGAACTGCCCAACACCCAGCGGGAGGACGCGCTGAAGTTGTGGAGAAATGAGATCATCCGGTTCAAAGAGTATCTGGAGAAGAAGTTTAACGTTACTATCACAGAGGATGATATCCGCAGAGCTATTAAGATCAACAACGCAGGCAGACGGTCCCTGAAGCGTCTCTACGAAGTGATGAAAAACGATCCGGCCCCCATCACCGGGCAGGAACTTTTCAAAGTTCTCTACGGCAGCACCTTTAAGTTCAACCGGGAGGAGATCCCGGCAGAGGTAGACGCTCTGGTGGATAAGATCGAGAAAGAGTACGCAGAAGGGAAAATGCAGGAGAAGAAGCCCAGGATCCTGATCACCGGATGTCCTATCGGCGGCGCCACAGAGAAGGTGATCCGGGCCGTAGAGGACAACGGCGGTATTGTGGTTACCTATGAGAGCTGCTCTGGCGCCAAATCCATCGATAAGCTGGTAGATGAGGACAATCCGGACGTATACGACGCACTGGCCCGCAGATACCTGAATATCGGCTGCTCCGTCATGACGCCCAACCCCAACCGGCTGGAGCTTCTGGGCCGCCTGATCGACGAGTACAACGTAGAAGGCGTGGTAGAGATGACCCTGCAGGCCTGTCATACCTATAACGTGGAAGCCTTCGGAATCCGGAAATTCGTAAACGAAGAGAAAGGAATCCCCTACATCAATGTAGAGACCGATTACTCTCAGGCGGACATCGGTCAGCTGAACACCCGGATCGCGGCGTTCATTGAGATGTTGTAAGAATTGTAAGAAAAACTTCGAAAAGGGACAGGGTATTTTCAATCTGGGACGTGGTATTTTTAAAAATACCACGTCCCTACTTGGTTATTTCCCGTAAATTTGGTACTATTTAAACAGGTAAAAGTAGGGGTAATATTCTGAAAATTATACGAAAGGGGAGTCGGCTATGTCTGATGAACTTACCACTGCCAGTCTGTTTGGAACGCAGATCCAGCACATGGAGCCGCTGGACCGGGTGAACGGCTTTGATGTGCGGCCGGGCTTCTATATGTTTCTTGGAGCCACGCCTATTCCGAAAGGGGTGAACTTCACGGTCCAGTCCAAGGGGGCCACATCCTGTGAACTTCTTCTCTACCACCGGAAGGAGACGGAGCCATACGCGGTGCTGCCTTTCCCGGAGAACTACCGGATCGGGGACGTGTATTCGATGATCGTGTTTGGCCTGAATGTGGAGGAGTTTGAGTATGCCTACCGGCTGGACGGTCCCTGGGATCCCGGGAAGGGGCTGCTGTTTAACAGGGAACATGTACTTCTGGATCCTTATGCCAGGGCGGTCACCGGCCAGAGTGTGTGGGGCCGGAAGGTGAGTGAGCAGGGCTACCGGGCCCGGGTGGTGCGCAACAATTTCTACTGGGGCACGGAGAGTCAGCCCAAGATCCCCATGGAGGAGCTGATCATCTATGAAATGCATGTGCGAGGCTTTACCAAGATGGCCGGGGACGTGGAGGCGCAGGGAACTTTCCGGGGGATCGAGGAGAAGATCCCCTACCTGAAGGATCTGGGGATCAACGCCATTGAACTGATGCCGATCTTCGAGTTTGACGAGCTCAGCGGCCGCCGGGAGGTGGACGGGCGGGAACTGGTCAATTACTGGGGCTACAACACGGTGGGCTTTTTTGCGCCCAACACCAGCTATGCCTCTGCGGTGGAGTATAACCGGGAAGGGATGGAGTTCAAGCAGCTGGTGAAGTCGCTTCATGAAAATGGCATCGAAGTGATCCTGGATGTGGTCTTCAACCACACGGCGGAGGGCAACGAGGACGGTCCCTTCATCTCGTTTAAAGGCTTTGACAATAACATTTACTATCTTCTGACTCCCGACGGCTACTATTATAATTTCAGCGGCTGCGGGAATACCATGAACTGCAATCATCCGGTGGTGCAGCAGCTGATCCTGGACTGCCTGCGCTACTGGGTCACCACCTACCGGGTGGACGGCTTCCGGTTTGACCTGGCCTCCATCCTTGGGAGAAATGAGGACGGCTCGCCCATGCAGAATCCGCCTCTTTTAAGGGCCATTGCCCAGGATCCCATCCTGGGGGACACCAAGCTGATCGCGGAGGCCTGGGACGCGGGCGGTCTCTATCAGGTGGGAAATTTCCCGGCCTTCCGGCGCTGGAGCGAGTGGAACGGCCGGTACCGGGACGATGTAAGAGAATTCCTGAAAGGGGGTCTGTGGGCGGCATCCGCCGCGGCACAGCGGATCATCGGCTCCCCGGATATCTATGACACCAACATCCGGGGGAAAGACGCTTCCGTCAATTTCCTTACCTGCCATGACGGCTTTACCCTGTATGACCTCTATTCCTACAATGAGAAGCATAACGAGGCCAACGGCTGGGGAAATACCGACGGGGCCAGTGACAACCGCAGCTGGAACTGCGGGGCGGAGGGAGAGACGAAAGATCCCCAGGTAAATGCGCTTCGCCGGCGGATGATCAAGAATGCCTGCGCAGTGCTGCTGACCAGCCGGGGAACGCCTATGTTCCTTGCCGGAGATGAGTTTGGCAACACTCAGTTTGGCAACAACAACGCCTACTGCCAGGACAACGAGATCTCCTGGCTTGACTGGGGTAATCTGGAGAAATACCAGGATATCCACGATTTCTTCCGCTACCTGATCCGGTTTCGGAAAATGCATCCGGCCATCGCAGGATCCTGCAAGGAAGCCCGCTGCGGCCTGCCGGAAGTGAGCCTTCATTCCCGGAAAGCCTGGGAGGCGGACTACGGAGACCAGGCAGGGCTGGTGGCGGCCATGTTTGCAGGGTTTGACGAAAAGCAGGGGAAAGACGACATCGTCTATGTGGGCGTGAACGCCTTCTGGGAGGCAGTGACCTGTGAGCTTCCGGCCCTGCCGGAGGGCTTTCACTGGAAGGTAGCGGTAAATACAGGAGCAGAGGGGAGCGGCTGTTATCAGGAGCCGGCCCAGATCGGAGGGACAGAGTTCTTGTTCGGGCCCCGCTCTGTGGCGGTGCTCACCGGCGAACCCCTGGAATCATAGAAAAGGAGTGAATTTTATATGCAGAGTTTTACACAGTATACCCCAACGGAGATCGTGTTTGGCAGGGGCGCCCAGAAGGAAGCCGGGAAACTGGCGAAAAAATGGGGCGGTTCCCGGGTGCTGCTGGTCTACGGCGGAGGAAGCGCGGTGCGCAGCGGTCTTTTGCAGGAGATCAAAGAAGAGTTGGATCGAGAAGGCATTGCCTGTGAGGAGCTGGGAGGGGTACAGCCCAATCCCCGTCTGGCCCTGGCAAGAGAAGGAGTGGAGAAGGCCATTGCCTTCCAGGCGGATCTCATCCTGGCGGTGGGAGGAGGCAGTGTCATCGACACGGCCAAGGCAGTGGCGGTAGGCGCATATGTGCCGGGAACAGACATCTGGGACATCTGGATGGGCAAAGCGCCTCTTACAGGCGCCCTGCCGGTAGGCGCGGTGCTGACCATCTCCGCGGCAGGGAGCGAGACCAGCGATTCTGCTGTGCTCACCAACAAAGAAACGGGGAAAAAGGCAGGGGTAAACAGCGATCTGATCCGGCCCCGATTCGCTCTGATGAACCCGGAACTGACCTACAGTCTGCCCAAATACCAGCTGTGCTGCGGGATCACCGACATCCTGATGCACACTCTGGAGCGGTATTTTACCCCGGTTAGGGGAAATGAACTGACAGACGAGATCGCGGAAGGCCTGATGAGAACCGTGATCCGTAACGGGAGAAAAGCATTTGCGGACCAGACGGACTATGAAGCCATGAGCGAGCTGATGTGGTGCGGAAGTCTGTCCCATAACGGTCTGACAGGCCTGGGACGGCCCAAGGACTTTGCCTGCCACAAACTGGGCCACGAGATCGGCGGCCATTTTGACGAGGCCCACGGGGCAACCCTGTCCGCAGTGTGGGGAAGCTGGGCCAGGTACGTCTATCAGCTGGATGTTCCCAGATTTGCCCGGTACGGCCGCAAGGTCTGGGGCATTGAGGAAGAAGAGGACGGGAAGGCGGCCGTGATGGCCATCGAAGCCACGGAAGCCTTCTTCCGGGAGATCCAGATGCCGGTATCCATAGGAGAACTTTCCATGGGCGTGCAGCCGGAAGAAGTTTTAAGAGAGCTGGCGGACAGCGCCACCAAAGGGGATACGGTGAAGCTTGGCTGCTTTAAAAAGCTGGGAGCCAGAGAGATGTATGAAATCTATCAGGCGGCAAATCATTAAGAAGAAAGGACAAAAAGCAATGATCTTACTTGGAAAAGACGAAATTGAACAGCTGGTGGACCGGGACGAGATGATGGACGAGATCGAGCGGGCCTACCAGATCATCCGGTCGGGAGATTACTATGTGCCAAACCGGCCTTCGGTGGAGCACGACAATAAGACGCTGATGTATATGCCCTGCTACACCAAAGAGGCCATCGGCACCAAGATCCTTACCATCTTCCCGGACAACGCGAAACTGGGGCTGCCTTCCATCGACGGGGTGGTGCTGTTAAATGATCCGGTGACCGGAGCGCCTCAGGCGATCCTGGACGGACAGGCGGTGACTGCCTGGCGCACCGGGGCGGTAGGCGGCGTGGGAGTCCGCCATCTCTCCCGGAAGGACTGCCATACGGTGGGGATCGTAGGCGCCGGCGTGCAGGGATTCTATCAGGCGCTCTACGCCTGCGCGGCCCGGGATATCCACACCGTTTATCTCTACAGCCACAGCGGAAGAGACCTGACGGAATACGGGAAGAGATTGGAAAAAGCGGTTGCGGACCCCAGGGTAAAGGTAGTACAATGTAGTACAGCGGAAGAATTAGCGGCGAAAAGTGATATAATCTGTACCACCACCAGTTCCGCCATGCCAGTACTCCCCAATGACCGGGAGCTTCTGCGGGGGAAATGTATCATCGCCATCGGCTCCTACACTCCGGATATGCGGGAGATCCCGGACGCTATCTGGGATCTGGTGGACCGGGTCTATGTGGAACTGCCCTATGCCTGTGAGGAGAGCGGAGACTTAAGCCAGCCTCTGGCAGAAGGCCGCTTAAAGATGGACCAGGTGGTGCTGATGAGTGATTTCCTGGCATCGGGAGAGCCGGTGGAAGAAGCCGCCAAAAGGACCACATATTTCAAATCGGTTGGAATGGGGCTCTTTGATATCTGTATCGCGCAAAAATTATTACAATCAGCAAAGGAGAGGTAGAATATGAAAGTAGTAGCTACAAAGAACGCTCCGGCGGCGCTGGGGCCATATTCACAGGGATATGTACACGGAGGCATCTTCTACAGCGCAGGACAGCTGGGGCTTGACCCGGTATCCGGCGAACTGGCGGAAGGGATCGAGGGCCAGGCGGACCAGGCCTGCAAAAATGTAGGCGCGGTTCTGGAAGAGGCCGGAACTTCTTTTGACAAGGTCCTGAAGACCACCTGCTTCCTGGCGGATATGGGAGATTTCGCCGCGTTTAACGAAGTATATGCGAAATATTTCACTTCAAAACCGGCCAGAAGCTGTGTGGCGGTAAAGACACTGCCAAAGAATGCGCTGTGCGAGATTGAAGTGATCGCGGCAGCAGAAGAATAGGAAAGTAGAAAAGAGGTAAAGAAACATGGCAGAGCAGCAAAATGGATGCTCCCCGTCCGACTGCGCGGGATGCGCCCACGCGGATTCCTGCAGCAGCAAGCCACAGGATTTCCGCAAACCAGCCAACGCCCATTCTCATATCAATAAGGTGATCGCGGTAGTCAGCGGAAAAGGCGGCGTGGGCAAGTCCATGGTGACCGCGTCCCTGGCAAGGCTTATGCGGGAGCAGGGATTCTCCGTGGGAATCCTGGACGCGGATATTACAGGGCCGTCTATCCCGAAGATGTACGGCATCCACGAGACGGCAAAAGGAACCGAAGACGGGATCTTCCCCAGCGAGGCAAAAGACGGCACCAAGATCATGTCCGTCAACCTTCTGCTGGAGCATGAGTCGGATCCGGTGATCTGGAGAGGTCCCATCATCGCAAATGTAGTGACTCAGTTCTGGACTGATGTAATCTGGGGCGAACTGGATTATCTGTTCGTGGACATGCCTCCGGGAACCGGGGACGTGCCACTGACGGTGTTCCAGTCCCTGCCGGTGGATGGTGTGGTGATCGTCACATCGCCTCAGGATCTGGTGCAGATGATCGTGAAGAAGGCCTACAACATGGCGAGACAGATGAATATCCCGGTACTGGGCGTGGTAGAGAACTACAGCTACCTGATCTGCCCGGACTGCGGCAGGAAGATCTCTGTGTTTGGCGAGAGCCATATTGACGAGGCGGCCAAAGAGCTGGATCTTCCGGTATTGGGCAAGATGCCCATTGACGCCGGGCTTTCAGAGGCAGTGGAACAGGAGAAGTTCTACCAGGTCAGCAACGAGTATCTGGCGGCGGCAGTAAATAAATTATAGGATGAATAGACTTCCTTTCAGACAGATAAGTGAACGATAAAACTTGTCGTCTGGAAGGGAGTCTGTTTTCTTATAGATTATTTATATAAGCCACATCTACTTATGTCTTTTTTCGATTTCTCTTTTTCTTTTCTCCATATTATAATTATTTAGGTGCAAAATTTTGACATACAAAGGAGAAAAAAGTATGAAAAAGAAACTGATTAGCGCACTTCTTTGTGTTTCGCTGATCGCGGGAATGGCTGCAGGCTGCGGAGGCGGAGACAGTGAAGAAAGCGGCAAGGAAACCTTATCCGTGTGGATCCCACCATTGGATGATGAAACAGAGAAGAATTATGTTCCTCTTCTTGACAAATTTGAGGAGGAAAATAACTGTGAATTGGAATTCCAGATCATTCCGTGGGATACTTACGAGGAAAAATATATGACGGCAATTAACGCCGGGGAAGGTCCGGATGTGGGATATATGTATGTAGAGATGTTTCCTACCTACATTGACTCCGGTGCTGTCGTGGATATGGAAGAGTATCTGACAGAAGAAGATTATGAGAATTATATTTATCTGGAAAAAGGACAGATGATGGGCGGTACGTACGGATTCCCCTTTAGTACCGGAAATCCATTTATTCTGTATTACAATGAAGATATCCTGGAGAGTCTGGGTGAAGAGCCGCCGGAAACATGGGAAGATTTCAAAAGGATCTGTGAGAAAGCAACCCAGGACACAGACGGAGACGGGGAGATTGATCAGTATGGCTACGCGGCCGGATTCAACAACGGAGACATGAGTCCTCTTTATCTTCTGAACTCTTACTATTACAGCCTGATCTGGCAGAATGGGACAGATATTTATAATGATGATCTGAAATCAGTCCGTTTCAATGATGAAGCCGGAGTGGAGGCAGTAGAGTTCCTGCAGAGTCTGACACCGTATATGCCGGAAAATTATATGTCACTTGCGGCCACCGATGCGTTTTCCAATGTATTTGGCGGCGGACATGCTGCTTTTGCCTGCGCGAGAGCAATGCAGGCGCAGACAGAATCCTTTGAAGAGACTTATCCAGATCTTCACTGGAACTATGTGACATCTTTGAAGAATGAGCAGTATGGAACCTTTGGGGCTGCCGACTGCCTGACGCTTATGTCATCCTGTGAGAACAAAGAACTGGCGATGGATCTGATCCGCTATATGACAGGCACAGAGGTTATGAGTGAATATCATAAGATTCATTTTGGAGCGCCTATGACGGTGGATGAGCCTTACCAGGGAGATGAAAAATTAGAGCGTATCCTGACGGAAGACCGTGACAAATGGCGTCCTCTGCAGGCCGGACCATGTGGTTCAGATATTCTTTTGAATCTGGTTTCCCAGCTTCAGGCTGTCATGGGCGGAAGTAAGGATGCCCAAACCGCTATGGATGAGGCGGCAGACTATGCAAATAACCTGCTGGATGAATATTGGGCAGATAAAGAATAAAATATCATTCCAGAGGCGCCTGCGGGGTTCCGCAGGCGTCTTTGTATCATCAGGAGAAAATCATGACAGGAAAGAAAACAAAATATGCGCCGGAGGCATATGGATATATTGCGCCAATCTCAATCATCCTGATCGTATTTGTAGGGATTTCGGTAGTATTGTCCATTGTGCTGAGCTTTTCAAAATATAATATCTTGCTTCCTCCAGAGTTTAACGGACTGGAAAACTATCAGCGCCTGTTCAGCGATACGAAATTTCTGACGGCGCTGACCAATACCTTAAAACTTCTGGTATACATCGTTCCCCTTCAGACTGTTTTGGCGCTGCTGATCTCTGCGCTGATCGCGTCCAGAAGGCATACGTTTCTTGGGAAACTGACCAATATCGTGATCTTCATCCCGGTGTTGTCATCCAATGCTGTGGTGGGCACGATCTGGAAAGCAATTTTGAACGGCCAGGTAGAAGCGGTAGAAAAATTTTTTGCTCTTTTTGGTATCGACTGCGGTATGCTTTTGGGAGACGCAGACAGTGCGCTTCTTACGGTTGCCATGGTATCTGTGTGGAAAGCGCTGGGTTATTATTCGGTTCTGTATATGTCAGCGTTGATCAGTATTCCGGACAGTTATTATGAAGCAGCAAAAGTGGACGGCGCCGGCCGTCTGGCCCGTTTCTTCTATATCACGCTCCCCATGCTTAAGCCCACTACCATTTTGGTGGTATTTTTGGGAGTTACGTCTTCCCTGCAGTGTTTTGATATTATTTACAACCTGACAGGCGGAGGTCCGGCTATGGGGACGACGACTTTGGTCTTTTATGCTTATGATCTTTGTTACAAATCTGCAAGAGCCGGGTACGCGATGACGGTATCTAATATGCTGTTCCTGCTGATCCTGATCACAGTGGTTGCTCAGAGAAGGCTTATGCGGCGGGAAGTTTCAGAAATATAGGAGGAGCGCCAGATGAAATATGTAGAAAAGTATGTAGGAGGCTTCATTCTCCTGATCGTGACCGCTGTCAGCACATTGCCGTTTATCTATATGCTTATCTTGTCCTTTAAAGATACGCTGAGCGCATATAATTTCAATCTGGATGGGCTGACGCCAAAAAACTATATCAAAATTCTGAACACGGCAGAGTTTGGACGATATTTTTTCAACAGTGTATTTGTCGCGCTTGCCGGTGTTGCCCTTGCTGTTGTTGTCAGTTGCCTTGCCGGCTACGCGTTTGCCAAGTTAAAATTTCCAGGGAATGATACCATCTTTTTTCTGTTGATCATGACGCTGATCATCCCTTCGGAAGTGATCATCGTTCCCCTGTATCTGATCATAAAAAATTTAGATTGGCTGAATACGTATCAGGCATTGATCCTGCCGCTCCCTACCGCGCTTGGGACTTTTATCATGCGTCAGGCAATTCTTGCTGTGCCCAATGAGCTGATGGATGCTGCTAAGATTGAAGGGTGTTCTAATACCAGGATACTATGGAAGATTATCATTCCACTTATCAAGCCGTCCATTCTGACGCTTTCGATTTTTACATTCGTAGGCGCCTGGAACAACTTTCTGTGGCCGCTGGTAGTGAGTACGAAAAGCGAGATGATGACATTGCCTCTGATCCTGAGTACGACGAAGACCCAGTTTGAACCGAATGTTGGATTGACAATGGCCTGCGCCGCAGTTAATTTTCTGCCTCCTTTCATTTTCTATATCCTGCTTCAGAGTAAATTTAAGGAAGGCGTTATGTTAAGTGGTATGAAAGGATAAAAAGATATGCTAAGCAGACATCCATTAGACGAAATGACACCGATGGAACGCCGGAAAGCGATCGAGGCCGGAGAGCCTTTCGACCGTTTTCCCTGTAATCCGGCTATGGGAGAGTTCAAGACTCAGATTAGCCATATTTCTGTTTATGATATGTGGCATGACGCGGAAAAATTAGCCGGCATGGAACTGAATGCCTTTACGCGCTATGGGCATGACCAGTTGATGATCGGCCCAAATTCGTATGGTATTGCGGATGCTCTCGGTGCGGATGTTGTCTATCCTTCTGAGCAGCTTCCTTATATACGGCGGCCTGTTCTGGATACGTTGGAGAAAGTTCGGGCACTGGAGCCGGTGGATCTGAAAATGCATCCGCGCATTCAGATGTTTTTCCAGGCTGCCGCGATCCTGGAGAAGGAAGCGCTTCCTGTTGTTCCGGTTGTGGCAAGTGCAGGGGGGCCTCTGACAATCGCTTCTTATCTGCGGGGAGTAGAGAATTTGCTGCGGGATTGTTTTAAGGCGCCGGCAGAGGTCCATCATCTTCTGAGAGTTGTCACAGAGACAGAAAAAAGCAGCATCCGTGCAATGGCAGAATACGGTCTGGGAACAGCTTTTGCTGATCCGGTCGCGAATCCGGAACTTCTGGGACCTAAATATTATAGAGAGTTTGCTTTTCCTTATATGAAAGAATTAACAGATTATGCCTATGAAGTGAGCGGCAGGAAAGCTACACTCCATATGTGTGGGAAAACCTACCGTATCTGGGAGTATTTTCGGCAGTTTCAGATTGACAGTATAAGCCTGGATAATCTGATCCAGTTATCCAGGGCAAGGGATGAGCTTTCTGATGTCCTGCGTATTGCCGGGAACGTCCCCCCTGTAGATGTTATCATGCGGGGGACAAAGGAAGATATTTTTGATTCTGTCAGGCAGTGCTGCGCTATTGGCCGGGAGATGAAGAGCGGATATGTGCTTTGCTCAGGCTGTGAGATCCCTTATGGTACGGATCCAAAGAAAGTAGACTGGTTTATGGAAGCTGCAAGACTTTATGGAGGGAAGCAAGAGTAAGAAGATAAGAGACTGGGAAGCGGTCGCCGGATGTGGAGATGTTCGCCAGGCTCTCCGGAGAATTGTTTGTGTCAGCAGATGAACTGCTGGGCCGTTACGATTATGGAACGCCCAATCTTATCCGGGAAGCGAAGGCGGAGTATTTCGCAGAGCCCAGATATTCCGTGGCGGATTACTTTGATCTGCCAGAGCAGGGGGATTATGAGCTGATCGATGGAAAGCTTGTGAAGAAGAATGCCCCCGGGTACCGGCATCAGATCATCGCCGGCCAGATCTTTATGCAGTTTTATCAGGATATCCGGACACATTGTAAGAAATGTGAAGTGATCCCGGCGCCCTTCTGTGTGATCTTAAGCAGGACAGACGGCGTGGTGGTCCAGCCTGACATTTCCGTGGTGTGCAGGCGGGAGCTTCTGCGGGACGGAGGCTGCGAGGGAGCGCCGGATCTGGTGGTGGAAGTACTGTCTCCTGAGAATAAGAAATATGATCTTTTCGAGAAGCTGGGCATTTACAGTAAATATGGTGTGCGGGAGTACTGGATCGTGGACTCGGAGCAGGAATCGATCCTGATCTATGTCCTGGAAGAAAGGATCCTGCCTGAGGTGGTGCCTTTCTCCAGGAAGGTTTCTTCCCGTGTAGTGAAAGGACTGACACTGGGATTGGGGAAACTTCTGGCGGAGCATGACGGGCAGTTTGGGTAGATGACATTTATTTAAAACATCTATAATTCTATAGAAAAAACTGATTTGAAAATCCCTGGTGGAAATAGTAGAGTTATTTTAGCGGGGGAAGGGCGGTCATACACCCTTCCTTCTTTTGTTGTCAGGAGTGAACCGATATGGGAGAGATCAAAGATTTTCAATGTACTTATGATAATTCGGCGGGGATCAGCGGGGAAGTGACCAGAGGGCTTGGCCTGACTTTTCCGGACGCCTATCTGCATCACGAGACCATGGCCCGGCTGTCGAAAGCCTTAAAGGAGCACGACGGTGCGGCATTCTGTGAACTGCCTTTCTGCCATACCGTTGAGGCGGAAGCCATGGGCGGGATCGTGAATTACGGAAACGAGAGGACCGGACCAAGAGCGGGAGAATATATCTGTCATTCTGTAGAGGAACTGCTGGAACTTCCGTCTATTGATTTTGAGAAGGGCCGGATCCATGAAGTTCTTCTGGCCTGCAGACAGTTGCGGGAGGAGGGAGAGCATGTGGTGATGCAGGTATCAGGACCTTTTACCATCCTGAATGTGCTGATCGACGCGAAATACGTATTCAAGGGCTGGAGGAAGACGCCGGACATAATGGAGAAAGCATTTGCGAAACTGGGACGGGAGATCCTGCGCTTCATGGAGGAAGCGAAACGCTATGGCGCGGAGCTTCTCAGTTATGCGGATTCTTCCGGGGGTGTGAATATTCTGGGACCAAAGACGGCCGCCCAGATCGTGGAGACGTTCACTTATGATTTTCTGAAAGAAGCGCAGGAGCTGGCGGATGAGCATGCCATGATCCTTCTGTGTCCCAAGACCACCCTGGCGCTGCTGGGAACCGGCAGGGGAAAATTCGAGGACCGGCTTCTTAGCCGCCCCATGTCCTATGGGGAAGGCTGCCTTGAGATGATCGGCAAGGTCAGGATGGCGGGGCAGATGTGTATCAAAAATATCGGATACCAGTTGGAAAACGGAGTATTTAAAGAAGTAAAACTGATAGAGGAGGCATAAAGAGAATGGACGCAAGAAAGGAAGAACTGCTGAAGCGGCTCTCAGACGATGTGTTTGAGATGGAAGAAGAGGATGTGGTAGATGCTGCCAGGGCGTATCTGGAAGCAGGTTATCCGGCGCTGGACGGTATTATGGAAGGGCTGGTGGACGGCATGGACCGGGCCGGAGTGCTGTATGAAGAGGAAGAATATTTTGTCACAGATCTTCTGCTGTGTTCAGACGCCATGTATGCCGGATTGGAGATCCTGAAACCCCATCTTCCGGAGAACGCAGAGAAAAATAAGATCAAAGGTGTGATCGGCGTAGTGGAAGGAGATACCCATGACATTGGGAAAAATCTGGTCAAGATCATGATGGAGACAGCCGGGTTTGAGATGATCGACCTGGGCAGGGACGTGCCTTTGCAGAAATTTGTAGATACGGCGAAGGAAGAGGGAGCCAGACTGATTTGTCTGTCTACCCTGATGACAACAACCATGGGCGGGATGGAGACGGTGATCCGCCTGTTGGAGGAAGCCGGGATCCGAGATCAGGTAAAAGTGATGATCGGCGGCGGACCTATTTCCCAGAAATACGCGGATAAGATCGGGGCGGACGGCTATTCCCAGAATGCCGCGGAAGCTGTAAAGCTGGCGAAAACCCTGCTGGATATCGCCTGATCAAAAGGACGGGAGAAGAAGAATGTCAACACCAAAAGAACGACTGAGGATGATATTCGCGGGGGAGAAGCCGGACCGTCCGGCCTGTATCTGTCCCGGGGGAATGATGAATATGGTTACGGAAGATCTGATGGAAGAGATCAAAACCTATCTTCCGGAGGCCCACACGGACGCCAGAAAGATGGCGGACCTGGCCAGGGCGGTTTATGAGAAGGGGTGCTTTGAGAACTGCGGCGTTCCTTTCTGCATGACGGTGGAGGCGGAAGAAATGGGGGCCCAGGTGGATCTGGGGTCCCGGATCTATGAGCCTCATGTGACTGGTTATGCCATTGAGACTGTCAGCGATTACGGGAAACTTTCGCCTGTTGATCTGACGAAAGGCAGGGCAAAGGTGGTGCTGGACGCCATCCGTATCCTGAAAGAAGAGACAAGGGATGTTCCCATTGTAGGGAATCTGACGGGACCGGTGAGTACGGCTAGTTCCCTGATGGAGCCGGTGACATTCTATAAGGAACTGCGCAGGAAGAATCAGGACGCCCATGCTTATATGGACTTTGTTACCCGGCAGCTGATCCGGTTTGGCACAGCGCAGGTGGAGGCCGGAGCTGACGTGATCGCGATCTCGGATCCAAGCGGTACGGGAGAGATCCTGGGGCCCAGGTATTTTGAAGAATTTGCAGTGACTTATATCAACCGGCTTCTGGAGGGGCTTCCCCGGGAGAAGACGGGAACCATCGTTCATATCTGTGGTCAGATGAAGCCGGTATATCGGGAAGTCAATGAATTGAAAAGCAATGCCCTGAGTTTTGATTCCATTATCCCTATGCGGGAGGCAAGAAAACAGCTTCCAGACCGGATATTGATGGGAAATGTCAGCACTTACGCGCTTGAATTTGGAACGCCGGATCGGGTGGAGACATTGACACGGGGATGTGTGGAGGCAGGATCGGATATCATTTCGCCGGCCTGCGGGCTGGGAATGCGCTCTCCCCTTGCCAATGTGCGGACCATCCTTAAGACTCTGGAGAAAGGAGAGTAGGGATGGCGCGGATCAGGATCAAAGGAGAGGGGGGTGATCTTCTGGACACTCTTCTGGAAGAGGGGTTTTTTGTGGATAATCCCTGCAACGGAAAAGGAATCTGTGGCAAATGCAAGGTGAAAGTAAGGGGGAGCCTGAAGCGGCCCGGGGGATCCTATCAGGAACTTTCTGAGATATCCAGGACCGAGAGAGCGCATCTAAGCGAAGAGGAGATCGCCTCTGACATCCGTCTTGCCTGCATGGTACAGGTTCTGGGGGATGTGGAGGTTGAACTTCTGAAGAAAGAGGGGACACACAAAATCCTGGATCAGGGATATCTGCCGGAATTCCAGCAAGATGAAGGAGAAGCGGGATACGGTGTGGCTGTGGATATCGGAACCACCACCGTGGCGGCGGCTCTTGTAGATCTTTCAAGTGGCCGGGAAGTGGCCGGCGCATCCATGATCAATGCCCAGAAGCGTTTTGGGCTGGATGTGCTTACCAGGATCACCTATGAGTATGAACATCCAAAGACCGGGATCCAGGAGCTGCAGAAGGCTATGGTAGGATCGCTGAATGGGATGATCCGGGAAATGTGCGGGGAGGCGGGCATTTCTCCGGAGGAGATCCGTCGGATCCACGTAAGCGCCAATTGTACCATGACCCATATGCTCCTTGGAGTGGACGCAAGGTCCATTGGACGGGCCCCTTATCAGCCGGTCTTCCGGGAGGCGAAAACACTTGCGGCGGCAGAGATTGGCCTGCAGGCAGGGAAAGACACAACACTTTACTGTCTCCCTCAGGTGTCCGCCTATATCGGGGCGGACATAGTGGCCGGCGCTTATGTATGTCAGCTTGCCCGGGCCAGGGGAAATGTATTGTTCGTTGATATCGGGACCAACGGAGAGATTGTCCTTGCCAGCGGCGGACGGCTTCTGTGCTGTTCCTGCGCGGCTGGCCCGGCCCTGGAGGGAATGAACATCAGCTGCGGGATGCGGGCGGCAGAGGGAGCCGTTGAGGATGTGGCGGTGACAGAGGAAGGTGTGAAGCTTACAACCATCGGGGAAGAGGAACCGGCAGGGATCTGCGGGAGCGGGATCCTGGCTGTGCTGCGGGAACTGCTGCGGACCGGACTGGTAAAGAAAAGCGGAGTTTTTGTAAAGACAGAGAGTATTCCAGAAGGAGACTACCGTCATGGACTGCTGCGAACGAATGGAAAGAAACGGGAGTTTATCCTGTGTAAAGAGCCGCAGCTTGTGGTGACGCAGAGCGATATCCGTCAGGTTCAGCTCGCCAAGGGGGCAATTTTATCTGGGTTTACCGCATTGCTCAGACAGGCAGGCGTAGGGATGGAGGATCTGGATCAGGTGCTGGTGGCGGGACAATTTGGCGCGCATCTGCCGGTGGAGTCTTTGGTGGGGGCAGGGATCCTGCCTCGGGAAGTGGAAGAGAAAGTGGTTTATGTAGGAAACGCTTCCAAAAACGGCGCTTATATGACGCTTTTATCCCGGAAGGCCAGGGAAGAAGTGGAAGCGCTGGCAGAAAAGATGGAGTATCTGGAACTGGCACAGACAGACGGGTATGAACGGATCTTCGCAGAGTGTATGATCTTTCCGAAGCGTGAAGAATAAGGAAAATCAATTGACAAAAAGAACGTTTGTTCGTATAATAAATTTATCGAACAAACGTTCTTTTTGCGCTGAAAATGAGGTGGAACTATGCGGATCCAGGAAGAAAAGACCTTGTATGAGAAACTGAAGATCCTGACGGACGCGGCCAAGTACGACGTGGCCTGTACTTCCAGCGGCACCTCCCGCCGGGGAGACGGGACCGGCATGGGAAACTGCGAGCAGGCCGGTATCTGCCACAGCTTCTCCGCGGACGGGCGGTGTATCTCTCTTTTGAAGATTCTTTTTACCAATGAGTGTATCTACGACTGCAAATACTGCATTAACCGCAGATCCAACGATGTGGAGCGGACCTCTTTCACCCCGGATGAGATCTGTACTTTGACCATGGAGTTCTACCGCCGGAATTATATTGAAGGGCTGTTCTTAAGCTCCGGGGTGCTTATCAGCCCGGATTATACCATGGAACTGATCTGCGCGGCCCTGGAGAAGCTGCGCCGGGTGTATCGTTTCCAGGGGTATATCCATGTGAAGGCGATCCCGGGAGCCAGCCTGGAGCTGGTCCGACGGGCGGGATTCCTGGCGGATCGGATGAGTATCAATCTGGAGCTTCCTACGGCAGAGGGGCTGCGCCTTCTGGCGCCTCACAAGACCCGGGAGAAGATCCTCACTCCCATGCGCCTGATTCAGGACCGCAGCCGGGAGAACCGCCAGGAGATCCAGCTTTACCGGAACGCGCCCCGGTTTGTGCCTGCCGGGCAGAGCACCCAGATGATCATCGGCGCTACCCCGGAGACGGATTATCAGATCATCCAGGTGGCGGAGAGCCTGTACCAGAAGTTTGACCTGAAGCGGGTTTTTTACTCTGCCTTTGTCCATGTAAATGAGGACCGGGACCTGCCTGCCCGGACGGGAGAGGGGCCGCCTCTTCTGCGGGAGCACCGGCTGTATCAGGCGGACTGGCTTTTGCGCTACTATCATTTCCGGGCGGAGGAACTTCTGTCTCCGGAGGATCCGAATTTCAATGTGCTTTTTGACCCTAAGTGCAACTGGGCGTTGAGGCATCTGGAACAGTTTCCGGTGGAGGTAAACCGTGCGGATTATCGGACACTTCTGCGGGTTCCGGGCATTGGGTACAAGTCGGCAAGCCGGATCGTGAAGGCCAGAAGGCTGGGGACGCTGGACTTCCCGGATCTGAAGAAGATGGGGGTGGTGTTGAAGCGGGCGGTGTATTTTATCACCTGCAGCGGCCGGATGCAGGGGCCGGTCAGGATGAATGAGGATTCCATCGCCAGAAATCTTCTGTCCGCCGGGGAGAAGCTGCCAGAAGAGGTGACCGGACAGGGATATCGGCAGCTT
>UMJL01021177.1_pt1 | contig 43828 bp, 42 predicted proteins | sample 1966071 | NCBI WGS metagenome assembly UMJL01 (sample SAMEA4836148, study PRJEB28245) | human gut metagenome | biome: gut microbiome; material: fecal sample | place: Denmark | collected 2008
GCCGGATGACATGCCGATAAAAAGAATATCCTGCCCCGCTTCAAGCAAGGGACGCATTTTTTCAGTATATTGAGCGGGCGTTATTTGGGAGGTTGTGACTCTTGTTCCGCTGCGCATTGCATCATAAAATGCTTTGGAATCAAAAGCCGAAAAATCCGGACAGTACAGCGCCTCGCCGCCTTTTTCCGGCATACTGAATGAAAACGGTATCTCCGCAATACCCTTCCGCTCCAAAAGCTCAAGCTCAAGATTGGCGGAAGTATCGGTAATAATTCGGTACACGTTCACTCACCTCACATCATCTAATCTTCTGCAACAGATTAACATGTTCATATGAATGTGTCAAGTACTCAATGCAACAAAATGAGACTTTTGAGCATATATTTCGTATAAATGCGCTTTACAGCGTTTGAATCCTGCACTATAATACAATTGCGAAAAATGCGGAACAATGCTTAAAATGTACAATATGCAAAATGCCGTATAATCTTTTGCAATTTGCGCTCCGAAAAGGGACGCAGGGGGAAAAATAATGTCATATGATAAAGCCTTGATTGCGGGTAAGCTCCGTCGGTGGGAAAAGCATCTTATGCGCTTTCGCCTTCCCGAATGGGATGAGATACCCGATTTCGGTCTGTATATGGAGCAGACCGTTGATTTGCTGCGCAAATATTTGGATTATTTGCCGCCCGAACTGAAGAATGAAGAGGTTGTTACAAGTTCCGCCATCAACAACTATGTTCGCCGCGGGATCATGCCGGGTCCGATTAAAAAAAAGTACTATCGACCCCATATTGCGTGCCTGCTGATGATTTGCACGCTGAAACAGAGCCTTAACATGTCAATGATAAAAATCGCGCTGCCCACATGTGAGTGCAGCGCAGATGCCCGCTGCGACGAATGTGCAAAATCTCCGGTCGGTTCGGCTGAAAACAGCTGCACATCGGGTGTGCGCAGCGCTTACGAGTCGTTCATAAGCCGCCATGATCTGACCGCAAAATATTTTGTTCAGCAGGTTCGTCTTGCAAGCGCGGCGCTTTTGGATCATGATGAAAAGCCGGATATTGCGGTTCAAACCACGGAAGAACTCGTTGCTTCCGCTGCAATAGTCGCGGGCTTTTCGCGGTTGCTTGCCGAAAAGCTGCTGCTTTTGGACGGAAAGGATCTTTCAAACGGCGGAAGCATCGATTGCGAGACGGATTCCGAACCTGTCGATGCCGGAGAATGAGCTGACTTAAAGCAAAAAAGGATACATAAAGCGTAAGCAAAAAGACTTGCCGCGTCAACAGTAATGCGGAAAGCCTTTTTTCGCGCCGCCGGTGCGTCAAAAAGGCGCGGCAGCGGCCCGAATTTGCCGAAAAACTGCCCGCAATGCTTTGTGCACGGTGATTTCAGCCTTGATTTACAGCAAAATATGAGTATAATAATAAGCGGAAGAATTCTGCCTGTGTGCAAAAAAGCGCAGGCGTTTCAATAACGAAAGGAATTATTGAACAAAAATGGAAAGAACCTTCATAAGGGATATTCGAACAAAATGCGGCGAAACGGCAAAGGTCTCGGGCTTTGTTGAAAACATCCGCGACGGCAAGTCAATGGCTTTTATCGTCATCAAGGACATCACCGGAAAGCTGCAAATAACCGTCGAAAAAGAGAAATGCCCTGCGCTTGTTGACGACATTGCGCGCATAACTCCCGATTCCGTAATCAGCTGCACCGGACTTGTTGCGGAAAACGAGTACGTTAAAATGGGCGGAATCGAGCTTCTGCCGACGGAACTTGAAATCGAATCCGTTGCGGACGCATTGCCCATTATCCGCAAGGAAATTCCCGCAACAAAGAAAAAACAGGCGGTCGAACGCTCTGCAATCGATCAGAGGCTGAACTATCGCTGGATCGATCTGCGCACGGACGAGAACCAGCTCCTGTTTAAGGTTCAGAGCTGCCTTGTGAACGCAATGCGCGAATACCTCCTTAAAAAGGACTTTATCGAGATTCACACTCCGAAGCTTATCGGAGCGGCAAGCGAGAGCGGCGCGGATGTTTTTGAAGTTGAATATTTTGACCGCAAGGCGTATCTTGCCCAGAGTCCGCAGTTCTACAAGCAGATGGCAATGGCGGCGGGTTTTGAACGTATATTTGAAGTCGGTCCCGTTTTCCGTGCGGAAAAATCTTTCACAAGCAAGCACACAACCGAATTTACGGGCTTTGACCTTGAATTCAGCTATATCGAATCCTATCGCGATGTTATGCAGATTGAGGCCGAAATATTGACATATGCTCTCGGCGTTGTCAACGAGAAATACGGCGAACGCATAAAGGAAGCTTTCGGCATTGAACTCATTGTGCCCACGCTTCCGTTCCCCGTTATCACTCTTGCGGAGCTTTACGATGCTCTTGAAAAGGAATACGGCTATGTTCCCGCAGAAGGCGAACGCGGCGATTTGACCACCGAGGCAGAGAAACTCAGCTTTGATTGGGTGAAGAAGCATTACAATCACGAGTTCCTCTTCATAACCGATTACTCCGCAGAAAAGCGCGCATTCTATCATATGCGCGATGAAAACGGCGTTCCGCAGGGTTATGACCTTATCTGGCGCGGTGTTGAAATCACAACCGGTGCACAGCGCGAGCATCGTTACGAAATCCTCAAAAAACAGGCGGACGAAAAAGGACTCGGTGAAGACGTTAAGTTCTACCTTGAATTCTTTAAATACGGCTGTCCTCCGCACGGCGGTTTCGGTCTCGGTGTTGACCGTTTGACAATGCTGCTGCTCGGACTCAACATTAAGGAAGCTATGTTCCTGTTCCGCAGCCCCGACAGGCTCAATCCGTAAAACTTGCGAGTGCGGATGATTCTCAATTTTTTGAATCAATCCGACTTTAACATTGACAAAGCAGGTTGTTTTTTTGAGAACCGCCCGTAACAGGACGGTTCTTTTTTTACTGAGTTTTCCGGCTGCAAAGCGGACAAAGCGGAACAAAAGCCGGCGGGTGAGGTTTCCACCGGCTTCTGCATGAGGGGTTACGATAAAAAAGCTTCGGTGCTTTTACAATTGTATTATACCGCCCGAAATATACGGTGTCAACACAAAACAAAGCACTTTCGGTACATAAAACAGTACAGCTTCTGCAAATAAATGTAATACAAACAATAACGGAAGCTTTGTATTGTAAAAAATGCGTTCGATGCCGAAACATTGTTCGGAGACGGCACTGCATAAGGAGTACGGTACGCTTGGAGTGAAACAACATATCGGAAGGCAGCGGAAGCCGAAAACGGACATGCCGCATTGTGAACGGCCGCACTGTCGATTTGTGCAAAATAAGCAAAAATTTTTGAGTTTTTTTGAAAAAAGGGGTTGACAAATTCCGAGTGCGGTTGTATGATATGTCTCGGTTAGCGAGAGCTAATTATTTTTAGACGAATCAAGTTAGCAAGAGCTAATTTTTTTGAACAGAAAGTTAGCAAAAGCTAATTTGAAATTCGTGTTATTGAGCAAGGAGTAATGATATGATGCCGTTAATGTTGGCCGGAATCGGCGAGGAGAACACGATAAAGAAGATCGGCGGCAGTCCGGAGATTAAAAAACATCTTGAGGATCTCGGCTTTGTTGTCGGCGGAAGCGTTACTGTCGTGAATGCGCTCGGCGGAAACGTTATTGTGAACGTCAAGGAGTCGCGTGTTGCAATAAGTGAAGAAATGGCACGCCGCATAATGGTCTGATGCGGAAAAACCGCAACCTTTTGCGGCCCGCAAATTTTTGCGGTTTGCAAACGGCGATGCTGCGAATGTGAATGAAAAATTAAAGATAAAATATAAAAATAAAGTCGGGAGGAATAATCATGAATACACTCAGACAGGCAAAAATCGGAGACACCGTAAAGGTTGTAAAGCTGCACGGTGAGGGTGCCGTAAAACGCCGCATCATGGACATGGGCATCACCAAGGGGGTTGAGGTCTATGTTCGCAAGGTGGCACCGCTGGGCGACCCCATTGAAGTCACGGTGCGCGGTTATGAGCTTTCACTCCGCAAGGCGGACGCTGAAATGATCGAAATCGAATAAACCGAAAAATATGCGGGGGAAACCCCGTATTATTCGGAACAAAAGGTTAGCCAAAGCTAACAATGCTTCGCCGAAAGGTGCATTTCGGCTTTCGGCGGCAGAACGGAAAAAATATAACCGTATGACGGATAAGGAGGATAAAATGAATTTGAGAATCGCCCTTGCGGGCAACCCCAACAGCGGCAAAACAACGCTGTTCAATGCATTGACCGGCTCGAATCAGTTCGTCGGAAACTGGCCGGGTGTCACGGTTGAAAAAAAAGAAGGTAAACTTAAAAAACATGACGGAGTTATCATCACCGACCTTCCCGGTATTTATTCACTTTCACCATACACCCTTGAAGAGGTCGTTGCGCGCAACTACCTTATCGGCGAGCGTCCCGATGCGATACTGAACATCATTGACGGCACGAATCTGGAGCGCAACCTGTATCTTACAACTCAGCTTACGGAGCTTGGTATTCCGGTTGTTGTTGCAATCAACATGATCGACCTTGTTCGCAAGAACGGCGACAAAATCAATGTTGCCGAACTTTCGCGTCAGCTTGGCTGCAAAGTCGTTGAAATTTCCGCTTTGCGCGGAACCGGCATTGCGGAAGCTGCGGAAGCGGCAATCGATGCAGCAAAGAACAGCAAAACCGTTCCCATGCACACCTTCGCAGGCCCTGTTGAACATGCGCTTGCACATATCGAGGAAGCAGCTGTTCACGGACTGCCCGAGGAGCAGCAGCGTTGGTACGCCGTGAAGATTTTTGAACGCGACGACAAGGTGCTCGAAAATCTGAATATCGATCCTAAGGTTATGGAGCATATCAATAAGGATATCGAGGCGGTAGAGAAGGAAATGGATGACGATTCCGAATCCATTATCACGAACGAACGTTATATCTACATCGGTTCGATTATCAAAGCTTGCTACAAAAAGAAAAACACGGGCAAGCTTTCGACTTCCGATAAGATCGACAAAATCGTGACCAACCGCTGGCTGGGTCTCCCCATCTTCGCTGCAGTAATGTTCCTTGTTTACTATATTTCAATGGTAACAGTCGGCAGCGCGGCAACGGATTGGGCAAACGACGGACTGTTCGGCGACGGCTGGCATCTGTTCGGCATCGGCTCAAAGGCATATAACGAAACTGCCGAAAATTACAGCAACGCAATGAATGCTGCCGGCGCATTTGTTGATTTCGACACTGAAGCCGAAGATTTCGATGCCGACAAAGTGCTTGCCGAACTCGAAGCATACAAGCCCGAGAGCGAGAATGCAACCGCAACCATCGGCGTTGAGGATGAGGAAACTCTTGCGGTAAACGAAATGACCGTTTATTATTCCACGATCCCCAAAGACGCAAAGGAAGATGAAACCATCGGCATGACTTATGTTGATGCCGTTAAATACCTTAAGGAAAACGGATTCGATGAACCCGATCCCGCCGCATACGGCGTTTGGGTAAAGGGTATTCCCGTGCTTGTGGGCGAAGGTCTTGAAAAAGCAGGCGCAGCCGATTGGCTTGCAGGCCTTATCAACGACGGTATTGTTGCAGGTGTCGGTGCTGTTCTCGGCTTTGTTCCGCAGATGCTTGTTCTGTTCCTGCTGCTCGCTATCCTTGAAGGCTGCGGTTATATGGCGCGTATCGCATTCGTTCTTGACAGGATTTTCCGCAAATTCGGTCTTTCCGGCAAATCCTTCATTCCGATGCTCATCGGCACGGGCTGTGGCATTCCCGGTATTATGGCATCCAGAACGATTGAAAACGAACGTGACCGTCGCATGACCATCATGACCACAACGTTCATCCCCTGCGGTGCAAAGGTTCCCTTTATTGCAATGATCTCAGGCGCAATCTTCGGCGGTTCAGCCTGGGTTGCAACAAGTGCATATTTCATCGGCATGGCGGCAATCATAATTTCCGGTATCATGCTGAAGAAAACCAAGATGTTCGCGGGCGAACCCGCTCCCTTCGTAATGGAGCTTCCCGCATATCATCTTCCCACTGTCAGCAACGTTCTCCGTTCCACTTGGGAGCGCGGCTGGTCCTTCATCAAGAAAGCGGGCACGATCATTCTTCTGTCCACGATACTCGTTTGGTTTACCTCCTACTTCGGATTTACTTCCGACGGGTTCAGAATGCTTGCGGAAGACGAGCTTGACAAGTCCATTCTTGCGGCAGTCGGCAATGCGATCGCCTGGATTTTCAAACCCCTCGGCTGGGGCGAATGGCAGGCAGCGGTTGCATCCATCACCGGCCTTGTTGCAAAGGAAAACATCGTTGGCACGATGGGCATTCTTTACGGCGCAGAAGGTCCCGTTTATGCGACCCTTGCACATGTTTTCAACGGCATTCAGGCATATTCGTTCCTGGTGTTCAACCTGCTCTGTGCACCTTGCTTTGCGGCAATCGGCGCAATAAAGCGCGAAATGAACAACCCGAAATGGACTTGGTTCGCAGTTGCATACCAGTGCGGATTTGCGTACATCATCTCTCTGATGATCTATCAGTTCGGCTGCCTGTTCACGGGTAATGTACATGTTGTCGGCCTCATCTTTGCTGTTGCTGCACTTGCCGGCATTATCTACATGCTCGCCCGCCCCTACAAAGAGGCAACAAAGCTTACCAAGAACGTTAAGATTGGATAAATCAAAACGTTAACATTGGCTTGAGTCGAACAGCGTTCGGCAATACGATACGGTTCGACGAATGAATTCCCCCAACCCGGATGACGATGCGGACGGCGGTGCGCAATGCATTGCCTCCGCATCTCCCGGGCAAATTCGGGAATAAAATAAGCAAAAACCGATTTTATTTTTCACGAAAACAGAAGCATGAAAGGAGAAGGTCATATGTTCAATTGGATAGCTCGGAATCTTTCAACGATTATTATCTGCCTTGTGCTTGCCGCTGTTGTGGCTCTTATCATTGTGAGCCTTGTTAAAGACAAAAGAAAAGGCAAGTCCTCCTGCGGCTGCAAGTGCGCCCATTGCCCGATGGCAGGCTCCTGCCATAAAAAATAAACAGTCGGCCGCAAACCGGTGCAAGCAGGAAAAATGCCGGCCGAATTTACGGAAACAGCTTTGCGGAAAGGAGAAAAAATGTTCAGAACCGTTGTAAAAATCGATGGAATGATGTGCGGAATGTGTGAAGCGCATATCAATGATGCAATAAGAAGGAATTTCAACGTTAAGAAAGTGAAATCATCGCACTCAAAAGGTGAAACGGTGATCGAGTCCGAAACAGAACCCGATGCAGCTGCGCTTAAGCGCGCAATTGAAGAGACAGGTTATGAATTCATCTCCGCCTCGACAAAAATCATTGAAGGCAGACGCGGACTGTTTGCAGGCATTCTGCATAAAGACTAAAAAAGGTTGAAAAAGTTGTGAAACAGAACGGATATGCTTTTCGCGCTTCAGCCCCTACGGAGAAGCATATCCGTATTGCTGTGAAAGCACCGGCAGAGAGTTTTATTTTTAGAACCGAAGTTAGCATAGGCTAACTAAAAGCAAAACGGTCGGAATTAAAAAACGGCACGGAAAGAAATTGAAGATTAAAGCGAAAAGTTAAAAATAACGAACAGGAGAAAGGGAAAGAAAATGAGCGTTGTTATCGTCGGCGGAAATGAGCGCATGATAAGGCAGTATGAGCAGCTTTGCAAATCATATTCATGTAAAGCAAAGGTTTATATTGAAACGGATAAAGGAATTCAGAACTTCGGCACACCGGACCTTGTTGTGCTTTTCACAAGCACAATGTCTCATAAAATGCTTCAGATTGCCTCCGGGCAGGCGAAACGAAAGAACCTTCGCGTTGCAAGAAGTCATACAAGTTCAATGGCGGCACTGAAAAGCATTTTGGATGAGCACACAGCATGAGCACAACGGTGCATCAGGAAAATGAAATGGGAATGCTTTGACAGCAGTGTATATTAAGCAGTGCGCATGAATATGATGATCAAAGGACGGCAGAAACGGAACAATTCCGAATTTCTGCCGTCCTTATTTGATGTCTGCACCGTGCAGCCGCCGAATCATTTAAGTATCGGCAGCTGCGCGGGAAAAGTTAATGGGTTAGGTGGGTTGAATCAGTTGTTGTTCAGCTTTGCCTGTGCTGCCGCAAGCCTTGCAATGGGTACGCGGAAGGGTGAACAGGAAACATACTGAAGACCGACTTTGTGGAAGAACTCGATGCTGGAGGGATCACCGCCGTGTTCGCCGCAAACGCCCAGCTTGATGTTGGGACGGGTCTGCTTGCCGAGCTCAACAGCCATCTTGACGAGTTTGCCTACGCCGTTTTGATCAACGCGTGCAAAGGGATCGCTCTCGAAGATTTTCTTCTTATAATAGTCATCAAGGAACTTCCCGGCATCGTCGCGGCTGAAGCCGAAAGTCATCTGGGTAAGGTCGTTGGTGCCGAAGCTGAAGAATTCCGCCTCGGTTGCAACTTCGTCCGCAGTGAGAGCGGCGCGGGGGATTTCGATCATGGTGCCGACAAGGTAGGGGATTTCCATGCCCTTTTCTTCCATGACCTTCTTTGCGGTTTCAACAACGAAGCTCTTAACATATGCAAGCTCACGGGTTTCGCCGACAAGGGGAATCATGATTTCGGGGATGATTTCAAGCCCGGTTTCCTGACGAACCTCGATTGCAGCTTCAATAACGGCACGGGTCTGCATTTCCGCAATTTCGGGGTAAGTAACGGACAGACGGCAGCCGCGGTGGCCCATCATGGGGTTGCTCTCGTGCAGGCTGACAACGGTCTTTTTGAGCTCATCAAAGGTGATGCCCATGTTGCTTGCAAGAGCGGCGATCTCCTCATCCTTGGTGGGAAGGAACTCGTGGAGGGGCGGATCCAGGAAGCGAATCGTAACGGGACGACCCTGCATTGCCTTGTAGATGCCCTTGAAGTCTTCACGCTGCATGGGCAGAATTTTTGCAAGAGCAGCCTTGCGCTCATCCGCATTCTTTGAAACGATCATCTCGCGCATTGCGGGGATGCGTGCTTCGTCAAAGAACATATGCTCGGTGCGGCAGAGACCGATGCCCTCTGCGCCGAACTTGACTGCCATTTCAGCCTGTGCGGGGGAGTCCGCATTGGTGCGGATCTTAAGGGTGCGAATTGCATCCGCCCATTCCATAATGGTTGCGAAATTGCCGGAAAGTTCGGCGGGGACGGTGCGAATCGCTTCGGCGTAAACTTTGCCGGTTGAGCCGTCAAGACTCATCCAGTCGCCTTCGTGAAGAACGGTGCCGTCGGTGAAGGTGAGCGTCTTTGCGGGTTCGTCGATAACGATTTCCTTGCAGCCGGAGACGCAGCAGGTGCCGAGCTGTCTTGCAACAACCGCAGCGTGGCTGGTCATGCCGCCGAAAGCGGTGAGGATGCCCTCGGAAGCGGTCATGCCCTCGATGTCCTCGGGGCTGGTTTCTTTGCGGGCAAGGATAACCTTGTGGCCCGCTTCGCTTGCGCGCTTTGCATCGTCTGCCGAGAAGTAGACCATGCCGCATGCTGCACCGGGGGATGCGGCAAGACCGGTTGCCATTGCCTTTGCTGCCTTAAGTGCGGCGGCGTCAAAGGTGGGATGAAGCAGGGCGTCAAGGCTCTTGGGGTCGATCATTGCAATCGCTTCTTCGCGGGTGCGCATACCTTCGTTCACAAGGTCAACAGCGATCTGAAGAGCTGCCGCTGCGGTGCGCTTGCCGTTGCGGGTCTGGAGCATGAAGAGCTTGCCGCGTTCAATAGTGAACTCCATATCCTGCATGTCGCGATAGTGTTTTTCAAGAGTTTCGGCCGTTCTTACGAATTCGTTGTAAACGGCTTCGTTGGTCTGCCTGAGGTGGTCGATGGGTTCGGGAGTGCGGATGCCTGCAACAACGTCCTCGCCCTGTGCGTTCATGAGATACTCGCCGTAGAGTTTCTTTTCGCCGGTGGAGGGGTTGCGGGTGAATGCAACACCGGTACCGCTGTCGTTGCCCATGTTGCCGAATACCATGCTCTGAACGTTGACTGCGGTGCCCCAATCGGAGGGGATATCGTTCATGCGGCGGTAGATAATTGCGCGGGGGTTATCCCAGCTGCGGAAAACTGCCTTGACAGCTTCGAGAAGCTGAGTCATGGGTTCCTGCGGGAAGTCAAATCCCTTGACCTGTTTAAACATGGCTTTGTATGCTTCAACGATTTCCTTAAGGTTGTCGGCAGTAAGGTCGGTGTCAAGTTCGCAATTGTATTTTTTCTTTGCGCCGTCGAAAATCACGTCGAACTTTGCTTTTTCAACTTCCATAACGACGTCGGAGAACATCTGAATGAAACGGCGATAGCTGTCATATGCAAAACGCTCGTTGCCGGTCAGGTTTGCAAGAGCAACAACGGTTTCGTCGTTCAGACCGAGGTTGAGGATCGTGTCCATCATGCCGGGCATGCTTGCACGTGCGCCGGAACGAACGGAAACGAGGAAGGGGTTTTCGGTGCTGCCGAATTTTTTGCCCGCCTTTTCTTCGGTAACGGCAAGAGCTGCTTTTATCTGCTCGATGATGTCATCGGAGATTGTGCGGCCGTCCTCATAGTAACGGGTGCAGGCTTCGGTTGAAACTGTGAAGCCATAAGGAACGGGCAGACCGAGACCGGTCATTTCGGCAAGGTTGGCACCTTTGCCGCCCAGAAGGTTCCTCATGGTTGCGTTGCCCTCATTGAAGAGGTACACATATTTGTGGGACATAATGAATCCTCCGTGTTTTCTTTTTTATACACACTTGGTACAACAACGTATTATACATAATTCTTCCCGAAATTTCAAGTATTTATCAAGAATTTTTTCAATATTTTACACAAACAATACATACGGAAGGACGAAAACGCGCCGAGTCGAACCGTTGGATTCGAAAAAAATTGTGTAAACTCAATGTTTTTTCGGAAAAACAATGTTTATTCGGCAGCAAACAAAAAAGAGGTGAATCCGATGAAAAAAGAGATGAAAAATGATAAGAACAATTCCGAACGGAAAATGCCTAAAATGCAGGATGCGGATTTCTGCGGACAGAATTTGGGTATTGATGCGGGGAATGCAACAGCTTCGGCAAACGAAACAACGGGCATGATGCCGACCGCTCCGCAAAACAGTGCTGAACTTGAAGCGGCGGAAGAACTCTCTCCGCTGCAATACACAACTTTGGTGAAGCAAAAAAAACGAAATAAGCAATAAACCGACGATAGTTTGAATAAATAAAGGAGCCGCTGCGCAAATTCGGCGGAAGCGGCTCCTGCGGGTTTAATTTTCAGCCGGTTGTTTTCAGCCTTCGTCGTAAAGGCCGGCTGCTTTGATTTTTTTCCAATCGGCGGCAACGATGCGCACCTGTTTGCTTGAATTGATTGAAAAATCTTTTTGAAAAACGTATCCGTTTGCCATCATGCGCAAAAGTGTGGCTTTTACCCTGTCGTCGGGAACATTGTTTCGCTTTGACACCGCTTCAATGGTACCCCAAAACGTCGGAATGATATTGGCTTTTGTTTCAACGTGCGCAAGGTTGCTAACTATCATGCGCATATAGGAGTTGTTAAGCTCCTCCTCATCGGGAAGCAGGCGAATGTCGCTTGCAACACCCTGAAGCCGTTTGCTGAACGTGTCCGTCACACCGTAAACAACAACTTTTTTGTGCCTTTTCTGCACAAGATATTTGACAACGGACTGAAAATGACCGTCTCCGGTGAAGATAATATAGGTGCCGACATCGTTTCTGGATGTTACGTTCTGATAAATATAATCAAGCATAACAAAATCCGTCATATCTTTTTTGCGATACTGCGTTGCCGTGCCGGTTTCGATAATGGTGTTGGTGATGTTGCGCAGCTTTGCAAGCTCCTCACCGATGCCGGGGGATGAAAAATCGGCAAAAATCATAATATCTTCAATGTCGAACTGCTTTTCGAGCTCGGCACGCCATGCGGCTGTATCGGGACGAAGATTATATTTGTTTTTGTACGAATAAAACCAGTATTCGTAATCAACGAATACCATTGCCCGTTTTGAACGGGCAAGCGACCTGAAAATGTTGAGCAAATAAACCCTCCTTTGCGCAAAGCAAAATATGCGCTTACATAGTGCGGGAATGCTTTGAATGATTCACTCTGCGGGAAAGATCTCGAAATCAAAACTCCCTTAAACCGACAGACCGAAAACAACAAACCTGCCGAAAGGGCAGTGCAACAAAATAACCACACGGTATCGAACGCGTAAAAAATAAATTTCATATGCGATTTTTACATAAACAAAGACCAATAGGCAGCCGCAGGCAAAATGCTGCGATCCGTAGATTGAATAAAGTTTACGCCCGATAGTGCAAATAAAAACCAAGCCGGGACGCCGCCCGACGAGGAGTGTTGTCCTTCATTGCCGGTATCACTGCTATTATAACAAACAACATAAAAATTTGCAACACTTTTTAAGTAATTTCGTCACTTCGGGACGAAAGAAAAAGGCGGGGTAGCGGCGGTGTATCCGTCTTTCGCGCAGGAGGGCTTCCGCAATCCGCCGAGTTTGCGTCAGTCTGCAAAAAAACGTGAAATTTGTCACAAATTATTAAAAAATCAGCATTGCTGTCCGCGCACTCGGGGTTTATAATATCAGCATGGCAAGGAATAAACCAAGAAAACTTAAAAAGGCTGCTTCCGAAAGGTTCCGCCTGTCCGGTGCGGACGGCAATGTGGAGTCCGGTGCGGACGGCAATGAGGAGTCCGGTGCGGATGTCAATGGGGAGTCCGGTGCGGATGTCAATGGGGGGAAAATAAACTTCAATGCATCGGATGCTTCGGACATGCGAGGTAAAGAAAAAAACAACGAAGCATACAGGAAACACAGCGTTATTTCTTTCATAATATGCGCGGTGTTTGCTGAAGTCGCCGCTGTTGCTTTGATATTGCTCGGCAGAACGGGGGCGGAGCGGTACGGCAGTGCTTCCGTGCCTGCGACGGATGATACTACGGATGCAGGGAAGGAAAACGCCGCGACGTTTGATAAGAACGGCGACGGAGAAAATCGCGGCTTTACCGTTGAACCGACAGAAGAGGTTTCGGATACGCCGTTCCCGCAGGGTGAAACTTTGGCGCACGTTAAAACGACCGTCATTGCGGACGGCAGCCCGATCGCAACGCTTGCAAGCGGCAGCGCGGCGGAGGAGCTTATTGAAGCCGTGCGTACATATTTCGATGGTTTTGTGAACAAAAGCGGAGCGGTCACATCGTTTTTGAATGAAATCGGTTTTGCTGAGGCGGACGAAAATGCGGCGGTCATGCCCTATGATGAGGCATTTGCGTTTCTGACAGGCGGCAGCACGCCGCTAAGGGTTCAAAGCAGGCTTATTGAGCATGAATTTGTAACGATTCCGTATGAGGTATCGACGGTTAACAGCAGCGATTTTTACTGCGGGACCCGCTTTGTTGCCGAATACGGACGGAACGGCAAAAAAATGAGTGCTTATGAATACATTTATATTAACGGCACGCTTCAAAGCAGCCGAATGCTTGAGAGCGAGTATCTTGACCTGCCGCTGAAAGAAACCGTTATCATCGGAACAAGACCGTGCCCGGCAGCAAACGGAATAACAACGGGTGAATACCCTGCTTCGGGTATTGCATTTGCAAGGCCCGTTGATGCTGCTGTTGTGCGCTTTTTCGGACTGCTCAACGGCAGTATGCATGAGGGCGTGGATTTTGCGGCGAACAGAGGCGAAAACTGCAAGGCAGCGGCAGCAGGAACCGTTGTTGCGGTGCTTGAGCGCGGCAGCATGGGTTTGACCGTGTATGTTCGTCACGAAAACGGTTTTGCAACAGTGTATGCAGGGCTTGAAAAGGCGCATGTTTCCGTCGGAACAACCGTTGCAGCGGGCGACATAATCGGCACGGCGGGTGCGGACGGAATACATTTCGGCATTTATGCAAACGGGGTTCCGTGCGACCCGAAAGCCTATATAAGCGGGCTTATGCAGTGAATGAACAGCATGTGACCATGCTTTTTCAATGCGGAAACAGTGTTTTGAACCGTTGACCGAACAAATTTTGCTTTTATGCGGGTTGCCAAACTCTGCCGCCTGTGTTAAAATCAAAATGTGACTGCAATTCCGCATTGAAGAATAAACTGCCTCCGGGAATATGCAAAACAAACTCGGTTTGCGTTTCGGATGCAGCTGTGCGTTTGTTCCTTTTTCCGAATTCGAAAAGGGAGCGTTATTTCGCGGGTTGCAAAATAGAATTACTGTTTAAATTATTAAATTTATATAATACGGAGTTTATATGGCTTTTTTTGAAATTCGCGGCGGAATCCCGCTTCGCGGCAGCGTGACCGTGAGCGGCGCAAAGAACGCTGCACTGCCGATAATATGTGCATCGATAATGGCAGATGAACCTTGCAGAATCGAAAACCTGCCCGATATAGAGGATGTTAATCGAATCACGGAGATTTTGAGTTCAATGGGTGCAGCGATTACGCGCCCCGCTCCGGGCGTTGTTGTTATCGATCCGCGAACAATAAAGTCCCACAGCGTAACAAACGAAATGGCGGCCAAGCTGCGTGCGTCGTATTACATGCTCGGTGCGCTGCTCGGAAAATTCCGCCGTGCCGAAATCGCTCAGCCGGGCGGGTGTGCGATAGGGCAGCGTCCCATGGATTATCATATCAACGGAATGCGCGCTCTCGGAGCAAATGTGCAGGATCGCTTCGGCATAGTTACCGCCTCGGCCGACAAGCTTCGCGGTGCGGAGATTTATCTTGATATGGCAAGCGTCGGTGCAACGATAAACATTATGCTTGCCGCATGTCGTGCAGAGGGCAAAACCGTGATAAACAACGCTGCACGCGAACCCCATGTTGTTGACGTGGCAAATTTTCTCAATACCATGGGAGCAAACATTCGCGGTGCGGGAACGAATGTTATCCGCATAACGGGCTGCGATGCGCTGCATGGCTGCACCTATGCGATAATACCCGACCAAATCGAAGCGGGGACTTTCATGATTGCCGCTGCCGCAACACAGGGAAATGTTGTGATTAACAACGTCATACCTGCGCACCTTGAGGCAATTTCCGCAAAGCTTATGGAATGCGGAGTGGAGGTCATTGAAGGGGATAACGGCAACGATTTTTACATGCAGATAATTTCAAACTCCCGCCCGCGTGCGGTGAATATCAAAACTCTGCCGTATCCCGGTTTTCCGACGGATTTGCAGCAGCCGATGACCGCATTGCTGGCGGTTGCACAGGGCAACAGCTTCATCACGGAGAATCTGTTTGAGGACAGGTTTAACCATGTTCGTGAGCTCAACCGCATGGGCGCGAACATAATCGTGAACGGCAGGACCGCAACCGTGATCGGCGTTGATAAGCTCTACGGCACCGATATCTATGCTTCCGACCTGCGTGCGGGCGCGGCAATGATAGTTGCGGCTCTGATGGCGGAAGGAACTGCCCGTGTGCGAAATATCTATTATATCGACAGGGGATACGAAAAACTCGAACATAAGCTCCGCGCCCTCGGTGCCGATATTAAGCGCATCGAAGAGTCTGACGAAGAGTGAACACTGTCCGCATATCGGTCGGAATCAACCGATAAATCAACCGGTAATTGAACAGAACGGATTAAGCTGTTTTGATTAAAAAAGCAACGGGACCGCTGCGGTGAATGCAGCAGTCCCGTTTGGTTTGTTTAAGCCGATGCAGAGTTTTTTTCATGCAAAAAATCTATTAGCATGGCTAATGAACCGGAAACCGACGGCAACATTTTGTAGATTCTACCGTTACGTACCATCATCGAAGGGAAAAGGGCCATTTTACCTTGAAGTAACTCATCTTCACTTATACTGAGCAGCACCTTTCCATCTTCAAGAGGCCAGATTGCATTCTGCATCGCAGACTTTTTAGAAGATAATCGAAAACGTGATATAATTTCACTAAGCGAATCTTTTGCTTTTGCATAGAAAAGGAGCTGAGGTTTCCCGCCTTCAACAATATCACGGTAAGCCGAAATGAATTGTACATCAGAAACGCATTGAACAGGAATTTTTAATTCATCCTGTATCTCCATATTAATGCAATCTATCAGTCCATTGGTTGTCATCTCTTTATTCTTGCCAAGAGCATACTTGGCTTTTACTGAAGCATTGACACTGCAACCCCAAGTGTTTTTTCCTATGGATAACTTTTTGCTTCTGAGAATAAGTATGATAAATGAATCGCTGGAAGAAATAAAACCATTAAATCCCAAATGGTTTGAAAGCTTGGATTCGGAAAGCGTACTTATAAAGGGTCCATACTCAAACAAGCTTCTAACTGATAATCCATTGAATTGATAATCCATTGCGCGGTTAGTTACCAGTGAATGGAAGTAAGTAGTTCTGCTTGTATGCAATGTAAAAACGTTATTATCCATATGCCAGTCATCAACTCTGATGCAGAGCTGATTGTATATAGATGAAGTTTCATGAGCAGACAACAATTCACCGTAATATTTGGTAATAATTTCTGGAGGCTCGTATATTGTGCTTGCTCTGTCACGAATAATAATGGAGCTAATGGATACTTTATTCAACTTTGCACATACAATAATCGGAAATACAATATTATTTTTTTGTTTAACGCTTTTTAACTTTGCTATTTTCTTTAAATTTGAGGAAGACGCTTTCGAATTGTTATAAGTTAAAAAAACACCTTGTTCATCGTCTGTGGAAACATATTGATTTAGTAACAAATCATAATTTTCACATAATTTTGCACCGTCCTCTAATGAATTCAATAATTTTTTCTTTAAAACAATAGCAAACCAATTGAGAATGCCCGTAGCAATAAGTGAGAAAAATATTGTCCAGTCAAATAATTCAATTTTAGACTTGCCGAATAACAGCACATAAAAATATATAACAGCTAAAACGAATAATGCAATAAGACAATATAGCCCATCATTTTTAATGAAATTGTAAAGAAATAATTTATATTTCCTATTCATTTTGGGTAATTTCATTCAAGAAATCCTTCTATTGTCAAAAACAAAATTAAATTTGATTCATAGGCATTTGCAAACCTTAACTTGGCTGATGCATTTTCATAATTATGCATCAGCCATTATAATACAATCGGTGATTCAAAATGCGGACTTATTTCGTTCCGAAAATCCTATCGCCGGCATCACCGAGACCGGGAACGATATAGCCGTGATCGTTGAGGTGGCTGTCAACCGCAGCGGTGTAGATGACAACATCGGGGTGCAGCTTATGCAGCATTTCAATGCCCTCGGGAGCGGCAACAAGGCACATCAGGCGAACGGTTTTGCAGCCTGCTTCCTTGACGATGCGAATACCCTCGGCAGCGGAGCCGCCGGTTGCAAGCATGGGGTCAACAACGATCATATCGCGCTCGGAGGTGTCACCGGGCAGCTTGCAGTAATAGCTGACAGGCTTGAGCGTCTCGGGGTCGCGATAAAGCCCGATATGTCCGACTTTTGCGGCGGGAATCAGCTCCATGACGCCCTCTGCCATGCCGAGACCGGCGCGGAGAATGGGAACGATGCCGAGTTTGCGTCCTGCAAGCACTCTTGCGCGCATTGATGCAACGGGAGTTTCAATGTCGACTTCCTCCATGGGAAGGTCACGGGTGACTTCATATGCCATGAGCGTGGACAGCTCGTTGAGCAGCATACGGAAATCCTTTGTGCCGGTGTTTTTGTCCCTCATGAGGGTGAGCTTGTGCTGAACGAGAGGATGGTCGATAACGACAACGTTTTCCATGTAGTTTTTCATTGTTAATACCCCTTTGTAAAATTATTTATTAAATAAGTTGAAATCAAGCAAGAAGCTTTTATCTGCATTCGTAATCGGAAATTTTGCCGATGCGGCGTTCGTGCCTGCCGCCGGCAAATTCGGTGCAGAGCCATGTTTTGACGATCGCCTTTGCGGTTTCAATGCCGATGATCCTTCCGCCCATTGCAAGCATGTTGGAATCATTATGCTGACGGGTCAGTTCCGCGGAAAGAACATCTCCGCAGAGTGCGCAGCGAATGCCGCGAACCTTGTTTGCGCAGATAGAAACACCGATGCCGGTGCCGCAGATGAGGATTCCGCGGTCAAACTCGCCGGAGGCAACAGCTTCTGCGGCGGGAAATGCGATGTCGGGATAATCCATACTGTCGGTTGAATAACAGCCGAAATCCCTGAATTCGTGACCAAGTTCGGTAATATAGGGCAAAAGCTCGTTCTTGAGTGCGTATCCGCCGTGGTCGGATGCAATTGCAATTTTCATTTTTTTATTGTCCCGTGCGGTGCGCGGGAAATCCTTTCCGTAAAGTCTTTAAAAAAATATTAAAAATTTTTGTGATTGAGCAAGAATAAACTCCGTAAACACCGACGGCATCCAAACGGCTTCGAACGCAGCCGAAAAGTCGTTGGCATATCGCAGCGGTCATTCGGAAATAACCGTAAACCCGGCGGCGCGGAGCAGACGATTCATGTATGCAAGCCCCTGAGCCTCGGCGGGGACACTTTCCGCAATTATCAAATCCATGCCGCGCGATTCGTTTCGAAGTTCACGAAAAAGGGCAGCGCACAGCGTCTGCGGTTGAGTCCTGTCGCCGATAACGACATGCCGCTTTCCCGAATAGCGGGATTTGGTTTGTTCCGTTGCGAGTATGATGCATTTTTTGCCCGAAAGCTCTGCGCGGGTGTATTCACGGCAGGCGATGGAGGCGGTTTTTTTGCAGTCATTGCCGCCGTCAGCGATGACAACATCGCATTCGGGCGCATAATGCTTGTATTTCATGCCGGGTGAAGCGGCGGTTTCTCCGTTTTTTAACGGGTTGAGCACCGCATGAGCAATATCAACATGCCCGATGACGCTTTCAAGCATCTCTCTTGTGACTCCGCCGGGGCGAAGCACCGTCGGTGTGCCGACAAGGGAAAGCACCGTGGATTCAACGCCGACTCTGCAATCCCCGCCGTCAATAATTGCATCAATGCATCCGTCAAGGTCATCCAGAACATGCTGAGCGCAGGTCGGGCTCGGTTTTCCGGAAAGGTTCGCGCTCGGTGCCGCAATCGGAACGCCGGCCGCACGAATCAGCGCAAGTGCGGTCTTATGCTCCGGCATACGCACTGCAACGGTGGAAAGCCCCGCCGTGACCTGCGGAGGAACAATGTCGCTTTTGAGATAGACCATGGTGAGCGGACCCGGCCAGAATGCATCCGCAAGCTGCCGCGCCTTGTCCGGAACATGTTTCCAAAGCTGTTTGAGGTCGCTTTTTTTTGCAATATGAAGAATGAGCGGGTTGTCTCCGGGGCGCCCCTTTGCAGCAAAAATCTTTTCCACAGCACAGCCGTCAAGCCCGTTTGCACCGAGTCCGTATACGGTTTCGGTCGGAAACGCAACAAGCCCGCCCGCGCGAATGATTCGCCCGCACACGTTTGTTCCGTTCTCTTTTTGTGTTGCTGCATTGAAAAATTCCGTGTTCATGCTGCCAAACTCCGTTCCCGGGTCACCGCATCGGCCGCAAACCGGCGCATAATGCCGTATCAACCCGCTATAATATAGCACAAATCGCGGCTTTCGGCAAGTGAAAAGTGATGCTGCTTAAAAAAACAGAATGCGTCAAAAGTCACGGCAGGATTGAAAAATCTTTCCGTTTGTGGTATACTTTGGATAAACACGGCGGTACGCTGCCAAAAAGGATAAGGAATATAAATAATGAGCGAATACAATTATGATATCGTTGTTCTGGGCGCGGGCCCGGGCGGTTATGAAGCGGCTATACGCTGCGCACAATACGGCAAAAACACGGCGCTTGTTGAGGCGCGCGATCTGGGCGGAACATGTTTGAACCGCGGCTGCATTCCCACAAAAGCACTGCTGCACGGTGCGGAAGTTTATCAGTCGGCGCTGAATGCTGCGTCCTGCGGTGTAACAACCGGTGAGGTCGGGTTTGATTTTGCAAAGCTTGCCGAATACAAGGATTCTGTTGTTGCAGGCCTGCGCAAGGGCATTGCGGGGCTTGAAAAAGCGCACGGAGTGAAGGTCATAAACGGCTTCGGAAAGCTTGTTGACGAGCACACTCTCGATGTTGACGGCGAAAAAATCACGTTCGACAAGCTGATTCTTGCAACGGGAAGTGCGCCTGCGCGTCCCCCGATTCCCGGTATTGACGGCGAAAATGTCGTAACTTCCGACGAAGTGCTTTCAATGACAGAGCTTCCGGACAGCTTTGTTATTATAGGCGGCGGTGTTATCGGCATAGAGTTTGCAACGTTGTTTGCCTCTCTCGGAAAGCCCGTAACCGTTATTGAAATGATGCCGAGCATACTTCCGGGCGTGGATGCCGACATCGTTAAAATGCTTTCAACAAGGGTACTCAAACGCAAAAAAGTTACTGTTATCAACAATGCCAAGGTAACAGGCATCAACGGCGGCGAAAGAGTCACCGTAACGTACGAACTCAACGGAGCTGAAAAAACAGCCGAGGGAGGCTGCTGCGTTGTTGCCGTCGGCCGCCGCGCAATGACGGCAAACATCGGGCTTGAAAATGTCGGAATCGAAATGAACCGCGCGTTTGTGAACATCGACGATTATTGCCGCACAAATATCGAAAACATCTATGCGATCGGCGATATAACCGGCAAGATTCAGCTTGCGCATGTTGCAAGCGCACAGGGCCTTGCAGCTGCGGCGAATGCATGCGGGCAGAAGAGTGTAAAGATGGATTATTCGGTTGTTCCTTCCTGCATTTATACAGCTCCCGAAATTGCATTTGTCGGCATCGGCGAAGAAAAAGCAAAGCAGCAGGGCATTGAATACAAAATCGGCAGCTTCAATGTTGCAGGCAACGGCAGAGCAATGATAATGGGCGAAGCTCTCGGCATTGCAAAGCTGATTTCTGATGCGGACGGAAATCTCATCGGCGCACAGCTCATGGGTCCCCGCGCAACGGATATGATAGCGGAGCTTGCTCTTGCGCTTAAAGTCGGTGCCTCGGTTGAAACAATTGCCGAAACCATTCATCCGCATCCCACCGTCAGCGAGGTTATTGCGGAAGCGGCGCATGATCGGGAAGGTCTTTGCTGTCACAGTCTGCCCAAAAAGAAATAATTAAATCAACAAACGAACAAACCGCCGTCGCCCGTCGAATAAGATGTGCGGCGGCGGGCATTATGCGGCTTTTTCCGCCGGTTATTGAATCAATCGCAAATCAATTACAAAAGGGAGGAAGAAAAATATGAGCATTCCAAACGGAAAAAATGTATACGGATATGCGGAGGCATATGCAAAACTTGCAAGTTTCGGGCAGCAGCACCTGCTTAAATATTATGATGAGCTTGATGAAGCGCAGCGCGCCGCATTGCTCAATCAAATCGAGCAGATCGATTTTTCCGTTGTCAGCACGAATAAACAGCCTGAAAAACGCGGCAGAATCACTCCGATCGGTGTTACGGAGCTTGCGGAAATACGCACTCGCGGAGATGAATTCTTTGATGCGGGCATGGCGGAGCTGCGTGCGGGGCATGTCGGCGCGGTGCTGCTTGCGGGCGGCATGGGCACACGGCTCGGTTCGGATGCTCCGAAGGGTGCGTTCAATATCGGAATCAAGCGTGAACTTTATATTTTTGAGTGCCTTATAAACAATCTTCTGAATGTTACGGAAAGAGTCGGCAGTTTTGTTCACCTTTTCATCATGACCAGCGACAAAAACGACGCAGCAACGCGTGCGTTTTTTGCAGAGCATAATTATTTCGGCTATGCGGCGGAATTCGTGCATTTTTTCACTCAGGAGACGGCACCCGCGGCGGATTACGACGGCAAGGTTTATCTCGAAGAAAAATACCGACTTGCAACTTCACCGAACGGCAACGGCGGTTGGTATTCCTCAATGGCAAAGCACGGAATGCTTGATATTGTCCGCAGAAACGGCATAGAATGGCTGAACGTGTTTGCGGTTGACAATGTTCTTCAGCGCATTGCCGATCCGCTCTTCATCGGCGCAACAAAGCTTGCGCATTGCGAAGTCGGGTCAAAGGTCATTAAAAAAGCCGCGCCCGATGAGCGCGTGGGCGTTATGTGCCTTGAAGACGGACATCCTTCAATCGTTGAATACTATGAGCTTACGGATGAAATGCGCAATGCGAAAAACGAAAAAGGCGAACCCGCCTACAATTTCGGCGTTATTTTGAACTACCTGTTCCGCGTGGATGCGCTGGACGGCATAATGGAAAAATCCCTTCCGCTGCATGTTGTTGAAAAAAAGATTCCATGCCTTGATGAAAACGGGCAGCATGTCACGCCCGAAAAACCGAACGGCTTCAAGTATGAAACCCTGATTTTGGATATGATACGGCTGCTTAACGGCTGCATGGTGTTTGAGGTTGAAAGGGCAAGGGAGTTTGCACCTGTCAAGAACCGCACAGGGGTTGATTCGGTTGACACGGCGCGGGAGCTGCTTGTCCGCAACAGCGTTGAACTCTGATTTTATTCACGGTCAAGAACAACAAGCCTGCATAAATAATACAGCCCCGCCGCAAAGCCGTTAAGCCCTGCGGCGGGGTTGTTTATGTCCCGCTTGTATGAACTGCGTACAGAGTTACCAACCGTGACGGAAGCGCTGCGGATCATCAATCATAACATCGGCAGCAGAATCAAGCTGCATTAACCTGCAACGGAGGCAGAGCAGCCGTCTATTGCTGTTCCCCGTGGCTCAGTGACACGCAGTGTGCCGGAACCTGATCCTGCATTTCGGCCCATGCAACGGTCTTGTCGCCGAAATGCCAAGCAACAACGATTGTTTCGAGGCTGTACTTGTAGTTCAGGTCGCTGCCGTAAATCAACCTAAGTCCGTCAACGTACGTAAGATCGGGTCTGTTCGAAAGCACAATAGCAGTTTCGTCAAACGCTGCGCCGCTTGACAGGATATATCTGTACTTATACGGTTTATCGTACCATTGGCCTTTTGCGTAGCTTTCGCCGATGCGCCATGTGCCGTCGCTCATCAGATAGTGTGTCTTCAGGAGTGCCTGCGATTCATACAGGCCGCCCTTGCTGTTTACCGCCGTGTGAATGTCAACACAGTCGTTTGCATCATAAACCTTAACGATATAAGGCTCTTCGGCGGAAGACTCTTCGGACGGGTTTTTCCGCATATTGATATCATCCTGCGGAAGCTGTTTTGCCGAATCACAAGGTTCGGCGGTTGAAACGACCTTTGCGTCCTCTTTCGAGTCCGCATGTGTTCTGTCGCTTGCTGCGGAATCCGCAGCAGTCCTTGCCCCGCCGTCACGCAGGGTCGATGCCTGCGCATAAACGAATGCAGACATCAGCATCACGACAACCAGTGTCAATGACAGTATTTTCTTCATTAATTATTTCTCCTTTCGCGGTGTCATGGTTTTGTGCCGTTGGCGGTTGGGTTTCTCTTCCCCAAAGTCTGCACTTGTTGAATGCTGTGCAAACTTTGGGTGCGATACGCAGCTTGCGATACGCAGTCTATGATACGCAATTTGCGATATGCAAATGCGGGACATGTGTTGAATCGGATTCGTTTCAATGGTGCGGCTTTCATCGCAATATTATTATATCAGTAAATTAATATCATTTCAACCCCAAATTGTGAACAATTTGTTAACAATTCTTTTTCAACAGGAAAAAAACAGTCAAACGGAGCTGATAGGATGAACGCACAATATGTTTAAGATGAATGCAAAGTAATACAAAAAAAGAGCCCGAACCGATCGGACTCCGATGTTGAAACAAATTTTAATTTTTAGGGTTCGTTATTCGGAAAACTCCTTAAAGGCAGTTTCCGCAATCTTTTTCGCATCGGCAAGCGTGATTGCGCGGCGTTCGGCAAGCGCGGCAATATCGGCATATTCGAACTTTGCCCTTTTAACGCCGAACCCCTGAGCGGTCTTCAGGCGAATCGTACCGTCCTCAAATTTGGCGGTTTGCGTTTCACGCTGCAAAATGTATCGCGGCATTCTGCACTCGCGGACGCCGAGAGTGCTTGTGTGTTTGAACAATATGCGGATAATTTCGCTGCGTTTTTCGGCATTGCAAAGCACGCAGAGCATAATTCCGGGGCGGTTCTTCTTCATTCCTGTCGGAACGGTGTAAACATCCGCCGCACCCGCGTTAAGCAGCTTATCAAATGCAAACCCGATCTCTTCGCCTGTCATATCGTCAATGTTGCAGCGAAGCTCGATGATCTCATCCGCCGATTCTTCACTCGGACTTTCGCCGAAAAGCGCACGCACGCAGTTTGCGGCGGGATAGTCGCGTTTGCCCATGCCGTACCCTTGGGAAAGTATTGTCATTAACGGCATTGCGGTGAATTCATGAACGAAATGTTTTAACAGTGCCGCTCCGGTCGGAGTGCAGAGTTCGCCTTTTATATCGCCCGCATAAACAGGAACGCCGTGAAGAATGAAAGCTGTTGCCGGTGCGGGAACGGGAAGAATCCCGTGCGCACAATGCACATGTCCGCTGCCCGTGCGAACGGGGGAGGCGGCAATGCGTTCCGGTGCGAGCATTTCGATCAGCGCGCAGCAGGAAACAATATCTGCAACGGCATCAAGCGCACCGACCTCGTGAAAATGCACAAGCTCAACGGGAACGCCGTGGGCATGACTCTCCGCTTCTGCAATCAGTTTGTAAACAGCAAGGGAATGCTCCTTCACTGCATCGGACACGGGCAGCGCACGGATAATGTGTTCGATTTCGTGCAGCCCGCTGTGAGAATGGTGATGCTCGTGTTCATGACTGTGCTCGTGCTCATGGCAATGCTCATGCTCGTGTTCATGCTCATGTTCATGATTATGTTCATGCTCATGGCAATGCTCATGTTCGTGAAGGTGTTCATGTTCGTGAAGGTGTTCATGTTCGTGTATGCAGGCGGCATATTCGTCCGCATCGGTGTTCATGTATTCAACGGCAAAATGAATTCCGCGAATGCCGCATTTTTCGGCGGCAGCGCAGCGAACATTCAGCCCGACGGCCGAGAAGGCAGCTGCAATATTCTGAAACTCGGCACGTTGTTCTTCGGAAAGCAGATCATAAAGTGCGCCCGCAAGCATATCGCCCGCCGCACCCATTCCGCAGTCAAGGTAAAGTGTTTTCATAGTAAAAAGGCCTTTCAACAGTTTTATTCAGGGTTGCATATTATAATTAAGGAAAGAATCGTCACCGCGCATTGCTGCCGGTGCCGATATGGTTTATCATGTTTGCAAGGTAACCTGCGCCGAAGCCGTTGTCGATATTCACAACGGATACTCCGCTTGAGCAGGAGTTGAGCATTGAAAGCAGCGCCGCAACTCCGCCGAATGCCGCACCGTAACCGACACTCGTCGGCACGGCAATAACGGGGCAGTCGGCAAGCCCGCCGATTACACTTGCAAGCGCACCTTCCATGCCTGCAACGGCGATAATGACGCTTGCGCCCATGATTTCGTCAATATGCGAAAGGAGCCGGTGCAGCCCTGCAACGCCGACATCATAAAGCCTAAGCACACGGCTGCCGTGAAATTCCGCCGTCAGTGCCGCTTCTTCCGCAACGGGAATATCGCTTGTGCCGCCTGCCGCAACAACAACGCAGCCGTTTCCGCTCGGTTCGGGGATGCTGCCGATACTGCCGATTTTTGCAATTTCACAGTAGCTCAGGGCAAATTCACGATTCAGTATCTCTGCGGCATATTTTTCAAGGCGTGTAATAAGTATCGTTTCCTGTCCGCTCTCAAGCATGGCTTTAATGATTTCAAGCATCTGCTCGGGTGTTTTGCCCGCACCGTAAATCACTTCCGCCGCACCGGTCCGAAGGCGGCGATGGGTGTCTATCTTTGCGAATCCAAGGTCGCGGAACGGAGCGGTGCGCAGTTTCAAATATGCTTCGTCAACCGACACTTCGCCGCGGCGCACGGATTCAAGAAGGTTTTTTGTTTCGTCATTCATAGTCTTTGTGTTGTGCTGTCAGAACAGCGGGATTTCATCTCGGCTCAAGGTCAAGCGTCACTGCATCGAAATATTGCCGCAGCTCGTTTAAAACATGCTCACGCTGTTTAAATAATTCATCGAATTGCCCGGCCTTCAATTGCAGCTTTGCGGTTCCGTTAACGCTCCGAACGCGAAAGTCGGAGAAGCCGAGCGAAAAAAGGAAGTTTTCCGCTGCTTTAACGGAATGCAGTTTGTTTTTTGTGATCAATTCGCCCGTCGGAATCCGCGTTGCAAGGCAGGCATAGGCAGGTTTGTTCCAAGTGAAAAGCCCGGCTTCGCGTGCAAAACGGCGAATGTCAGCTTTTGTCAGTCCGCATTCGCGCAGCGGGGAAAGCACGCCCGCTTCCCGCAGGGCATGCATTCCCGGACGGTCATCCTCTGCATCGGAAGCATTCGTCCCGTCCAGAATCGTTTTGTACCCGTCCGCCGCCGCCGCTCTGCATATCGCAGAAAAAATGTTTTTTTTGCAATGGTAGCAGCGGTCGGTCGGATTGCGGACAACATCTTCGCAGGCAAGGATATCAACAGAAATAATTTTAAGCGGCAGTTCGGCTTCCTTTGCGGCCCGCAGTGCGTCCGTCAGCTCAAATTCCGGCTGGAATGCCGATTGAACATAGTATGCGGCAAAATTTCCGCCCTCAACGCGGGAAGCCGCATAAGCAAGAAAACATGAGTCCACGCCGCCCGAAAGCGCGACAGCCGCGCTGCCGATGTCCTTGAGCCTGTTCAAAAGTTTGCTGCATAGCCGCTCGGATCCGCTCATAGCCCATCCTCCTTTTTCACCCGCTTACATTATAATGCCTGCCGCGCGGGTTTTGCAAGAGCAAATAATAATGCGGGAGTTAACCCTCGGGAATTTTTGAAATTTAGCCGATAGGATAAGTAAAGAAATAATTTAAAGAGGCTGCGGCGTCGTTTTCAAGTCGCGGTCTCAAAATATATTTACCCGGCAATGGTGACAAACTCAAAAAACTATGCTATAATCCTTACTTGTGTAAGCCAATGTAGCTCAGCTGGCAGAGCAGCGCATTCGTAATGCGCAGGTCAAGGGTTCGAGCCCCTTCATTGGCTCCATTAATCGGGGCGTAGCGCAGCTTGGTAGCGCGTTTGGTTCGGGACCAAAAGGTCGGGTGTTCAAATCACCTCGCCCCGACCAGAAAGCCCGTTGGTTTTGAGTTGAAATCAACGGGCTTTTTTGCAAAACGGAAGCGGATATCAGCCTTGGTTTTGAATGGTTTCCGCACAACGGAGAAAGGGTTTATGCAATCGTGCATAAGGAAAACGGCGAAGTCATCGAAAATATTCTTTGGAAAGAGTAAAAAGGGAGGCGCGGCATGAAAAGAAAGTATCCGGCGAAAATGTTTTTGTTATTTGTTTTGACGAATTTCCTGTTTCGGTTTTTCTATTTATTTATTCCGGGAACCGTACTCTGTGTTGTCGGAATTTGGTCGCAGACCTACCTTTATGTCGGGCTTGCGGTTCTGGGACTTGATTTGATTCTTTCAATTGTTGAACAGGTGCGGATTCGAAACGCGGCCGTGGGGCAAAGCGAGAACCCAGACTTCAACGAAATGATGGACGCATTTTGCGGCCAAGGCGGACTGCGTGCTGCTGGAAAAATGTTTGACGAAAAGCTCGGATTCAACCATGTTGACGAATCTCAAAACAAGAAAAACTGATTTGCGGGAATGCCGCGATAGGAGCCTATTGATTAGAGAAAGTTTCGGAGGAATACAATGGATAAACAGGCGTTGACGGCTCTTTTCGAAAAGTATATAAAAAAGCTGAGAATCACACCCGCGTGGGACATAAAGCTTGAATTTGTTGAAGACCCAACATGGCGAAAAACCGGTGATTTTAAAATTGACTGCGATGACAGAAAAGCCATTTTGCTTTTGAATGCAGCAAATCCAAAGCAGGAGAATCTTGAAGAGGTCATTGTACACGAGCTGATGCATATAAAGATGTATCCGCTGGATCAGGTGACGGAATCATTGATAACGAGCTGCTTCGAGGACGGATCGGCAGCGAGCAAATTTGCCTATCAACAGTTTTTCTGCACCCTTGAGCAGACGGTTGAGGAATTGACGAAATGCTTTTTGCTGGAATTTGGAGAGAATAGGGAATTCTCTTACGGCAGGTGCGAACGGGAGAAATCATTCAACGACCTGTACGAGGGCTTGAAGAACCTCTGAAAACGGATTTTTAAGAGATAAATAAGGAAGCGCGGCTTTATTTTGCAAGAACGATATGCCCCCGTATAATTGCTGTCGGCCGCCGAAATTTGTTTGTTAAGGATCGCTGCGAGTTGAATGCGGCGGTCTTTCTTTATTGAATTTTCTCAAGTCCAAGTTACGCCGAAGCTCCGTTTTTTCATGAAATAAGCTGCAGCCGCGGCGTTATTAAAAGCGCAACATTATTTTGTGCATATTTTCCTCCGAATTGCTCAAAATAGCAGAAGAAAAAGAAAAATCGGAGGCAATATGGGAATAATCGGAAGGCATTCGTTTGAGCTTTGCAGCAGGCCGCGAATAATTTCATCCGCAAGCTATGTCGGCGACAAAGAAGGGAAAGGCCCCCTGAGAGAATGCTTTGATAAAATTTGCCGCGACGATACCCTTGGGCTTGACTCTTGGGAGCAGGCGGAAAGCAGAATGTTCGAAAGCGCGGTTCGCGTGGCTCTTGCAAAAATAAAAAGGCAAAGCGATGATTTGAGCTGCCTTTTGGGCGGAGATTTATTGAATCAGATAATCTCCTCCGGCTTTGCGGCGCGGGAGATCCGTGCACCGTTCATCGGCCTGTACGGTGCGTGTTCAACCATCAGCGAGGGACTGATGCTCGGCGGAATGCTTGTTGACGGAGGCTTTGCAGAGCTTGCCGCGTGTGCCGCAAGCAGTCACTTTTCGGCAGCCGAAAGGCAGTTCCGCTATCCGCTGGAAATGGGCGTTCAGGCCGTTCCGAGCAGTCAGCGTACGGTCACGGGTGCGGGAAGCATAATCATTCAGGCGGCGGGTGAATTCCGTCCGGGTGCGGGCAATGTGTTTGAACATGTTGCACTTACGGGCGGCACCATCGGCAGCGTGGAGGATTTCGGCATTACGGATGCAAATAATATGGGGGCGGCGATGGCTCCTGCCGCGTTTAAAACGATTAAGACTCATCTTTCGGATTACTCGCGCAGGGTGGAGGATTACGACAGGATAATAACAGGAGATCTCGGCATTTTCGGCAGCGATATGCTGTATGAACTGCTGCGCGGCGAGGGGATTGAAATTGCCGACAGGCATGAGGATTGCGGCAAGCTGATGTTCAGTCCGGAGCAAAATGTCAATTGCGGTGCGAGCGGCTGCGGCTGTGCGGCGACCGTAATGAGCAGTTGGTTCCTGCCGAAAATTGAATCCGGCGAAATCCGCCGCGTTCTTTTCCTTGCAACGGGTGCGCTCATGAGTCCTGTCAGCAGCCTTCAGGGTGAAAGCATTCCTTCAATTGCACATGCGGTTGTGATTGAGCATATTGATTGACCCAAACGGCGGTCAAGTGAAAAACGGCAGCAGAATAAACTGTAATTTGAAAACATAAAGAATTTGGACGGTTGAATTAAATGAGCAGTATAACGGATTATTTACTTGTTTTTGCAATCGGAGGTGCGATTTGCGTCATCGGACAGCTTCTTATGAGCCTGACACGGCTGACGCCTGCAAGAATCCTTGTGATTTTTGTTACGGCAGGGGTTGTGCTCACGGCTGTCGGACTGTATAAACCCATTGTCGAACTCGGCGGAGCGGGCGCAACGGTGCCGCTGACGGGGTTTGGGTATTCGCTTGCAAACGGCGCAATTGACGGCGCAATGAACGAGGGCTTGCTCGGTGCAATAACCGGCGGGGTGAAGGCAACCGCAGGCGGTATCGCCGCCGCAGTGCTTTTCGGGTACGCTTTTGCATTGATTTTTACGCCGAAAACAAAAAAGTAAACATATCGAAATCAAGCGCAACCGGCTTCCGACAGATGACGGAAGTCGGTTGTGTATTGTCAATGTTTGATGGATTGTTTAAAATACGAAACAACTGCCCAATCAGTCAATGGAGTGAAGAGCGGCGCCGACAGCGGTGGCAAATGCCGCATTTTCCGGAACGATAAACTCAACGGGATAAAGTGTTTTAAAAAGCTCAATCATTGGCAAAAGCTCCCGCAGTCCGGTAAGCGCACCTGTCAAAATGACTTTTTTGACAGAGGAGTTTTTGCAGGCAAAAACCGCAAGGGTCAAAATGGTTTGCAGCACCATGTTGACAACGCCGAGAGCAAGATCACAATCGGTTGCGCTGTCCTTTACGTTTGCAAAGTTTGCGGCGGTGATTTCCGAACCGAGTTTTTCAATGTCATTCTTGGAAATATCGCCGATTGTAAGATCAACGTGTGAAAGGCTGCCGCGCTCCGCAAGCGCGCAAAGACTCTCGTGATCCGAGGCACCGGTAAGCTTTTTGCCGAGGCCGACGATGGTTCCGCCGCCGACGCCGCTGCCGCCGATGTGGGAATAATCCTTGCCGTGGGCATGAATAAACGCTGTGCCGGTGCCCATGCTCACAACAACCGCTTCATCCAACCCAGCAAGAGCAAGCCCACCCCGCGCGATCGCGGAAAATTCCTCAATGCGCTGAGTAGGAATGCCGTAAATGTCGCCCGAAAGATAGGATGAGCCGACGCCTGTCACAAGTATGCGTTCAACATCGCTGAGCGAGAACTTGTTGGCGTTGATATAATGTCCCAATGCGCCGTAAAGTGAGGTTATTTGATCGTAAGCGCGAACCGTCATTGTTGAAATCAGTTCGCCGCCCGGAGTCAGTCCGACAATTTTTGTCGTTGAACCTCCAACGTCTATTCCGAGAATTATGCCCATTTGTGTTCCTCCTTGGTCTGCCCGATACGCAGAATACGCACCTCTCGCGTCGATACATGCGCGGCTTTGCATAAAATCCTTAGGTAAACGCTGATTAATCAGCATCAAATGCAGCGCAGCGTCTCCTTGAATTGCCGCCCGCAAATACCGCTTAATCAATCGTCATATCCTGCCAGTGTAACCATTATAAAGCATTAATGCCGTATTGTAAAGACCAAAAGAAACATGCATAGTTTCGAAGAAAAAGGCAGAGCAAATGTCGGAGCGGAGCAGAATACGGCGAAATAATTCATAACGGCTGACAAATCTACGGCTATAATAAACAAAAATACACCTATGCAGCAAATTAAAAAACTTTCATCTTTTGAAAAACAGAGAACATGTACATAAATCAGCACAGCAAAAAAGCAAAAAACAATTGACAAGACAAAAAATGCAGTATATACTTATCTTGTCGATACGTACAGCAATAAATACGCTGAATAGTTTCGCATAAGGTTTTTTCTTTTAACGGAGGAATGAATTTGAATATGCTTTTGGCTCACGGTGCAACAGATGAGCACCCGGAAGGACAGTCGATAGAAGCCCACCTGAAAGGTACGGGAGAACTTGCGGAAACATTTGCAGCGGAGTTTGGCGCCGCAGCAAACGGAAAGTTGTGCGGGCTTGCTCACGACATAGGAAAGTATTCGGATGAATTTCAGCTGAGACTGCGCGGCGGAAAGAAGGTCGATCATGCGACGGCGGGAGCAATCGAATGCTTCAAAATCAAAGCAGCGTTTGAGGCTGTATGCGTTATCGGCCACCACAGCGGATTGCCCAATGTCGGACATAAAGACGCTGACACAACCGAAAGCCAAACATTTTTTGGCAGGAAGCTGCGCGCCGAACAGGGAGGAATTCCGGATTATCGGAAAAATTGGAACGGACACATAGCATTACCGCAGGATTATTTTAGACCCTCGGGCCGTGGGTTCGCAACAGCATTCTATATAAGAATGCTGTATTCCTGCCTTGTTGATGCGGATTATATCGACACGGAAACCTTTATGAACGGTGACGCAGGCAGAGGAAACTACGAACCGCTTTCTGCGCTTTGTGACAAGCTCACAGCATACATCTCAAAATGGAACAATCCAACAAGAGAAATCGACATACTGCGGCAAAAAATTCTCAATTCATGCATTGAAAAGGCGTCTGCGCCGCGCGGAATTTTCTCATTGACGGTGCCGACGGGCGGCGGCAAAACCGTTGCGTCCATGGCATTTGCGCTCAACCATGCTGCTGCAAATTCAATGAAGCGCATTATATATGTAATACCGTACACATCGATTATTGAACAGAATGCAAAAGTTTTCCGAGATATTCTGGGTCAAGAGAACGTTGTGGAACATCATTCATCAGTTTCGTACGAATTATCGGAAAATGCTGACGAGCTGGAATATCGAAGTGCGCTTGCAACGGAGAATTGGGATGCGCCGGTGATCGTGACAACTGCCGTGCAGTTCTTTGAATCACTTTACGCGAACCGTTCGTCAAAATGCAGAAAACTTCATAATATTGCAAACAGTGTTATTATTTTTGACGAGGCGCAAATGATACCGTCAAACAATCTGCGTCCCTGCGTTGCGGCGATTGCGGAGCTTGTGCGCGCATACAACGCAACCGCCGTTCTGTGTACCGCAACTCAGCCGGCTATTGACGAAATGCTGCTTGAATACAGTAAAAAAGAAAGCGTTGTTGAATTATGTCCCGATGTTGACGGCATGTTCGAAAAGTTTCGCAGGACAAGCTTTGAAAAGGAAGGAAGGCTGACAACGGATGAACTGGTTTCAAGGCTTGAAAGTCAGCAGCAGGTGCTTTGCATCGTCAACACGCGAAAATTTGCTCAAGAGGTTTATGAGGCATTGCCGTCGGAGGGGCGTTTTCATCTGTCCACGCTTATGTGTCCGGTTCACCGTAAACAGAAGCTCGACGAAATTCGCGAAAGACTAAAATCCGGCAAAACATGCAGAGTCGTTTCAACCTCGCTTATAGAGGCCGGTGTTGATGTTGATTTTCCTCGTGTGTTCAGAGAGATGGCCGGGCTGGATTCAATACTGCAGGCGGCAGGGCGCTGCAACCGCGAGGGTAAACGGAGTGCGGAAAGCAGCATTGTTACCGTTTTTGAATCCGAAAACAAGGTGAACAAGCTGATTGCGGTTAACCGTGATGCTGCGGAGGAGACGGTGCGGGACTGGACGCAGCCGAACACAACGTCAACTATAGAGCGTTATTTTAAGGCGTACAGGGATTTTTTGCGGAATGATGACAAGTCGGGCGTCATAGCAGCGAGCGAAAAAGGAATATCGGGCTGTGGATTGCCTTTTGAATGGATTGCAAAAGAATTCAAGCTGATAGACCAAAACACCTTCACGGTTTACATTTCTGTCGGAGAGGGAAAAGAGCTTATTTCAAGGCTCAGAGAGGGAGAACGCTCCCGTGAACTGTATCGAAAGGCCGGAATGTATTCCGTATCGATATACGAAAATCATTTCAATGCTCTTATCAATGCCGGGGCGGCGGAACCCTTCGGAGATGATGCAGCAATTCTGACGGATTTGAGTCTTTATTCGGATGAAAAGGGACTTGCAACAGATGTGAGGGATGGAAGTGCGCTGTTTAACTGATAATGAATGCTTTATTGATCGGTAAGTGAACGGAAAGGCTTTGCAGGTTATATGAATACCGAATTTGACCAAACGTGGCTTGACCGTAAACGATAAAAACATAATACAGCATAGGAGGAATAAGGAAAAATTGACTGCAAAAAGGAACAAAAAAGAAAAGAAAGGAGAGACAGTACATGCCAATATGTATTGAGGTAAGCGGGGATTATGCCTGCTTTTCAAGACCGGAGATGAAGGTTGAACGCGTGAGTTACGATGTAATAACACCGTCTGCGGCACGCGGCATACTGGAAGCAGTTATGTGGCATCCGGGAATGCGTTATGTAATTGACAGGATCCATGTGTGCGCACCGATCCGGTTCACAAACATTCGACGAAATGAAGTGAAGGACGTAATCAGTGCGCGAAACGTGAAGACGGAAATGAAAACACGCAGCGGAGAGCTGTATATTGCAGCATCGGAGTCCATTCAGCAGCGTGCTGCGATGGTGTTGAGAGATGTGCATTATGTTATTGAAGCTCATTTTGAAATGACTGAGAATGCTGCGCCGAGCGACAATCCCGGTAAATTTTGCGACATGCTGAGAAGGAGGGTTGAAAAAGGTAAGTGTTACCATCAGCCCTACCTCGGAACACGTGAATTTCCTGCAAAGGTAGTAAAATGCGTTGAGATGCCGCCCTGTCCGCCGGAACTTGCGGGAGAACGGGATCTTGGCTGGATGCTTTTGGATTTGGATTATTCGGATAAGGAAAACATCAAGCCCGTGTTCTTTCGCGCAAAGCTTATTGACGGCGTATTGACCGTGCCGGCAATGGATTCGGCGGAGGTGACAGGATGATATTGCAGGCATTGACGAGCCTTTACGAAGCGTTGGCTCAAAAAGGCGAAATATCCAAAGAAGGCTGGAGCCGAGAAAAAATCAGCTTCGCGCTCTCTATTGACGAGGAAGGCAATCTGCTGCGCGTAACGCCGCTTTTTGACACGGTCGATGGACCAAAGGGCAAAACGAGGGAAGTTCCGCAGAAGATGACCGTTCCGGCGGCTGTGAAAAGAACGTCAGGCGCGGCGGCGAATTTCCTTTGGGATAACTCCTCCTATATTTTGGGTGTGAGCCTGAAGAAAGGGGAGGATGATGCAGAAAGAGAAAAGCGAAGAAATAAGGACATTAAATGTTTCGAGGCTTGCCGCGAATTGCATCATTCAATGCTGGACGGCATGGAATATCCCGCTGCAAAGGCGGTGCTGAACTTCTTAGACAAGTGGGAACCGCAAAAGGCGGAGGAAAACAATCTTGTTGCACAATATGCGAAAGAAATTCTTTCGGGTGCAAATATGGTTTTTCGCTTTAACGGAGGCTATGTTCACGATGATCCACAGCTTGCATCTGTCTGGCAGAAGGCGAATGCAAAGCAAAAAGATAACATTGGGCAGTGCCTGGTAACGGGAGCGCTTGATGAAATTCAAAACACACACCCTACGATCAAGGGTGTGCAGGGCGCGCAGTCGAGCGGTGCGGCACTCGTGTCATTCAATGCATCGGCATTCTGTTCTTATAACAAGGAACAGAACCAAAATGCTCCGGTTGGAAAATATGCAGCATTCGCATATACAACGGCACTGAACCACTTGCTTGCGGATAAGAGCAATGTTCATAGAATCGGTGATGCTGCCGTTGTCTGCTGGGCGGAGAACGCCGACAAACAGTACGAGGATTTTGCGGCGGACTTGTTCTTTGGCGATGGTGACGGCGATCAGTCGGATGAACAGTGGCTTTCCGCACTGCAGGCAAGCGTGGAACTGCTTGCAAAAGGACTTCCGTGCAGGGAGCTTGATTTGGATCCGGAACGAAAGTTCTATATCCTCGGCATATCGCCGAACGCAGCGCGCCTTGCAGTCAGGTTCTTCTATTGCGACAGCTTCGGAAATATTGTCAAGAACATCAAAGCGCATTATGACCGCCTTGAAATCGTTCGTCCCTCATATGATAAGTTCCCGATCCTCCCGTTGTGGAAGCTGCTAAGTGCAACGGTTAATCCGAATGCGAAGGATAAAACGCCGAATGCAGCAATGGCAGGTGCAGTTGCCCGTGCTGTGTTTTCCGGCGGCAGATATCCGGCGTCCCTTCTGGAGTGCACCTTTCTGCGAATCAAAGCAGAACGCAACATAACCCGTGAACGCGCGGCGATAATCAAAGCTTATTACCTAAGAAACCCAAATGAAAAATGCCCAAAGGAGGTACTGACAGTGAGTTTAAATGAAAACAGCAAAAACATCCCCTATACCCTCGGAAGGCTGTTCTCCGTGTATGAAGAGATTCAGCAGGCAGCTAATCCGGGTATAAACACAACAATTAAGGACAGGTATTTTGGCTCTGCTGCCGCAATGCCTGCAACGGTGTTCCCGATACTCAGCAATCTTGCGCAAAAACACCTGCGCAAACTTTCGGATGCACAGCGTGTATATCTTGATAAAAAGGTTATGACGCTGAAGAGCGTTCTCGGAGAACAGTATCCGGCGCATATGTCGCTGCCGGAGCAAGGCTCGTTCGACCTTGGCTACTACCATCAAACACAGGCTCGTTATACAAAAAAGGAGGATAAATAATTATGGAACCCATTAAAAACCGCTATGACTTTGTTGTGCTTTACGACGTTGAAAACGGCAACCCCAACGGTGATCCCGATGCGGGCAATATGCCAAGAGTTGATCCCGAAACCGGTTACGGAATTGTAACCGATGTCTGCCTTAAGCGGAAGATTCGCAACTATGTTGAAACGGCAAAGGAGGGAGAACCCGGTTATCGCATTTACATTAAAGAGGGAGTTCCTCTTAATGCAAGCGATAGGGAGGCTTGCGAAAAGTATAATGTCAGCACGGATGAAAAGAAATTAAAAGAGGCAAAGAAAAACGATCCTGAGCTTGATATAAAGATCAGGGATTACATGTGCGGAAACTTCTTTGATATTCGCACTTTCGGCGCCGTTATGACAACATTCGTCAAAGGAGCGCTGAATTGCGGACAGGTTCGCGGCCCGGTGCAGCTTGGATTTTCAAGGAGCATTGATCCCATTATTTCGCAGGAGATTACGATAACCCGTGTTGCAATAACGACCGAGGCTGATGCAGAGAAAAAAGGTACGGAAATGGGACGCAAATATATTGTTCCTTACGGTCTCTATCGCTGCGAAGGCTATGTTTCGGCCAACCTCGCGCGCAAAACGACGGGCTTTTCGGAGGCGGATCTTGAACTGCTTTGGAAGGCGATAATAAACATGTTTGAAAACGATCACTCGGCTGCACGCGGCAAGATGGCTGTTCGTGAGCTTGTCGTGTTCAAACACGAGTCAGAGCTCGGGAATGCTCCGGCACATAAACTTTTTGAGCGTGTTACAGCGGCAAGAAAAGCGGATTGTGCGGTTGCCCGTTGCTACGGTGATTATGATGTTGCCGTTGATACGGATAATTTGCCCGAAGGAGTCAGCTGCATTCGGATGATATGACATATTCCGAAGAGGATTATCTGCTGCTATCCGGAATTCAGCACTTCAAATTCTGCCGCAGACAATGGGCGCTTATCCACATTGAGCAGCAATGGGCGGACAACTACCGCACGGTGGACGGCACACTGATGCATGAAAGAGCGCATGATACCGGGTTGAAGGAAAGCAGAGGCGATCTTTTCATTACGAGGGGGATGAATTTTTTTTCATCCACCCTCGGGGTTTCGGGACAGTGTGATGTACTGGAATTTCGCCGTTCGGCGGACGGGATAGAGCTGAAGGATCGTGATGGTCTTTGGCAGCCCTATCCCGTTGAATACAAGCGCGGAATGTACAACGAGCGAACCGGTGATACATTGCAGCTTTGCGGTCAGGCAATGTGCCTTGAAGAGATGCTTGCGTGTGATATTCCGCGAGGAGCATTGTTTTATGGCGAAACACGGCGCAGGGTGGAAGTTGAATTTGACAGAGCATTGAGGGACGAAGTACGGGATGTGCTTTCCGAAATGCATGATCTGTATAGAAAACGATATACCCCGAAAGTGAAACCTACCAAGGCATGCGCATCATGTTCAATGAAGGAAATTTGTCTTCCGAAACTGATGAAAACAACGACCGTTGCAACGTACATTAATAAGGCAATGGAGGAATCGCAATGAAGCGGTTGCTGAATACACTGTATATTATGTCGGAAGACGTATATTTGACGTTGGATGGAGAGAATGTTGTTGCAAAGTGCGGCGAAAGGATCACGGCACGTTATCCTCTGCACACATTGCAAAGCATAATTGACTTTTCGTATATGGGCGCATCTCCTGCATTGCTCGGTAAATGCGCCGATATGGGAGTTGCATTCACTTTCTGCAGCCCGCGGGGGCGATTTCTTGCACGTGTAACGGGAGAGGCAAACGGTAATGTTTTGCTTCGGCGAAAGCAATATCGTGTTGCGGATGATGAGGAGAATTCATGCCTGATTGCAAAAAATATGATATTCGGCAAACTTTACAATTCTAAGCAGAGCATTGAGAGGACACGGCGAGATCACGCTCTGCGCGTGGATTGTGAAGCTTTGGCTTCCGTCTCACAGCTCACGGCGGGACTGCTGCCGCTTGTTCAAAAAGAAACACGGCTTGACGGACTCCGTGGACTTGAGGGTGTTGCAGCGAATGCGTATTTCAGCATATTCAACGAATTAATTCTCAACAGCAAGGAACTTTTTCGGTTTACGGTGCGTTCGAGGCGGCCTCCGCTTGATGCCGTGAATGCGCTGCTGTCGCTTGCGTATTCAACGCTTGCCCTTGATTGTGCATCTGCGCTTGAAAGCGTTGGATTGGATTCGTACGTCGGATTTCTGCATCGTGACAGGCCGGGCAGAACTTCACTGGCACTTGACCTCATGGAAGAACTGCGTCCGTGTATGGCAGACAGATTTGTTCTTACGTGCATCAATAACAGAATGTTTGACAGAAACGATTTCGATTTTCGTGAAAGCGGGGCTGTACTGCTTAAGGATGATTCACGGCGGCGTTTCTATCGAGCATGGCAGGAACGCAAAAAAGATGAATTGAAGCATCCATATCTCGGCGAAAAGCTGCAATGGGGGATGATTCCGTATGTTCAGGCCCTGTTACTGGCAAGATACCTTCGCGGGGATTTGGATGCTTATCCTCCGTTCCTCTGGAAATAACCGTGTTGAGGCAGAAAGGAAGGTTTAATTATGTTTGTGCTTATAACCTATGATGTTAACACAGAGGATGCGGACGGAAAAAGACGATTACGCCGCATCGCAAAGCAGTGTGTAAACTATGGACAGCGTGTGCAGAATTCGGTATTCGAGTGCATACTCGATCCGGCGCAGTGCCGCAGGTTAAAAGCTGAGCTTTGCAGCATCATGGATGCTGAACGGGACAGTCTTCGTTTCTATTATCTGGGTAACAAATATGAAAACAAGATTGAGCATTTCGGAACAAAGTCGGGTTACGACCCTGAGGGTATGCTGATGCTTTGATTATTTGCCGCGAACACTAAGCGGTCAGAAAAAATCAGGGTGGTTCGCGCAACTACATGCGGACAAAACATGCTTTTCTTCAAGAATTGTTAAGCGGATAAGAAACGAAACACACATAAAAGGCAGGTCTTTGCTTGCAGTGCCGCCTTTTTTACTGTATAATGGAAAATGAACAGCGGGGAATGATCACTTTCATACTTGCTGTTTGCGGAAATGTTGATTACGTCTATTCGTTTCCGCTGTCGCCGCCTTCACGGGCGGCGTGGATTGAAATCCTGTATCTCTTTCGGTGCAGTCTGCTGTTGAGGCGTCGCCGCCTTCACGGGCGGCGTGGATTGAAATGCAAGGCTTACAAAGCTATCATGGGTGCCGTTAAGTCGCCGCCTTCACGGGCGGCGTGGATTGAAATTGTTGCGAACCTTGTTGCAGTTATCGGTGGTATGTCGCCGCCTTCACGGGCGGCGTGGATTGAAATGCAGGAAAGCACCCGCTACTGCAACTATAGCGGCGTCGCCGCCTTCACGGGCGGCGTGGATTGAAATCATGCTTGACGCAGTAATACCGACAGCGAGGATTGTCGCCGCCTTCACGGGCGGCGTGGATTGAAATGGAGAAGGACTGGAGGTAAAACATGAGCAACGGGTCGCCGCCTTCACGGGCGGCGTGGATTGAAATTGAAATTTTGCAAAAAGTTTACCGTTAATCATAGTCGCCGCCTTCACGGGCGGCGTGGATTGAAATACCTTTGAAGGCAGGGATTACACGCTTGAGTTCACCGTCGCCGCCTTCACGGGCGGCGTGGATTGAAATTTTAATCAACAACGGCAACGCCAGAATGACGAGGTCGCCGCCTTCACGGGCGGCGTGGATTGAAATTCGATACATGTTATTATTACAACCGTTCTGCGGGTCGCCGCCTTCACGGGCGGCGTGGATTGAAATGCCGTATACCTCGACTGAGTCGCACTCAACGAGTGTCGCCGCCTTCACGGGCGGCGTGGATTGAAATTTCTTCCATGACGCAAGCTCCGAAGCCGTTTTGGTCGCCGCCTTCACGGGCGGCGTGGATTGAAATAGCGACAGTGTGGCGGCGGTGAATAGCGTTACCAGTCGCCGCCTTCACGGGCGGCGTGGATTGAAATGGCTCAATCATAAACGGTACGGCATACGGTAAATAGTCGCCGCCTTCACGGGCGGCGTGGATTGAAATCCCTATTATGTGTTGCAGGTGTTTCAACCTTATGGTCGCCGCCTTCACGGGCGGCGTGGATTGAAATTTTAAAGCTGTTACCGTTTAAGGTTGCGGAAATGTCGCCGCCTTCACGGGCGGCGTGGATTGAAATAAAAGATTACAATATAGAAAGTTGTAAACTTGCAAGTCGCCGCCTTCACGGGCGGCGTGGATTGAAATAAAAATACAATTATTTAATAATATCAACATTGAGTCGCCGCCTTCACGGGCGGCGTGGATTGAAATAATAAATCTTGCGTCAATTTCCGGCGGCAAATTGTCGCCGCCTTCACGGGCGGCGTGGATTGAAATTGACGAGCCTTTGCGGGAGCAAGGCGAAACGCACGTCGCCGCCTTCACGGGCGGCGTGGATTGAAATAATGTTAAATAATTTATTTAGCAAAGACGATCCGGTCGCCGCCTTCACGGGCGGCGTGGATTGAAATAACTTACGGAGTGTCAATTGCGGCAATGATAGCCGTCGCCGCCTTCACGGGCGGCGTGGATTGAAATAATGTATGAAACTGTTGAGCGTACCCTTGACGAGTCGCCGCCTTCACGGGCGGCGTGGATTGAAATTTTGTTAAACCTTGATGAAATAATATTTCTAAAGTCGCCGCCTTCACGGGCGGCGTGGATTGAAATTTTGTAATTTGTCATTGCGTTGCTTGCCGTTGTAGTCGCCGCCTTCACGGGCGGCGTGGATTGAAATGCGGTATATATCAAAGGTTGAGCTACTGTAAAACGTCGCCGCCTTCACGGGCGGCGTGGATTGAAATATGATATAATTTGTATGGATTGTGAAGGTGACGGGTCGCCGCCTTCACGGGCGGCGTGGATTGAAATCTCCCTTTGTAATTGTTACGGTGAATTTGCAACCGTCGCCGCCTTCACGGGCGGCGTGGATTGAAATACTTGAAATATTGGGGTTGTAAAGCTCCGCATTTGTCGCCGCCTTCACGGGCGGCGTGGATTGAAATAACCGCATAACGGAAATTGCAATGGCGGGAATTAGTCGCCGCCTTCACGGGCGGCGTGGATTGAAATCCCATTTCGCATTGACAATTTTCTTAGCGATTTCGTCGCCGCCTTCACGGGCGGCGTGGATTGAAATGACAGATAACAAACGGTGCAAACCGAATCTTTACGTCGCCGCCTTCACGGGCGGCGTGGATTGAAATAACAAATAAGACTTAGTCATTGATGATACCTCCTGGTCGCCGCCTTCACGGGCGGCGTGGATTGAAATAACCCCGCAAATTATGAGGCCGCGGGCGGCGAATTGTCGCCGCCTTCACGGGCGGCGTGGATTGAAATAAAAAGCGGCTACAATATATACTAATAGTAAATGTCGCCGCCTTCACGGGCGGCGTGGATTGAAATGTTATTTGCACTGGCCCGAACAATGCAACCTTTACGTCGCCGCCTTCACGGGCGGCGTGGATTGAAATCGTTGCCAACTATTTTATGAGTAAAACGCGGGTGTCGCCGCCTTCACGGGCGGCGTGGATTGAAATGAATAATATACGCATTTTTATCGTTGCAGGTTTTGTCGCCGCCTTCACGGGCGGCGTGGATTGAAATAAGAAGCTGTTGTTGATGCGGGCTTGTGCGAAGAAAGTCGCCGCCTTCACGGGCGGCGTGGATTGAAATACGGAAGGCGCAAAGTACGGCGGAAAATTGCGACCGTCGCCGCCTTCACGGGCGGCGTGGATTGAAATATCGTTTTTTGTAAAGATGAAAGAATTATCGAAGTCGCCGCCTTCACGGGCGGCGTGGATTGAAATCGTACGGCGGCACAATATTAAAATAGTCAAAATAGTCGCCGCCTTCACGGGCGGCGTGGATTGAAATTCAGCTTGCGGAGCTTGCGGAGATCCCCGCCGTGTCGCCGCCTTCACGGGCGGCGTGGATTGAAATAATCGCGTTAAGCGGGCAATCTCAACGCCGCCGAAGTCGCCGCCTTCACGGGCGGCGTGGATTGAAATCCCGCAAAATTATTGTAACACATAGGTTTATTTGTCGCCGCCTTCACGGGCGGCGTGGATTGAAATACGCACTATAACCGATGAATTATAGTGCGTGAAAGTCGCCGCCTTCACGGGCGGCGTGGATTGAAATACCGTAACAATTACAAAGGGAGGAAGGCGGGCAAGTCGCCGCCTTCACGGGCGGCGTGGATTGAAATAAAAAACGCTGTTAAAGCCCGCAAATTTAAGCGCGTCGCCGCCTTCACGGGCGGCGTGGATTGAAATAAATGAAATTTTGGCCTTGCGCTCATACGCAAAACGTCGCCGCCTTCACGGGCGGCGTGGATTGAAATATCGATGGTTTGTGCGCGATTTAATTTGCGATACGTCGCCGCCTTCACGGGCGGCGTGGATTGAAATCGACAGCAACAGCGACAAGCGGGCGCGGGCTTGCGTCGCCGCCTTCACGGGCGGCGTGGATTGAAATTTTTGAACGAAATTTTTATTATCCCTCAAAAAAGTCGCCGCCTTCACGGGCGGCGTGGATTGAAATTTTCAAGATAATTTGGTTGACTTTGTGTTTCGAGGTCGCCGCCTTCACGGGCGGCGTGGATTGAAATACTTTAAATGTGACGATTGGGAACTCTGCTTGTGTCGCCGCCTTCACGGGCGGCGTGGATTGAAATTGTATCTTGCGCCAAGTATGTCATACCCGCAAACGTCGCCGCCTTCACGGGCGGCGTGGATTGAAATAACCGTATAACGGAAATTGCAATGGCGGGTATTAGTCGCCGCCTTCACGGGCGGCGTGGATTGAAATACCCGTTTTATCGTCAACAATTTCAACGGGTTCGTCGCCGCCTTCACGGGCGGCGTGGATTGAAATGCCTTATCGTTGTTGCTTTCAGCAACAAACGAACTGTCGCCGCCTTCACGGGCGGCGTGGATTGAAATAATTATGCCGAGACGTTTACGAGAGACGTATCCGGTCGCCGCCTTCACGGGCGGCGTGGATTGAAATTTACGTTTTACGGCCGCCGCCCGATTTGTGGTTGGGTCGCCGCCTTCACGGGCGGCGTGGATTGAAATCCCCAACCCAACCCACAACAATATATTCCAACGGTCGCCGCCTTCACGGGCGGCGTGGATTGAAATATGCTGTCCGGAAGCTTTAGTCCCTGCTGTCGGTGTCGCCGCCTTCACGGGCGGCGTGGATTGAAATGGGAATGCGGTCGCAAGAAAAACGAAGCCAATAACGTCGCCGCCTTCACGGGCGGCGTGGATTGAAATATACAGTCCATACTCGTTACCAAAGGCATTGACCGTCGCCGCCTTCACGGGCGGCGTGGATTGAAATCGTCACGGGTCATGCGCGCGTTCGAACACGCAATTGTCGCCGCCTTCACGGGCGGCGTGGATTGAAATCGTTCGGACAGCAATCCAACCTGATATGGGTACACGTCGCCGCCTTCACGGGCGGCGTGGATTGAAATTGACGATGCAGACGAA
>UMJL01022153.1_pt1 | contig 43120 bp, 23 predicted proteins | sample 1966071 | NCBI WGS metagenome assembly UMJL01 (sample SAMEA4836148, study PRJEB28245) | human gut metagenome | biome: gut microbiome; material: fecal sample | place: Denmark | collected 2008
CGCTGCTGGTTCAGCAAGGAAGAGGAAAACGAAATCCAGCAAGCCAATCGTCCATTCTATCGCGTTACGCCTGCCGAAGAACTGGTCGGCTCCTGCTTCCGCTTCGCCGAGCCGGGCGAGCAGGGTGCAAGATTAATGTCGGCGGCGGATATCTATGCAACTGTGAAGAAGAAGAATCCTGCTGCGCTGAAGGACTGTTCGTGTACGTCGTTCGCACGGCTGTTGGCGCAGTTGGGGCGCAGGGTACATACGAAGTATGGGAACGGGTATTGGATGAAAGTTGTAGAATAAGTTTTATATATTAATATGTACAGTAATTATAGTTTATATGAAATATTAGCTCTACATAAAAAACATTTTATTATAAGTCAAATACTTTTATTCTGTATGTAATCAAACCATGCTTTTCTAATTATGTCTTTCCATTCGATAAGTAGATGAAGAAGTTCAAGAAAAAGTATCTAATTGCTGTATAAAACACTGATTTACAGATATATACTTTTTTATTCGGGTAGAATATAAGTAGCAAAATAAAGAGTCTTGTATTGCTATAACGGAGTACAAGAGAATATTTGAACTTTGGAAAGAGTTCTTGCGTATTTCTGTATTTTATTAATATACAGAATTTTATGCATATTTTGAGTTCCGCGAAGACTCTGCAAGTTTCGTATATTGGTATGGAAACGCAAGAGGCAGAAATTAAGCCCACTATGCGTATCATGCTGAAGTCGAATACAGAGATGTTGGATGAAGTGATGGTGGTGGCTTATGGTACGGCTAAGAAGTCTGCATTTACCGGTTCGGCTTCTACTATTAAATCTGATAAAATAGCAGAACGCGCTGTCTCAAATGTTACAAATGCTATGGCTGGACAGGTTGCTGGTGTACAAATTACGCAAAGCAGTGGACAGCCTGGTACGTCAGCAAGCATCCGCATACGTGGTATTGGTTCAATGTCTGCCAGCAATAGCCCATTATATGTAGTGGACGGCGTTCCTTACGACGGTGAAATCTCCGCCATTAATCCTCAGGATATAGAATCTATGACCGTATTGAAAGATGCTGCGGCTAACGCTATTTATGGTGCGCGTGGTGCTAACGGTGTAGTGTTGATTACTACTAAAAAAGGAGCTTCGGGTGCTCCGCAGATTACTGTAGATGCCAAATGGGGTTCTAACAAACGTGGCGTGCCAAACTACGACGTAATGACCGATCCGGCCATGTATTATGAAACCGCTTATCGTGCTATGTTCAATTCGAAGTATTATGCAGGTTCTTCAGCTGCTGAGGCTTATGCTTTTGCCGACAAGACATTGCTGGATGACAAGAATGGCGGTTTGGGCTATTTGGTATACACTGTTCCTGAGGGTGAAAAGTTGATTGGAACAAATTTCAAACTCAACCCCAATGCCAAACTTGGTTATTCTGATGGTACTTACTATTATACACCGGACGACTGGTATGATGAGATCTTCGGTAAAAACAATTTGCGACAAGAATACAATGTAACAGTTTCGGGTGCTTCTGATAAGATGAATTATTACGTATCTGCCGGTTACCTGGACGATAATGGTATCATTGCTAATTCTGGTTTCGAACGTTTCAGTGGACGTGCAAAAACTGACTATCAAGCAAATAAATGGCTGAAAGTAGGTACAAATATTGCTTATACTTATTATAATATTAAATCTCCGTCGGGACAGGCAGATTGGGGTTCAACAGGAAACTTGTTCTACATATCCAATCTTATAGCCCCCATTTATCCGATGTACGTACGCAATGCCGACGGTAGCATTATGAAAGATAATCGAGGTTTGACAGTTTATGACTTCGGATCAGGTTCAACAAACTTCAGCCGTCCTACACTCATGGGTAACCCTGCCGGAACAATGGCTTTGGACGACCAGAACACGTATAGTGACCAGCTTTCTAGCAAATGGTATGCCACTATTACTCCACTTGAGAGTTTGAGCATCACTGCTACTTTGGGTGCCAACGTGCTGAACCAACGTGCTAACTCTATCGGTAATCCGTTCTATGGAAGTGCTTCTACCAGTGGTGGTTATGTATCAGTAGTGCACCAGCGTCTTTTCGATATAAACCAACAGTACATGGCCACTTACAAAACGACATTGGCCGATATGCACAACATTGACGTGTTGGCCGGTTTCGAATCATACAGTCATAAAATCCAGTATTTGGGAGGTTCTAATACAATGATGTATAACCCCTACATCGGCGAGTTAAACAATACCATTAATACTCCTCCTTCTGTAAGTTCTTATACACATGAATATACTACGATGGGTTATTTGGCTCGTGTGCAATACGACTATGACGGCAAGTACTTCCTTTCTGCTTCTTATCGTCGTGATGCTTCTTCACGTTTCCATCCAGACAATCGTTGGGGTAACTTCGGTAGTGTCGGTTTAGCCTGGTTGATGACTAAAGAAGACTTCATGAGTGGTATTGACTGGCTTGACATGTTGAAGTTTAAGGCCAGCTATGGTGTACAGGGTAATGATAACCTTGGTTCTTCTTCTGTTTACTATTATGCTTATGCCGACCAGTATACTGTAACCAACAGTAATGGCGACTTTGCAGTGGCTTTTGCATTTAAGGGTAACAAAGACATTACGTGGGAGACCTCTCATGCCTTCAATGTTGGTTTCGATTTTGAAACTTTCGATGGACGCTTCAACGGTACAGTAGAATATTTCAACCGTAAAACCAGTGACTTGCTTTACAACCAACCTGTGCCTATTTCATTTGGTTATTCAAGCATTCCTAAGAACGTAGGTTCTATTGTAAACCAGGGTATCGAACTTGATGTTAACGGTGTGATTTATAAAAACCGTAATCTGGAATGGACTGCTAATTTTAACTTGACACATTACACCAATAAAATAACTGAATTGGATGAAAGCGTACGTGAAACGGGCATCAAATACAGCAATGCCATTTATGCTGTGGGCGGTTCTTTGTACAATGCTTATCTGCCGGTTTACGCAGGTGTAAACAAAGAAAACGGTCTGCCACAATATTATGTTGATCCGGATAACGGTGATTACACCATTACTACTGACTACGAAAAAGCACAGCAGTCTGACCTGGGTAGCACATTGGCTAAAGTATACGGTGGTTTCGGCACTCAGTTGAGCGCTTATGGTTTTGATTTGGGAGTACAACTCTCTTATCAGCTTGGTGGTAAAGTATACGACGGTACTTACGAAGCATTGATGCAGACTGGTGACCTGATGGGACAGAACTTCCACAAAGACGTACTAAAGGCATGGACTCCTGAAAACCCGAACAGTGATATACCTCGTATGAACGTATCCGACGTTTCTAGTCAGCGTATGTCTTCACGTTTCCTTGTAAGCTCTGACTATCTGAGTTTGAACAATGTGACATTAGGATATACATTGCCCAAACGTTGGACGCAAGCATTAGGAGTATCTAGCTTACGTTTGTACGTGCAAGGCGATAATCTGGCAGTATTCTCTTGCCGTAAAGGATTTGACCCGCGTCAATTCCTCGGTCTGGGAAGTTCGACAGGAAGCGGTAATTTTACTTACACTGCACTGAGAACCATTACCGGAGGTATTACTTTGAAATTCTAACTATCATTTAATCAAATAGAAAAATTAAATATGAAAACATATAATAAAATATTATCCACTCTGGCTATCGGAAGCTTATCATTGGCCTCGTGTGTTGACCTTGACACCTTCCCGCAGAGCGGTACTTTCACTTCCGACCAAAAGCAGGAAGTAGTTTCTGCTGATCCAGAACTCCTTGCCGCTGAAGTTACAGGTATGTACGCTAATAATTTGCAACAGTTCCCTGTTTTTGGCAGTCAGGGACGAGGAGATGACTTCGGTTATCCTGCCGTGTGCCTGTCCAACGATCTGAATGGCCCTGATATGGTGGGTCCAAACAGCGGATATAACTGGTTTACTACTTGTAGTGAATATTCTGACCGTAGCGATACGTATGCTAACCCTTATATGCGTTGGGCTTTGTTTTACAACCAGATAAAAATGGCTAATGATATAATCAAATCCATCCCTGCTGATACAGAAGATCCTACATTGAAGGCTTACCGTGGACAAGCTAAAGCTACACGTGCTTTCGACTACCTGAATGTAGCTCCTTATTTCCAATTCAAATATAAAGGAAATGAAGAAAAGCCTTGTGTGCCCATCGTGACCGAAGAAATGAGTGCTGATCCTAATAATCCGCGTGCTACGGTAGCAGAGGTTTACGAACTGATAATGAACGACCTGAACTCAGCCATCTCTGACTTGGAAGGTTTTGTGCGTAAGAATGCCGGCGAAATTGATCAGCAGGTGGCTTACGGTCTGCGTGCCCGTGCTAACCTCTATATGGAAAATTGGCAAGCTGCTGCTGAGGATGCAGCCAAAGCAATGGAAGGCTATACTCCTTATGAAAGAAATGAACTGACCAAGCCCATGTTCGTTGACTCTCAGGAGAGCGGAAACGGTTGGATTTGGGCGCTCGAAATAACCGAGGCAGACTACAATGCTTCAAACAGTTTGATTTCATGGCCGGGAGTTATTGGATCCTTCTGCGAAGGTTCATATTCGGCTGGTGTAGGTACGTATAAATCCATTAACGTGCTGTTGTTTAACAAGATTCCCTCTACTGACGTTCGTAAAGGCTGGTGGGTGGATGCCAATTTGCACTCAGATAACTTGACTGGACAAAGTTGGAGGGGACTTGCTAGTGGTGACGATATTGCTACATTGGAATTGCCGAACCAGGCTAAGGCAAAATTCTTACCTTACACGAATGTGAAGTTTGGTATGTATGGAGGATTAGGTAACAATGTAGCTGCTAACGACTGGCCTTTGATGCGTGCCGAAGAAATGATTCTGATTCAGGCGGAAGCAACAGCTATGGCAGGTGACATTCCTTCAGGTAAACAGATTTTGGAGAACTTTGTCAAAACATACCGTAACCCCGATTATATATGTACTGCAAGTTCGGCAAGCAATTTTCAAAATGAAGTCTGGTTCCAACGTCGTGTAGAATTATGGGGCGAAGGCTTTGCTATGGCCGACGTAATGCGCTTGGGTAAGAACGTTGTTCGCGTAAAGAACGGTGTGGAAACCAATTATCCTGATGCTTTTGCGTTCAATGTAGCTGCTGATAATGGCTGGTTGCTGATGCGTATCCCGCAGGCCGAAACAAGTTCTAACCCCGGCATTCCTCCTACAGCTAATAACAATGAAGGTAGTATGCCTAAGCCGGGTGAAGGTATGGGACTTACAGATGGCGTTACTGACTAATTTTTTTTTTAAAATAGATAACATAATATGAAGACTATTAATAAATATTTCCTGATGGCGTTGGCTTGGGCTCTGCTCTCTTTTACAGCTTGTTCTGATGACATTGAAAGAGAACCTTCTCCAGTTGTTGACCCTAACTGCCCGGGTGCTTATTTTTCGGCAGACAATAATTATGCACTTGAATTGGAACCCGAAGCTGCTTTGGAGATGACATTGACAGTGGGGCGTACGAATACTGAAAGTGCCGCTACTGTATCTGTGGAAGTACTTAGCAATACGGAAAATGTGTTTGAAGTTCCCGAAACTGTTACTTTTGAAGCTGGTGAAGCTGAAGCGCCGTTGACTATTAAGTTCCCTAATGCAGAAATAGGTGTATCTTACAGCTATGCACTGAAGTTTACTGAAGGTAGTTACAATCCTTATGCCGATCAGCAGACTTATGTTAGCGGTAATATTATCCGCATTAAGTGGAATCCGATTGAGACAGCAATCTATACAGATGGTATTGTTTCAGCTATTTATGGGGTAGAATATCCATTGTCTTGGTATATTAGTGCTGAATATGCTGAATTTCCGGATGGTAGTATGCGTGTTCGTATGCTTAATCCTTATAAGGGTGCTACGGAGAATCCAGATGCGAATGGAATTTACAACGGTTATCCGTATGTTGATGAAAGCATGACTGTAAACGATAATGTGAAAGTACAAATTGACATTAATGGTAAAGAAGCTATGATGCAACCCACCTATTTGGGGGTATTCTTAAATTCTGATGATGGTGAATTGGTTGGTGGATCTGCCTATGGTCTGTTCCAAGGTACAAAGGATGATTTTCCATTAGGCGTTGTATCATTGAATGGAGATAACGAGTTGGAATCTATTGTTTTTGGCCCCAATTCACTATTTGGTTCTGTTAAAACATTATTTGATCAAGGAAGAGCCGGTATATCTACTAATCCTACTACTTTGTTCTTCTCGCTTGATGCTTGGGAAGAATATATGGAAGCGAACTTTACCGAATAAGGTGAGGAGTATATAGCAATAGACATTAAATGTTCGATTATTAGGATTTATTAATCCTTTATTACCAAATAAGAGCCGTATTATTACTTAAATAGTGTAATACGGCTTTTTTAGTTTTAAATATGACTGGTATGCCAAAGAGAATAACTCTGTATTGCCACTCTCATTAGCGTTGGAAAAATGGATTTCAAATCTTGATAGGATTTCTTTATTAATGGGTAGGATCGTTTACTTCGGACAGATAATATAGTAATTATTCCCGATAAATCAGTATATTTGCCGCGCAATGATGCTGCGTATTGGCTGGGGCTGGGCAGTTGTCCGCACAGTTACCCTTGGAACGGACAGCATCGGAACAGTATATATATAAATAAGGTATAGAGAAATGGCAATGAAAGAATTTGTAATTTCCGAAGCACAGGTAGAGACAGCCGTGTTGGTAGGACTCATTACGAAGACGCAGGACGAGCGTAAGACGAATGAGTACCTTGACGAACTGGCCTTCCTGGCTGAGACAGCCGGGGCGGAAGTCGTAAAGCGGTTCACGCAGAAGCTGGACCAGGCTAACTCGGTGACCTACGTCGGAAAAGGTAAACTGGACGAAATCAAACAATACATCCACGATGAAGAAGAGGCAGAGAGAGAAGTCGGAATGGTAATCTTCGACGACGAACTGTCGGCCAAACAGATACGTAACATCGAAGGCGAACTGAAGGTGAAGATTCTGGACCGTACGTCGCTCATCCTCGACATCTTCGCCATGCGTGCACAGACGGCCAACGCCAAAACGCAGGTCGAACTGGCACAGTACAAGTACATGTTGCCCCGTCTTCAACGCCTTTGGACGCACCTTGAACGTCAGGGTGGTGGCTCGGGTGCCGGTGGTGGAAAGGGCTCTGTGGGACTTCGTGGACCGGGTGAAACACAGCTCGAAATGGACCGCCGCATCATCTTGAACCGTATGTCGTTGCTCAAGGAACGCTTGGTCGAGATAGACAAGCAGAAGGCCACGCAGCGCAAGAACCGTGGACGTCTGATCCGTGTAGCTCTGGTGGGGTATACCAACGTCGGTAAGTCCACACTGATGAATCTTCTGGCCAAGAGCGAAGTATTTGCCGAGAACAAGCTCTTTGCCACGCTTGATACGACGGTGCGCAAGGTCATCATTGATAACCTGCCGTTCCTGCTGAGTGATACTGTCGGTTTCATCCGCAAGTTGCCCACCGATCTGGTAGATTCTTTCAAGTCGACGCTAGACGAGGTGCGTGAGGCTGACTTGCTGCTGCATGTGGTAGACATTTCGCATCCCGACTTTGAAGAGCAGATAGAAGTAGTGAACAAGACATTGGCCGACATCGGTGCGGCCGGCAAGCCCATGATGCTTGTGTTTAACAAGATAGATGCATATACCTATGTTCAGAAGGATGAAGACGACCTGACTCCCCGTACCAAGGAGAACTGGACGCTGGAGGAACTGATGCGTACCTGGATGGCCAAGATGGAAGATAACTGTCTGTTCATTTCAGCTCGCGAGCGTATTAATCTGGAAGAAATGAAGAACGCGGTATATAAGCGTGTAAAGGAACTGCACGTACAGAAGTATCCGTACAACGATTTCCTTTACCAGAACTACGACGAAAACGGAGAAGTATAAGCATACGCATTGCTCCGGCCTTGCCGGAGAGAAACAAACTGAATCTCTATGAAACGTAAGCAGATGCGGCCCTAGACAGGCGGCTTCTGCTTGCGTTTCATGTGTTTTCGGGGAGTCCTGAAACAAGGATAAACAAACTGAATGAGATAACGAAGGTGTGCTAAAATGAGAGGCTATGGACTTTCTGTTATGGATTACGTGGAAAGCACGGATATCAGAATAATCTGTGAATTTCCGTGTGATCCGTGCCTGAAGAAAGTATCTCCTTAATTGGGCACACCTGCATAAACCATGAATATCGAATGAATACGTATAGAAAACTGACCGAAGACGAAGTGCTTCGGCTCAAGAGCCAGTCTTGTCTGGCTGACGATTGGGAGAAAGTAAGTGTGTCGGAAGGCTTTTCGACCGAATTTGTACATCATACCCGTTTTTCGGGTGAGGTGCGACTGGGTGTGTTCCAGTCCGAATTTACACTGGCGGGCGGCATTCGCAAGCATTCGGGACTGCGTCACGTGACATTGCACAACGTCACTGTAGGTGACAACTGTTGCATTGAGAACGTGCAGAACTACATTGCCAACTACGAGATTGGGCACGACACGTTCATTGAGAATGTGGATATCATCCTCGTCGACGGCCTTTCGCGTTTCGGAAACGGTGTCGAGGTCTCGGTCCTCAACGAAACCGGTGGCCGCGAGGTACTTATCAACGATAAGCTGTCGGCGCATCTGGCTTATATCATGGCACTTTACCGCCACCGTCCCGAACTCATTGCCCGGCTGAAAGAGATAACAGAATTCTATGCCAATAAGCACGCTTCTGCAATGGGTACGATAGGCGACCATGTGACGATTATGAATACAGGTTCTATCAAGAACATACGTATTGGCAGCCATGCCCGAATCGTTGGTACTTGCCGTCTCTATAACGGTAGTATCAACAGTAACGAGGCTGCTCCGGTATACATTGGAGATGGGGTTATCTGCGACGATTTCATTATCTCCAGCGGCTCGCACGTCGACGATGGAGTGATGCTGACCCGCTGTTTCGTGGGGCAGGCCTGTAAGTTGGGGCATAACTATTCGGCCAGCGATTCGCTGTTCTTCAGCAACTGCCAGGGAGAGAATGGTGAGGCGTGTGCTATCTTTGCCGGACCATTCACTGTGACGCACCACAAGTCGACGTTGCTCATTGCCGGTATGTTTTCGTTTATGAATGCCGGTTCGGGCTCTAACCAGAGCAATCACATGTACAAGCTCGGCCCCATTCACCAAGGTACGCTGGAGCGTGGCGCCAAGACTACGTCCGACTCTTACATCCTGTGGCCTGCCCGCGTGGGTGCTTTCTCGCTCGTCATGGGGCGCCATGTCAACCATTCGGATACGTCCAACCTGCCGTTCTCGTACCTCATCGAGCAGAACAACACCACGTATCTGGTGCCGGGCGTCAACCTGCGCAGTGTCGGTACGATTCGTGATGCGCAGAAGTGGCCTAAGCGCGACGGCCGCAAAGATCCCAACAAGCTGGACTTCATCAATTATAACCTGCTTAGTCCTTATACCGTGCAGAAGATGTTCAAGGGGCGTGAGACGCTGCTCAACCTGCGTCATGCCAGTGGTGAACTGTCCGATATCTATTCTTTCCACAGCGCCAAGATACGCAACTCGTCGCTGGCCAAGGGCATCAAATTTTACGAGATTGCCATCCACAAGTTCCTCGGCAACTCGGTCATCAAACGGCTCGAAGGCATTGACTTCCGCAACGATGATGAAATTCGCGCCCGCCTTCGTCCCGACACCTCTATCGGTACGGGCGAATGGGTAGATATCTCTGGCCTGATAGCACCAAAGAGTGAGATTGATGCCTTGATGGACGGAATTGAAAACGGTTCTGTCAACAAGCTGAAAGAGATTAATGCCGAGTTCGAACGGATGCACCTCAACTATTATACGTACGAGTGGACGTGGGCTTACGAGAAGCTGGAAGAGTTTTACGGCGTGAAGCCCGAAGCCATGACGGCTGCCGACATCATCCGCATCGTCGAGAAGTGGAAAGAGTCTGTCATCGGCCTCGACCGCATGGTTTACGAGGATGCCAAGAAGGAGTTCTCCATGGCCTCCATGACCGGTTTCGGTGCCGACGGCTCGCGTCTGGAGAAGGAAATGGACTTCGAACAAGTGCGTGGCGACTTCGAGAGCAATCCTTTTGTCACTGCCGTGCTGAAACACATCGAGGTGAAGAGCGCGCTGGGGGATGAGTTGATAGGAAGAATGAAGAAGGTGGAGAATAAATAGGCTTGTACAGGCAGGTACGAAGAAACGATGTATTGGTAGGGAAGCTAATAAATTATTCCTAAAAACCTCCTTTGCCGCCAAAGAAAAGGCTTTCGATTAAAGAAATATTTCGATAATACTTCTTACCTTTGCAAGCAACAAGATTATAACAACTTTAAAGCAAGTAGTAATTATGGCAACAACACCTCCGTTCAAGTATCAGCCCATGTTCGAGAAGGGCAAGGATACGACTGAGTATTATCTGCTTACGAAGGACTATGTGTCTGTAAGCGAGTTTGAAGGAAAACCCATCCTGAAGATTGAAAAGGAAGGACTGACCGCCATGGCCAATGCCGCTTTCCGCGATGTATCGTTCATGCTGCGCCGCTCGCACAACGAGCAGGTGGCCAAGATCTTGAGCGACCCCGAAGCCAGCGACAACGACAAATATGTAGCACTGACTTTCCTGCGCAATGCCGAAGTGGCTGCCAAGGGACTGCTTCCCTTCTGCCAGGACACCGGTACAGCCATCATCCACGGCGAGAAAGGCCAGCAGGTATGGACGGGCTACTGCGACGAAGAAGCCCTTTCACTGGGTGTGTACAAGACATATACTGAGGAGAACCTGCGTTACTCGCAGAATGCTCCGCTCACCATGTACGAAGAGGTAAATACCAAGTGCAACCTCCCCGCACAGATTGACATCGAGGCTACCGAAGGCATGGAATACGAATTCCTGTGCGTCACCAAGGGTGGCGGTTCGGCCAACAAGACTTACCTGTATCAGGAGACGAAAGCCATCCTGAACCCCGAAACGCTCGTTCCCTTCCTCGTTGAGAAGATGAAGACGCTGGGTACGGCTGCCTGTCCGCCCTATCACATTGCCTTCGTCATCGGTGGTACGTCGGCCGAGAAGAACCTGCTGACTGTGAAGCTGGCTTCTACTCGTTTCTACGACAACCTGCCTACTACGGGCAACGAGTACGGTCGTGCTTTCCGCGACGTGGAACTGGAGAAGAAAGTGCTCGAAGAGGCTCACAACATCGGCTTGGGTGCACAATTCGGTGGTAAGTACTATGCTCACGACGTACGCATCATCCGTCTGCCGCGTCACGGTGCATCGTGCCCCGTTGGTTTGGGCGTATCGTGTTCGGCCGACCGCAACATCCGTTGCAAAATCAACAAAGACGGTATCTGGATTGAGAAGCTGGACAGCCATCCGGGCGAACTTATCCCCGAAGAACTGCGTCAGGCAGGCGAGGGCGACGCTGTACGCATCGACCTGAATCAGCCGATGGCCGACATCCTGAAGGAACTGACCAAATATCCGGTTGCTACCCGTCTGAGCCTGAACGGTACGATCATCGTAGGCCGCGACATTGCTCACGCCAAGCTGAAAGAACGTCTGGACCGTGGCGAAGACCTGCCGCAATACATCAAGGATCACCCCATCTACTACGCCGGACCTGCCAAGACTCCGAAGGGCATGGCTTGCGGTTCGATGGGACCGACGACTGCCGGACGTATGGACCCGTACGTTGACCTGTTCCAGAGCCACGGCGGTAGCATGATCATGCTGGCCAAGGGTAACCGCAGCCAGGCTGTGACCGACGCCTGCAAGAAGCATGGTGGTTTCTACCTCGGCTCTATCGGTGGTCCTGCAGCCATCCTGGCACAGAACAACATCAAGAGCATCGAGTGCGTCGAATATCCCGAGCTGGGCATGGAGGCCATCTGGAAGATTGAGGTGGAGGACTTCCCGGCATTCATCCTCGTCGATGACAAGGGTAACGACTTCTTCAAGCAACTGAAGCCCCGTTGCTGCAAGTAATAACAATCGTCGGGCAGATTTTCCGGTGGGTAAGTCTGCCTGATGCAAACCATAAAACGGATGGCCGCCGGAAATCCTGTTGCTGATTGCGACAGGCTTCCGGCGGCTCTCTTTTTGGGGGTGCCTGACAGGGCTTTGAGCGACACTTGCACGGCTCGCGAGCAACACTTGTACGGCTCGCGAGCCGTGCAAGTGTTTCATAAATGTAATGCAAGTGTCTCTCGGAAGGGGGGTGTGGACCTTGCAGGATCATTCGCTTTATTCCAGATACTTGGTCACCTTGCCACTGATTTGCAGCAACGAGATTTCGCAGAGTTTCGTGTTGTACTCGGCGGTCAGTATGCGTTCTTCGGCGTCGAGCAGGCTCTTCTGTGCCTCGCGCATTTCGATACCGGACAGGTCGCCCAGCATGTATCGCTCCATGGCGATGTCGTGGTTGTCCTTGGCGGCGATGAGGTTCTGTCGTTCCAGGTTCAGCATTTCGAGGTTATTGCGGTAGGCTTGCCACAGGTTGCTCAGGTCGGCACGCAGGGCCAGTTCCAGTTCGTCGCGTTGCAGGCGGGCGTTTTTCACGGCGATGGCGGCGTTGCGGCGTTCGCGGCGGCGGTTGCCGTCGAAGAGGTTGAAGCCGATGGTCACTCCGCCGTTGAAGCCGAAGTTGTTGCGGCGGTCGTAGTTGTTCACGTCGTACTTGTTGAAGGTGTAGCCGTAGCCGGCGTTCAGCCGTACGTAGGGATAGTTGCGCGAGTTCACTTTTTTATAGTCCATCTGTGCCAGCACGGTGTTTTGGTCGGCCTTCAGCAGCGAGGCGTTCACGGCCAGTGTGGCGTTCCACAGTTCGTCGAAGTCGAGTGAGGCGTTGACGTCTATCAGGCTGTCGCGCGTCATGATGAGCTGGTCCACGTTCTCGTTGCCCATCAGTTCGTTCAGGTTGATGCGCGAGGTGTGCAGCAGTTCCTGTTGCTTCATGTACTGGGCGCTGTCGGCGTTGAAGTCCACTTTGGCTTGCTGGTAGTCCAGTCGCGAGAAGTTTCCGATGTGGTAACGAGCTTCGACGATGCGCAGGCGTTCCTTCGACAGCTGCACGGCGTATAGCAGGTTCTTCATACGTATCTTCTGCTGCACGAAGTTGTAGTATTCTGCGGCCAGCGAGGCGATGAAGTCTTCTAGCGCGATGCGTGTGTTCGTCTCGCCCTGCTCGCGCAGCAGCTTCAGTTGCTGGTAGGTGGTCGAGATGTTGAACCCGTCGAAAAGCGTCCAGTTCAGGTCGATGCCCAAGTCTACGGTCTGGTCGAAGACGTTTCGGCTCTTTTCCGTCTCGCCCGTGGCGCGCAGGTGACTGTCGGTGTTGTTCAGTGTGGCCTGATAGCCGCCCGTCAGGTCGATGGTGGGCAGTGCTCCGGCGTTGGCCAGTGTGGCGTTGTTCTTGCTGATTTGCTCTTCGTTGTGGGTGATGCGCAGCGAGTAGTTGTTGAGCAATCCCTGTTCGAGGCACGACTTCAGCGAGTACGTGGCAATGTTCTGTGCCTGCGCCGCCAGCAGGACGCAGGCGGCAGCAAGCGATAATATCAAGCGTTTCATTATATCTCTTTTAGTTTACTTCGGTTAGTCGATATATAACTGTAAATAGCAGGTACGATGTACATCGTCAGCAGCGTGGAGACGAGCATTCCGCCTACGACGGCCGTACCCATGGCGATACGTTGGTTGGCTCCCTCGCCACTGGCAAAGGCCAGGGGGATAAGGCCGATGATGGTCGAAGCACTGGTCATCAGGATGGGGCGCAGACGTTGCAGCGAAGCATCTTTGATGGCTTGCATCTTGTCTTCGCCTGCTTCCTGTTTCTGGTTGGCAAACTCTACAATCAAGATACCGTTCTTGGCCACCAGTCCGATAAGCATGATGATACCGATCTGGCTGAAGATATTCATCGTAATGTCGCTGAAGTACATGAATATCAGCGCTCCGGCAATGGCCAGTGGCACGGTAAGCATGATGATAAGCGGGTCTTTAAAGCTTTCGAACTGTGCGGCCAGAATCAGATAAATCAGGAAGATGGCCAGGATGAAGGCAAACATCAGGCTCGATGCGCTTTCGCTGTAGTCCTTCGAGTCGCCCGCCAGTGCGGTGCGGAAGGTTTCGTCCAGCACTTCGTCGGCTATCTTGTCCATCTCCTCCAGTCCCTCGCCGATAGTCTTTCCTTCCGACAATCCGGCCGAGACAGTAGCCGACACGAAACGGTTGTAACGATACAGCTTCGGAGGTGCCGTTCCGTAGACCAGTTCGACGAGGTTGTCCAGCTGAATCATTTCGCCGGCATCGTTGCGGATGTACAGTCCCGTCAGGTAGGCGGGCTTGTTGCGTTGCTGGCGGTTGATTTCACCCAATATCTCGTACTGCTTGCCGTTCATGTAGAAGTAGCCCATGCGCTGTCCACTCAAACCATACTGTAAGGTCTGTGCGATGTTTTTCGTACTGATGCCCATCACTCCAGCTTTGTCACGATTGATCTGAATGCGGGCTTCGGGCTTGCTGAACTTCAGGTCGACGTCGGCCATCTGGAATACCTCGTTCTCGTAGACACGCTCCATGAATTTGGGAAGCACTTCCTGCAACTTTTCGATGTTGGTGGCCTGCAACACGTATTGTACGGGCATGCTGGCACGCCGTCCACCAAAGGAGGAAGGTTGGCGCAGGAAGGCGCGCGCTTCTGTCTCGGGCTTCAGGGCGCGGGTCAGCTTCTCGGCTACGTCCATCTGGGTGTAATCGCGTTCGCGTATGTCTTTCAGGGTGATCTGCACGTTTCCGCTACCACTCGATACGCGTGCCGTTACGGCAGCAGCATCGGGGATAATAGAGTCGACTACATCATTGATGCGTTCCGTGTAGTCGCGAATGTATTCGTAGCTGACGCCCTCGGCGCCGATGGTGCTGATCGTGATTTGCGAACGGTCCTCCAATGGAGCCATTTCGGCAGGAATGCTGTTCCACAAGACGAAGATGATGCAGAACGTGGCCAGCGTGAATACCAGCGCAATCCACCGCTTACGCAAGAAGGCAGCCAGCGAACGACTGTACAGGCGGTTCATACCCTCGAAGAAAGGTTCTGTTTTGCGGTAGAACCAATTCTTCTGTTCCTGCCGTTTCAGCAGCTTGGTAGCCAACATCGGTGTGAACGTAAGCGCGGCGAACGAAGAAATGATGATGGAGCCCGAAATGACGAAGCTGAACTCGCGGAACAAGCGGCCCGTTGTTCCCTCCATGAAGACGATGGGGAAGAACACCGCTACCAGCGTGATGGTAGTGGAGATAACAGCAAAGAAGATTTCCTTCGCACCCTCGATGCCCGCCTCTTTCGGCGGCATGCCGCGCTCAATGCGTACATAGATATTCTCGGTCATCACGATGGCGTCGTCCACTACCAGACCTACGGACAGGACGACGGCCAACATCGTCAGCACATTGATGGAGAAACCTGCCACATACATTACGAAGAAGGCACCAATCAATGATACGGGAATCACGATACAAGGCACTAGCGTCACGCGCCAGTCGCGCAGGAACAGGAAGATGATGATGATAACCAGCACGAAAGCCTCATAAACGGTGCTTTCCACTTCACTGATAGAGGCGCGGATGAACTTGGTGTTGTCGAAACCATAGCTGTAGGTGACGTCTTCGGGCAGGTCTTTCTTCATGCGTTCCATACGGTCGTATACGGCGTCGGCTATCTGGATGTGGTTGGCACCGGGCTGGGGGACCACGACTACGCCCACCATGGGCACGCCGTTCATCTTCATATAGCTCTTGATGTCGGCGGCACCCAGTTCGGCACGGCCTATGTCGCTGAAGCGGATGATACGGTTGGCGTCTTCCTTGATGATGAGGTTGTTGAACTCTTCGGGCGTGTGCATCAGTCCTAATGTGCGGATGGTCAGTTCGGTTGTATTACCTTCGATACTGCCCGAGGGGAGTTCGATGTTTTCCTGGTCGATGGCGTTCTTCACATCGACAGGCGTGATACCGTAGCCCGACATCTTGGTCGGGTCGAGCCACAGACGCATGGAGTACTTCTTCTCACCCCAGATGCTGACGCTACTTACGTCGGAGATGGTTTGCAACTGTTCCTTGACGGTCAGGTCGGCAATCTCGCTCAGCTCCAGCAGCGAACGCTTGTTGCTTTGCAAGGCCACCATCAGGATAGGCACGGCGTCGGCGTCGGCTTTCGACACGGTGGGAGGGTCGCAGTCGCGGGGCAGGTAGCGTTGGGCACGCGATACCTTGTCGCGTACGTCGTTGGCGGCCGTTTCCAGATCGACGGACAGTTCAAACTCTACCGTGATACGGCTCTGTCCCTGCTGGCTGACGCTGGTCAGCGAACGGATGCCGGGGATACCATTGATGTTCTGCTCCAGCGGCTCGGTAATCTGGTTCTCGATAACGTCGGCGTTGGCACCCGTGTACGAGCAGGACACGGAGATAATGGGATTGTCGACCGACGGATATTCGCGCACACCGAGGTAGGTATAACCAATGAAGCCGAAGAGCAGAATGATGATGGTCAGTACCGTTGACAACACGGGGCGGCGTATGCTTAGTTCGGATATGTTCATGTTAGTCAGTGAATAGGATATAATTAATAATGAAAAACGGGAAGGGCGTTGACAGGCTTTGCAGCAGTGGCGGTCGCGGTGCCGTCTTTCCGTCCCTAACTATTAATTATTAATTATTAATTTTTAATTATTAATTCTATCGATGGTCACAGCCATTCCCGTGCGCAACTGTTGCGTACCCGAGATGATGACGGTATCGCCTTCAGCCAGTCCTTTTACGACCTGCACAAGTGCTTCGGTGCGGATGCCGGTGACGATTTCGGTCGGTTCGGCTTTGCCCGAGCGGTACAGGAATACCTTGTCCTTACCCATTTCGGGCACGATGGCTTGCGAAGGAATGGCCAGTGCGTCTTTGAACTCCTGTTTCTTCAGTGTGATAGAGGCGTAGCGTCCCGGCATGATGCCTGTGGGGTTAGGGTAGAGGGCGCGTACGGTCAGTGTGTGGGTGTTGATGTCGAGACTGGACTCGCGTGCATAGACTTGTGCGTGATAGTCCTCAAGCGATCCTTCGAGGTTGAAGGTGAGGTTGGTGCCTACCTTAATGTCGCGGGCATAACTTTCCGATACCGAGAACTCCAGCTTCAGAGGCGATATTTTGGTCAGCTTGGCCACGATGGTCGTTGGTGAGGCATAGGCACCTACGCTGACCTGACGCAAACCGATGACACCGTCGAAGGGGGCACGCAGTTCGGTCTGTGCTATCTGGGCTTCGACGCTTTCGATGTCGGCGTTCAGCGTGGCCAGTTCGGTTTTCACCTGTTCGTAGGCTTCCTGACTGACGGCGTCGCGCTTCAGCAGGGCGTCCTGACGGAACACGCGGTCTTCGGCCAGCTTCAGTTGGGCTACAAGGCGTTGCAGCTGTGCTTGCAAGGGGCGGTCGTTTACCTTGGCCAGCAGCTGCCCTTTCTTGACGGCGGTGCCTTCTTCAAAATTGATTTCGGTGATTTTGCCCGATGTCTCGAACGACAGGTTTACTTCTTCGTCGGGTATCAGACTACCGATGATGGGGATTTCGTCGGTAAGGACTTGCGGGCGTACAATGACGGCGTTGATGTTGAGCGCCTTTTTCCCTTTACTTTGATTAGTCATCACTTTGTTGGCTTCGGCCAACTCTTCGTTTGGTTTGGGCATTTGCGAATAAATTCCCCAGCCTGCCAGGCCGGCGCCTATCACGGCGATGATGCCCCATTTTACTCTCTTCTTCATGCTCTATTGTCGTAGTATTAGTAGTGTATAATTCAGCCTTTTGATTGGGCTTCTAAATTACGCAAAGGTTTAAAGCGAAGAAAGAAGATTATGCTTTATTAACAGAGGAAGTTTTAATACCCCGAACGGTACTTGCCCTCCTCCTTATCTTCGAGCATGCTGAGGTAGGACTGGTAGCGCGACTCGCTGATGTAGTGTTCTTCGACGGCGCGGAGAACGGCACAACCGGGCTCGTGACGGTGGGTGCAGTTGCCGTAGCGGCAGTCGGCCGAGGTGCGGAAGATTTCGGGGAAGTAGTGGCCTATTTCCTCTTCTTCCATGTCGAAGGTGCCGAAGCCTTTGATGCCCGGCGTGTCGATGATGTAGCCGTCGCCTTCGACGGGGAACATTTCGGAGAATGTAGTGGTGTGCATTCCCTTGTTGTGGACGGTAGATATCTCGCCCGTCCGTGCGTCGGCTTCGGGCAGGATGGCGTTGATGAGGGTGGACTTGCCTACGCCCGAGTGGCCCGAGAACAGGGTGACGCGTCCGCGCAGTTCGGCCTTGATGGCGTCGATGCCCAGCCCTTGCTTGGCCGATACCTTGAAGCAGGGGTAGCCGATGGTGGTGTAAAGATGGATGAGGCTGTCCAGATAGTGCAACTCGTCTTCATCGTAGGCGTCTACCTTGTTGAAGATGATTTTGACGGGTACGCGGTAGGCTTCGGCCGAGGCCAGGAAGCGGTCGATGAAGGTGGTGGAGGTTTCGGGATAGTTGACGGTGACGATGAGCATGCACTGGTCAAGGTTGGAGGCGATGATGTGCGACTGTTTCGACAGGTTCGAGGCGCGGCGGATGATGTAGTTTTTGCGGTCCTCGATTTCGGTGATGAAGGCGGTGCCTTCTTTGTTTTGGATAATCTGCACGTAGTCGCCCACAGCTACGGGATTGGTGCTGCGGATGCCTTTCAGGCGGAAGTTGCCTTTTACCTTGCATTCGATGCACTGGCCTTCGTCGGTCTTGACGAGGTACCAGCTGCCTGTATTTTTGATGACAAGCCCTCTCATTCAATTGAGAATTGATAATTGATAATGGAGAATGAAGAATGAGCGTCATGGCCCATTATCAATTCTCCATTATCAATTCTCCATTATTATACCGTCATGATTTCTTTCTCTTTAGCGGCCAGCATTTCGTCGATCTGCTTGATGTACTTGTCGTGCACCTTCTGCAGCTTCTCTTCGCCGCCCTTCTGTGCGTCTTCGGCCAGGCCTTCCTTGACGGCTTTCTTCAGTTGGTCGATGGCGTCGCGACGGGCATTGCGTACGCTTACTTTGGCTGTTTCGCCTTCGCCCTTACACTGTTTGGCCAGTTGCTTACGACGTTCCTCGGTCAGCGGCGGTATGCCGATGCGGATAATTTCGCCGTTGTTTTCGGGCATGATGCCCAGTGCAGAGTCGATGATGGCTTTCTCGATGACGCGGAACATGCTCTTGTCCCACGGCTTGATGGCGATGCTGCGTGCGTCGGGTGTCGTCACGGCTGCCACGTTGTTGATGGGCACCATGCTGCCGTAGGAGTCAACACGGATACCGTCCAGCAGGCGTACGTCTGCCTTTCCGGCACGGATGTGGGCCAGTGCGTCGTCCAGATACATCACTGCCATGTCCATTTTCTCCTGCGCTTCGCCTAAGATGTCTTTTACGTCTTTCATATCGTTTCGTTCGTTATAGGATGGTTGATTTGATTAAGTTTAGCAAATGTAGCGTATTATTCCTTTTCTTGCAACAAAGTGGAGATTTTTTTGCTCGTTTGGCTGACACGACTTGTTTTCGCTACTGCCGAAATAGAAGCGAAAAAGGAATCGGAAGCGCATAAATATGCGGTTTCTGCCCCCGAAAAGCCTTGTTTCGGGGGGCAGAAACGCTTGTCCGGCTCGTGTTCCGTGCTTGTTCGGCTGGCGAACAACGCTTGTGTGGCTCGCGAACAATGCTTGTTCGGCTCGTCGGGAATGCTTGTTGCGGAGGAAAACAGGGCTTTTCGGCTCGGAAAACAGCGTTTTCGGCCTTCGGAAACCTTGTCTTTTTTCTATTTCAAATGTCCGTATTTTGCTATCGCTCTGTATCTGAGGCGAATGCGAAAAATTGCTTCCGTTTTTTCCGACGGACGGGCTGTGGGACGGAAATATCGGATTCTAGGCGGGTTGGCGATGCAAAGTGTCAAAATGTCGACTGTCGGTCGTCGGCGTGCAAGGTGGGCGGATGGCTGCCGGCGGGCGGTTGAAAAAAAACTCCTGATTGCCGGTACGGCTTTTGGAGGAAATACATATCTTTGCTCATCGCCAACAGGCGAACGAAGTTAAATATCGAAATAGATGAAAAAAGGCTTGCTGTTTTTCTTTCTGATGTGTGCCGGTGCTTGTCTTCCGGCCTTGGCCCAACAAGATGATGCGAGGGCTCTTCAGTATCACGAGATGCGTTATCAGCCCCAGCTGCACTTTAGCGTGGGTGTGGGGGCGAATACAGATATGAGCGAACCGTCGCCCAATCCGGCTTCCCTGTTGTTCGGGGTACGTCCGGAGACGGTGCCCGCATTCGACTTGCGGATGATGCACCTGTTTGCACCGCGCTTCGGGTGGTATGCCGACGTGCGCTTCAAACTGTTTAAGAGCCGCAACGTGTACGAAACTCTGGGGTCGCAGCTGGGTGAAGCGTTGCTGAACAAGCTGTTGCCGGGAATCGACCATCTGCATCTGGCCTACAGCATAGGCGGTGTGTTTCGCATCGAGGGCGACCGCTGGCAGTGCTATCCCCGTCTCGGAATCGGGCAAAGCTATTATGGCACCAGCCGCAAAGCAGAAAGCATCAAGGAGGGCGAGAAGGAACTGTTGCTGAACTGCGACGGGGCGGCCATCTGCCTGAACTTCGGTGTATCCACACAATATCGTCTGACGCCCCGGATGGCTTTGCTGTTCGACGTATTCTGGCAACAGCCTCTTAGTACAGCCAAGAGCTACCTGTACGAAAAAGAAGGCGAGGCCGAAGCTCAGGAGTATGTCTACCGCAGCAGCACCATCGGGCGCGAACTGAATGTCAGTCTGGGAGTCAACTTCTGCTTCGGCCCCGCCCGTCGTTAAGGGGGTACCGTTGGCGGGCAGTTGTGCCCGCCGGTAGTGGCATGCCTTGTGCCTGAGGCAGGCGATGCTATTTCACATAACGCTTCAGCTTGCGGGCGATGCGTTCGTATCCCTCGCGGTTGGGGTGCAGACCGTCCGAGAAGAGCTTTTCGTCTATCTTGCCATTCTTTCCGACAAGTGTGTCTGACAGGTCGAGCACGCGGACGTTCGGACTGGCCGACAGGGCCTTTTCGAGGAGGGCATTCAGTCTTTGCAGTCTTTCTTCATAGCCTCGGCGCGGCAGAATCTTGACAACATACAGTTGGGCCAGCGGCTGTATCTTCCCGATCCATTCCACTGTTTCCTTTATGCCGCGGACGATTTCTTCGTCAGTGTTCAGGTCCAGATTGTTGGTGCCCAGCATCATGAAGACTTTCTGTGCCCGAAAGCCGTCCAGTTCGCCGTGCATGATTCGCCACTGCACGTTTTCGATGCGGTCCCATCCGTAGCCCATATTGACGACGGTCTTTCCTTCGAACAGCTTCTGCCATACGTCGTCGGCAGCTTTACGCTTTTCGAAAGGTTCTCCTCCCCAGTAGTGGGTGATGGAGTTGCCCAGCATCACAATCTGCGGCTGTACCCGGGCGTTGTAAGCCAGCACTTCTTCGTGTCGCTTGCCCCATTGGTATATGCTGGCATCGCGGTGCTGCCGGCACGGCACGAACGACGATGGGCCGAGTCCGGCGTACAGTATGCCGGTAATCTTCTTGTAGTAGGCATCGGCATACTGTTGCATTCCCAGGTCGGTAGCGTGTACGCCGTCCACCTGGCTGTCCATGCTCAGACCCAGTTCGTCGAAGCTGAGGTAGTACAGGTTGTCGGTCTCCTTCTTCATGTTCTCGTATACGGCCCGTAGTTGCTTGTTCGTCTGTTCGAATGCTTCCCGTTTCTTGTCGGAGGCACGGTAGCCCATGTATCCGTCATGTTCCACCAGCAGAATGGGAGCGTTGCTTTTGCTGCGTATCGTGCTGATTCCTTTTTCCAGGCGGGGACGTATCAGTTCTGTCCGTTCGCCCGTCATGTTGGGCATGCAGTCGATGACGTACATGGCTGCATCCGTTTCGGCCAGCAGACCGAAGAAGCCTTCATCCAGTTGTCCGTTGCCCGAGAAGCCTAGGTTGACGACCGGCATGTCCAGTTTGCGTTGCAGTATGTTGGTCCATGCCATGCCCGGACGCGAGGCGCATGCCCCTTGGGCGATGGAAGTGCCGTATACGATTATCGGCTTTTCGGCCGACGGACGCACGAACTCGAAACGACTGCCTGCGGGTACGCCTATCTGCAGCGATTTCACTCCGTTGTACAGCGGCAGATACAGGGTGTATTCATTCCCTTTGTTGTGTGTATTGCGGTAGGTCAGATCGGCGTATGTGTAGCGTATGGTGTCGCCAAACTGGTATTTACCGGCACACCAGTATTGTCGTCCTTCGCAGTCCATGGTGTAAAGGTCCACTCCGCTTACTCCCGTTGCAGGCATGTGGGGCATGGCCAGTCCGCCTGTTGTCTGATATTTCACCTGAATGGAAGTTGCGTTCGTATAGAATTTGATGTACAGTCCGGCTGTCTCTAAAGATAAGTTCCATACTGGTTTTCTGACTACTTCTTGGGCTCTTTGCGGCAGTCGCTGGTAGCGTCCACCCGTTTCCTGATTCCAGCAGCGTCCCTGGATGGGCAGCACGGAGTCGGTAGCCGGATTGTACCAGACGGTTTCCGGCTGGCGGTCTGTCTGGATTATTTTCTTCAGGTGCGAAGCTACACACTCGTATCCTTTACCGGTCAGGTGAATGTAGTCGCCGGCATACAATCCGTCGCGAATGCTTCCGTTTTTATCTAGGAACCATTCTGTGGGATTGATGTATTTTACTCTTTCGCCGAAAGTCCTCGTCTGAAGCACTTCGTGGATGCGATCGCACTTTTGTCGTATATTACTGTTCTTTTCTTTTCCTGAGGGGAAGAGTCCCAGTAGTATGATTCTCGAATCGGGGAACTGGCGGTATGCTTCTTCTGTGACGGCAATGATGCCTGCGGCCGTGTCGTCGGCTTCGTCTTGTCCGGCTATCAGATTGTTGATACCGATGGCTATTACCACGTATTCGGGATGGCATTTGTTATAGTTGCCGTATTTTACTCGCCACAGCAGGTTCTGAGTGCGGTCGCCAGAGATGCCTGCGCTTTCCCAGTTGCCTTCGCCCCATGCAAGGTCCATAGCTGCTTTGCCCGGTTTATGTGTCACCAGCTGCCGGTTGCCTCCCCATCCTTGTGTGATGGAGTTGCCAAGCAGCAGAAGTTTCAGTTTACGCCCTTCCAATGATGTCTCGATGTCGCGTGCCACTGTGTGCCATTCCGAACCTTCTACCCATCCGGCTGCCGAGCGATATTCGTTGCCCGGTACGGCGTGGGTGCAGGGATTGGAAAAATGTCCCGTAGCCTTCAGAATGAAGCGTACAATAGGTGCTGGATTGTTTAAGGAGTGTGGATGGTGGCCGATGCCGGGCTTGTGAATCACGGTGATAGGCGATTTCTGCTGTCGCATTTCAGCTTCGAAAACAGCGGTATTCTCTGCCACTGGGACTACGTCGTCGGCGTCTCCCACTACATGCAATACGGGAATACGGGCTTGCGCAATGCGTGCGGCGTGATCCAGCGGATTTCCTTTCCAGTTGGTCGCTTCTTCTTCACTGTCGAAGCCGTAAGCCTTCAGCATCCGTTCGATGTCCTGTTTCGAACCGGTATATGCTCCTTTTCCCATCGGCCAGCTTTTGATGTCCATAACCGGTGCGTCGGCATAGATACATGCTACTTTATCTGTATTGCGGGCTGCCCAGTTGTATACGATCAGTCCTCCGCGACTCATGCCTTCGAGCACCGGTTTCTGGTGGAATCCGTGAGCTGTCATGAATTGGTAGAACTTGTTCCAGCGTTCGATTGCCTTGTCCGAGCCATACAGATCGGCTACATCACAATAGGCAATGTGGAATCCGTGTTCCAATAAGTCGATGTCGGTTTGCGGTTCGTGTCCCCAGAAACGTGCTCGCCACACCCAAGGACGGCCCTTGGCTTCTTTTCGTGGCTTGACAATCTTGCAGGAGATACCCTCCGTCCGGAAGTCGTATCCCTGATATCCGTGAAAGTTGAAGGGGGTGGATTGGGTTGGAATAAAATCTGTTTGGTTGGTTATACCGTCATTCAGAATATAATCGCCTATCTTTCGTGCCATTATGCCTGCACCGATAGACGAAGGGTGCAGGCGGTCGGGCATCAGCGAACGATCCCATTGATCGCCGAAGATGTTGAATAGGTTGATAATGCCAAGTCCGTTCTTATAGGCCAACTGTTCAACAGCCGGCTTGACTTCGTTCTCGATGATGCGTGGATTGATGGTGTTTTGTGCAGTCAGAAAACAGCGTACTGGTGTGAGCAGAATAATTTGCGGATGGGAGGGAAGCGCCCGGTAAGTGTCTATCAGTGCTTGATAGTCTTTCGCAAATTGCTCTTTGTATTTCCAGTTCTGGGGTTTCGTATCATTGGTTCCCAATTTGATGAGTACGATGTCCGGCAGAAATTCTTTAGAATCTTTGTATACTTTGGTTTGTACGTAAGGGTGGTCTCCTTGGGTCAAGACCGTGGTTCCGTTTTGCCCGAAGTTCCGTATTTCGTAGTTTTCTCCTAAATAGTATTGTAACTGAGCTGGATAGCTGTTCTTTTCTCTGTTGGCAATGCCGGCTCCGTAAGTAATACTGTTGCCGACACAGGCTATTTTCACTGTACGTTCTGCCCGTACACTCGTAAGGCAAAGCAGCAGACAGATACATAGGAATATGACTCTTTTCATGTTCGGTATATAGATTGATTTAGGGTTTGTTTATGTTTCATTACGTCCCTGTATGGGGAACTACAGAAACAGTTTAGGTACGGATTATCAGGATTGCTGGTTTTCTGTCGGGGGAATGAAGTGACATATTTGCATATCCTGTAATCCGTACCTAAAAAAGATTCTGTAAGAGTTTGTTTATGGTCAATTATGAACCAGCGTACCTATTTCTTCGCCGGCGATGACTTTCTTCAGGTTGCCCACGGTATCCATGTCGAAGACGATGATGGGCAGGTTGTTTTCCTTGCACATGCAGGTGGCGGTGAGGTCCATCACTTTGAGGCCGCGACGCAGCACTTCGTCGTAGGTGATGTCGTGGAACTTCGTGGCTGTCGGGTCCTTTTCGGGGTCGGCGGTGTAGATGCCGTCTACGCGCGTACCTTTCAGCATCACGTCGGCTTCAATCTCGATGCCGCGCAGTGAAGAGCCTGTGTCCGTGGTGAAGAAGGGGTTACCCGTTCCGGCAGACATGATGACTACTTCGCCTGCTTCCATGCATTCGATGGCGCGCCATTTGTTGTAGAACTCACCGATGGGCTCCATGCGTACTGCTGTCAGTACACGTGCCTTTACACCTGCGGCCACCAGTGCCGAACTCAGCGCCAGGCTGTTGATGACTGTAGCCAGCATACCCATCTGGTCGCCCTTCACGCGGTCGAAACCTTTTGAGGCTCCGCTCAGTCCGCGGAAGATGTTTCCTCCGCCGATGACGATTCCTATCTGTACGCCCATTGCGTGTATTTCCTTAATCTGTGCTGCATATTCGGCCAGACGCTTCTCGTCGATGCCGTACTGCTTTTCGCCCATCAGGCTCTCGCCGCTGAGCTTCAGTAAGATTCTTTTGTACGTTGCCATAATTCATTCAGTTTTTCGGTTTGGGGCAAAGGTAGGAAGAAAAAACGAGAGCAGATGTAAGTGACTTCCTGAATTTGTTGCGTGGCGGTGCTGAAAAAAGGCAAGTTCTTCTTTCGATTGGCATTTTCTCCGTTTCAGTCGCCCGAAACTTCGCTTGGGTAAGAATTCTCTCATATCCTTCCGGCTTCGCTTTACTTTTGCAGCAGTGATTATATGCAGAAGTAAACGAGTTATGAAGAAGAAAATGAAAACAGAACTTTGTGGTGTGTGTCTGGCTCTGCTGCTGACAGCATGCGGAGGGCCGGCCGAAGAAAACCGGGCATTGCCCGTAGTCAGCGTGGCGCAAGCCGAAGCCGTGACAGGCAGCGGCAGCCGCAATTATACCTTTATCTCCGAACCCTGCCGCACGACTGAGCTGGCCTTCCGTGTGGGCGGACCTGTGCAGAACTTTACAGTACAGAGCGGTCAGTTCTTCCGCAAGGGGCAACTGATTGCCGCTATCGACCCGCGCGATTTCCTTGTCCGCAAGGAGCGCGCCGAAGCCCTTTGCCGTCAGGCCGAAGCCGACTATCGCCGTACGGCCAGCCTGTACGAGAAGAATAATGTATCTGGCACGGCTTACGAGAAAGCCCGTGCCGACTATGCCCGTGCCCGTGCCGATTACGACATGGCGCTGAACGAACTGAACGATACCCGGCTGATAGCCCCTTTTGATGGCTATGTGCAGCAGGTATACATCGAACGCCATCAGGAAGTGAAAGCCTCGCAGCCCGTGCTGACTTTCATCGACCTTTCGCAGGTGAAACTGGAAACTTACGTGCCCGAGGATATGGCCGTATCGCTTCGCCGCGGGGCGCCCGATTCAGTGTTTCAGGTACGCTTCGACCGTTTGCCAGGACAGGTGTTTGCTCCTGCCGAAACCTATCTGACGCAGACGGCAGCCGATAATAATCTCTCTTTCCGACTCACTCTTTTGCTGGACAATCAGGACAATAGCTTGCTTGGAGGAATGGCAGGGAGTCTCTCTGTATCTCTCTCCTCAACTTCTGCTTCACTCTCCTCTCTGGCCATTCCCCAGGCGGCTGTCTGTCAGGACGACCGCCGGGGCAGCTATGTCTGGACGGTGCAGGCCGACGGCAGTGTGAGTCGTTGTCCGGTTACATTGGGCCGTTTGCTGAAGGATAGCCGCGTAGAAGTCGTTTCCGGCTTGAAGCCCGGTCAGCAGGTAGCCGTGACGCGTCAGGCCTATCTGAACGAAGGCGAAAAGGTAGTAGTGGAACAGGCTGACGCCGCAGAATAGGAGGGAACATCGCATGAAGACGATTGCTAAATTTTTCCTGAAGAACAAAGCGCTGAGCTGGCTGTTGTTGGGGCTGATATTGCTGGGAGGCATCATCTCGTACATCGGTATGGGTAAGCTGGAGGACGCGCCGTTCACCATCAAGCAGGCCGTAGTGACCACGACTTATCCCGGCGCTTCGCCGTTGGAAGTGCAACAGCAGGTGACCGATGTGCTCGAAGAAGCCATACAGTCGCTGGGCGAGCTTTATTATCTGAAGACGGAAAACCGCGCCGGTCTGTCCAAGATTACCGTTTATGTGAAGAAAGAGATACGTGCCGATGCCATGCAGCAGCTTTGGGACAAATTGCGCCGCAAGGTAGGCGATGCACAAAGCAAGTTGCCGGCAGGAGCAGGTACTTCGGTTGTGAACGACGACTTTGGCGATGTGCTCGGCGTGTTCTATGCCCTGAGCAGCACGACACGTACGTACCGCGAGCTGGAAGATCAGGCCGAACGCATCAAGAACGAACTGCTGGATGTGGAGGATGTAGCCCGGGTGGAACTTTTTGGTGTGCAGAACCGTACCATCGAGATAGAGGCCGATCCTGCGTTGCTGGCTGCCAGTGGGGTAACGATGGCCGACATCGCTGCTGCCTTCGATCGCCAGAACCGCGTAGTAGATGCCGGTGCGGTAGAGACGGCACACAACCGCCTTCGTGTGGAGGCATCGGGTAGTTTCACGACATTGGAAGAACTGGAGAACCTGACAGTAGTGTCGCGTAGCGGAGCTTACTTCCGTTTGGGCGAGATAGCTGCCGTGAGCGAAGCCTATCTGCACCCGGCACGCAGCCTGATGCAGACCGACGGCGTACCGGCCGTGGGCATTGCCATCTCGACTGTGGCCGACGGCAATGTGGTGGATATGGCCGAACGGGTGGCTGCCCGCATCGGCGAGCTGGCCGACGCAATGCCCGAGGGTTATCACCTCTCTGTCGTTTACGATCAGGGCCGCGAATCTGCCGCTGCTAACGACGGCTTTGTTCTTAACCTCATCATTTCGGTGGTGACGGTGGTAGCTGTGCTGCTTTTCTTCATCGGCATGAAGAACGGTATTCTGATAGGCAGCGGACTGGTATTCTCCATTTTTGGTACACTGATATATATGTATGGTACAGGCATCGCCCTGCAACGCATGTCGCTGGCAGCCATCATCATTGCAATGGGTATGCTGGTAGACAATGCCATTGTGGTCTACGATGCCACGTTGGTCAACATGCAGCGCGGCATGCGCAAGCGGACAGCCATCCTTTCGGCTGTAGGCACTACGGCTATGCCTTTGCTGGGAGCTACGCTTATCGCCGTACTCACTTTTCTGCCTGTTTACCTTTCACCGCACATCACGGGCGAACTACTTTCATCACTCTTCATTGTGATTGCCGTGTCTCTGTTGCTCAGTTGGGTACTGGCCATTTCGCAGAATGTATTCTTTGTGCAGGAGTTCGTACGCCGTCCTCGTCCGGAGGAGCTGAAAGGTGAACTCTTCCAGGGACGTCTTTACGACCGTTTCCGCTGTGCTTTGCGGTGGACCATCCGTCGTCGTTATGCTGTGTTGGCGGGTATGCTGGGACTGCTTCTGTTGAGTGGCATGGCTTTCCGGATGATTCCCCAGCAGTTCATGCCTTTGCTCAATAAACAGTATTTCTCTGTAGACATGTGGCTGCCCGAGGGTACCCGCGTGGAGGAGACGGCCCGTCAGGCCGAGGCACTGGCCGACACGTTGATGTGTCGCGCGGGAGTCAGACATGTATCGGTTTTCGTAGGGCAGACACCGCCGCGATACTATCTGGCTAACGCTGCTTATGGTCCGCAGAGCAATTATGCCCAGTGTCTGGTCGAGGCCGAAAGTCCTTCTGTAGCCCGGCAGATGCAGGCAGGCTTGCAGGATGAGTTGTCGCAACGCTTCTCGGACGCACTGGTACGTGTCAACCGTTTCGAACTGAACTCCATTCCGCAGGCACTCATCGAAGCCCGTTTCTGTGGAGACGATCCGCGGGTGCTCGACTCGCTGACGCAGGTAGCTATCGACGTGATGCGGCGCAATCCCAAAGTAATGAATGCCCGTAACGAGTGGGGTAACAAAGCCATGATGCTTCGGGCAGCCTACGACCCTGTAAAAGCTGGACGTCTGGGTTTGGGCAAGGCCGACCTGATGACAGCCGTAAAGAGTACGGGCGATGGTACAGCCGTAGGCATCTACCGCGATGGCGACAAGCAGGTACCCGTATTGTTGCGCACGGCGGGTGGCAACAACCTGTCACAAGACGGCTTGGGCGACCTGGCTGTATGGAACGGACGCAACTCTGCCCCGCTGGCACAGCTGACCGACAGCATTGCCCTTGCCTGGGAGTGGCCGCTGGTGAAGACCTACAACCGGCAACTTTCGATGGCGGCTCAGTGCGATGTCCGTCCCGGTCACACGATGAAGGAAGTGCTTGGCGAAATCCGTAGCGAGATTGAGCAGATGCAGTTGCCGCCGGGTTACACCTTCTTCTGGGACTCGCAATACAAAGACCAGAAAGAAGCCATGGCCGCACTGACGAAATATTTCCCCCTGGCACTGGTGTTGCTGGTACTTATTCTCGTGGCATTGTTCGGCAATTTCCGCCAGCCGTTGCTCATCTTCCTCATCCTGCCGCTTTCGGTCATCGGGGTGGTGATCGGCATGTTGGTGACAGGTTTTCAGTTTGGCTTCTTCTGCATTGCGGGCTGGCTGGGGTTGCTGGGTATGATTATCAAGAACGTCATTGTGCTGGTCGACGAGGTGAACCTGCAACGCAAGGCGGGTGTAAAAGCTTCGGATGCCATTGTTGAGGCTACGGTGTCGCGTACACGGCCTGTGCTGATGGCTGCCGTTACGACCATCTTTGGCAGCATCCCGTTGCTGTTCGATGTGGTGTTCGGCGGTATGGCGGCTACCATTGTCTTCGGGCTTTCGTTTGCCACGTTGCTTACGCTCTTCGTGACACCTGCTCTTTATGCAGTTTTCTATCCGGAAGCAGCCAAGAAGTGAGCTGTTTGTACAGAACATTAATCAGACACTATTCACCTTAATCAAGTTTTACGGATGATATTGTTCTGCTTTAGCCTGATTAAACAGTCAGTTTAGCCTTGGTAAACTCTCAGTTTACTGCCGATAAACCGACAGTTCAAAGCCAGTAAACTCGAAGTTTACTACGGATAAACCGACTGTTTATTTCCGATAAACAGAAGATAAACTGATGCAGCCTTGTTTGTCTGGTGTTTGTAAGCCCCTTGACTTATGGCTGCCAGTTGCAAGACTTAACTTATTTAACAACCATTATCGTATGAAATCAAGATATTCTATCACTATGTGTTGTGCCTTGTTGGCATGTACCCTGCAAGGACTTGCACAGGAACATCCGTTGCTCGATGCCTATCGTGCCCAGGTACAGGCTTACAGTCCCGACCTGCGGGCTGCCGAACATGCCGTGGGCGCAAGCGATGCAGCGCGTCAGATGGCACGTGCCGACTTTCTGCCCATGCTTTCGGGAGGGGCCAACTTCAACTATACAGGAGAACCGTTGCAACTGGACGTAAACGTGCCGGGCACAGATGATGTACTTTCCTTCGAAGGAAGAAATACGAAGTACGGTGCTTCGCTCAACTTGTCGCAACCGTTGTATACAGGCGGTGCCTTGCAGGCAGGTTACGACAAGGCACGGGGCGAGGACCAAATAGCCCGTCAGGAAGTGCGTCGCGTGACGAACGACCTGCGATACGAGGCCGACGTACGTTATTGGAACCGTGTGGCCCAGTGCGAGCTGGTGTCTGTAGCCGACCGTTACCGTACGTCGGTAGCGCAGCTGGTTGCGGTGGTTCGCGAACGGGTGGAGCTGGAGTATACCGACCGTAACGACCTGCTGATGGCCGAAGTACGGCTGAACGATGCCGACTATCGGTCGGAACGTGCCCGCAACGAAGCAGAAGTAGCTCGCCTCTCGCTCAACGCTCTGGCCGGAATCCCCTCCGGGGAGCAGATACTGACAGACACGCTGGTGGCAGTTCCTTCTCTGGCCGGATTGTCTTTTCAGGTGGAGGATGCTCTGTCGCGTCGCCCCGAGATGCAGATGGCCGAGACGAACATCGGCGTACAGCAATCTGCCGCACGCATGGCCAATGCCCGTTATCTGCCCTCGCTTTCTGTGGGAGTGGATGGTAACTACTCGTCGCCGGGTTATGACTTTCGGGCAGACCTCGACCCCAACTATTCGGTTTACGCCAAACTCAGTGTGCCTATTTTTGAGTGGGGCAAACGTCGTCATACCCGCAACAAAGGCCGCTATCAGGTAGACATAGCCCGTGAACGCTGTATGCAGGTGGCCGACGGGCTGCGTCTGGAGGTAGAAACAGCCCGTTGCAACTACCAGCAGGCGATGGAGCAGGTGCGACTGACCGAAAGTTCGTTGCGCAAGGCGGCCGAAAGTGAGACGTTGGCACTGGATAAATATCGCGAAGGCAGTGTCTCCATTGTAGAGGTTATCAATGCACAGCTCTATCATCTGGAGGCACAGCAGAACCATATCCGTTCGAAACTGAACGCCTGTCTGGCAAAAAGTGCATTGCAGCGGGCTTGTGGGGAAGGATAAATCGCTATATTTGCGGGTGTACCGCCGCCGGTGTACAGGAAATTATCCGGATGCGCAGGCGGACTGTACGCCGAAGCTACCGGCTTTGCACAATGAACGAAAACAGAACTCGTATGCGACCGACCAGACAATCATACATTTGGGACATCTTGCTGTATTCCGGATTGGGATGCTTTTCCTATTTCTTCCTGGTGCGCTTTGCCGACATTCCTTTGCGCCATCAGGACCGGCTGCTGACACCCCAAGCCTTTGTAGCTGTGATGCTGTTGTTCAATGGCGTGGGACTGGGAATGCGTTATATTCGGTTGCGGTTGCGGAGCAGCTATCCGGCCTTTCTCGACAACCGGCGGCGGATGGTGCTCTTTCTGGTGCTGTCGGCCTTGTTTCTGTTTGCCCTCAACTATCTGCTGCTGGTATCGGTGAAACTGCTGCTCGACATTCCCCATCCTTTTCAGTTGGTGTATAAGGGGACACGCCTGCTGCTTATTACGTGGCTGACGGAGCTGGTCATTGTCAGTCAGTCGGTCAGTAACCGTTTTTACAGGGACTTGCTTGCTGCTTACCGCCGTACGCAACAGTTGGAGGAAAGCGCCTTGCAGGCCCGCTACATGGCACTGCAAAGTCAGCTCAATCCGCATTTTCTGTTCAACAGCCTCAATACGCTGATTGCCGAAATCGAATACAATCCGCAGGGAGCAGTCGGCTTCACCCGAAACCTGTCCGACGTTTACCGTTATATCCTGACGTGTCAGGACAAGCGCCTGGTGAGTCTGCACGACGAAATGGGTTTTGTCGATACGTATGTCCAGCTGCACCGTGTCCGTCTGGGCGATTGTCTGACGGTAGACTGGCAAGTGGCCGACGCCATTCGCGAGGAAGCCCAACTGCCACCCCTTACCTTGCAACTACTGGTCGAAAACATTGTGAAACACAACGTCATCAGTCCTTCGCGACCGATGACTGTGACGGTGGAGGCGCTGACGGACGGAGAAGGAAGTGCCTGGCTGCGTGTGTCGAATCCCGTACATCCCAAGTTGGGAGCCGTTTCAGGCGGACATGGGCTGAAGAACCTGGCGCAGCGCTACCGTCTGCTGTGTGGTAAGGAGATTGTTGTGGAGAAGCAGGAGAATTGTTTTGATGTGAAAGTTCCTTTACTATATGAATGAATACCGATGGATGAATTGATGAACAAGAAGACAATCAGGGCTGCCATCATCGAAGACGAGCTGCCCGCCGCCCGACTGCTGCAAGGCATGCTGAAAGAGCTGCGCCCCGAGTGGGACATCCTGCTGCTGCCCGGAACGGTAGAGGAGTCAGTACAATGGTTTGCTGCCAATCCTCATCCCGACTTGCTTTTCCTGGATATACAACTGACAGATGGGTTGTCTTTCTACTTCATCGAGCAGGCACAGCCCGAAAGCATGATTGTGTTCACAACCGCTTACGACGAGTACGCCGTCCGTGCCTTCACCGTGAACAGCATCGATTATCTGCTGAAACCTATCCATCGGGAGCGTCTGGCCGATGCTCTCCTGAAGTTTGAACGCCTGACGGCTCCCCGCATCCGTCAGCAAAACAGTTTGCTCGATATGCCCGAACTGCTCCGTGCCCTTGCCGGACATCAGGCAAGCGCCTATCGTACCCGTTTCTTAGTGAACGGCGCACGCAACCTTTACACCCTGGCTGTGGACGAGGTATGTTACTTCTATTCGGAGGAGAAAGTGACCTTTGCCGTAACGGCCGACCGCCGCACGCACATCATCGACCTGCCACTTGCCAAACTGGAGGAACAACTCGACCCGAAACGCTTCTTCCGCGTCAGTCGCCAGTTCATCCTTTCGGCCAACTGTATTCGTGATCTGGAGCCTTATTTCAACGGAAAAATGGTAGTACACGTTACGCCCCCCTTCGACGGCAGCATTCAGGTGAGCCGGGAGCGGGTAGCAGCCTTGAAGCTGTGGCTGAACAGTTAGGCTTGTTCAGCCTCCAGAATCTGATAATCTCCGGCTTCCTTCGTAATCTGTGCCTGTAGCTCTTCCAGTGTGTAGCTTTTGCCGTCGGTGAATTCGATGGTGGCTATGGGCGGGTCGAGGGTGACGGTGGCACGGATGCCTTCCAGGTTGTTCAGGGCTTTCTCCACGTGCATGCGGCAGTGGTTGCACATCATGCCTTCGACTTTATAAACAACAGGAGTCGATACAGCGGGTTCTTTCTTCGGCGTTTCTTCGTTTTCCGTTTCTGTTATTTTGCTTTCCGTTTCAACTATCTCGTTTGACAACCCGGTTTCGATGCTATCGGGGTATTTGCCCGAATCGTTTTTCATTCCTATTTTCTTGTTTTTCAGCCTCAGACTATTTGTCACCACACTGACGCTGCTGAAGGCCATGGCTGCCCCTGCTATCATGGGATTGAGCAGGAAACCACAGACGGGGTAGAGTACACCGGCGGCGATGGGCACTCCTATCAGGTTGTAGAAGAAGGCCCAGAAGAGGTTCTGGCGAATGGTTCGCACGGTGAGGTGCGAGAGGCGCAGGGCTTCGGGCAGTTTGCCGAGGTCGCCCGTCAGCAGGGTGATGCCTGCCACGTCCATGGCGATATCGCTACCGGTGCCCATGGCGATGCTGAGGTCGGCTTGTGCCAAGGCGGCGCTGTCGTTGATGCCGTCGCCCACCATGGCTACGGTTTTGCCCTCGTGTTGCAGGCGGGCGATGAACGAAGCCTTTTCTTGCGGCAGCACGCCGGCGTGGTAGTGGCGGATGCCTGCCTGGGCGGCGATGGCGCGGGCGGTGGATTCGTTGTCGCCCGTCAGCAGGTGGACTTCGATGCCCTGACGTTGCAGGGCGGCGATGGCCGGTCGCGAGGTCGGCTTGATGCGGTCGGCAATGGCGGCAATGGCCAGTGCTTCGTGTTCGTTGGCCAGCCAGATGACGGTCTGCGCTTCGGCCGTCAGTCGTTCGGCTTCTTCCTTCAGTTGCGGGCTGACACTGATACCTTGTTCGGTCAGCAGACGGCGGTTGCCGGCGTAGTAGAGGGTGGTGCCCACCGTGCCGCGGATGCCCCGTCCGGTGAGGCTTTCAAATTGCCTAACTGGAGAAATATTTTTCTCTAACTGGGGAAAAATATTTTCCAAGTAGCGGACGATGGCTTCGGCCAGCGGATGTTCGGAGTGTTTCTCCAGTTCGTAGAAGGCTGCGGCCAGACGCTCGTCTTCGTGTTTCCAGCGGAGCGACGTCACTTGCGGATGGCCTTCGGTGACGGTACCCGTCTTGTCCAGCACGACGGCATTCACGCGTCGGGCGCGTTCCAGGCTTTCGGCGTCCTTGATGAGGATGCCCCGTTCGGCTCCTTTGCCGATACCCACCATGATGGCGGTAGGTGTGGCAAGTCCCAAGGCACAGGGGCAGGCTATGATGAGCACGGTGACCAGTGCCAGCAGGCCGTGAGTGAAGCCTCCGGCCGGGTCGAACACCATCCATGCGGCAAAGGCCAGCAGGGCAATGCCCATGATGACGGGCACAAAGATGCCCGCTATGCGGTCGGCCAGCTTCTGTACGGGAGCTTTGCTGCCCTGAGCGTCCTGCACCATGTGGATGATTTTGGCCAGCAGCGTGTCCTTTCCCACCTGTTCGGCACGGAAGACGAAGCTTCCTTTCTGGTTGATGGTGCCGGCATAGACGTGAGCACCCGCCTTTTTGCTGACGGGTACCGGCTCGCCGCTCAGCATGCTTTCGTCCACGTACGATTCGCCGCTGACTACCGTTCCGTCCACCGGTACCCGTTCGCCGGGTTTTACCAACAGTAGATGGCCGATGGTAACTTGTTCTAATGGATAATTGATAATGGAGAATTGAGAATGGGGTTGCGCGAATTCTCCATTCTCCATTTTCCATTCTCCATTCACCAAGTTTACCGTCTTCGGCTGCAGCCCCATCAGCTTCTTGATGGCACTGGTAGTATTGCCTTTGGCACGCTCTTCGAGCAGACGGCCCAGCAGGATGAAGGCGATGATGACGCTGGAAGCTTCGAAATAGACGTGCGGCTCGATGCCCCGCGACAGCCAGAAGTCGGGAAACAGCAAGTTGAAGACGCTGAACAGGTAGGCGATGCCGGTGCTGAGGGCTACGAGGGTGTCCATGTTGGCTGCACCGTGTTTCAGTTGCTTCCAGGCATTGATGTAGAAACTTCGGCCTAACCAGAAGACCACCGGCGTGGCCAGTATGCCCGTCACCAAGCCGGCATAAGGCATGTCCATGAAGACCATGCTGATGACGATGATGGGCAGCGACAGGACGATGGCCCACGTGGCGCGGAATTTCAGTGCCTGATATTTCTGCCGGTGGGCCTGCTCTACTTCGTCGGCCGTATGTTCGTCGGTGTGTATCAGCAGGTCGTAGCCGGCTGCCTGTACGGCCTGTTGCAGGGATGCTTCGTCGCAGCAATCGGAGTCGTACTCGACGGTAGCCGTGGCGGCGGCATAGTTTACTGCCGCGTGCCGGACGCCCGGGTGATGATTCAGTGCCTTGTCAACCCGCGCTGCGCAGGCGGCACAACTCATGCCCATCACAGGGAAGGTTTTCTGAATGGTATTCTTGTTGCTCATGTTATCCTCCTTTTGGCTTTTCGCGGTGCAAAGATACGGAAAACGGAGGACGTTGTGCTGGGAGTGGCTGTTAAAAGATGTGGGTTGTTCTGCCTGTCAGCCCCCGTCTGGAAGGCTCTGAGAAGGGGGGCTGAGCCGTGCAAGTGTGGCTCGCGAGCCGTGCAAGTGTCTCTCGTGAGCCGTACAAGTGTCTCTCACGAGCCGTGCAAGTGTCCTGCAAACGGGGGACAAGGGTGGCTTTAGCCTACTGCCGGCGAGGCGAATGCACGACGCACAACTCCGCGGCTCAGTACCGTCTGTACGGCTCCGCGCACAAACAGGTAAACGATGAAAGCCAGCCACAACGCATGATTGCCCAGTACCGGCCGAAGCCCGTAGTGCAGGGCGAAGAAGCAGGCGGCAGCCGCAGCCATGGAAAGAAGCATGCCGCGGGTGGCAGTGGCACCGATGAACACTCCGTCCCAAATGAATGCCGCCACACCGGCAGCAGGAATGGCCAGTGCCCAACCGAAATAGCTGTCGGCAGCGGCGGTCACCTGTCGGTCGTCGGTAAGCAGGCACAGGAAGGCATTGCCCCCGAAGGCATAGGCCAGGGTGAAGAGAACCGCCATCAGGAAGCCCCACACGAAGAGCCGCCGCACCGTATCGCCGAATGCCGCACGGTTGCGCGCTCCGATGTAACGCCCGCTCATGGCCTCGCCCGCATAGGCAAAACCGTCCATCACGTACGAGAACAGGGTGAAGAGCTGCATCAGCAAGGTGTTGACCGCCAGGATGATTTCTCCCTGAGCGGCACCGGCCGAGGTAAAGAACAGGGTGACTGCTACCAGGCAGAGCGTGCGCAGAAAGATGTCGCGGTTGACGGCGAAGAAGCGCCGCATCGCCTGGCGTTCCCACAATCCGCTACCGTTTGTGTCTGTACCGCTGCCTTGCCTGCCGGGCAGATACTTCTTCAGTTTGCCATATTGGCGTAGCCATAGTGTCAGCCCCATGACAAAGCCGGCATATTGTGCAATGAGTGTGCCCAGTGCCACGCCCTCGACCTTCATGCCGCATCCGAAGACCAGGCTGAGGCTGGCCACGATGTTGACCACGTTTTGCGTGATGGCGATAAACATGGGTGTGCGCGAGTTCTGCATGCCGATGAACCAGCCCGTCAGCCCGTACAGTCCCAGCATGGCGGGAGCTCCCCAAATGCAGATGTGAAAATAGACGGTAGCCATCCGGCGCACTTCGTCGGTGGGCTGTATCAGCAGGAAAGCCGCCTGACGGATGGGCACCTGAAGGGCGATGAGCACCGCTGCCACCGCCATGCCGATGCCTACGGAGCGGAGCAGGATGCGAACCACCTCGGGCAGATCGCGCCGCCCCAGTGCCTGCGAGGTCATGCCGCTGCTGCCCATACGCAGGAAACCGAATATCCAGTAGATGATGTTAAACAGCATTCCGCCCACGGCGATGGCGCCGATGTAGGCCGGTGCGCCGAGGTGTCCCACGATGGCCACGTCGATGAGGCCGAGCAGGGGCACGGTGATGTTGGACACGATGGACGGCAGGGCAATTTGCAGGATTTGGCGGTCTCTGGGCTTCATGAAATTTCCTCTTTTTTCTTTGGGCGGCAAAAGTACACAGAAAAAAGGAAAAAACGGACAGAAAGATTAACAATAATTCAACTTCGGCGCGTTGTTTGTTGTTATGGAAATATCTACATTTGTAGGTGGAAAATGTGTCAAAACAAAGGCTTTAGAAACTCTCCTCCTTCAGGAAGGAGGAGTCCCCGAAGGGGGAGGTGGTAGGTGAAAACATAAAGTATGAATATACGATGTATCGTAACAACCTACCACCCCGCCCGTTGGGCACCCCTCCTTCCTGAAGGAGGGGAGTCAGATAATACTATTTAGTTTTAATATTTTCTTGGATATAAACCTATCAATCTTACATCAATGAAAACCTTAACTTTGCTTCTATCTATTGTTTTGTGCTGCCCCTTGGCGCTCTTTGGCCAGTCGGCCGCTGTGTTGCTGGAGAAGGTTGCCGAGGCACTTGCTTCGGGAAACGATGAGTATGCCGTCAGCCTGTTCCGCCAGTCGGCTGTAGCCGATGCCGAGCAGACGGAAATGTTCTACTGGACCCACGTCAACAAGAATGCTGCGGTGACTCCTCGTCTGGCTCAGGAGCTGGCTGTGCGTTACAAAAAAATCAGGAATTACGATAAAGCCTATCTTTTCTATCGGGAAGTGTTGCAGGCGCATCCTCAGGATGTGCCCACTCTTGTGTCGTGTGCCGAGGTACAGTTGATGCGGGGCGAGTCGGACGATGCAAAACGTATTTACGAACAAGTGATGACGCTCGATCCCGAGAACCTTCAGGCCAACATCTTTCTGGGCAATTATTTTTACCTTCAGGCCGAGCGTGCCCGAAACAAGCTGAACGAGGACTACCGAAAGATAGCTTCGCCTACGCGGATGCAGTATGCCCGTTACCGTAACAGCCTGTCGGACATCTTCTCGAACAGTTATTCCAAAGCCCGTACCTACTTGCAGAAGGTACTCCAGCTATTCCCCTCGACCGAGGCCGGAAAGACGCTGGAGAAAATCAAAAGCATCGAACTGGAAATGAACCGTTAAGCGACGGGAGAAGCGACGCTTAGGATGGCTCGCCTCCGGCCTTTTCGCGCAGCTGTTTCAGGTATTCGGACGGTATTACGCCGTACTCTTCCTTAAAACACTGGCGGAAGTAGAACAGGTTGTTGATACCAACCTTGGCCGCTATCTCCGAGATGGTGTATTTTCCTTCGAGCAGGAATTGCTCGGCATATTTCATTTTCATCTTGCGTACGTACTCGTTGGCCGACATACCGGTCAGCGCCTTCATCTTGCGGTACAAGGTAGAGCTGCTCATGCACATCTTGTCCGAAAGGTAGCCTACGTCTATCTTGTCCGACGACAGGCGGGCTTCTATCAGTTCGTTGATTTTATGGATAAACTCGTTGTCGAGCTTGTTGAGCGACTCCATGACAGCAGCCGACTTGCTTGGCGCCTCACCCGACTTGCTGCGGAAATGTTCCGACAGGATGCGGCGATTCTGAATCAGGTTCTCGATGCGGCTGTGCAGCAGGCTGGCGCTGAAGGGTTTGGTCAGGTACGAGTCGGCACCCACGGCATAGCCTTCTTCCTTGTCGTGCAGCGAGTCTTTGGCTGTAAGCAGGATGATGGGGATGTGGCTGGTGCGCACATCGCTTTTCAGGGCACGGCACATTTCGTTACCGTCCATCACGGGCATCATGATGTCGCTCACAATGATGTCGGGGATTATTTTCAGTGCAATGTCTCTTCCTTCCTTGCCGTTGGCAGCCGTACGTACGTCGAAGTGTTCGCTGAACGATTCGGCAATGTAGTCGCGGATGTCCTGGTTGTCTTCTACGACCAGCAGGATGGGACGTTCGTCGGCATTCGGTTCCGGCTCCTGTTCCGTGGTTTTCTCTGCATCGTTCTGCTGGATATCGGTGTGCAGGGCGTTGGGGTAGAAGTTATCGGTCAGCAAGCTGATGCGGAACGTGCTGCCTTGATTGAGTTTGCTTTCGACGCTGATTTCGCCTTCGTGCAGTTTGACGAGGTTCTTTACCAGTGCCAGTCCGATGCCCGTACCCGATGCCTGGTGCTTTCCACCTTCCTGATAATAGCGTTCGAAGATGTGGGGTAGGGCATCCGGATGAATGCCGTAGCCGGTATCGCTTACCCAAAGTTCGGTGTAGCAGATTCCGGTACGCTCGGCGAGACGTATTCCGATGGTGATGCTGCCCTTTTCGGTGTATTTGATGGCATTCGAGATGAGATTGTCCAATATGGACTGTATCATCTCTTTGTCGAAATACATCGTTATGTTTTCCTCCTCTATATCCAGTTTGATTTCTACATCTGGCTTTTGGTTCAGTTCTCTGTATTTCAGTCCGGTTTCGTGTACCAGTGCGGCAATGTTGCCCCGGCAGACACAAAGTTTCCGGTTTTGGGTTTCGGTCTTGCGGAATTCCAGAATCTGGTTGATGAGGTTGAGCAGGCGTATGGCACTCTGATGTATGACGCTCAGTTTCTGAGCATCTTTGGCCGAAAGCGAATTGTTCTTTTGCATATCCTCCAGCGGTCCCAGTATCAGGGTGAGCGGTGTGCGCAACTCGTGAGTGATGTTGGTATAGAAACGCAGACGTTCGTTGTTCAGTTCCTGTTCATGTTGCAGGTTCTGTTTCTCCAGTTTATACAGGGTTTCTGCATCCAGCCTTTTCTTGTAGGCGTTGAATAGGGTATAGGCGATTCCTATAAATGTTACAAGATAGAAAGCCTTTGCCCATAACGTTTGCCACAAAGGTGGTGCGATGTGTATATTCAGCGAAGTAATTGCTTCCGACCATTCTTGGTTATGAATCCGGGTTTTTATCTGGAATTCGTATTTCCCTGGTGGCAGATTGCGAAAGGTGACGTTGTGCGGATCGTGTAAAATGTACCAAGAGTTCTCCAGTCCTTTCAGCATGTAAGCATATTCTACTTGGTCTGTCAGGGCGTAGTTTTGTATGTTGAAGCGGATGATAAAGCTATTTTGCATGTATGTCAGGTCAATTTTGTTATCCGGATCGGGAATTACAGTAAACTGTTGCTTGGTGGTGTTCAAAGGGTTGGTGATTTCCAAACTTGTGATGAGGGCAGGAGGGGCTTGTCGTTTTTGCAGTACTGTCTCCGGGTGAAAGTAAGATACACCATCAATGGAACCGACGTAGAAGTGGCCTTCGCGGGTTATTGCCATACAGTTTCGACTAAAATTTCCTATGGGCAGATTGTCATATCGATTGTAGTTGTAAAAGATGGAGTCATGCAACAGACAACTGATACCTTTGTTTGTACTTACCCAAATGTTACCCTGCTTATCTTCGCCAATGGCTTGGATATGCGTATTGTTCAGTCCGTTTTCACGTTGATAGACGATGTAGGTTGTATCTAGTAGCGAGGGAAAGCATACTAAGCCTTCACCTGTGCCTACCCATAGTCGTTTATGGCTGTCTTCGTACAAGGCGTTAATAGTGTTGGAAGGAAAATTGCTTTTCACGTTGAATAGTTTGAGGTCATTCATTTGACTGTCGTACATACCCAGGCCGCTTCCATAAAATCCTACCCATATTCGTTGGTGGGCATCTTTTAAAATACAACGTGCCAAATTGTTTTCTTTGTCATGGTGGGATAGGACGTTACGAGTGTCGCGATCTATACAATAGATCCCTTCGCTGGTGGCTATCCAAATTCGTCCTTCGTTATCTTCATTTAGAGCACGTACATCAATATTTTGCCTATCCTTATGTCCAGATAAATAGACTTGTTGGAACGTGTGATTTTTTTGGTCGAAACGCACGATACCTCCGTAAAACAGGCCGAACCAAAGTTGCCCTTTTGAATCGCAGAGCGAAGTTTGTACGGTATTACTATTCAAATGACTGTTATGACTGTTGTAAACATCTGTTCTTTTCCCTTTTTCGAAGACGTTGATTCCACTTCCATCGGTGCCAATCCAAAGGCGGTTGTCTTGGTCAATGCAAAGACTTGACACGATTTTGCCAGTCAGGCTGTTATCAATAGCCAGTGAAGGAGAATATTTGTAGGATTTGAATAATGAAGGTTCACGTTTGATGAAGTTGATGCCACCTCCCCATGAACCAGCCCAGATGTTTTTGAACGAGTCTTGGAATAAACAACGGATGCTGGCGTTGGACAAGCCGTATTCATCGTCTCCTTCACGGATAAAAGTAAATTGGTAATTGGCGGTAGTTTGGAACATGTGTTGTGACAAGTCCAATAGGGCGATACCACCAAATTCCATGGCTATCCATAACTTGTTGTCGTCTGGCTGGCAGATGTCGTATATGCGGTGCGACAGTTGCCCTGCTGGTTCGTTGAAAGATACGAATGATTCGTTTTCCGGATTGAATAGAGCAAGTCCTTTGTCGGTACCTATCCAGATATTGCCATTATGGTCTTTATAAACGCATGTCACTTCGTTACCAGGCAGACTTTGCGGATTATGTGGATCGTGCATGAAATTTTTGGCGGTACGTTCTTGGACTGATAGTATGCTGAAGCCATGTTGTACGTGTCCGATGTAGATTTTTCCGTTTCCGCCATCGACCATGTCCCAGATATGATTACTTGGTAATCCTTGCACGTTTTGTGTATTGTAATGGGTAAATTTTCCGGTTTGCTTGTTTAGATAGTCAATTCCTTCCCAATATGTACATATCCAAAGGTTGCCGTCGGAGGCAGGGATCACTTTGGTGATGTCGTCCGTAATGATACTTTCAGGGTTCTTTTCGTCATGTCGGTAGATGGTGAATGTCCCTTTATCGTAGTTGTAAGCATTAAGTCCTGCTCGTTGTGTTCCGATATAGAGTATGGGAGCTTTAGGATCAGGATCGTCCAACAAGCAGTTTAGTTCATTGCCGGTGATGTTAGGGGTGTCGTTACATTCACTTTTATAATAAGGGGTAAAACGATAGCCATCGAATTTATTCAGTCCTTCTTCAGTTGCGAACCATAAGTGGCCCTTTTTGTCTTGAGCAATACTTACTACGTAGTTGTTGGATAAGCCTTCTTTCATGCCGAGTTGTTTGATGAGATAAGGTTGTGCGTCAACCAAACAAGGTAATAGCAGAAAGATAGAAAGAAAAATTTGTTTCATGGCATTCGATTTTATTACATATCCTCAAATCCGCAACCGCCCTCATAAGATGACACAGA
>UMJL01013487.1_pt1 | contig 41811 bp, 39 predicted proteins | sample 1966071 | NCBI WGS metagenome assembly UMJL01 (sample SAMEA4836148, study PRJEB28245) | human gut metagenome | biome: gut microbiome; material: fecal sample | place: Denmark | collected 2008
GAATCACCTCAGCCACTGGTTTCAGAGCCTCCTTGGCGGCTTCTTCGTTGATGAAGGCGTCGCTCTCCGCCTTGAACATTACCTGGGTGGAGTTGAGCTCAAAAGGCGTCTCAAAAACCAGGGGCTCCTGTTCCACGGTGGCCGCTCCAGATTCGGCAGCCGGCTCCTCCGGACCGTGGATCTTGAGCGTATACTGAATGCTGTCTCCCTTGTCTGCCCAAATATAAATGTAATAGGTGGTGTTGGGCGGCAGTTCCAAGCTGAGCGTGGCCGACTTTCCGTCCTGCGCTGCCTGAAGCGGAGCGCCATAGGGGTTGTGCATGGTACTTCCGTATGCATCATAGACCCGCAGATCGAGGTTCCCCGTCCCGGGCGTCATGTTGACGGTGGTGATCTCATAGGTGGCGTTTTCCACCGAGTTGGTGGTAAAGGCGAACCACTGGCCCAGGTTGTTGCTCACTTTGCCGGAAAGTTGGGTCTCCAGGGGGATCATGCCGCCGTCATCCTGGTTGGTGCCGGCGGAGATCTCCTGCCCGGCCACGGCTCCCACAGCTTCGGATACACTTCCGGCGGTGGAATATCCGGTTTTCTGCTCTTCCGGGTCCCGAATAATCAAGGAGTATTCGATGCTGTCTTCCTTCTCCGACCAGATATAGATGTAATAGGTCGTATCGGGGGGCAGCTCCAGGCTGAGGGTGGACGCCCGCCCCACCTGCGTCGCCTGCAGCGGAGAACCATAGGGGTCATGGATCGTTTTCCCACATGCGTCATAGACCCGCAGGTCAAGGTTTCCAGTGCCCAGGGTCTTATTGACCGCCGTGATCTTATACGTCGCATTTTCTGCCGAACCGGTGGTGAAAGCGTACCACAGGCCGCCTTCCTGTGTGGCTTTTCCGGTCAGCCGGGTGTTCAGAGGCAGCAGGACTGCGTCGTTTTGGTTGGTCCCGCCCCGGAGCGTTTCGCCCTGTTCCGCCGTTTCTTCCAGGCCGTCTGACACCACGGTCAGTGAGCCGTTGTCCGGCTGCTTGGCAGAGTCGGCTTCCTCGGTCTGAACGGCCTCTTCCTGGGACGGTTCGTCCGATGCATCATTCCCGCCGCAGCCGGTCAGCGTAAAGACAAGTATCAATGCAAGAATCCATGCAGCTGTCTGTTTCATCATCATTTCCCCCTTCCCGCTCATCCCTGGGCCGCCGGATCATCCGGCGCCTGGATGTTCAGGGTGTATTCGATCGTATCTCCCTTGTCGGCCCAGATACAAATGTAATAGGTGGTTTCAGGCGGCAGGTCCAGACTGAGCGTGGACGCCTGTCCCTTCTGCGCCGCCTGCAGCGGAGCGCCGTAGGGATCGTGGAGCGTGTCCCCGTATATATCATAGACTCGCAGATCGAGGTCACCTGTGCCCCTGGTCATATTGACCGTAGTCAAATTGTAGGTGGCATTCTCTGCGGAATTGGTGGAGAAGGCATACCACTGCGCCTTGTCCCGGCTCACTTTGCCCTCCAGCTTGGCATTCAAGGGGATGAGCTGGGCGTCGTCCTGATTGGTAGCAGCCGGAATTTCCAGGCCGTTTGCCGGTTCCGGTCCGGGCTGCGCCGTGTTGTTCTCCGGAAGCTGCCCCTCCGGACTTCGGACAGTAAGGACGTAGTCAATGACGTCACCCTTGTCAGCCCAGATTTTGATGTAATAGGTGGTTTCGGGCGGCAGGTTCAGGCTGAGTGTGGCCGCTTTTCCGCGCTGCCCTGCCTTTAACGGGGAGCCATAGGGGTCATGGATCGTCTCGCCAGACTCGTCATAGACCCGCACGCACAGGTCGCTGGTCTCCGGTGTCTGATTGACCGCCGTGATCTTGTATGTGGCGTTCTCTGTTGTATCCGTGGTAAATGAGTACCACTGGCTTTCATTCTGGGCGGTTTTGCCCGCCAGCCTGGCGTCCAGCGGCACAGCTTCCGCACTCTCCAGATCGATCCCTCCCTGGAGTGCGATGGGCTGCAGGCCCCCGTCGGAGGCGTCATCGTCCCCCTGGCCGCTGGTGCCATGCGATTGCGCTGACTGGAGCCCCTCACTGTCGCTCTGGGAGTCCCCTCCGTCCTCTGCGTTCCCGCCGCAGGCGGCCAGGGCGAGCAGCATACAGGCGGTCAATAAAAATAGGGTCAGTTTTCTGATCATGAAAATCATCTTCCTTTCCTAATTCATGGAACCTCTTTGTGATCTTGAGACGATCTTGCTTTCTTCCGCATGCAGATTTCCAGTCTCAAATAGTGCCCATCCGGCGGGGGAAAGAAGGTCGGGGTTTCTACGTGCAGCGGATCGGCCAGATCGATCCAGAAGGTCTCCTCCCCGTTGACGGGACGAGGTGGGGGCAGACTGTTCGGCTTTCTCTGTGACATCTGCCTGTTCCTCCAGGTGGCTATGCAGCGCTTTGCAATCCTCCTTCAGGGCGTCTGGATTCCTCCTGGGGCACACTGTTTACGCCTCAGGCGGACAGAAACATGGCTGGCTGCCGCCAACCGACTTGGGGGCAAAGCGGGTGTTTGCCTCGCTTTGTATGTTCCACGCTATCCATGTTTCTTTTGACAAAGCAGCTTTTCATCAGCGTCACTGCGCGCTTATCCGACCACATGGACATCTCTTGTGGCGGGCTGGCCCACCGGCATGGAAGAATCGCTGGGCCAGTATGTATTGCTGGGGTCAATGCTGAAGGTCAGATGCTGCCCGTCATATTGCTCCAGGCCCTCTGCATAGGCAACCGAAATCAGCCGCACCATGCCGCTTCTTGGAGAACCCACCGGGTCGCCCGATTGCAGTTCCATCTCCTGCGGCGTATCCAGCACGATCAGGCGGAAGGTCTGGCTGGAGTCCGTCCAGGGGGCGTTGGGGTCGGGACAGCCCTGCAGGGCAATGACTTCTTCATAGGTGTAGGTGCCAACGGTGCCGGTGAAGACGATGCGGCCGTCTTCTGCGCCGTTTCCCTGACTTTTGGAGCCGGACGAGGGAACAGCTTCCGCCTCGATCTCCGCATTGCCGCCGATCTCCGCAGTCTCGTTCTGGCCGGAACCATGGAAGGAGACCTCTGTCCAGTTGATCTCGATCAGGCCCAGTGCCTCCGGCACTTCAGTGAATTTCCCGGACCACTGGGTTTCCCGAACCAGAGTCCCGTCCGTGAGGGTAATGCGGGTGATCTCGGTATCACCGCTCCCACCGTAGGTCTCTGTGAGGCGAACGCCGTTTCCGTCTGCCTCCCGGGCCAGACCGGCATGATACCCGCCTCCGCTGGAGCCTTCTTCCAGACTCTCCTCCGGCTGGATCACAGAATCTGCCTCCGGGTCGTATTGGAAGAATCGCACATACCAGTTCCCTGAGTCTGTTTCTTGGGCCAGAAGCAGTGTTGGCACAGGATCGCCATCCTGCAAATCAAAGATAGAATACCGGTAATGGCCTGTAGGCGCCGAGTCGGAGGTGGTGTAGGTGTAGTCGGGGGCACTGCTGATGATCTCACCGTAGAGGGCGATGGCCGCATCATAAGAATCGGAAGCCTGTGGGTCTTGACCGGGCTCTGTTTCATTCTCCGCCGTACCAGCCCCATCTTCTATGGCGGTCGTATTCGCGGCTGGCTGTTCTTGCAGGTGATGGATTCCCCATGCACCAGCGCCGATCACTGCCACAGAGGCCAAACCGATGAGTCCCAACTTCACGATGCCCAGTCCGCCGGCGGCTGCGCCCGTACCGGCTGCTGCGGTACCTCCGGCTGCAGCCGTGCTTGACGCTCCGGCCGCGGAAGCGGATCCGGATGTCGCAGCCGCAGCAGTCTGGGCAGTCTGTGCCAGTATATGCTGCAGGACCCGCTGGTTGGGCAGATGGAAGGCCTGCGCCTCCTGGCCCCGCAGGAGCCAGAGAAGAAAGGGAAGGGGAGAGAGACCGTATAGCTTGGTGTCCCGCTTCTCCAGGTCCCGTACCTTTGCCTCAATCTTCCTGCGGCCGTACAGCAGCCGGCTCTTGACCGCGCTCTCCGATGTGCCCAGGGCCTCCGCAATGTCCCTGACCGGCATCTCCTGATAGTAGTACATACCGATGACGGCCCGCTGATCCTCCGGGAGACTGTCCATGATCTCGCGGATCAGCCGCGCCGTCTCGGCCTGGTCAAGGACCATATCCGGTCGGTTCTCGCTGCTGCTGTCCACAAAGCGTTCTTCTACAGGTACATCGACATCATCTTCTGGGGTAAGCTCGGTAAACAGCGCCGGCCGCTTCCGCTTCAGATAGTCCCGCGCCGTGTTTGCCGCGATCTGCCGCACCCAGGAGGGAAATTTGGAATCTCCATCAAAAGTGCCCAAGTGGGTAAAGGCCTTGATATATGTATCCTGCAGGATATCAAAAACCGCATCCTCGTCCTTGATCATGGACTTGATGGTGTAAAAGACCTGGCTGTAAGTTTTTTCGTACAGGGACGCCATAAGGAGGCGGTACGATGAAAGAAGTTCCCATCTGGGAAAAGAGCAATTTGAGTTTGGAGGAAGCTGCCGCCTACTCCGGCATAGGGATTAACAAGCTGCGCGATCTCACCAATGAAAAGGACTGTCGGTTTGTGCTGTGGGTGGGGAATAAGCGCCTGATAAAGCGACGCCTGTTTGACCAATTTATCGAGCAGATGTATTCCATCTGAAATTTGTGGTGTGAAAGACTGCCTGAATATGGTACAATCAAAGTGTCATATCAAGGCTCTTTCCATTACGGAAAGGAGTTTGACAATGTCCGAAAAGCGCAAAGACCATAAGGGAAGAATCCTGCGGACAGGAGAGAGCCAGAGAAAAGACCTGATTTATCAATACCGCTATACGGATATCCGGGGAAAGCGCCAGACGGTTTATTCCTCTGATTTAAGGGAACTGCGGGAAAAAGAGAAAGAAATCCAGAAGCAGCTTGATGCAGGAATCGACTATGCCGCCGGAAAAATCACCGTCATAGAACTGGTGGAGCGGTATATCAGTCTAAAGCAGGGCGTCCGCTATAACACGAAGGTTGGGTACAATTTTGTGCGGAATCTGATCCGGCAAGAAGATTTTGGATGCCGCCCGATCCGGGATATCAAAGTATCCGATGCCCAGCAGTGGATCATGAAGCTGCACGGCGACGGAAAGGGATACAGTACCATCACCAGCGTACGGGGCGTTGTCAAACCGGCATTTCAGATGGCCTGCAACGAGGATATCATCCGAAAGAATCCCTTCGACTTCAAGTTGGTGGAGGTCGTTCCCAATGACTCGCAAAAGCGAATCGCCATGACCCAGGAGCAGCAGGAAGTCTGGATGGGCTTTATCCGGGGTGACAAGACCTACCGCAAGTATTACGACGAGTTTGTAATCCTGCTGGAAACCGGGATGCGAGTGAGCGAGTTCTGCGGCCTGACCAAAAGTGATCTGGATTTTGAGAACCGGCGTATCCGGGTGGATCACCAGCTCGTCCGGGAGCGGGGCGGCAAATACTATGTGGAGAAAACAAAAACCGAATCTGGTTGCCGGTTTATTCCCATGACGGATACGGTGTACCAGAGCCTTAAAAATATCCTGGCTCGTCGCAAGACACTCAAAACAGAGATGATCGTAGACGGATACACCGGATTTTTGCTGCTGGACAAGGACGACAAGCCCAAAGTGGCGCTGCACATCGAGAATGAGATGCGCTGGGCCATGAAGAAGTATCGCAAGCTGCATCCGGACAAGCCGTTGCCGCACATTACGCCCCATGTGTTCCGCCATACCTTTTGCACTAACATGGCCAATGCGGGTATGGATATCAAGAATTTGCAGTATGTGATGGGCCACTCCGATGTGGGGGTCACGCTGAATGTTTACACCCACGCCAGCTTTGACCGGGCAGCCGAACAGATGGCAAAAATCCTTGCGTTCCCCGCTGTGACAGCTTGAAAAATCAGGTCAAATCCGCAGTTGGTACTACACCAATTACTACACCAATTACTACACCATTTGCCCATGAAATTGCGTAGAATTGCGCAGATTTGCGTGGGAAGAATGGCAACTACGATGAAAAGAAAAAGCGCCGAAAAGCCAGTCATATCAATGGCTTGCAGGCTTATGAAGGGATATATAAGAGATGACCAAAATACTATTTATTTGCCACGGCAATATCTGCAGAAGCCCCATGGCTGAATATGTGATGAAGGATCTGGTGCGGCAGGCAGGGCTGGAAGCCCAATTTGAGATTGCGTCTGCGGCGACCAGCACGGAGGAGATCGGAAATCCGGTTTATCCGCCCGCGAGACAAAAACTAGCGGAGCATGGAATTGGTTGTTCCGGCCATGCGGCCCGACAGCTCACCCGGCAGGATTATGAGACATTTGATGTCCTGATCGGAATGGACAGCGCCAACCTTCGGAATATGCGCCGGATCTGCGGCGGCGATCCGGAAAAGAAAATACACCTTCTGCTGGACTATGCCAATCGGCCCGGACAGGAAGTGGCCGACCCCTGGTACACCGGTGATTTTTCAAAAACCTGGGAGGATGTGCTGCAGGGCTGCCAGGGATTGCTGGCGGCATTATGAAGATTGATGCTGAAAAACGTATCCCATGCGGGCAGCCTGTTGCAGGTCAGCAGGCTGCTTTTTGCATTTTGGCTGGCCTCAGCAAAATCAGAATGGTGAGCCAGAGGCCTCGCCCTGGAGACGCAACTGTGTGACGAGGGAAAGGTGCTTTTCCATGAGTGTCGAGGAAACCTCGAGCGGACCGGAAAAGCCCGGTTGACCGCAGCAGGGGAATGGGGTACAATACCGATGTGACATAACACCAGAGAGGAGCGTGGCAGCATGCCCGGCATTTCCGTCATCGTCCCTGTCTATCAGGCGGAGAAGTTTTTGAAGGATTGCGTAGAGAGTGTTGTCCGGCAGAGCTACTCGGATTGGGAGCTGCTGCTGATTGATGACGGCTGTACGGATCAGTCTCCCGCCATCTGTGATGCATGCGCGGCGGAGGACAGCCGCATCCGGGTTTTCCACAAAGAGAAGAATGCCGGGGTCAGCGAAGCGCGGAACACTGGCCTGCGGGAGGCACAGGGGAGATATATTGCGTTTTTGGATGTGGATGACCGATACGAGGCGGACTGCCTGGAGACACTGTGGAGCCTTTGCCAGCAGTCTGGCGCGGACTCAGCTGCCTGTGCACATCTGAACCTCTGCGTCGGAGGGGAGTCCTCCGTTGAGCTGGTTTTGCCCGATGGTGTCTATGATGAGGACGGAATCCGGAAGGGAATCGTCTACCCGCTGCTGGGGGACCGGCTGCGGATGCCTGTATTCAACGGCTTCATCTGGCGGTATCTTTTCTCCCGGGAGATCATCCAGACGGTGGGGATCTCCTTTGAGGGGGCTTATCTGGAGGATGAGCTGTTTTTGATGGAGTATTTCTGCAACGCCCATAAACTGGCGGTGACGGAGCGGCCCCTATACCGGTATCTCATCAATCCAGCGTCTGCCACCCATAAGTACATGCGGGATTTCCTTCAGGTGTTTCGCCGCTTCATGGAGCGGAAGGAAGCACTGGCGGCCCGATATCATCTGGAACAGGCCCGGCCCCAGTGGCGGGAGTATTCCAACTGGGCAGGGCTTCTGATTGCCATCGGAAATGAATATGCCAAGGGAAATGACAAGCCATTCCGGCAGAAGCAGCAGATGGTAGAGGCGCTGTGTGCCAGTCCGGAGATGGCCAAGGCGATTGCGGAAGTGGTGCCGGAGGGGATGACCCGCAACAAGCAGCTGGTGGCCAGCTTGGTGCGGGGCAGGCATTTCTTCCTGCTGACCCAACTGTATCGGCTGAAAAATCGGAATTGAGGAAATGGAGAAATACGGTTCATGACATACCTGCGCGAAAGTTTTTGTTACCACATGTGGATGGTGCTGTTGGCTGTGTACGACCAGAGCGCCCTGCATCGTTGCCTGGTTCGATTGGGCGGCTGGTGCAATGCCCAAATCGATGAAAGCCGGATTCTGGGAGTTTTGTGCCGCCAGGGAGCTGTAGCTCGCTCCTGGCCGGACAGCCTGCTGTGCCGGGTCCTGACGTTTTTGATCAACCTGCCTGCCTGGGTGCTGCATAAGCTGTATCTGGCACTCCGGCTGACGTTTGAGGACAGTTTTTTTGCCCGTCTGGCATTTTCCATGGGGGACGAGACTGCCATTGCACAGTCTTGGATGATTATGCTGCTGTGGGTGATCCCGTTTTCCCACTGGAACAATGCATACAGCCTGATGGGCTTTGTGCTGCTGCTGGCGCTGTTTTACGTGGGGGCCATGCATCAGGAGCGATTCCGGATGGACATTGTGCATATCGGCTTTTATCCGATGCTGCTCTTTGGCGCCATGTTCTTGGCGGTGGCGTTTTCCTATGTGCCGTCTGAGTCTCTCCGCTTTTTGTTCTACCATATTTCTGCGGCACTTTGCGTACTGGTGACCGTCAGTGCGGTCCGCAGCACAGAGGATCTGAAGCGTTTGGCGGCAGGCGGCAGCGTTTGCGTGCTGGTATCCTCTTTGTACGGCGTGTATCAGAGAATCCAGGGTGTTGAGGTCAACGAGTCCTATGTGGATATGACGGTAAACGCCGGGATGCCTGGCCGTGTGGAGTCCTATTTTGATAATCCCAATACGTTTGCAGAAGTTTTGATTTTGCTGCTTCCGTTGGTCTTGGCGTTGGTGCTGTGCTCCCGCCGGTGGTACAGCCGGCTGATAGCGTGCGGCGTGGCGGCTGTAGGTGTTGCTGCGCTGGGCATGACCTATTCCCGGGCAAGCTGGGTGGGGATTGCCTGTGCCATGGTGGTGTTTGTGTTCCTGTGGAAACCGAAGCTGATCCCGGGGTTTGCGGTACTGTGTGTGCTGTGCATCCCGTTTTTGCCGGATACGATCTGGAACCGAATCCTCACCATTACAAACTTCAATGATTCCTCCACTGCCAGCCGAATCCCGCTGTATGAAGCAGCACTGGAGGTTATCAAGAAATCCCCGGTGACAGGTGCAGGATTGGGAACAGCTGCCACACAGGCGTATATCTCGGATTTCAACCTGTACCATGGTGAGGCACCGTTTGTCCACGCGCATAATTTTTACCTGCAAGTCTGGATTGAGGCAGGCCTGCTTGGAATCATCGGATTTGTGGGCGGGATGCTTTGGAATATCAAACGGGCGGCGCATGCTGTCCGCCACTGTGATGATTCTGCTGCCCGCACGATTACCTGTGCAGCAGCTTCTGCACTTTGCGGCGCCATGGTCTGCGGCTTGGCAGATTATCTGTGGAATTATCCCCGTGTGATGTGCATTTTCTGGTTCGTTTTTGCAATGGCGATTGCGGGAGCGAAGCTCTGCAAAGTAAAATCTACTTGACTTTACATGGAAATCCAGTAAAATAAAAGGGGCTGGTTGTAGAAACAACTGGCTCCTCTTTCATGAACCCGACAGGGTGGAGCAACCAGGATCTCATGCGTTTTTGTGAGAACATATCCAAGGTTACCCCCACAACTTCATGACCGGGTGTAGCGCAGTTGGTAGCGTGCTTGCTTTGGGAGCACTGTCCGCCCCATTCACGAGGGAAAAGCCGCACCCCCTCAATCCACGGGGATACTGCCGGCAGCGGGAACCGTTTCAGCAAAGCACTTGGTCAAAAAACGACCTTGACCACATGTTAGGCCACAGTTAAAATAGTTTTATAACCGGGTGTAGCGCAGTTGATAGCGCGCCAGCTTTGGGAGCTGGATGTCGTGGGTTTGAGTCCCACCACTCGGACCAAACAATGATAATCCGAACTACATTATCAGAGTAGGTAATGTGTTCGGATTTATCATTTCTATTGAAAATATCTCTATAAAGACACATCGGTCTTCTGAAAGCGATCCATCTTCTTGAGCCTTGAAAATTGCTCTAAGTGTATGTTCACCATCAATATTGCCGCGTATATCACCATTTACCGGTTCCATGGTAACATATCCGGATTTATTGTCATACTCTACAGATTCTGCGAAAAAAGCAATCCTACGATTCAGTTCGTGAAAACCATAATAGAGCTCGCTGAAATCTATGGGTTTCAGCGGGCTTTATTCTTTGTCTATTACGCATTAAAAACCACTATGCCTGATGGACAGAAATTGGTCTGTCACAAATCGTTTTCCCCAGGAATCCCGACCTCCGACTGTTCTTTGGGCAGGCCCATGTACTGTCGGGATTCCTGGGGGTGTTGCTCCATGTCCGCAATTTCCACCTGGAGCTGCTGGCGGCTCTTGGTTCGATTCATCTCCAAAAAGAGGAGAGGTGGTATTGCTCCTGCAGGGATTCCTCTCTGGGTGGAAACGCAATAACCGTGTCCCCAATCTGATTGCCCTTCAGCTCGTTCCGGCAGATCTCAACGTCCATGACCGCCATATAGAGGGCATATCGAGCGAACTCCTTGAGGGGCATCCGGATCATCCAGAGCCAGCAGACGACGGAGCCGACTACGACTGCCAGGCAGACTTCTCCTCTAAAAAGTGGCGAAATTCCGGAATATTGCCGCCCTCCAGATTAGATTTCTCAATAGCCATGGCATGATTCATTCCCATCACCAGAAGAAGATAATCCTGCGTCTCCGCCAGCGCGAGGATTTTGTCATAGTGCCACTTGGATTCCGCCGCCGCAGTCTTCACCAGATAGTGGTCGAAATAGAATGTGGTATCAGCGGAATCGGTGCCCGGCAGGGCTTTGCGTATCTTTTTGAGATGGGAGGTCAGGAAATAGGAGTTGCCTTTCCAGCCCGAACCCCGTATAATGGCCACAAGATTACAGCAGGGCAAGCTGAACGCTGCCCACCGATCCAGATGAAAAGGAGAACCCTATGAATTTGATCATCGAACACCTCTCCAAGCGATTTGAGCAGAAAGAGGTATTGCGGGACATCGACTTTACCTTTTCCGATGGCAAGATCTACGGTCTGCTGGGCCGCAACGGCGCCGGCAAGACCACTCTCTTCAACTGCCTGAACCGGGATCTCAAGGTGGATGGCGGCAGCTTCTATCTGGAAGAGAGCGGCGTGCGCCGGGAGGTAGCGCCGGAGGATATGGGCTATGTGCTCTCCACCCCCACAGTGCCCGAATTTCTCACCGGGCGGGAGTTTTTGAAATTCTTTGTGGACATCAACCGAGGCTCCATCCAGAACCCCCAGTCCCTGGATGAATACTTTAACATGATGAGCATCGCCCCGGAGGACCGGGACAAGCTTTTGAAGGACTACTCCCACGGCATGAAGAACAAGATGCAGATGCTCATCAACATCATTGCCCAGCCTAAGGTTTTGCTGCTGGACGAGCCTCTGACATCCCTGGATGTGGTGGTTGCCGAGGAGATGAAGGGGCTCCTCCGCTCTTTGAAGGAGGGCCGGATCACCATTTTCTCCACCCACATCTTGGATCTGGCCCTGGACCTGTGCGATGAGATCGTGCTGCTCAGCCACGGGGAACTGGAAGCGGTGGAGAAGTCCAACCTGGACAGCCAGGAGTTTAAAGAGAAAATCATCGCGGCGCTGAAAGAGGAAGCCTATGCTTAACACACTGCGGATATCCTTTTCCCTGAAAAACACTTACCGGGTCAACAGCATCCTCTACTCTATCAGGCAAATCCCGCTGCTGAAGCATCTGCTGCCTGCCACCATTTATCAGGTCAGAGGGTTCAAGATCTTTGCCAATGTGCTGTCGGTACTCTGGGAACTTGTCACCATCTTTCTTTTCAAGCTTCTCTACTTCTTCCTCATGGTCCTTGCACCGGGGGAGCTTCATTCCATGGTACCGGCCCGGGAGTCCTTTTTGCACATCCTGCTGTTTTTGACCCTGGTGGGCTCGTACATGAATACCAACCTCTTTGACCCCTCCCGGGACAAGTACTATGCCATCATTCTTCTGCGGATGAATGCCCGTTCCTATACCCTGGTGCACTTCGGCTATGATCTGACAAAGACCGTGGTGGGCTTCCTGCCCTGTATGCTCCTGTGGGGCCTGATGCAGGGGGTGCCCCTGTGGCTGTGCCTGCTGATCCCCTTCTGCGTGGCTGGAGTCAAACTGGCGGTGTCTGCTTACTCGCTGCAGGACTATGAGAAGCACGGGTATGTCCGCAATAACACAAAGCTCCAGAAAAGCACCTGGATCCTGACATTTGTGCTGCTGGCTCTGGCCTATTTCCCGCCCACCATGGGAATCGTTCTGCCCCTGAAACTTTCCGCCGCTTTGTTCCTGCTCTGCCTCCCGGCGGGGATTTGGGGGCTTCGGCAGATGGCGCGATTCCCCTATTACCGGGAGATTAATAAGGAGCTGCTGTCCCAGGTGACCAATCAGATGGACACCGTGAAAAAGACGGACAAAACTACCAGCGAGAAAATCATCTCCACGGACGACTCCATCACCAGTCGGAAGCAGGGTTTTGAGTACCTCAATGAGCTCTTCATCAAGCGGCACAGGAAGATCCTGTGGCGCTCCACTCTCCGCATTGTCGCTATCTGCGCCTTTCTCTGCTGCGGCGTCCTACTGCTCATGACCGTACAGCCCGGCACCAAAGCGGATGTCAACGAGATGGTGATGACTTGGCTTCCTTATTTCACCTTCATCATGTACCTCATCAACCGGGGCACCGGCTTTACCAAGGCGCTGTTCATGAACTGCGACCATAGCCTGCTGACCTACTCTTTTTTCAAGAGACCGGACTTTGTATTGAAGTTGTTCCAGATTCGCCTGCGGGAGATCATGAAAATCAATGCTGTCCCAGCCCTGGTCATCGGCGCGGGCCTGTGCTTGACCCTCTATGCCTCCGGCGGAACCAAGAATCCCATGAACTATGTAGTGCTTCTGGTGTCTATTCTGGCCATGAGCCTGTTTTTCTCCATCCACTATCTGACCGTCTACTATCTGCTGCAGCCCTACACAGCAGGGACGGAGATGAAAAGCGGCACCTACCGCATCGTGATGATCCTCACCTATGTGGCCTGCTACGCCATGATGAACCTCCGCCTGCCTACCCTAGCCTTCGGGGCGGCCTGCATTGTCTTCTGCGTGGCATACTCCATCGTGGCCTGCATTCTGGTCTACAAATTCGCCCCTCAAACCTTCCGGCTGCGTACCTGATGTTACCGGCAAATCCGCTTTATACTGGGACAACTGCCAAACGCAATTTCAAATTCAGATTCCCATCTTTCTTTACAGGTACGCCATTTGGCGTTCTTCGCAAACCGGGGCTTCGTTCCGTCAAAGGAGAGAGCCAGCAGCCGGTAGCCATCCGGAGTGGTATCCACCGTTTCAACCCCATACTTCTCTGTGAAGGCCTGGCCTGAGAGCCAGGCCTTTTATTTTCCTGCGCCCAGCATACATACGCCGGATTTTTCCTTGTCATCCAGCTTGCGGAAGAAAAGATTGCCGTTCCAAGGAAAACATGACAGACAGTTGTCGTGTTCCTATGCTATAATGGGCAAAACAGGAAAGGCGGTGCATCCCATGAAAATGGAGCGGCTCATCGGCATCCTGTCCATCCTGCTCCAGCGGGAGAAGGTCACCGCCCCGGAGCTGGCGGAGCAGTTCGAGGTGTCCCGCCGGACCATCCAGCGGGACATTGAGTCCCTGTGCCAGGCGGGCATTCCCGTTTCCACCGCCCAGGGTGCGGGCGGCGGCATCTCCATCATGGAGGGCTACCGGGTGGGCCGAACGGTGCTCACTGATCCGGAGATGCAGGCCATTCTGGCAGGGCTGCGGAGCTTGGACAGCGTCAGCGGCACCCGACGCTATGCGCAGCTGATGGAAAAACTGTCCGCCGGGACAGGCGGCCTGGTGCCCGGCGGCGCCCACATGCTCATTGACCTCTCCTCCTGGTACAAGACCAGCCTGCCGCCAAAGATCGAGCTCATTCAGGGAGCCATCGAGCAGCACCGCACCATTCGTTTTACCTATTTCTCGCCCAAGGAAGAATCGGTGCGTACCGTTGAGCCCTATTACCTGGTGTTCCACTGGTCCGCTTGGTATGTATGGGGCTGGTGCCAAGTGCGGAAGGATTTTCGCCTCTTTAAGCTGAACCGCATGACGGAACTCGCCTCTGGGGAACCCTTTGCCCCTCGTTCCGCACCCCTGCCCAACCTGGAGCCGGAGCGCATCTTTCCGGCCAAGTATCAGGTGATCGTTCTCTTTGATCCGGCCTGCCGCTGGCGGTTGGTGGAGGAGTACGGCGCTGATTGCTTCACCGTGGAGCCAGACGGTAAACTGCGCTTTACCGGAGGCTTTCCCGATGCGGACAGCGTGCTCAGCTGGATTTTGACCTTCGGAGACAAGGCGGAACTGCTGGAACCGGAAGAACTGCGCAAGCAGATTGGAAATTTGGCCAAAACATTGACTGCCCGTTACCGAAGGAGGGATTAGCATGGCGTCTCATCCGGATTTTGTGAACTATGTGGCCGAGCAGCTGCGGGATGCCGGAGCCATCCGCAGCCGGAAGATGTTCGGTGAATACGGCCTTTATTGCGACGATTTGTTCTTTTCCGTCATCTGCAACGACCAGTTTTTTGTAAAGGTCACTCCACAGGGTGAAGCAGCGTTCCCCAACCTGCCAAAGGCTCCGCCTTACCAGGGAGCCAAGGATTACATCTGGGTGGAGAATGTGGACGATCGGGACTCCATGACTGCGCTTACCCGCCTTACCTGTCTGGCGCTTCAGGAGAAGTCTCAAAAGCGGAGGAAATGACCATGGCCTTTGACTACAAGAAAGCGTACAAGGAGTTCTATCTGCCGCCCAGGACGCCCGGCATCGTCACTGTACCCGCCATGAACTTTCTGGCAGTACGGGGTCAGGGCGACCCCAATGAGAAAGACGGCGCCTACAAGCAGGCACTGGGTATGCTCTACGCCGTGGCGTTTACCATCAAAATGAGCAAGCTGGGCAGGTACAAGCTGGGGAGCTACTTCGACTATGTGATGCCGCCTCTGGAAGGGCTTTGGTGGCAGGAGGGCGTCCAAGGGGTAAACTACGCCTGTAAAAAGGATTTTCAGTGGATCTCCCTCATCCGCCTGCCGGAGTTTGTGACAAAAGAGGTTTTGGACTGGGCCATTCGGGAGGCCGCGGAAAAGAAACGGCAGGACTTCTCCCGGGTGGAGTTCTTTCCCTGGGAGGAGGGGCTGTGCGTCCAGTGCATGCACATCGGCCCTTATGACGACGAGCCCGCCACCGTGGCCGCCATGGAGGAATACGCCAAGGCCCAGGGCTATGAGGAGGACTTTGGAGAAGGCCGGTTCCACCACGAGATTTATTTAAGCGATGTGCGGCGGTGCAAACCGGAGCGGCTGAAAACGGTGATCCGACAGCCGGTGAAAAAAGCGGACATGTGAACAATGGATCAGGAGGCTGCCATGAAGATACAAGAGCAAAGGGAAGCGCAGGTTCGCCGCTGGTTTTCCATGTGGCTGAACAAGCAGGACACAGGTATTGAGAACCTCTTTGCGCCTGATGCCGTCTACATCGAGAGCTGGGGACCGGAGTATCACGGCAGCGGGAAGATCAAGCTTTGGTTTGATGAGTGGAACACCCGGGGAACGGTACAGCGCTGGGACATCCGGCAGTATTTCCACAAAGAGGATCAGACCGTGGTGGAGTGGTCCTTCCGGTGTGACATGACGGACGGCACAGTCCAGAGCTTTGATGGCATTTCCCTCATTCGCTGGAATGAGGTGGAGCAGATCTGCTTTTTGCAGGAATTCGGCTGCAACAAAAACCGCTACGATCCCTATGGCCATGGGAAAACTCCGATATTCCGGGAAGAGCAGGTACTGTGGTTTTAAAGGAGGGAACGGCATGAAAGGCTTTACCCGCACGGAAACCCGCTTCTCCTTGTGCGGCTTGGACTGCGCCCTGTGCTCCATGCGCCTGGGCGACTATTGTCCCGGCTGCGGCGGCGGAGCAGGAAATCAGAGCTGCGCCCTGGCCAAGTGCTCTCTGGAGCATGGCAGTGTCCAATTTTGCTGGGAGTGCCCGGAGTATCCCTGTTCCCGCTACGAAGGATTTGACGACGGTGATTCCTTTGTCCCGCACCGGAACCGGCAGCAGAAGATTGTTCAGGCCCGGGAGCTGGGACTGGGCGTTTACCTTGCCCAGTTGGAGGAAAAGCGGGCTATTTTAGAAGGACTTCTGTCCCATTACAACGACGGCCGCCGCAAGACTTTTTTCAACATGGCGGTCTATCTCCTGCCCTTGGAGGATTTGCGCTCCGTGAAGGCTTCGCTGGACAGTCGGTCGGAGCTGGACGAGCAGCCGATCAAGAATCGTGCCCTCGCCGCCGTGGGGCTGCTTCAGGAGGCGGCAGACCGCCGGGGAATCAGCCTGAAGTTCAACAAAAAACCGGAGAAGGGGTGAGCGCATGGCGACTTCCAAGGTGACAGTCCATTTCCTCTGCCCGGTGGAGCAGGTGTGGCAGACAGTGACTGACCTTGCCCATCCGGTCTGGCGCAGTGATTTGGCCCGGGTGGAAATCTTGGACGAGGCTCACTTTGTGGAGTATGCCAAAAGCGGTTATGCCACTAATTTTACTGTCACAGCCTGTGAGCCGCCTCGCTTCTGGGCCTTCACCATGGAGAACGGCAATATGTCCGGCTCCTGGGAGGGCATCTTCGAGGCGGCGGAGGGCGGTACCCGGCTGACCTGCACCGAGGCCGTGGCAGGTAAGCACTGGTGGATGCGCCCCTTCGTCCCCGGCTATCTGAAGCGACAGCAGAAGCTGTATCTGGACGATTTGCGGAAGGAATTGCAGAAATAAGCCGTGTTAATCTGCGTTGCTTGCGGCAACGGGCCATTCTCCATACAATGGCGGTAACACCTGAGTGAAAGGAGTTATCCACATGTTAAACGAAAATATCAAGGCAATCCGGAAATCGAAGGGGCTTTCCCAACAAGATCTTGCTGTGAAGCTGAATGTAGTGCGGCAAACCATCTCGAAATGGGAGCAAGGATTGTCAGTCCCAGATTCCGATATGCTGATCTCCCTGTCGGAAGTGCTTGAGACCCCCGTGAGCACGTTACTTGGAGAGACTGTGATGGAATCGGAGGTGGATACGGTCAAAGCGCTCTCCGAAAAGCTGGAGATTATCAATTTGCAGTTCGCACGGAGAAAGACACGCAGAAGAAAAGTCCTTCATTGGTCGCTGATCGCATTATGTGTGGTGATCGTGGCAGTTTCCGCGGCCTTAGTAGTCGGCAATAGTCCTTACTTGAGCTGGGATTTTAGTGACCCGGAAATTGCCGTTGCAGGCACGGTTTTTCACGCATTTGAGTGGCTGTTTGTCAGGTCGGTCCCCATTGTCCTGATCGCGGTCATCGTTGGCATTTATCTGACGGGAAAAAAAGCATAAGGCGTTTTTCCAAAAGGGCAGTCCCGTCGATTACAGAGTTCTCTCCCTCAGATTAAACTCCATCTTTGGCTGAAATCAGCACAAAGGGGCGAAGGTGTCGTTCTCTTTTGGCCCTATATCCTCTATGATCATCTCAGCAGCTGCAGAAAAGCAATCGATTATAAGAGGAGACTATCACCATGAACACGGATAAAATTTTTGCGGAAGCTATTGCCAATGAGTACGCCCCCAAGGATACCTCCAAGGTCGTCGCTTTGAGAAAGCTGGATTGGAAAGCAAAGCGCTCGGCGACTCTCTTCGCCTATGGCTTCGGTATCGGGATGGCCCTGGTCCTCGGCTTGGGAATGTGCCTTTCCATGCAGGTGATCGGAGGAGGCGGCATCCTGATGACAGGGGGCGGAATCCTTCTGGGAATTCTGGGTATCATCGGTATAGGCCTGAACTATCCCGTCTACAAGAAGCTCCTGCGGTCCGGTAAGGAAAAGTATGCCTTTACGATCATGCAATTGGCCCGGGAGATCAGCGAATCGGCAGAATAAATACGAGAGAAGGGCGGCAGATGAACAAGTCCGAAAGCAAATATTTCAATACCGCCCTGCGAATGGACGAGGCGCTCATCGCACTGTTGGAGGAGAAGGATCTGGAATATATCACGGTGAAGGAGATCTGTCACCAGGCCGGTGTGAACCGGTCTACCTTCTACCTGCACTATGAGACCATTGCCGACCTGGTGAACGAGACCTTGGAGATGATCAACCAGCGCTTTCTCTCCTATTTTCCCCAGCAGGAAGAAGAGGTCCTGGGCAATATGGGCAGCCGGGAGCGGAAAGAGCTGGTTCTGGTCACCCGGGAATATCTTCTTCCATATCTCCACTTCATCCGGGACAACAAAAAGGTCTATCGGGCGGCCTTCCGAAATCCCGGCAGCATGCAGGCCTATGCCCGGTATGGAGAGCTGAAGCAGCACATCCTCGGTCCCATTCTGGAGCGGTTTGAGATCCCAGCTGCCCACAGGCCCTATTACATCGCCTACTATGTGGAGGGCATCGCTGCCATCATCAAGGAGTGGCTGCGGCAGGACTGCGGGGATGAGGTGGAGATGATTACTGACATCATCGAATCCTGCGCGCGGCCCAAGGATGGCAGCTATGAGAAATAGCGGCAGGGCGAATAGCTCCTCTGCGCATGGTGAAATGATTATTTTCTGGTGAGCGGAACCATTGCCATACGTATGCTGCAAAAGGGACTGAGGCAGGCAAACATTCCTACCTGTCTACTGTAAAAATAAATCCTCCCATACTGTGTTGTTTCTCCTGACAAAACACAGCATAGGAGGATTTTGTTTTTATTGACTGCCCGTCGGGCAAAGAACAACTGGATTGCACAGACCATTCCAGTTTTGTGCTATCGAGTAATACACATTTTCCAAGATAGTACGATGTGCGTCATGTGCAAATATAAGGTAATAGCAATTTGTATACCGGGATATTCCAACAGCAAGGTGCTGTCGGCTTTTAAAAAGAAGTTCTGGAAATCAAGGACGCCCTGGATACAGGTTCCTTTTTTCGTCACCTGCGGACGTTGCTGATATAAGATCACGCTCTGTCCCCGATCCTAGGAATCCTTCACTTCCTGCCATTTGGCGTGTTTATCCTTTGTGCGTCCACGCTGGCGCATCTTTGCGGTTTCCAAACCGTTGTCCGGATCGAGGAAAACAACATCCGCATCGGCGGTTGCAGTAAGTGCGTTTTCGTGCCACTTGTGCCGGGGGATGCCGGTCAGGGGGCTTCAAAGAGCTGCGCTTTGAGAATACCGGTGTTTTCCATGCTTGTGATAGAGCGTACGTCCTTTACAATGTGGGCCAAACAGTCAAATAGTTCCGGGTCAGATTGATCCCGATATCTAATGGATCTCCTGCTGCAGCCGCTCTAAGAATTCCGCGGCGGGGATTCCGTCCATTTGGGTGTGGTGGAACTGGAAGGACACCGGCAGGGTGGTGCGCAGCCACTTTTTCCGGCACTTGCCCCAGATGAGGAAAGGATTGTTGTAACATCCGGCGTAGATATTCACTGCGCCGTCGATCTCATACCCCACTAGGGCGGAGGTGCCGATCACCATATAGTCCTCGCCCAATTCAAAGATCTCTCCGCTCTCATGAACCTGTCCGGTGAGCTTCGGGTAATCCCGATTAAATTTCTCCAAATCAGTGGAAACGGGAATGTCGCAGGTAGCGATGCCGCCTTTCCGATGCACCAGCAAAGAGCACATTGAACTTGTAGCCTTGTTTCCGGCTCAGCCGCACCAGCGCCGTCACATCCAGCGTTTTCATCAGGGTCACCATGGGCATGGGGGCCTTCATCCAGAGCTCAAAGGCCCGCGCCCGGGAGGTGCTCTTTGGATCTACTTCTTTCATGTTGTTCTCCGTTCTGTTCGTCAAATCCGGTTCGGTTGGCGGCGGTAGGTAGATTTTATCATAGCGCCTCATGGTCGGCAACTGATTCCCGTGTTCCGAAGCCGGAACTTGTGGTATAATAAAAAATCACAAACCCTTGCGCTTTGAATGGAAACAATAAACGATGAGGACCGAACATGAAACACATTTTTCTTTTGGAGGACGATGAGACCCTGGGGCGGGGGATCGCCATGGCCCTGACGGGGCCGGAGGTGTCTGTCGTTTGCCGGCCCAGCCTGGCCAAGGCCCGGGAAGCGCTGGCGGAAGACCGGTTCGACCTGCTGATTCTGGATGTGAATCTCCCCGATGGCAGTGGCCTGGACCTGCTACATCAGGTGCGGGCGGAGGGCGACGTCACTCCGGTGATCTTGCTTACCGCCAACGATCTGGAGCTGGACGAGGTCACCGGGCTGGAGGCCGGAGCAGACGACTATATCACCAAGCCCTTCTCTCTGGCGGTACTCCGGGCCAGGGTGAACGCCCAGCTCCGCCGAAGTGCCCCCAAGGCATCCCAGATCCTGACCGTGGGCCCCTTTGCCTTTGATTTTGAACAGATGAACTTTCGTCGGGATGGCAGGGGAGTGGAGCTCTCCAAAACAGAACAGAAGCTATTGCGGGTGCTGGTGGAGAATCGGGGGCATGCCGTGCCTCGGGCTACGCTAGTGGACCGGGTATGGACGGATGGTGCGGACTTTGTGGAGGAAAATGCCCTGTCCGTCACGGTCAAGCGGCTGCGAAGCAAACTGGAGGCCGACCCCTCCAAACCGGAATATCTGAAAACGGTGTACGGCATCGGCTATACTTGGGCGGTGAAATCATGACTGGGTATCTTGTGATAGGAGCGGTCCTGCTGCTTGCGCTGGCTGTGGTCGTCTATGACCGCTGGCGGACTGCCTGCACCATGAAGCGGCTGGATGACATGCTCACCGCGGCCATGAACGGCAGCTTTTCCGAAGGAACTTTTGACGAGAGCCGCCTCTCTGCTCTGGAAAGCCGGCTGTGGCGGTATCTGACGGCCAGCGCCCTGTCTGCGCGGAACGTGCGGGAGCAGAAGGACCAGATCAGCGCCTTGATTTCCGACATCTCCCACCAGACCAAGACTCCGGTGGCCAATCTGCAGCTCTATGCCCAGTTGCTCTCGGAGCAGCCCCTCACGCCTCAGGGGAGGGACTGTGCCGCCGCCATCTCCGCCCAGGCAGAAAAACTCCAGATGCTCATCGAGGCCCTGGTCAAGACCTCCCGGCTGGAAACGGGGATCCTGGCCCTCCATCCACAGCCCGGCGAGATTTCCCCAGTGGTAGAGCGGGCCGCCGCCCAGTATGCCCCCAAGGCGGCGGAAAAAGACATTGCCCTGGCCGTTGGGCAGATGGAGGGCTCCGCTGTCTTTGACCCCAAGTGGACGGAGGAGGCGGTATGCAATTTGCTGGACAACGCCGTCAAGTATACCCCGTCCGGCGGGACTGTGACGGTGGAGGTAAAAAACTACGAGTTGTTCTCCGCCATCCAGGTGGCCGATACTGGTCCGGGCATTTATGAGGAGGAGCAGGCCAAAATTTTCGGACGGTTTTACCGCGCTCCCGGTGCCTGGCAGGCGGAGGGGGTGGGCATCGGCCTCTACCTTACCCGGCAGATCGCGGAAAAGCAGGAAGGCTATGTGAAGGTGGAGAGCAGGCCCGGAAAGGGAAGTGTGTTTTCCCTTTTTTTTCCCCGGCTGTAACGGACTTCTTTCAAAACTGTCACATTCTCGAAAGTGCCAGGACAGATTTCCATGCTAAAGTCTGTATTGTCAAAGGACGATACAGACTTTTTTATTGGAGGAGAACAGTCATGACGATTTTACAGACTAAGGATCTGAAAAAATATTATGGCTCCGGGGATACCCAGGTAAAGGCCCTGGACGGCGTGGATCTCGGCATCGAGCAAGGGGAGTTTGTGGCCATTGTGGGCACCTCCGGCTCCGGTAAGTCCACGCTGCTCCATATGCTGGGTGGGCTGGACCGGCCTACTTCCGGTACTGTCACCGTGGACGGCAAGGACATCTTCGCCCTAAAGGATGAGGCCCTGACCATTTTTCGCCGTCGGAAGATCGGCTTTGTGTTTCAGTCCTACAACCTGGTGCCGGTGCTCAGCGTGTGGGAAAATATCGTCCTGCCGGTGGAGCTGGACGGCAGGAAAGTGGACCAGGCCTATGTGGAGGAGGTCATCGCAACCCTGGGCCTGGATAAAAAACTCGAGAACCTGCCCAACCAGCTCTCCGGCGGCCAGCAGCAGCGTGTGGCAATTGCACGGGCCCTGGCCACCAAGCCCACCATTCTTCTGGCCGACGAGCCCACCGGAAACCTGGACAGCCGAACCAGCCAGGATGTGCTCAGCCTGATGAAGGTGACCGGCCAGAAGTTTGCCCAGACTATGGTCATGATCACCCACAACGAGGAGATTGCCCAGATGGCCGACCGCATCGTCCGCATTGAGGACGGTCGGATCGTGACGCGGTAAGGGGGTGAAACCATGAATGTAGCAAACCGCAAGTGCGTGCGGCATCTTTCCTTCCGAAGCCTGCGGGCCAACCGGACGCGGAACCTTGTGGCGGTACTGGCCATCGTGTTGACCACGGTGCTCTTCACCTCACTTTTCACCATCGCCCTCTCCATCAACGAGGGTATTCAGCAGAGCAACTTCCGGCAGGCGGGAGGCTGGTCCCACGGTACCTTCAAGTACCTGACAGAGGAGCAGTTTGAGGAATTGAAAGACGATCCTCTCATCAAGTCCTGGGGCCTGCGCCGCTTTTTGGGCATGCCTACGGACGTCCCTTTCAATAAGTCCCACGTGGAGGTGGGGTACTCTGATGCCAACCAGGCCCACTGGATGTACTGCGACCCCATTGAGGGGCGACTGCCCAAGGAAGGCACCGACGAGGCCGCCACAGATACCCATGTCCTGGCGCTGCTGGGGGTAGAGCCGAAGCTGGGCACCCAGTTTACCGTCACTTTTAGCGTGGACGGCCATGAGACCACCCAAACCTTTACCCTGTGCGGCTGGTGGGACTACGACGAGGCCATCGTGGCCAACCACATTCTGATTCCCGAGAGCCGGGTGGATGCGGTGCTGCAGGAGGTGGGGGTCACCCCGCCGGGGAGTGACGGCATGACAGGGGATTGGAATCTGGATGTGATGCTGAAAAACGGCGATCGCAGCATTGAAGGGGATCTCAATCAGATTTTAGCAAACCATGGCTATCAGAGCGAAACCGCCGGAGCAGACTACATCGCCCTGGGGATCAACTGGGGTTACACCGGAGCCCAGCTGTCGGAAAATATGGATCCGACTACGCTGTCGGTGATCGTGGTGATACTGGTGCTGATCATCTTCACCGGATATCTCATCATCTACAACGTCTTTCAGATCTCCGTGACCGGGGATATCCAGTTCTACGGCCTGCTGAAAACCATCGGCACCACACCCCGGCAGCTCCGGCGGATCATCCGCACCCAGGCGCTGATTCTCTCCCTCATCGGTATTCCCATCGGTCTGCTGCTGGGCTGGCTGCTGGGCGGCGTGCTCACCCCTGTCATTACCGCGCGGCTCAATGAAGTGACCACTGTGGTTTCAGTCAGTCCGCTCCTCTTTGCGGGAGCAGCCGTCTTTTCCCTGGTGACGGTGCGCATCTCCTGCCGCCGTCCCGGACGTCTGGCGGGCAAAGTCTCTCCGGTGGAGGCAGTGCGCTACACCGAGGGCAAAGCACTGAAGCGGAAAGGGAAGCGAAGCGGCAAGGGCGTGTCCCTGCTGTCCATGGCCTGGGCCAACCTGGGCCGCAGCCGGGGAAAGACCTTCGTGACCATTCTTTCCCTTTCCCTGGCAGTGGTGCTGCTGACGATGACCATCACCTTTGTGGGCGGCTTCGACATGGACAAATACACCGCCAACTTCACCGCCAGTGACTTCATTGTGGCGGACGCAGGCCAGTTCCAGACCGGCGGGGACGCTTTTAACGACGAGATGGCGGTGCCGCAGGAGGTCATCGATGCCGTAAATGCCCAGGGCGGCATCACAGACAGCGGCTGCATCTACGGCAAGACCGCCCCGGCGGAGGAATTTGTCACCGAGGAGTATTACCGCTCCGTCTGGAGCCAGTGGAATACCCCAGAGCAGCTGGACGAGGCCATCCGCTACATGGATCGTACACCGGAGGGCCTGCTGGCGGACCGGGTGCAGCTCTACGGCATGGATTCCTTTGCCCTGGACCACCTGACGGTGTTGGAGGGCGATCTTTCCAAGCTCTGTGACCCGGACGGGAACTATGTTGCCGCTGTGTACAGCACAGATGACTACGACAAACCGGATATGGACAGTCACTGGGCCCGGCTGGGGAACACAGTGACCATTCGGTATGTGGAGGAGTATGAGTACTATGACGTCGACACCGGCGAAGTTTACGGTCCTCTGGAAAACGTACCGGATGGTGCCAACTACGCTCAGCGGGCAGTAAAGTATCGGGATGTGGACTACACCGTGGCTGCCCTGGTAACGGTGCCCTACGCCTTCTCCTACCGCTACTACGGCGCCGATGAGTTTGTCATGAGCAGCGAGACTTTTATCCGGGACACGGGTACGGATTGCGTCATGTACTACGCCTTCGACACCACGGACGAGGCCAACGCCGCCATGGAATCCTTCCTGGCGGATTACACAGGAGCGCAAAACCTTCAGTTTGACTATGAGAGCAAAGCATCTTATGCCGGAGAGTTTGAGAGCTTCCGAAATATGTTCCTCCTGCTGGGGGGCGCCCTGAGCTTCATCGTGGGTCTGGTGGGAGTACTGAACTTCTTCAACGCCATCCTCACCGGCATCACCGCCCGCCGTCGGGAACTGGCAGTGCTCCAGTCCATCGGTATGACGGTCGGGCAGCTGCAGACGATGCTGGCTCTGGAGGGACTGTTTTATACAGTGGGCGCGGCCATTTTGGCTCTGGCACTGATGGTGGTCACCGCGCCGTTTGTAGGCCCCGCACTCAACGGATTGATCTGGTTTTTCACCTATCACTTTACCATCTGGCCCATCGCTGTGGTGCTGCCCCTGTTTGGGGCGCTGGGCATTCTTATTCCAGTTTTGAGCTGCCGCGCCGCCCGGCGCTATTCTGTGGTGGAGCGCCTGCGGCAGGAGTAAGATATAGAGCCCAAAATGATAGCCAACCGCAAGCATGCACTGCTTGCGGTTGGCTTGCTTCGATTGGCCTAGCATTCCGGGAGAATCCGCCCAAGCCACCCAACAACTTCATAACCGGGTGTAGCGCAGTTGGTAGCGCGCTTGCTTTGGGACTCATAGCAGCAGAAACGAGTAAATTGCAAAAAAGAGTACCAATAACCAGTAAAAAAGAAGATAATCGGCTTAATGATCTCATAAAAATTACGACAATTTATAGACCGCAACAGATTTGACCACATGAGATTTTGTAAAATCCCATAATTGCAGATAACAAAGTGAGAAAAGTGGCTTTATTTCCGCATACTCTTTCGTTTCAGCAACATAAAAGGAGTGGTCAAAAATTCGCAGCCAGATTTTACAATTGAAAGATTTGTAAGATGAAAAGATTTGAGGACTATAACCCAGGAAAAATCGATACGAAAAGGAGACTCTTCTTCTCTAATTTGGGATGCTGCGCATTGTGGGGGAATGCAAATCGGATGGGTTTCGGATAGAGTTGCTCGTACAATAAGGCCTCTGAAAAATTTTAATTTCGGAGTCCCTTATTCTTTGATATAGCGATGCAAGCTCTAAGCGGTTTTGCCCCTGAAAACAGTGCTCTCTTTCAGCGCGAAACATGGAGGGCGGAGGAGCTGAATGTGGGAAGGAAAACCGTTTCAATGGGAATTTGCAGAGGAAGCCCATGAGATCGGGATACAGATGGCAAAAGAAATATTGGGTGGCAAGTACAAGTTTGTACTTACCCCCATATTGATAAGGGACATATTCACAACAATCTGATTTTTAATGCGGCCAGCTTCACCGACCACGAGCACTACCATTCCAACAAGCGTAGCTATCACGAGATACGCCGGGCCAGCGACCAGCTGAGTAGAGAACACGGCCTGTCCGTCATCGTCCCTGGCCGAGACAAGGGCAAGAGTATCAGATTGCACAGAACGATATCGGCTACAGGACAAAGCTGCCATCGACTGACTGATCCCATGTCCTCCAGCCTGGAAGAATTGCTTGCCCGGTTGTAGCGGGAAGGATATGAGATCAAGCAGGAAAGTTTATCTACGCCAAGTATGTCGGGGCCCCGCAAAGTCGCATGGCATTGCGGGGAAAGAAGCGCCGGAGCGAGTAAACTTTTCGCTGCAAGGCGGAAATGAACGAGGCGCAGTCTGCGACGACGCGCAGGAGCGGTTCACCCGGCTCAAAACCTTGGGCGCCGATTACACGGAAGAAGTCGTTGTTGCCTGCCGCATTGCCAGGGGCCCCAGGCTCTCCAGACAGCCCCGGCAGCGCAGCGGGAAGGTCAGCATGCTCTTTGTTTTTTACACAACAGCAAAATTTCTCCTGTTTTTTCGACGATAAGCAGTTACTTTTTCAACACGGCATCAAGCTGTTCTTTACTTTCGGCCACTGCTTTCAACAGCTTAAAGTGAAGTTTTACAAAATGTATAAATGCTTCGGCTGCTTCTATTAAAACAGGATTGTGTCGCTCCAGCAGATTTGGACCAGCGTAAAAATTAATTTCATTATCTCCACATGAAGCAACCATTTGATAAAATGCCTTTTCTGATAAATGCACATATCCACTGGCTTGGTCGTATACATCAGCGAATACCGGATCTATTTTTGAAATTTCATCTTTCAGATATCCGTCTGACATTTTCCTTCCGTTTTTGTCTTTACAGTTGCTAATTTTGCCACCTTGTATAATGCAGTCAACAACAGCATTACAATCTTCTGCAATAAACGCTGCGTATGTTCGCATACAATTATCCATCTGCATTCGCAAGAGTACGCCAGCGCAGGTTAGATTTCGTGTTTTTAGCATATCAACAAAACCGGTAATTAGATTGATACATCGATTTGCTGATGCTGAAAAATAAAAATCTTCCTTTGTAAGGCTCCTACCGATGATGCCCTGACATAACGAAAGAGCTTTCATGCTTAATGTTGTTAGTGTTTCGACTTTTGGAGCAATTTGGTGTAAATATTCGTCATTTGTCATTATTTAAACCTTTCAAACCGTAGTAGGGACATTTATTTAATCATTTTATTTCAGTCAATAGAGTATGTACAAAATGCTCCTTGAAATCCACAACTTCTTAAGATTTCCATGTGTCTCTTGCATTCTTGAATGCCGCTATGTGTATTCAACCACCATGTGATGTTCTTTGTATCGATAGAATTACATAATTTTCTCATATATGGTAGATCAACATCCGCAAATGCAAAACCAAATGAATATATCTTATCAATTTCCTCACAATTAATTTTTTTAAAGAAATCCTCATGAAGCATTATCTGTTCCGAAGTGTTTTTCCTAAGGCTTTCATAGATAGCTTGTAAACCATCTCCCATGTCATAAGGAACTTCTTTATTGTTTAGATAGTCTATTTGACCACAATGGCCCAAAATCAATTTATCTGTTTGAAAACACGAGTCATCACTAGCTATACCATGAATATGACATACATTTTCCGCGGCACACCCATACAATTTTTCTAATGTTTGTGTATAGTTGAATGTTAAAAATAAGTCTTTTCTAGGATTAATCATTTTTGAAAATCGCTTTATGGGAGATACCGAAATTTCAATAGTATGTATCCATTCTGATAAAAGTTCAGTAATATATGGAATCGCTAATGCCATATTCCCACATATAGATTCTGCATTTTCGTATTCCCAAGAATAGTTACGATCTCCTTCTTTATCATATTGAGGTTCAACATTATCAAAACATTCTGGCAAATTTAATTTTCCAAGAAGATCTTCAATTTTACTCCAATCATTTTCTTTTCCCGTGTCTGCGGCAGCCTCGTCTAAAAGATATGCGATTAAGCCAACGACCTCTGTAGTATCTTGCAGTTCTTCTCCGTGATGGCCTGTTATTGTTTCTGGTACATATGGCGCATAGTTGTGAAGTATTGAGTAGTTTGTACTTAAGTAGTCTCTAAAATGGTTAAATCCCGTTTTCATATTGTGTGCAAGATCAAATCCGTTTCCAATGACAAAAAGGTTACGCATACTTTACTCCTTTAAATCCCTCTATACGTCTGTTATTAACTTTTCCTTATTGCTATATAGCAAAGCAGATGTCGGAAATTCTTAATTTTAACAGGAGCGGTGTATATTATTATTATTATTATTATTATATCATCTTTCAAACTCAACGAAAGATCCAAAGTCAATAACAATGGTTTACCGGCAAGAATACAAGGGAAAGATTTTTGGTTAACTTGAAATTAACAAAAAAAGAGCACCACAATCGAATTTCTCTAATTCGATTATGGTGCTCCCAATTTGTTTGCCAAAAGATGAAAATTCGGTATTTTTCCTATGCGGAAATACCCTGCTACTCCGCACGGGAGTCTCCTACTGCCCTATAAAGAAAGGGTGCCACAGGCAGTTCCTCTATCCATTTTGAACACTAATTCCTATGCTTTTGGAAATGGAGGGGAATAGTACACCACCACAGCCCGAAAGCTTAGTTTGTAAGGCTGGACGCAGCCTTTGCAGAGCCTGTTGTAGTGGTATCGGTCAATCTCACCTAAGAAGAACGTCTATTCCAGACGCCATTTCTTGCTCCGTCTCATAAATCGCCCAGCGCTGCAGGCTTCTTCTACGGGGCGGGTTTGCCTGAGATGTTCCGTTCCCTAAACTCCCGCTTTGCATCCTCCAGCCTCTCCCGGATGGAGGGCTTTTTCTCTGATATGATCCCTGAACCTTCTCCATTTCCTTGCCACGGTGGCTGCTGTTAATTGATGATTGCGTCGCTCTTTCCTCAGCGGTGCTCCAAGGGTTACTTCCGCCGTGCGCAGGGGGTCGGCTCCAACGGACACAATCTGCCCGTTGATGCTGATGAACAGCTCCGGCCACTTGAATTACTCGGTGTACTTCTGGATTACGCCGGGGAAGGGGGCACGAAACTACCCAGCCACAGAACTCCTGATAGGATGCCCTTATTCTTTGATATAGCGATGCAAAAATTGATCCGTTTTCTCTCAAGAAAGTCTTGTATGTTTTTCAAGACAGAGGTACCATTTTTCAAACTTTGAGGTAAACTGTGCCGCCTAGAGTATCACCGTGGGTCACGGATTCTGGCCGAAACTATTCCGCTGACCACATGTAAGACCACAGTCAGCGCTGGAACACCTGGAAACAGAGGGGACAAGAGTGCTAGAAAGTAACTGATCTGGAACAGAAATGACTATAAACTACTATAAACGACTATAAAAAATGCTGAAAACCTCTTTGGGAGGTTTATGGTATTCGAAACGAATAATTGCAAAAAAATGACCAATAATCTTTCAAAGCGCGAATAACCTTCGCAAAGGGCGGGAAATAGTTATGAGTTTTTATAAAAATTGGCCATCATAAACAATGCTGAAAAAACTGCTGAAACAGGCGCAAAAGTGCTTGAAATTTTCTGAAGAGAGAATAAAAGCCTTTATTTCTTTCCTTATAGTTGAATTTCCTGAGCATTCAAAACTGCTTACTGTCCATTTCCTCGTGTATTTCTTGGCGTTTTACACCAAAGATTCTCCCTGAAGATACTTTTTAGTATTTAATCTTTGTCTGGAGCGGACTTTGATTGTTCTGAAGAAGGAATCTCCACGAACTATGAAAAGATTCAGAATATGGCCGACAAATGATTCTCTGGATGAGACTGCAGGGGAAATTTCTGAAAAGGATCGTACTGCAATGAGCACCAGAATGAAAAGATGTCAAGGCGTAAAGATCCGGGGGGATCATTACCCGGAAGAAATATCATACGGAAAAAGGAAATCTCATTTCCGCATTGAAAATGCCACTCATTGCGAAACGGGAAAAATTGGATAGGTTTGCCTGGATGATTGTCCCTTCCAAATTGAAATAATTTAGAGGACCCTATTCTTTGATATAGCGACGCAAGCTTTGGACGGTTTAATCCCTGAAAACGGGGCGATCTTTTGCCGTGAAACAGGGGGAGAGGGAGTACCAAAAGCAGGGAAGAAAACGGTATCATTTACCACATCCAAAGGTACCAATGCCACACATCAAAGGATAAAAACAATATCTCCGCCAGGAGCAACCATTTTGCAAAAAACGTTTTGCAATATACAGGCCATTACACTACAATCTCTACCCGGCTGCCGCCGGTTTTCTCCTTGGTCACAATGATTTGCTTATCTATTTTTTCTTTCAGCTCCGTCACATGGGAGATAATGCCTACCAGGCGTTTGCCTTCCGTAAGACCTGTGAGGGCGCGGATGGCTTGGGCAAGGGACTCCTCATCCAGGGAGCCGAATCCCTCATCTACAAACATGGTGTCCAGCCGAATGCCTCCCGCGGCAGACTGCACTTCATCAGAAAGACCCAGGGCCAGGGAAAGGGACGCTTTGAAGGATTCCCCACCGGAAAGGGATTTTACACTGCGTTCTGATCCATTGTAGTGGTCAATTACATCCAGTTCCAGGCCGCTCTGACTGCGGTTATTGTCTGCCTCTCTCCGGCGTTTGAGCTCGTACTGTCCTCCGGACATGACCAGCAGCCGGAGATTGGCCCGCTGGAGGATGCGGTCAAAGAAGGTCATCTGGATATAGGTCTCCAGGGCGATTTTTTCTCGATCGCGAAGCCGTCCGTTTACAGTATCCGAAAGCGCTTGCAGCCATTGCTGCCGCTTTTCCAGCTTTTCCAGATCTATCACTTTCTCACAGATGTTTTTTAATGCGGTTTGGTTGGTAACCAGGCGGGCGTGGATGGTTTTCTGGGTATTGTTTGCCTCTGCACGCTGGCGGGTCAGTTCCTGGCTTTGCTGCTGCAATGCCTCCATGTCCACCGCCTGTGCGTTCTTCAGGAAATCTTCCTGTTCTCTGATTGCAGCATCGGCAGCGGCCAGCTCCTTCTGCCGATCTTCGGCTGTTTTGCGGGCTTGCTCCAACGCATCAGCAAGTGTCCCAAGTTCCTCCTGCAATGCAGAAATTTTCTGCCGAGCACGATCCTGATCCGGGAAAGACAGCCGGTCATGCAGGGTTTGAATCTGTCCGGACAGTTCCTCCTGCCGGCTTCTGGCACCTGCCAGGTCTTCGCTTTGTTTCTTGGCGGAGTCCTCCAATACCCGCAGTTCCTGCTCTGCCAGAGGGATCTTCTGGTTCAGTTCCTGCTTTTTTTGCAGTCTGTTCCCCAATTCCTGCTCCAGCTTCGCCATCTGTGCGATTTTCTCCGCCGCCTCAGACAAAGCCTGGGTAATCACCGCCGAAGCGTCTTCCAGAGAGCAGGTCTGTAAATGGGCGGATAGTTCCCCATGAAGGTTGTCCTCCAGCTGGGCTCGCTGTCCGCCCAGCGTACCCAGAGAGACTTCAACCCGCTTGATGCTCTCTGTCATTTCCGCTGCTTGCGCTTCCAACTCTGTCAGGGAATCTGCTTGGCGGGCGATTTCCTGCTCCAGTTCTGTACGATGGGTGAGTTGGGCTTCCTTCTCCAACAGCGCCTGGCGCAGCCGGGCAAGTTCTTCCGCCCCATCCGCCTGACAGGCCACCAGCTGTTCATGGGCTGCGCTCAAAACCGGCGAATCGATATAATCTGTCATGTCCTGGATCAATTGGTTTTTCCGGCCTTCCAGAACGGCTTTCTGCGTTCCGGCGGCCATGCTGGTATCCTGCATTCTCTGCTGTGCTGTTTCCCATGCGGTCTTGGCCTCCTCCAGTTCCGCCTCGGTAGGGGCATCACCGGACAGCTGGGCGGGAGTAGGATGATGGAGAGAGCCGCACACCGGACAGGGCTGGCCATCCGTCAGCGACTGCGCAAACAAGCCGGCCTGTTCGTCTAAAAAGGCACGATTCTTCCGTCGGTATCGTTCCTCCAACTGCTCAGACCGCTCTCTGGCCTGTTCGTAATCTGCCTGGGCTGCCTGCAGCGAGAGTTCCGCTTTGCTGTATTCATCCAGTCCACCTAGCAGGTCAGAAAGAGCATGTTGTCTCTTCTGTACCTGATCCTGGTGATGGAGGAGTTCCAGCTTTTCTTCAGAAAGCCCGGCTGAGGCCTGGAAGCTATTCTGGTTGGCCCGCAGCGCTTCCTTTTCCTCTGCAAGCCGGGCGGCCAATTCAGCCTGCTTTTGGATCAGTTCCTCATACTGATGCTGCGCTGTACCGATCTCCTGAAGGCATACCTGCCATTGCTCAATCTGGGTTTTCAAAGCGGTCAGCGCGGCTTGATGGCTTTCGACCTGATCTCGCTCCCGCAGCAGGCGTTCCTGCTCTGTATCCACCAAGGCAAGCCCGGTCAGTTCCTGTTTCCATTCTCCCAGCAAGCCTTCTTTTGCAGCTCGCTCCTCTGCCTGCTGGCTGCATGTTTGCTCCAGTGCCCCGATGCTTGCTACTAAGGCAGTCAGAACCATCTCCTGTTGGGACAGCTCCTGATATCGGGGCAATTCCGCCTCCAAAGCGGCTAGCTCTTTCCCCAGAGACTCCTGTTGAGGTACCTTTGCTTGCTCTGCCTCCAGAGCTTTCTGCGCTGCCGCTGCCTGAGACGCCAGTTCTTCCCGTTCCTTACGGGCCTGTTCCAGCTTTTCTCTGACCTTTTGGGCCTCCTGCGCCTTTCCCAACAGGGCGGAGGATTCTTTCAGCGATTCATCCAGCTGGTCCAAAATCTCCTGACAGGATGTTTCCTCTTTCTGATCCTGATCGATCAGCCGTTGAATCAGCTCAACTGTTTCCTGAAATGGCAGATCACCTGATTGGGCCTTCAACACTTTGGGCTGCAACGGATCATTTTCCTGGCAGACTACGCCGCCGATGTACTGCTGCACGCTGGCACGGGCAGACTCGCAGTCCCGCTGAAGCCCCATGGCCTGGCCCTTTACGTTCTCCTGAAACACCATGTAGTAACGGGTTTTGAAAATTTCCCGGAAGATCTCCTGACGGCTTTTGGTATCCGCCTGCAGCAGTTTGCGGAAATCGCCCTGTGCGATCATGGCAATCTGAGAAAACTGACTGCGGTTGAGGCCGATGATTTCGGTAATCTCCCGGGTGACCTCCCGGGCTTTGGTCACCAGACGGCCGCCCGGAAGGCACAGCTCCGCGTCTGCTTTCTGGATTGTCGTACCGCCGCCCTTTTTGGAAGGACGCTCATACTCCGGATTCCGGCGGACGGTGTAGGTTTTCCCGCCGTAAGAGAAGACCAATTCTACCTGTGTGGGTGTCTCCGGCTGGGCATATTTGGAGCGGAACATGGATGGATCCCGGTCATCTCCGCTGGGCTCCCCATAGAGAGCATAGGTAATGGCGTCGAAGATCGTGGTCTTACCTGCACCGGTGTCTCCGGTGATCAGGTAAAGCCCCTGCTCGCCCAGTTGTTCCAGATCCATGATTACCGCCCCCGCGTATGGACCAAAGGCGGATACGGTCAATTTCAGTGGCCTCATTACTCACCCTCCTCCCAAATGCGCTCCATCAATGTCTGGGCGAAAGCACGCTGCTCCTCGTCCATGGGTTGTCCGTTCTGCTGCTCATAAAATTCCTCCAGTAATTCCAGAGGCGATTTACGCTCTAAGTCTTCCACACCGTCCGGGTGGATTCCTGCCCGGGTTCGTTTGTTGTCATAGTCCAGCTTCATCAGGTAGGGATAGATGATCTGCAGCTTCCGAACGGCATCCGGAATGTCCTCCTCGTCCGTGAGGGTGATGTGGACATAGTCCGCCCGGTAGCTTGTCCCTTCATAGAAACCGCGGAAGGTCAACTCCTCGTAGGTTCCCCGCAGCTCCACCAGGTCTCTCTGGGGGATCAGGGGCACGGTGCGGACAGACACCGAACCTTTCGGCCCCAGTTCCACCACAGTCACGGACTTCTGATGACCGGCCTCTGAGAAGGAATATTTCAGAGGCGTACCACAGTAGCGCACTGTGGCCCGGCCTACCTGCTGGGGGCCGTGGATATGGCCCAAAGCCACATAGTCGAAGGGATCAAATACAGTTGCGTCCACATTGTCTGTCCCGCCGACGGATAATTCTTCTGAGTCGCAGCGGGCGGCGCCGGTGACAAACTGGTGGGTGACCAATACATTTCTCTCTGCCGCATCCACATTCATCGCCTCAATGGCCGCATGCAGGGCATCCGTATAGGTGGAAATCTCCTGTTCGGGGAAGCACCGGCGCACATGGGCCGGCTTCACAAATGGCAAAAGATAAACCTTTACCGGACCATATTCGTCGGTAAGCGTAATGGGAGCAACTTTGCCGTCATAGACCGGCGCCAGATAGACGCCGCTGCGCTCCATCAGCCGTCCGCCAAAGGCCATGCGCTCCGGAGAATCGTGATTGCCGCTGATGAGGAATACCCGCAGGCTCTGTTTGGACAGGCGCACCAGAAAATCATCCAACAGGGCCACTGCCTCAGCGGAGGGCACCGACTTGTCATAGACATCTCCGGCAATCAGAACTCCGTCCGGTTTCTCTGCATCCACGATACGGAGGATCTCTGTGAGGATGTATTGTTGATCCTCCAGCATGGAAAACTCATTGACCCGCTTGCCCAAATGCAGGTCAGAGAGATGAATGAATTTCATTGGGATACCTCCTAGAGAAGCAGTATGCGGAACGATCATAATCACGGCGTAAAGACCAAGAAAATGCCAGCGTGATTCATTTCCATTATACTGAATCAACCATTCTGTGACAAGAAAGACAGCTGACCTGCCGGCCCAATCCATTTGCTTTTATAAGAATAACCCCTGTGAAATCACCGGATTTCACAGGGGCTATTTTTATTTAGAGCGTGTTAAGAACGAACCTATCTATTTTGAAAATAACTTGTATGCCCTTGCAGGGAGAGGAATAATCTGTCGAACTGAGCATGAAGCAATCCCTCTCGTTAGACTATGGACACGGGCATCGGGGGAGGGTCGAAACTTTTCTGCTGACCACATGTAAGACCACAGACAGCGTCGGAGTACACGGAAACAGTGGAAACATGAGCGCTAAAAAGTAATTGCTTTGGAGCGGAAATGACTATAAATTGCTATAAACAACCATAAAAAATACCGAGAACCTCTTTGAGTCGTTTCCAGCATCAGAAACGAACAATTGCAAAAAGATGACCAATAAGATTTCAAAGCACGGATAACGCTCTCAAAGGTTGGAAAATAGTTGTATATTTTTATTAAAATCGGCCATCGCAAACAGCGGTGAAAAACCTTCTGAAACAGGTATAAAGGTGCGTAAAATTTCCAAAAACGGCAATAAAGGTTTTTATTTCTCTCGTTATAATTGAATTTTCGGAGCATTAAAACTTGTTTACAGTCCGCTTCTTCCCTTATCTCTTGGAATCCTGTCTCAAAGGTCTTCGTTGAATATACTTTTTAGTGCCTATTTCTTTGTATATAGCATGTTAAAAACTGATATGCTTGGGGGGACTTGTATTCCTCCCGATTAGGATCCACTTAAGCAGACATTGTTCCATTAAACGGAGTCTCCTGGTGTTCTTTAGCTAATGTTTCCTTTTTCTTTCATAGCCTGCTTAACATCTTCACGAGTAATCCTATAATACTGCAATACGCGAAGAACATCTGTGTTACATATTTGCCCTTAACATCATTAAAGTCATAATTATGACAGCAGGATTTCCAGCGTAATCCTGCGTTACTGCCGCAGACTTAATTTCCACCATCCAATGAGAAAGCGGGAAAGATGGGCTGAGAATATGATTTCTCAGCCCATCTTTCCTCTTTGTCTACAGGCCCCTTATTCTACCTTATCCCGGTATGGGCTGGGGAGTATTTCTGACCACAGAACCTACCACACATCGCCTCGGACCACACGGAAAGGGGTTCAGTTCCTGGTTCGGGAGCCGACCCCCTTTTAATATTTAGGCGGCGTAAGCGTTTGAAGGCAATTATCTCCGAGACAGTAATAGGCGATGATTCTGACGAATACTTCTCCTTCACGCAGAAAACATGATCTTTTCATGGTTAAAGCACAAAATGAAGCATAAAGATAAAAATAAGATACAGCACCATCATGTGCAGGGGATAAAATGAATAGCAAAAATATTGCCACCATTTTTTATGATATCCCAGTTCTCCATTGTACAGCCAAATAATCGGTAAAGATAACAGGGCAAGGCCTTGCTGAACAACTTCCAATGTAACTCCCAATATATTTACTTCAAAATAATATCCTCCTAAGAATTCCACATTGATATAGTACAAAATGAGTACTTGGGCTAAATAATTCCACCATTTTTTTTGACGGAAAGCATAGAAGGTCAGAACCGTCAGGACTCCAAAGCCATAATAGTCAACAAAGGTGATCGTTCCTATGATCCATCCCAAAAAGACGATCAAAATGATCAATATAATTTTTACCGCGATATTCCTGCTGCTTATCTTTATTTTATCAATGCCAATCATGCATATGATCGCGATCAGGAACGTCCATAATACATTTTGATGATACGGATATAACCATCCTCCCCCTGACATAAGGTTAAATGGGATTTCAGAGATTAAAGCAAAAGCAAGCAACCTGCCCATATATTTTTTAATGTTTCGGGTACGGAAATATCCTTCCGCGATCATAAAAGCAAAGATCGGGAAAGCCAATCTTCCAACATTTGTCATCCAATGTTGGCCCGTCAAAATGGTTGCCCATAAATGGTCTAACAGCATGAACGCCATAGCAAGAACATGCAGGCCAAAAGAAGTGATTCCGATTTTTTTCTTTCCCAAATTGATCAATTTCTTTCATTCCTCTTTCACGCGTTATCATTTGAATACAGCGGCACGAAAGCAAGTCGATTTTTGTTCCCCTGCTGTCTATAGACTCACTTCTGCTAGAGTCTACCACGGCAAAAGAATAATTTCAACAGAATTAGACGAACAAACCGGACCGGAGGTGCTCCCGCAACCGGACAGCTCCCCTGGTCCCGGCCTGGGGCGGGGCAGTTTCATCGGTACTTTGTTCCAATGCTGCCCCGCACGCATCCGGACGGCAGAGGCGGAGGATCAAACCGGCGGCCGGAGAATAGATTGGCAAGGAGAAGCAAGGGTGCTCCCCACAGCGGAGGGCACCCTGCGTTTTTTGTTGTGGGGTATATTTATGTGAGGAATTGCCGGATTTTGTGAATTCAACGTGGATTTTCTGGAAAGTACGGAAGCGCGGACACAGGTTCCCACAGGCATGCGAACCGTCATCGCACACCGGGGGCACGATCAGACCGGGGAATATTTGCGGCACAATGTTGGGCTCGCCTACACCCGGCTTTCCATCCGGGATCAGGCCGGCGGCGTCCAGCCCATGGTGCGCCGTCAGGGGGGATGGGAGTTCGGGATCGTCTGCAACGGGGAGAATTACAACGCGAAGGAGCTGAAATAGGACTTGCTCCGCTGCGGGTATCACTTTGAGACCACCTGTGATACCGAGGTGATCCTCTGCGGATACATGGAGTACGGTATGGAGATGGCCAAGAAGCTCAACGGGATCTTTGCCGTCTGGGACGGGCGGCGGGACGCGCTGTTCCTCTGCCGGGACCGGCTGGGGAACAAGCTGCTGTTTTACGCGGTGGAGGGGAGTACCCTTGCGTTCGGCTCAGAGCCCAAGGCCCTGTTTGCTCATCCGGGATCGCCCCTTTGTGGACTAGGTGCTCTCTCTATCCCCGCACCATACCTATCTGGGGTGCGACGAAGTCGCTCTGCCCATCTGCTGGCGGACGCGGTGCGGATGAAGGACCTTCCGGGGATGACCGATGTGAACGCATCCCTGCTCTATTTCTGTGGCCTGTTGGAGTGGCACAACAGGGTGGCCCTGACCGGCGAGTGCGCCGACGAGATCTTCGGCGGCTACCACTGGTTCTATCGGGAGGACCTACTGCACGCCGATGGTTTCCCAATGGAAATGTTTCAGAGAGTCTGTTCTTTGTATAGCGATGTAAGAATTGATATGCGTATTTTTTAGAAAAAACTTGTACACATTCTGAAGCAAAGGTATAATTTCTGAAACTCAAAATGGTACAGCGCTCCCCCAACGGTGTGCTACCCCATGCTCTGAGACCTAGCCAAAGCGCTCCTGCTGACCACATGTAAGGCCACAGACAGCGCTGAAACACATGGAAACAGCGGGAGTAAGAACACTAAAAAGCAACTGATTTGAAACGAAAATGACTATAATCCACTATAAATGCCAATAAAAATGCCGAAAACCTCTTTGGGAACAGAAAGCCGGGGGTTCAAGTCTCCCCCTCCAGCCACCCCCTCTGAAATTAACAATTTCGGAGGGGGATTTCTTTGATATGGCAATGCAAATTATGGGCATTTTAGCCCGCGGGAGGGATAATCAGATGGATCTAAATGTTTTGTATAGAAAATTGATGTATTAAGCGTTAATCCGAAATCCAGATGACATAACAATAAAAGATACGCCTTATGTTTGAATTTATCAATTTCACATGAAGAATAGAATTCCACAATATCAAAAGGAGTCAGAAGCACATGGTTCCCGGCTCTTTCCCTGTTTCCATTCGTTTGGCGTTGCTCCTGCTAAACTGGTCATCATGGCATTTTCCCCATTGCTGTGTTATAATGCCTGTAACAAGTTGGAAAGGGAGGTGCTGGCCATGGCCATTGAGAACGGCGAGTGGATCATGCGGGGTTTGGATTGGGATAACCCATACCGCATCCGCAGCTGGCAGGAACTGATCCACTGGGTCGACGAGATTGGGTTTCTGCCTCTTTTCAAAAATGAGATCGATGGCTTTTCTGCTGAGGAGCACACCTCTGCCCTTTATTGGTGGAGCGGTGACCTGGAGCAGGACCCTTGGGAGTGGCGGCAGCTCATTGCCCGCAGCGGACGGGTGGCCTATGGCAAGTTCTTTGGCAAAAAAGCGGGGTTCATCTCCAAAGCGTGGTTTCCCCACTTCGCCAACTGGCGGCGGGATGGCTATGATTTTGACAGTCGCTGGGATGAGGAACTGGCTAGCATACGCCAGAAACGCATCATGGATCAATTCACCGTCAAGGGCGAGCTGTACTCCTTCGAGCTCAAGTGCCTGGCCGGGTTCGGTAAGAAGGGACAAAAGAACTTCGAGGGGACGGTCACCGACCTCCAGATGGGAGGCTACCTGCTCATCCGGGACTTTCGGCAGCGCCTGAACAAAAAGGGGCAGCCCTATGGTTGGCCCATCTCCGTCTATGCGACCCCGGAGACCTTGTGGGGCTATGAACATATCTCCTCCGCCTATTCCACGGAGCCGGCTCATTCCAAGGAACTGGTTTATCAGCAGGTGCGGAAAAACTTTCCGGCGGCCACAGAGGCCGCGCTCCAAGCGGTGCTGGGATGGGGCAAATAGGGGGGCTTATGATGCGGATCTTGATGCTGGGCAACAGCTTTACGTTCGCCAACAATATGCCCCAGACATTGGCTGAGCTGACCGGTGCGGAAGTGGTCCACCACACCCGGGGCGGGGCACGGCTGTCGGAACAGCTGAACCCAGGTACCAAACTGGGAGCCCGGACCCAGGCGGCACTGTCCAATGCGCACTGGGATTATGTGGTGCTCCAGGAAATGAGCCACGGGCCCATCACATCTCCCAAGCGATTCTTTTCCAGTGTGGGGCAGCTTTGCAAGCAAATTCGGGAACACAGTGCCGTCCCGGTTCTCTACGCCACCTGGGCTTACCGGAAAGGCGGGGCAAAGCTGACGGCCAAAGGCTGGAATTACGATGAGATGGCCCGCAAACTGTTTGATGCCTACCACCAGGCTGCTCAGGAGAATCACGCCCTCATTGCCGACGTGGGCCAACGGTTTTATGAGCTGTCTGATACCCAAGATCTGTACGCCGACGATGGCGTCCACCCCAATGAAGTGGGTTCCCGCATTGCGGCGGAGACGATTGCAACAGTCATTCAGGAATATAAGGAGAAACAACCATGATTCGAGACATCTGCAAGGACGAGGCGTTTTTGGCCCAGAAAGCGGAGCCTGCCACACCCGATGACATCCAGATTGCCGCCGACCTGCTGGAGACATTGGAGCACCACAAGGACGGCTGTGTAGGCATGGCTGCCAACATGATCAGCGTCAACAAGCGGATCATTGCCTTCGACAACGAGGGTACCTACATGGTCATGTTCAACCCGGAAATCGTCAAGAAGTCCGGGCCCTATGACGCGGAAGAGGGCTGCCTTTCCCTTACTGGGATTCGCCCGGCCAAGCGGTGGAAGTCTATCAAGGTGCGTTGGCAGAATGAGAAGTTCCAGGAGCGTTTCAAAACTTTCACAGGATGGACGGCCCAGATCATCCAGCACGAAATCGACCACTGTGAGGGCATGATCATATGAAAAAGTGTAAGATCACCGTTGTGCGCATCACCCGGTATGAGGACCTGATGGCCCAATATGAGAATCCGATCTCCCACGCCTGCGACATGGAGGTGGGGAAAGTCTTCATCGCCAACGGCTGGGCCAAACCGGAGGGCTTTTGCCAGAGTGCCTGGGACACGCTTTCGCCCTTTGTGCTGGCCTTGAGCCACGGTGGGGAGAACTTCTACGATGGCTGGATGAAAAACCCCAGATCTGCCATGCTCTCCTGCAACGATGGTTTCCGGCCAGTGAGCTTTCTGGTGGAGACCCTGGACGAGGATGCAGACTGAGGAGGAAACACCATGTTTGAAAACAAAATTGCGGTGGTCACCGGCGGCGCCAAGGGCATCGGCAAGGCCATCACGGAAGAGTTCCGAAAAGCTGGGGCAAAGGTGTGCATCATCGATTTACTTCCCAACGATTACTATGTGGGTGATCTGGCTGACCAGACTGTTCTGGAGGACTTTGCCCGCAAGGTGATTACCGACTACGGCCATGTGGACTATCTCATCAATAATGCCCTGACCCTGATGAAGGGCATCGACGAGTGTACCTATGAGGAGTTCAATTACGCCTTGCGGGTGGGGGTCACCGCACCTTTTTATCTCACCAAGCTGTTCGCCCTGCACTTCGCCCCTGGGGCGGCCATCGTAAACATCTCCTCCTCCCGGGACCGGATGAGCCAGCCCCAGACGGAGAGCTACACGGCGGCCAAAGGCGGAATCTCTGCTTTGACCCACGCTCTGGCAGTGAGCCTGGCTGGCCGGGTACGGGTGAACTCCATCTCTCCTGGCTGGATCGACACTGACTACACCGTCTACAAGGGCCCCGATGCCTACCAGCAGCCCGCCGGACGGGTGGGCAATCCCCTGGACATCGCCAATATGGTGCTCTATCTCTGCTCCGATAAGGCGGGTTTCATCACGGGGGAGAATATCTGCATTGACGGCGGCATGACCCGTCAGATGATCTACCATAACGACTTCGGCTGGACTTTGCAGAGAGACGAGAGGGAATGAGAAGTGCCATCCGCTGTTACTCCCGCCGTCATGGCAACACCCTGAAAGCCCAGTAGGCTATGGCCGGAGCAGGAGAGGCAGACCTCATCGATGGGACTAACCGCCAGACCATCCGGCTGTAAGGGGTATGACACCTTCAGCCCCTTCAAGCTGGCGGGCGGTATTGCCAAGAGCTGCCCGGACGCCCGGGATTTAGAGAATGTCCAAACCTTCTTCCGGAAAATGAAAGATTGCTTGAGATGAAAAACCAACCTATGGGTCCGCCCTCCGGCGGGCCCTTTTTGCGCAGAATCTGGAAATTTTTCTCCGGCTGAAAAATTTGTATGCTCTGATTCGTGTGATAGGAGAAGGGAGTGAGGTCGTTTGTGTTCATCTGGTACCGATGAGACGATCCACCGCTTGGTGGAAACGTACAGCCCCATGCTGCTGCGGCTGG